>Ga0315273_10004871_pt1 | contig 16532 bp, 19 predicted proteins | sample YL17G02_0_MG_FD_205753 | JGI IMG/M metagenome (GOLD analysis project Ga0315273, IMG submission 205753) | Sediment microbial communities from Yellowstone Lake, YNP, Wyoming, USA - YL17G02_0 | ecosystem: Environmental > Aquatic > Freshwater > Lake > Sediment | place: USA: Wyoming | collected... | reverse complement strand
AGGATGTCGCCCAACAGTAGATGCCGGCCACACCTTTGGCGGTCATTACGAACTGACCGCCGGTAACCTGGCTGGAAAAGCATTTGTTGTCCAGGGGGCCGAAGTTGACCGGGCTGTCGAAGGTATCCGCCCCATCCGGATTGCCCAAGTCGGCTGCCGGGTCGCCGCTACCCGGCGCCAGGGTCGGCGTGGGCGAGGGCGGAACAGGCGCGAGCGTTGGGGCGGGTGAGGCGTTGGTGGCAGCCGGGACCAGTGCGACAACTGCAGTCAGTGTCGCGTTGACAGAGTCCGCCACCTGGGTCTCATTTTGTGTCGGCGGAGCCGCCGGCGGCGGGGCGGGCTGGCAGGCTGCCAGCAACAGCCCGGCCAGGACGACGATTGATAATAAAAGGTTCGATTTACGGTAATTGGACATTTGTTACTCCTTTGTCTTGACTTGTTTGAATAGGTATCGTAGATAATATCGAGTTTTGCTCTGTATCATCCACATATGCTTCCTGCGTTACTGTTTCGCTGGATGAGCTGCCGGTTCGCCTCAGGCAAGCTGCCAACCTGGCTTTCAGCCGCCATCGCAGGCGTAACTTCAGCAGGCGATGTATCGATCACTACCTGATCGTACTCCCAGAGCTGTTCAAAGAAGACACGCGCCGCCTCAAACTGCGCTGTTTTTTGTAAGCCTGGCAACGATTTTTCAATGATATTACCGATCCTGCTGTACCCATCAATCGCCTCAAACCACCACTTTTCTGTGGAATTTATTGGCATAAATAGATCGGTGTAGGTGTGATTCTGGTTGATCAGAACCGCCGCGGCCCCGACCGGCAGCCGCTCTTGGAAACAGATCGTGTCGGACATTTGGATGGGCACATAGTCTAGCCAGGCGTCGCCGGCAAAACTGACCGGCTGCAGGTCCCGGCGATCGTTTCGGTAGAGGACCGCGCTGTGGCGCACCATTGTGCCCCGAAAAAGCTCGACCACGGCGTACTGCTCTGCCGGAGGTAGCTGTGCAATCCGGGAAGCCTGCGGGATCTTCGCCATGACGCCACACTTGGGGGAATAAGCCGCTTGTCTAATCCAGCGGCCGAATATTAAACCTCCTTTTTTAAGAAAATCGAATAATTGCGGTACTGAATAGGCCCGGTCTTGCGGGTGCAGCAGCGCATCGGCCAGCGCCGCCTCTTGCCGGAAGTCTGGAGCCTGGCGCAGCAGGTTTTCCAGCGGATGCCCGGGCGGCAGCTCCTTGAGCGCACTGATCAGATCGCGAATTCCCTCATCCGTAGCCTGAATACCTACCCGCCGGCAGAACTCCTGCAGCATATAGATGCCGCCTCGCCCGTAAGGCGCGTACACCATCAGGTGCAACGCTCCGTCCGGTTTGAGGGCGTCGCGCAGCGCTTTGAGCCCTGCCTCCGGGTCTGCCAGATGGTGGAGCACTCCGGTGCATACGATCTGGTCAAAGCTTGTCTCAAGTTCATGAACCCGCTCAATGGGCAGCTGGTAGACATGGAGATTGTCCAGGCTGTATTTCCGCTTGAGCTGCTCGGTGCAGCGCACACTGGTCGCGCTGAAGTCGATGCCGGTCACCTGAGCATCTGGCCAGCGTAAGGCATACTTGGCCGCCTGGGAAGTGCCGCAGCCGGCGACCAGGATTGAAAAGTCCTCCCGGTAAGACCTGGCGGGCCAGAACAGATGGTAGTCCGCGCGCCGCCGCTGCCGGTCCTGCCAGAGACGGCGATATTTTTCAAGACTATCGACCGGCCGGGGATACGGATAACGGTCATAGAAGTCCCGGACTTCCTGCGCGACACCAGGTAATGTCAAATCGTGTTCTTCTTTCTAGTTCGAAGGTTATTAACCAACATTTCCAAAATGAAATTTTGGGGCAGATTCCCCCGGTAGACCCATTGTCCACCGGGGAAATCTATCCGTATAATATGCTTAATCGCAGCTTAATGCTGGGCGCCGCCGCCCGCATCCTCCAGTTGCCGCATCACTCCGTCCAGGTTGAACGAAGCCGCCTTCTGGCGCGGCGGGAACTTTAAGAATTCCCCGATCTGCCCCGCCACGATCGCCTGCATCCCGTACATCACGTAGGCGTGGGACATCACCCAGTCCCAGTAGGTGTTCGAGTTATCGTCGGCCCGCTCGAAGGGATCGCGGCGCAGGTTGAAGATCTTAGGAAAGCGCAACGACACGAACGGCTCTGCCCATAGCTTACACGTCTTCTCCCGCTGCTCCTTGAGCACCACTTTCCAGTCGCCCATCCGAAGGGCAATGATATCTCCGTCATCACTGATGTAGAAGAAGAACGGGCGTGGGCTTTCCTTGACCTCACCCTTCAGATAGGGGAGCATGTTATACCCGTCCAGGTGGACCTTGAAGGTCTTGTCGCCGGCCTTGTGACCATTGAGCAGCTTCTCTTTGATGTCCGGCACTCCCGCGGCCGCCAGGAACGTCTCCACCCAGTCCTGGTGGGTGACGATGCCGTTAAGCACCGTACCCGCTTTGAACTTGCCGGGCCAGCGCACAAACGCCGGCACGCGCCAGCCGCCTTCCCAGTTGGTGTTCTTCTCGCTGCGGAATGGGGTGATGCCGGCATCCGGCCAGGCGTTGTAGTGCGGGCCGTTGTCGGTGGAGTACATAACGATGGTGTCTTCGGCGATGCCCAGCTCGTCGAGCTTGTTTAACAAAACGCCGATGTTTTCATCATGGGCGACCATCACGTCGTTATAGAACCCCTGGCCGCTCTTGCCCTCGTGCTTCTTGGCGCAGTGGGTGCGGAAGTGCATGGCGGTGGTGTTGTACCAGATAAAGAACGGCTTGCCTTCCTTGTGACTCTTATCGATGAAGTTGAGGGCGTGACCGGTTACCTCTTCATCGATGGTTTCCATGCGCTTCTTGGTGAGAGGGCCAGTGTTCTCGATCTTCTGCCCGCCCTTGCCGTCGGCCCAGCAGTGCAGTACGCCTCGAGGCCCGAAATGCGCCTTGAAAGCCGGGTCCTTGGGATAGTCGACATCTTCCGGCTCTTCTTCAGCGTTCAGGTGATACAGGTTGCCGAAGAACTCATCGAAGCCGTGTACAGTCGGCAGGAACTCGTCCTTATCGCCCAGGTGGTTCTTGCCGAACTGGCCGGTGGTATAGCCCAAGGGCTTGAGCAGCTCGGCGATGGTCGGGTCTTCTGCCTGAAGACCGAGGTTCGCGCCGGGCATTCCGACCTTGGTCAGGCCGGTGCGGATCGGGTTCTGGCCGGTGATGAAGGCCGCCCGACCGGCGGTGCAGCTCTGCTGGGCGTAATAATCGGTAAAAGCCACGCCTTCATTGCCCACGCGATCGATATTCGGGGTGCGGTAGCCCATCTGGCCGCGGCTGTTGTAGCTGATGTTCCACCAGCCGACGTCATCGCCCCATAAAATCAGGATGTTCGGTTTTTTCTCTGCCATGATCTTTTCTCCATTTCATTTTGCGTCTCAGGTTACTCTTGCTTACCGTTATGCTTCTTGAAACAATCGTTTGCTTCGCATATGACACAGCTGGTTATTACGTTCTTTCATAGATCGATAATGCCCTCCTTTTCTCGGTCGCTTTCTATTAGCTGCATGACTTCCTCAGCCAGCCTGCCTCGCTGGATCAGCCCGGCCATAATCTGCATCGGACGATCGGCGTGTCTAAAAAACGCCTGATACCCTGCGCACAGGTAGTTCAGCCCTGGCTCTCCCTCTGGCGTCGATAGGAAACGGTTCTTAGGACACTCGCCATTGCAAATATTGATAAATTCACAATCGAGGCAATATTGCGGCAGTGTATCCCACTTATCCTGGCCGAATTTCCGCTGCTTGTCAGAGGCTACTAACTCAATCAGCGGCGTCTTCAGGATATTTCCCAGGTAGGCTTTTGGCTCGACGAAGTGATCGCAAGAATACAGATCGCCATTGTGTTCCAGCGCCGTGCCCGTCCCGCAGGTAGGCCCGAAGATGCACACCGTGCCTGCCATCCCCAGCCAGCCTGCCAGCGCTCCATCGAAATTCAAGATAAAAGTCTGCCCAACGTCCCGCTGGATCCATTCATCGAAGATCTCGATCAAAAAACGACCCAACTGCTCTGGTCGCACCGATCGCTCCGTGACTGTGTTACCTTCCTGGAACCCATTTTCGTTTTCCCGCTCTACCACCGGAATGAACTGGATGTAATGCGCCCCCAGCTCATCCCGGAAGAACCGGTAGACCTCCAAGGGATGATCGGCGTTCTTTGAATTGATTGTCGAAAGGATGTTGAACTCCACCTGCTGCTTCTGGAGCAACCGGGCGGCTTTCAGCACCCGCTCGAAGGTTCCACGACCTCCTTTGTCCTTGCGGTAGGTATCGTGCAGCTCTTTAGGACCATCCACGCTCAGGCCGATCAGGAAGTTGTTCTTATGAAAGAACTGGCACCACTCGTCGTTAAGCAGGATACCGTTGGTTTGGAAAGTGTTCTCAATCCGGGTGCCGGGTCGGGCGTATTTTTTCTGGAGCATCACGGAGCGCTTGAAGAAATCCAGACCCATCAGCGTCGGCTCGCCGCCCTGCCACGCCACGGTAACTTGCGGGACCTGGTGGGCTTGAAAAAGCTGTTGGATATAAGCCTTGTGGACTTCGTCGGACATGCGGAAATTGCTGCCCGGATAAAGTTTTCCCTTCTTCAGAAAAAAACAGTAGTCGCAGATCAAGTTGCAAGCCGAACCCGTTGGCTTAGCCATCACGTGAAAAGCCTTAGGAGCATTCGTTACGGGCATTATTCTTCCTCCAGTGAGCCGTGGCAGAAGGTAAGAATTAGAACCAGGATTATTCTCATTTTTGCCCCTCTGAATGGGCTTCCGGTTCCGACGAAACATACACCTCTTTTCTCTGTTTGGCTGCCTGGAACATCGCCTTGCGCGCATTGCCCGCTTCCAGGATCGTGGCGCTCAAGAAGCCGGTGAAAGCTGCCACGATGCTGATCGGGAGCGCGGCGGCTGATGAAAATAAAGTCAAGACCATCAACACCGTGAAAGGCATGCGCATGACCGCGCCGCCAATGCCTGCCATCGTGCCGATCATCACGACAGTGAGTGGTATGAACGGGAACAGTAAATGGATCGCATACCCCAGCGACCCTGCAGAAAAGAACAAGGGGAACACAAAACCGCCCGGAAAGCCGCTGCCCATGCACACGCTCAAAGTGACCAGCTTGAGCACCGCCATCAACAGGAGTATGGCCACGCCGATCTGGGCGCCATCAACCAGGATCGTGTTCAGCTCTTCCTCGCCGGAATAGAGCGTCAGCGGCAGCCAGGCGCCGATCAGGCCAAAGACCAACCCGCCGAACACCGGCTTCAAAACCGGGAATCGGTTGAACGGAGTCAACAGGCGGGTGACGAAACCAAACACAATTTTGAACAGGAATGCCCACACCAGGCCTACCAGACCGAAAATCACGGCGTACAGGATATGTACCCATTCAAAGCCGGAGTACTCCGGAAAGTGCAGCATACCGCGCGGCACAACCCCGGTGAAGCTGAGCACCACCAGCGCGCCGAACAGGGCGGCTACAGTGGCGGCGATCAGGTTGGCGTAGATCGGATAAGTCAGCGACCCGGTAAATTCCATCGACATGAACGCCCCGCCTAAGGGTGAAGCCAGGAAACCTCCGAAGGCAGCCGAGATGCCGGATAGAGTCATAATCCTCGACTTTTCCTTGGGCAGTTTGAGGCGCTCGGCCACCCAGCTGGCTACGGCTGCGCCCATATGCCCGAGCGGACCCTCCGGTCCCAGGCTGGCGCCGCTGGTCAGGCCTACCAGCGCGGTCAAGATCAACCCCGGCACACCCTGATAGGGCACGCGCCCGGCTTCCATCTCCTTCTGAAGCGACTCGCCATGCCGCACCCCCAAATAACGCAGGCCCAGCCCAACCAGCAGACCGCCGAGCACGGCGACCAGGATGGTAAAAACCGGGCGGGAAATGTTCAAAGCCTCTGGGAGAGTTTCCCTCATCAGGTGCCCGCCCGCAGTATAGAGCGCCAGGTAGATCAAAGTGAGCAGCGCAACTGGGATTGCCATGATGGCTACCCAGATGACGAGCTTGATGTAATCCCATTGTCCGGTGAGTTCGTGATCATCCATAATCTTTAACCCTTTTTAGTTTTGTCCATGATGCGTCTTAGACACTTGTTGCGGCCCATTTCATTTGCATGGCTTCAGCGCGGCGCTGGATGAGCTGCCGGTCCTGCTCGATCAGGGCGCCGGCCAAGCTTTCCGCCTGGATCAGGCTTATTTGACGAAGCAGTTGCTGGTGAATCTCAGGAGCTTTCGCCTCCTGGCCAATCGCCTCGATCACCTCCAGCATATACAACAGGATGCTGGCATTGTCGCAGCTGGCGTGGCGGAGCATAGCGAAGGCGGCGTTGAGCAGCAGTTCGAAGGGCACCGGCTCAAAAACCAGGCGCAGCCGGCCATCCCGGTCATAGATATTGGGCATTTCCTCGCCTTTTTGGGCGAACAGCGCCAGGCCATTTCCCAGGTAATCCAGGCAAGTCATGGCCGTGAAGGGATCGTTGATCGCCGGCGACATGGCCCGTACGGCCATTTCAACCAGCTGGTTAACCGCGTATTCGACATCCTGGGTGGGTGTGCGCTGTTTCCCAAACCGGAAGGCGCGTCGAATCTGTTTATCCATCTCCTGGTCGATCTGCCCGGGCTTCTCGGGTAATCTTGGTCCGCCTTTCCCTCCGCCGGGCCAAATCAGGGCCACCACCTCGCCAGGCCAGACAAAATCACCCGGCTTGCGCAGCAGGCGGATGACCAGGTTCTTTGCCTGGGCCAGGGTAAGCATATACTCCGGATCAATGAATTGAATGTAACCGCTGCCCGGCACTCGAACCGGATAGCCCTGGCTCTCTGCCATCGCATTTTGGACTGTCGGGGCGCCCGGCGCCGGTTGGCCGGTTGGCCTGGCATCGCCGCTGGCATCGTCCAGGATCTCCGATTGAACTACCTCCAGCAGCTCTTCTCCCGCCGCCGCGGCGATCTGGGGCGCCTGCAGCATGGTGCTGATATGCTGGACCAGCAAGATCAGCGAGCCGAAAGTGGCCATCATCAACAGCAACCCAATCGTAACCAAAATTTGAGGCGCTTCGAGCGCTGCCTCGGCCGTAGGGATCGAAGTGGCAGCTGTGATGCAATAGACAAACGTGCCCACGAACATGCCCAGGACGAATTGGGTGATGCGATCGCCCAGGAACAGGCGCAGCAGGCGCGAGCCGTACTGGGCGGCTACCGTCGAAAGCGGCAGGGTGAGCAGGGTGAAGACCACCCCGGCGGTGGCCAGGATGCTGGTGGCCATACCTACCAGGATACTGCGCAGTTGATCTGCGCTGGCAGACAGGACCAGATTGCTATTCTGCAGCAGCTCGTTGGGGATGCGACGATCCAGCCAATTCATCACCCAAACCAGGACGATCGCACCCAGCGACATGACCAATGGGGCGAACCAGAAGCTCACCTTCAGGCGATCCCAGGTGTAACGGGCTGTGACTGTCCGAACAGAATGTTTGGTTTTCATTGCGTGGTTTCTCATATGGCGCCTCTGGCATATAATGCCTGGTAAAAAATAACCGTCCTCAAATTTCGCCTTCAGCTTCCTGAGGCTGGTAGCGGAGATTCAGGATCAGGAAGGCAATACTGATCGCCAGCACCCAGGCCGGGAAGACGATGGTCACCCAGACAGAAAAACTGATGCTCAACAACAACACCAGCGCCAGCGCATAGCTCAGGAAAGCCCAGCCGCGGTGCATCAGGCCGGTGCGCAGCCAGATGGTGCCCAGCGAGATCATGAACACACCCGACATGCGGATGGCATAGACGTTAAGGACGTTATACATCACCGCCCGGCTGTAGGTGTACAGGCCATATTCGATTACTGCGTTCTTTTCGATCGCATAGCTGCTCATCAAACCGCCCGCCAGGGCCGCTCCAACGAAAGTTAAAGCCAGAAACATCAAGCCGCTGCCCAGGAACACGGTTGCAAAGAAGCGGTCCTCCAGGTCGCCCAGGCGGTCGCGGATCACGCCGATGAACCACAGAAAAGCGATCCCGGCATACGGCACCAGGTTCAGCGCCAGGGCAACCGTTTTGGCATTGGTATCCAGCCAGGCATTGCCAGCTGCGATATCGGCGGGGATCGAAATACGGATCAGCACCAGGCTGGCGCCGTAGAGCAGGGCGAACAGGATGCCGGCGACGGCCGCCGCGCGTGGTGTTCTGAGTTTCCTGCGAGTTAGGATAACCTGTGGCTCAGTCATAGCTGCCCTCTTTTCTTGATCAAAAATCGTTTGCGCGGCCGGTGCAGCGCACTTACTGAGTGCGCCGCACCGAGTGGTCTAGCTTGCCAGGAGCTTTTGCTTGGCAGCGGCAAATTCTTCGTCGGTCAGAGCGCCCGAATCGTGCAGCTGCGCAAGCTGCTGGAGCTGCGCCATCAAATCGGGACCAGCCGCAGGTGCGGCGGCTGGCTGTTGCATGACCTGTTGCGGCTGCACGATCTGTTGCGGTTGCATGGCCTGTTGCTGAGCCAGCATGGCCTGCTGCTGTGCCATCGCCGCCTGGTTGGCTTGTAAATCAGCCATTTGCTGCTGTTCGGCAGCTTGTTGCTGATAGGCGGCTTGCTGCTGCATCGTTTTTCGTTGTTGTGCGCCGCTGATCGCGCCCGCCGTGCCCACTACCACAGCGGTGGTGGCTGCCGCGCCGATCAGGCTCCGTCCAACCACTCTTCTTCTCATCATCCTTGGTGACATAATCCTATCCTCCGTTGGTTTTACCAACTGTCTAATCAGTTCGGTTATCTGTTCTTCGTCGCGTAACTTTTACTGTTGCGCGTTGAGCTCTTGCCTGACTTCCTCGACCACATCGGCGGGAATCTGCCCGCGCTCGAACAACATGCCCCCCGAAGCGGCGATGGCATTACTGATGTTTTTCGTCCACAGGTTCTCCCATAAGAAAAGCGCCGCGGCGCTGTTATTGGGGAGTTTGCTGGCTGCCATGTCCAGGTCTTCTTGGCTGAAGAAACTGTCGACATATTCGCCCAGCGGGACGAACTGCTCGTACGCCTCTCGGTCGAGATCGTTCAGCTCGATTGAACTGCTGCTGCCGTCTGCATCTTTCCGGATGAAGACAATATCCACATAGCGAACGATGCCGTGCTGCGACAGATCCATCAGTTCGGGGACGATCTGGCCGTTGAACTTATTGCCCTCAAAAATGACCAGGGCGTACTCTAACGGGTAAGTGTACATACTATGCCTCCTATTCTTTCAGGTGAACATCCCAAGCAAACCTCCAGGCTGGGAGTCTGCTTCAAAAAAACAGCCTGCACCAGCTGGTGAGCGCCTAGGGGTATTCCGAAGTGTTTTTAGTTAGCGGAGCCAGCAGGTGACCATCATCATACGTGCGATGATGGTCGCCTGCTGCGTTCCGAGACTTACAGCGTTGGGAGTGGATCTTTTTCTGGATACCCCGGTGCTCGCCGGCGATGGGCATAGCCGCCCATGTAGCTGGCGACGTCGGCGGCGATTCCCAGGCCCATCCAGACCCAATCGAAGCCGTTCAACGGGAAAACCAACACATAGATCAAGGTTGTCCAGGGAGCGAAGAGCAGCCCCAACCAGCCCACCAGCCAAGCTAAGTTAAACTGGGCAAAAGCAGCGGCCACTTTAACCGGCCGTGCCAGCCAGTAAACCAGGAAGGCAAAACGTGGACCAAGTAACATAAATGTAGCAGCAAAGCAACACATCTCGTAATCCTCCAAAAGTTTTGAATGTCCCCGGATTGGCAGCGCAATCAGGGCTGCCAGCCTGGGTTTGATAAAATTGTTACTTTCCTTCGTGCACCATCTCGTCGATGCACACCGCCACCGCCAGGATCAGGGCGTCGTCCTGGCCAGGGTCGATCGAAACGCCGTAGGTATCGCGCAGGCGAAACCACTTTTTGGACACTTCGGCTACTTTGTCGCGCCCCTCGCCGATCGTGTATTCGTGGTCCAGGATGTTGCCCTGCACGTCCAGGTCGGGCCCATTCTTGACCTTGACCACCCAGCGCTCGCGCAAGGGTGTGATCATAGCCTTCTTTACCAGCGCCAGCTGCTCGCCGTTCGGGCCTTCGACTTCCATGCTATCCTTGATGCGCAGCATGCGCTCCTGGATTTTGCACAGCTCCTTGCCTTGGGCGTCTTCGAAGATCAGGGTCTGGCGGATGCGCAAGGCTTTGCCATTCACCTTGAAGACTTTCTGGCCCTGCCCGTTCTCGATCCAGAAGTCGTCACCGAAAGCCACCATCTTCTGGCGCATCTGGTATTGCGTCCCGCCGCCGCCCGGTCTTCCCAGGCTGCGGTCTTCCTGCCGTTCTACCCGGCGGGCTTGCCGCCGACCTCTTCCTAACATATCGCTGCCTCCTTTGCTAACGGATTTTGCTTAAGGACCTTGGTTTTCAATACCGGGCCTCTCTCGGATGCCCGGTATCCGAGTTGCCGTAAAGGTCAGGCTGAGCGCAGCTGGAAAGCGTGAACGATCTGGGCAATTCCACCGATCAGGGCGAAGAATGCCGCAGCCCATACCAGCGTCAAAATCATTCCAGGCGCAGCATAGTGGGTCATCAGGATCACGCCAAACACCATGCTCAAAACGCCCAGGATGCCGGCGCCCCAACCGCCGCCTTTGAAGGCCATGACCAGGCCGAAGAGGCCCACGATGAAGCCCTGGACGCCCAGCATCAGCACCAGCACTGCCGGGACAGTCAGTGTGCTGATCAGCGGGTAGCGCAGGATAGCTGTGCCGGCCACGATGCTGAGCAGGCCGGTGAATAGCTTCCAGCCCCAGGCGGTGTGATCGACGAACATCCCCACCAGGGTGAAGATGCCGCCGACAACCCAATACACGCCCAGGGTCGCGACCAGCAAGAACACGGTTTTTGCTGGTGCGGTTAGCAACAGGAAACCAATCACCACATTCAATACACCGCCCATCAGGATCAGCCACCAGGGCGCCTTTTGGGTTTCGAACGACATTGCATCTGTAGACATGTTATGTTCTCCTCAATCCAAAATATGTTGTATAAGAAATGGTGTTTCTGTAGCGCTCAACTTGCATCTGTTGCGGGATATTCCTTTGTCCATCACATCCTTTCCTCATCGATATGGTCGATCATTTCATTTCCGGTCATGGAGCAGTGGTTGCGCCAGGCAAGGCCAAAGTGCTGTACTTGAGCAGGCCCTTGCCATTGTCATAGGTGATTTCCAGGCTGGCTCCGCTGATCTGGTAGCTTACCGTGCTGCCCAGCGCCGAGAGATAAGTTGCCTCTTGTTGCATGCCTTGCGGGCAGGACTTCGAGGTCACAATCGGCAGGCTGAACTGCAGCTTGTTGCCCTGGATAGCATAATGGCCCGTATAGCTGTTGCAGCCGCTAGAGCCGCTGATGGTTTGAGTAGCCGAAAAGAGCGCATCGATCTGCGTCCCTTGCTCGACCGGGGTTGGGTTGTTCGGGTCGCCATAGGACTGCAATATCCACATCGTATTTGCCAGCGGGGTCTGCCCGGGCGCCAAATCTACAGCCGGAGTAGGTTGGGCTGGCTCCTGGGCGGGCGGTTGGGTTGGGGTCGCAGCCGGTGTACAGGCTGAGACCAGTAGACCAAGCAGAAGCATCATCGCAATCCAGCGCCTCGGCGCAGGATCGTGGCGCTGAAGGAAGTGTTTATTACTCAACTTCATGGATTGCTTTTCTGTTTCTATCATCATGCCTCCAATAAATCAGGTTTATCTGCCGGCTGTGGGATATCTCCCATCAAAGCCGCCAGGCCGCGGGTTTCTTCGAAGCTGCCCAGGAACAGCATCAATGCTACAGTCAGCGGCATGGCGATTAAGGCGCCCGTTCCACCCAGGATGAACATCCAGAAGATGAACGAAATGAAAACCACGGTCGGAGAGAGCGACAGTCCTTTCGACATCACCATCGGAGCAATGATGTTTTCGGTCAGGGTATTGATGACGACTGACAGCAGGATGATGAGCAGCGCCAACCCCGGACCGCCTTGCGCATAGGCCAGCAATACCGGCGGCACCGTAGCAAATAAAGCGCCAATATACGGTATGAAGCTCATGAAGAAAGTCAGCACACCCCACAAGCCGGCGTGTTCGATCCCCAATAACCACAACATTAATGTGGTCGCAGCAGCCACGAACAGATTGACGATTGCCCGTAAGCCGAAGTAGCTGATCACCACCTTGTACACGGCGATTGTATTGCGCGGCAGGAAATGATCCGCCCCAAAAGCCTGCTCCATGCGCACTTTGAATTGCGGGCCTTCGGTTAGAACAAAAAGCGTTATGAACAGCACCAGCAGCCCATTCTTGAACAAGCTGGCTGCCACGCCCAGGATAAAGCTCAACACCGCGGCCAGGGCAGCAGGATCGAGAACCGAGATTAACTGTTTGAAGGCTGCGGTCTGGCCCATAGGTCCGGCCATGGCTTGCAATTGCGCCTGGCGCTGTTGGAATTGATCGCCGTAACTGGCCAGGCTGCTGCCCAGCGTGGTCAGCGAATTGCCGACCAACAGCACCAGGCAAAGCACCACCAGCACCAGAAAGCCGATTGTCAGCAGCAACGCCAGGCCGCCGGGAATTCGCCGCTTCAACCAGCCATAGATCGGCGAAAGCAGCGCAGCGATAAAACACGCCAGCAGGATCAGGTTCACAATCGAAGCGCCCAGGCGCATGGCGACCAACAAAATCACTGCCGCGGCCAGGATCAGGATCGGTTTAAAAATAGACGATTGCTGCATGACAATTTCCTTTCTGGGTAGCAAGAGGCGGGCTTTCAGTAAAACCAGCTCTCTGCTCAATAAAAAATACTTTGAATTTAAATTATCGAGGAATCGGGTGGATCATCCACCCGCTATCTCGCTTATTCCTTGTTCTTGAGCGCCTCGTGCAGCGCTTCGACCATCTCTGTCGGCAGGGTGGTCTGGTAGATGGTGCCCTGGAATGGTCGCAAGACGCCAATCGCCACTGCCGGATCGTCGCTGCTTCCGATCAGAAAGAGCGCCGACGAGCCGGGTTTCAAGGTTTCGGTGACGTCTTTGACGAATTTCTGATCCACACCCTTGCCCAGGGATTTTCCGACCAGTGCGCCGCCGATAGCCCCAATCGCTAGACCAGCCAGCGGGAAGAACACGCTTGCCAGCACCAAGCCCAACACACTGCCTCCGACCGCGCCCCGTTTGACGCCGGTGTCCAGCTGGTTCTTGATCTCCACTTCACCGGATGCCTGCTTGACGATGACTGCCGCATCATCGATCTTCAGATACCCGCCGCTTTGCGCATTTTTAAGCGCTTCGAAAGCCTGTCCGGCTTGCTCGGTATCATCAAAAGTCAGTACTACGAGGTTAGACATCTTTTCTCCTATTTGCCATTACTTTGCAGATACGGTATTGGTCACGCTGGCGCGATTGGCATAACCTATGCCAGCTCCGTGGCTGACGTCGAGCACGACCGCCAATACCAGCCAAAACCAGTCGAATCCCACCAGGCCGGCGCCCGATGACCACAGAATGACATACATCAGCGTGGTAAAAGGCATGAAGATAATGCCCAATACCGGCCACAACCAACTACTGCCAAATGCGGAGCTGAACAAGACCGGACGAGCTAACCAGATGAAGAGCGTCCCCAGACGGGGGAAGCCTCCGGCGAATAGTGCGAATAAGCAACCCATTATTTTTTCTTCTCCTTTTATTCTCTTCACAGCGCCTGGTCTCTGAATATCCACCCCAGGAACTTGTAGTACAAGCTGAAGACTAGCATGCAGTAGGCTGCTATCACGGCGCTATACAAGACGAACGAACCAGCATCGACGAATTTGCTAGTTATCATGTGAACTATCTCCTCGACGCACGCAACAACATCAGGAACATATTGATAAAGTCCAGGTAGAGCGCCAGCGCCCCGATGATTACCAACCCGCCCATCCCCTTTTGGCGGTCCATTTGGGACGAGATCTGTTTCAAACGTTGGGTATCCCACACCGTCAGCCCGGCGAAGAGCAAGATGCCGGTGAAATTCATCGCCTGGTTCAGCCCTTGCGACTGCGGGAAAACCAGCACAAAGATCCAGCCGAACAACCAGCCCAACAAAATGAGCATCAAGAACCTGCCCACCCCACTTAGTTCCCCCTTGATGAAGAACCCCACCAGGCTGCCGAAGAAAAACATCCCGGCCGCCACCCAAAAGGTATAGGTGATGGTGCTCTTGGAGTAGTAAATAAAAATCGAGGAGAGCGACACGCCCGTCAAGGCTGAATAGAGCAAGAACAAAACCATCGCCACGCCCGGCGACATACGGCTCACCGCCGCGCTCAGCCAAACGACGACAATGATCTGCAGCATAAACAACCCAAAAGCGAACCAGGGATCCACCAGGATGCGCTTCATCAAGTCCGGATTGCTGCTCACAAACGTGGCAAACCAGGCGGTAATAAGCATCCCGGCCGCCATGACCATGTAGACCAGCGCCAGGAAGACATTGAAATGTAGTTCACTGGTTGCTGGCAGAGTTTTTGCTTGTGACATAAGTTTCACCCCTTCCTTATGATACGTTGCTGAAATTTTTTCAGGGTTTCCAACAGCCATTCGGGCTGGTCGCTTTTGCTGACAAATGCATCTGCGCCAGCTTTGAGCATCATTCTCCCGTATTCGGGTTTGGTGCTCATGCCCACCACAACCGGCCTGGGATTCCCCGAATGTAGATCGGTGATCAAATCTTCGATGGCTCTGCCCGGCAGCTCTATGTCGACCAGGATCAGGTCTGGGAGATGGTTGGCAGCCAGGGCGAGCAAACTCTCTGCATCCATCGCATCACCGATCACTTCAATCTCCAGATTTTCATGAAGCATTGTTTTCAGCGCCCAGAGTGCCTTTGGATGAGGATCAGCCAAAATTATGCGCATCAATGTTTTCCTGACCTAGGTTTACTTTTCGAACCCGTTGAAGTTTTTGATGGACATTACTGAGAAAGAGGGAGATTGTAATGACAGCATGCCCACTCATTTATAACAAAAAAAGCCTCCTGCGCACAACAGCCGCGTGGGGGGCTTATGAGTCTGGTTTTTTACCTATCCATTTGGATAGGTTCCAGCCTGATTAAAAGGATAGGTTCTCTAAGTTCAGACCTTCGCTACGAGTTTATGCTCCAGGGCGATGGTCACCGCCTCTACCCGGCTTTTTGCTCCCAATTTGGTGAAGATATTCATCAGGTGGTACTTGGTGGTTGCCATGCTGATCGAGAGCTGCGCGGCAATTTCGTAATTGGAGCGACCTTTCACTAGCTGCCCTAATACTTCCTTTTCTCGCCCAGTCAAATCGAACCCCGGGCCTGTTTTGTGTCGGGTGGAAGCGATTAAAGCTTCGGTGGCTTCCGGCGAGAGGGTTGAGCGCCCGGCCTGAGCCGCCCGGATGGCCTGGGCCAGTTCTTCAGCAGTGACGTTCTTCAGCAGGTAGCTGGTGGCGCCAGCCTGCAGCGCCTGCTCAACGCTGTCCTGTTCATGAAAGCTGGTTAGCACGATAATTTTTACCGGCTTACCCAATTCCATAATACGCGCGGTGGCTTCACTGCCATCCATCCCCGGCATCACCATATCCATCAAGACGATGTCCACGTAATGGCTGGCGCAGAACGCCACCGCTTCGGCGCCATTCGAGGCCTCGCCGGCTGCTTCCATCCAATCGTAGGCAGAGATGAAATTTCTCAACCCGCTGCGCACCATGGCGTGGTCGTCGACGATCAAAACACGAATTGGTTTTGCTTCATTCATATTGATTCTCTCTATTTTGTCAACCAGGTTAACGTCACGGTCGTCCCTGCTCCGGGTTGGCCCTCCATAGAAAGGGTGGCATGGATGGCCGCGGCGCGTTCGCTCATGATCCCCAGGCCCATGTGTGGTGCTCCATTTTCTTCCGGGACCAAGCCGCGCCCATCATCCCGCACCACCAGTTTCACTTCGGCTCTCTGTGGTTCGGTTAAGTCGGAAGCGAGCGGATTGACGCTCAAGCTCACTTCCACCTGGCTGGCATGGGCATGCTTGACGACATTATTCAGGCTCTCCTGGGCGATCCGGTAAAAACAGATATGCACCTCTTCCGGCAGGGAGGGGAGATTTTCGATAAACAGCTGGAAGCGCACACCGGTCCGGCTGGTGGCCGCCTCGGTGAGCTGCGCCAGCAGATCGCTCAGCGGCGTTTTGACCAACGCCGAGGGGCGCAGCTCGAGCAGCATGGTGCGCATCTCAGCCAGCGCGCCGCGCGTCAGGCGGCGCAGCTCTTCCAGGCTGGCTTGCGCCTTCTCTGGATCGCGCCGCCAGATTTGGGGTAGCACCTCCGCCACCAGGCTGGCCGCGAACAGCACCTGGGTCACCGAGTCGTGCAGGTCGCGCGCCAGCCGGCTGCGCTCCTCTATCGCGACCATCACTCGGGATTGTTCATATATC
>Ga0315273_10004870_pt1 | contig 16534 bp, 11 predicted proteins | sample YL17G02_0_MG_FD_205753 | JGI IMG/M metagenome (GOLD analysis project Ga0315273, IMG submission 205753) | Sediment microbial communities from Yellowstone Lake, YNP, Wyoming, USA - YL17G02_0 | ecosystem: Environmental > Aquatic > Freshwater > Lake > Sediment | place: USA: Wyoming | collected... | reverse complement strand
TTGCAGAAGAACTCGAAGCCCGGAAGTATCTGTCTCATGAATGGAATTTCAAAAGATAGTTTTACAAATTAGGTTATAATTAAAAATCATGTATGTCTATCTAAATGGTAAAATCTTGCCTGCAAAAGAAGCAGTTGTCTCTGTCTTTGACCATGGGTTCCTTTATGGAGACGGCATATACGAAACCATGAGGGTTTATAATGGTGTTCTGTTCAAACTCGACGAGCATCTCAGAAGACTCCATCGCTCTGCGTCCCTCATAGGACTTACTATTCCTTTGGATATCAGCCATCTGAAAATTGCGATTTACGAGACGCTCATTGCGAATGCTCTCAGAAATGCTTATGTAAGATTGACTGTTTCAAGGGGGCGCGGGTCAGTCGGTCTTGATCCTGACCTATGCCCCGAGCCTACGGTTGTAATTTTCACGCAGGAATTCAAGGAATATCCTTCTGCCTTTTACAGGAATGGCATTAGCCTCATCATTTCTGAAACGAGAAGGAACCTTAAGGAAGCAATTAATCCTCAGATAAAATCCCTGAATTTTCTCAATAACATCCTTGCGAAGATCGAGGCAAAGAAAAAAGGAGCATACGAAGCTCTCATGCTGAATATATATGGAAAGCTTACAGAAGGCACTATCAGTAATATTTTCTTCTATAAAGATGGTGTCCTCTGCACTCCATCCCTTGACTGTGGGATACTCGATGGGATAACCCGTGGCATGGTAATAGAACTTGCCGGGAGAGAAGACCTGAAAGTGAAAGAAGGCAAGTTTACAAAAAAGGATATCTATTCTGCTGAAGAGGTATTCATTACAAATACAACCATGGAAGTCATGCCGGTTTCAAAGATTGATGAACAGAGATACCCTGTTGGCAGCATATCCAAACTCCTCCGCAAAATATACAGACAGGAAGTAAAAGCCTGCATTACAAATATCAAAGCCAAAGGCCCGTCCATCTGGGGAGATAACGAGTAAGCTTATTTGTTCTTAGCCCACTTCATTCATAAAATTAAGAATATCTGCCGGGGAGAGAGTATTTGAGCGGATTCTTTTGCAGATAGTCAAATACATTCCGAACATAAAGAGGCAAAAGCCTCGCAGGGAGGAACGACCGAGAATGAGCGAGGATACTCTCTCTCAGGTGCTATCATTAAAATTCATGAATAATATGGGTTAAGCATTTCTGAGGTGGACCATTTTTCATTGCAACTAAAGTTTTAATTTTTATTAATACTTTATATTCATCAATTTACAACCTTATTCAGATTGAAAAGGTTAAGCAATTTTTGATAAAAAAGATTAAACATGCTTTAATAGACAGATTCTGAGAAAGGGGACAGAGAAACAACTCAACGATCATACATATGACCCAAAAGGAAGTTATAGATATAGTAAAAGAATCTAACCTCTGGGAATCGCTCACACAAATAGAAAAGCAGGAAGCAATCAATCACGCCCTGAAAATCACTCAGCCTTCAATAACAGAGTAAAATATAAGAACCCGAACCCGTGCTGGTGACTCTGGTTAGGAATAAAACAGGCGCAGGGTTTAAGTGGAGTCTGTGTATAAACTATGTTTTACGCAATCCGTCATTCCCCGACTTGATCGGGGAATCCAGTATTTTCAATAGGTTCTGGATTGTCCGGTCAAGCCGGACAATGACAAAATAGTACTTTATACACAGCCTCTAAGTAGAAATGGTTTGGTTGATCTGAGAAGGGATGCATCGAAAGATGCATCCCTTTTTTATGGTTATTCTTTCCTGCCTACAGTTGCCTCTCAATGCGACCTTTCTGCTCAATAATTTCATAGATAAATTTCTCGGGCTTTCTCCCGAAACAGGTACCGAGGCTCTCGAATATGGCGATCTCACCGACGTTCACTTCTCTCCGTTTTATCACCTCGGCAGTTGTCTGGTAGTAAATCCTGTTGCCGTCAACGTTCACAACAGTGTTCCCGGTTTTCCCCTCCAGGAGGAGAAAGACTGCGGCTGCGCCTGCCTTATAGCCGAAATTCACATCACGTGAAGAGGAATGACCCGCACGCACAAGATGCCCGGGTGTCACCTCCCTGACCTCTGGCGCTTCATATACGCCAGGTGCAAACATGCCTGTCTTCTGCATGAATTCCTTCACAGCCGGGTCATTCGTGAGCCTTTTCTCAAGCTGCTGTCTTACATATTTTCCTGCACCGGCAAGTTTCTTGTGACCGAAGGCATCGGGCGGGATGGATTCATCATAGAGCATTTCACCATTCGCATTCTTTATGCCTTCGGCAACAACAATAATATATGTGCCGGCCTTAACATCGCTTCTCTCAATCCTCGCAAAATATGTCGTCTTCATATGCTCATAGACAAGGTCAAAATCAACCGGTATCTCGGGTATTAAGATAGCATCAGCCTCTGCGCCGATGCCGCCACGAAAAGCGGTATGCCCGACATACCTTCCAAATACCTCTATGACAAGAATCCGGTTATGGCTCATGCCGGTTGTCTTCAGCTCTCTTGCGAAGACTGCAATCCTGTTTATTGCTGAATCGCCGCCCACGCTATAGGACTGGAGGTCGAGATCCATCGTCTTGGGGACATGAACACAGGGGATACCCTTTGATGAAAGATCAACCACAACACTTCCTGTATCATCTCCACCACTTATGACAAGCGCATCAATATTGAATTTCTTCAACCCTTCCTTAATCCGCTCATATTTGTTCGGGTCTGCGATCTTGCTTATCTTTACCCGTGAATGCCCTGCCTCGGAACCGGCAAGGGATGCCTCTATCTTGCTCACCCGCTCTGCATTGAGAAAAACAACCGCGTCCATCTTGATAAGGTTATAAAGACCGGCATAGCCATGGGGAATGACAACCGATTCGATCCCTAATGCATATGCCTCTCTTGCAACTCCTTTAATGACTGCATTGAGTCCTCCGCAATCTCCACCGCTGGTTATAACCCCAATTCTTTTAATCTCAGGCATGGCAGCACCTCCTTATATGATTTTAGCAACCTTTTTTCTTTATCCATTATAATGAAAAAACCGGTTTTTACGATATAAATAATTTTGCTGCCTGCAAATTCTGATATTCTTTTTTTAAATTTTTATTACCTAAAGCAGAGACTTATAAAAAATTGCATTTAGAAATTAATTTTTGTTATATTAGTCTGCACAAAGGCCTCGTGTATTGGGTCATAGGAGTGTTGAAAAAGCACTTTTCCAATACAGAGGTTCTTTTATACTGTCTTACAACTTATTGTATGCAACGAGCGAGCTTACAGGACATAGTCAGTAACCTCTCATATCAAATCTTCCCCGGAATAATGCGCAAATAATATGATTATTGAAGATGTCATAGATTTCATGAGAAAGGTGCCTCCATTTCAGTTCCTTGATGATCCAACATTAAGAGATATAACCAGCGGTATTTCAATGGAATTCTATCCAAAAGGGACATTTATTCAAAAGCAGGGAGGCCCTGCGCCGGAGCATCTCTATATCATCAAAAAAGGGGAAGTAAAAGTCTTTATCAAAAACGAAAATGAAGATGTGTTTGTTGATTACAGGGGTGAGGGAGATTTGATAGGCTATCTGCTGATATTCGGCGGTAACAAGGCAAGGGCTAATGTTGTAACAATAGATGATACCATCTGCTATCTTATCAAAAGGGAAACGATACAGAATCTTTTATACTCAAATCCTGCTGTCAGGGAATTCTTCAATAAATCATTCCTCAGTAAATATTTAGATAAAACCTTCAAAGAGATACAGGACAAAAATCTGGCTTACGGAGGCGGTGATAAAATCCTTTTCACTATGCCTGTTGGAGAACTGTGTTCCAAAGGTGTCATACAGGCTTCCGAGAATATATCCATTCAGGAGGCTGCTGAGATAATGGCCAATTACAGGATAAGTTCCCTGATCCTGGTTGACGCAAAAGGTCTTCCATCCGGGATAATTACAGACAGAGATCTCAGAGACAAGGTAGTTTCAAAGGGAAAGGACTGTAAGGCTCCGGTCAGGGATATTATGAGTATCCCTCATGTGAGGTCAGATGCCAAGGAATACTGTTTTGAAGCAATCTTAAAGATGGTCAAGCATAATGTGCATCACCTGCTTGTAATGAAGGATGACAAACTCAAGGGTATTTTAACCAACCATGATCTCATGCTCATCCAGGGGACATCTCCTTTGTCGATTGTTAAGGATATTGAAAGCCAGAGCACCGTTGATGCCTTAATCCCTGTATCAACAAGAATTAACAATATCGTGGGATTATTGCTCAGCGAAGGGGTAAAGGCGAGCAGTATCACGAGAATTATCACTGAGATAAATGACAGACTTGTCCGAAAAATCATCGAGATAGCCGAAGAACGGTTTGGTGAGCCGCCGGTACCCTACTGCTGGATCGGGTTTGGCAGTGAAGGCCGCAAGGAACAGACCTTTAAGACAGACCAGGATAATGCGCTCATCTATCACGATCCGGCTGATGCTGAAATGGAAAAAGCAGCAGAAGAGTATTTCAGGGATTTTACCTTATTTGTACGGGATGGTTTAGTGAAGTGTGGCTTTCCCTTATGTCCCGCAGATTTCATGGCCACTAACCCTATGTGGCGTCAGCCTTTACATGTCTGGAGAAGATATTTTACAAACTGGATATCCACACCAACCTCAGAGGCAGTTATGAATTCCGTTACATTTTTTGATGTCAGGGCTGTCTATGGAGAGACAAGGCTTCTGGACTGGCTGAGGGATTTTACCCTCTCGATGGTAAAAGATAAAAAAGTCTTTCTCGGTTATATCGCCAATCTGGCAATCAAGAACAGGCCGCCGATCGGTTTTCTCAAGACCTTTGTTGTCGAAAAAAGCGGCGAGCATAAAGATAAACTGAATCTGAAGGTAAAAGGCCTCGGACCCTTAGTCGATTTAGTCAGGCTTTTTGCACTCGAAAAAGGCATCAGAGAAACATCTACGATAGACAGGATAAATATCCTGAGGGATAAGCATACGATTATAAAGGAATACGCCGACGAGCTGATACATTCCTTTGAATTCATCATGATGCTGAGGATTCAGCACCAGTTTGAGCAAATGAAAGAGGGCAAAGAGATTAATAATTTTATAAATCCAAATGCTCTGAGCAATCTTGAAAAAAGGATCGCAAAAGAGACATTTCAGCTCATATCAAAAATTCAGGATTTGATTATTGAGCGATACAAGGCCATGATATGGTAAAGATATGCTGGAATTTCTAAAATCAAAAAAACAGGCGCCGTTAAACATTGATAAAAGCCTGCCGATTACAGATATGCACTATACAGTTATTGATACTGAACTTACAGGGCTGAATGAGAAAAAGGATTCTATACTATCCATTGGAGCAGTCCGGATGAACGGGACACGGATAGAGCTCGCCAACAGCTTCCATCAGCTAATAAAACCAGAGACTGAATTCAGACCTAAAAGTGTTGTAGTGCATGAAATCACTCCATCAGATGTTTTAGAGAAGCCTAATATAGATACAATTCTATTGGAATTTCTCAAGTTCTGTGATAATGATGTTATTGTCGGACACTGTGTTTCAATCGACCTGAGTTTTATCAACCGGGAGACAAAGAGGATTTTCGGGAATATTATTCAGAATCCTGTAATAGACACCTATAAAGTTTATGAATGGCTGAGGAAAAAAGTGCCGACCCGCACATGTTTCTCGTCATCCCCACAGGATTCATCGCTGTACGAAATTGCAAAGTGTTTCAGTATTGCTGTTCGAGGCGCACATAATGCATTAGTTGATGCTTTCATTACAGCACAACTCTTGCAACGTTTTATGCCGGTTCTCATCGATATTGGAGTAAACCATATAGGTGACCTGCTGGAAATAGGACATCCTTCAGAAGGAGGTGATAAACAAAAAGTATCAGGTGAAATAAGTAATTTTTAGTATTTAAAATAAAAATGAGGAGGGGGGTTGAAAATGACCAATAAGAGCAGCAAGAGTATCAAGAAAACCACAGAAGAAATCCTCGAAGACAGTGATTTTAAATCATTGTCCAGTCAGAAAAATACCATATCAGTAATCCTCACTATCATGGAGTTAGTCCTCTATTTCGGGTTTATTGCCCTGATCGCCTTTAACAAACCATTTCTTTCCCAAAAGTTGTCCGGTGCAATAACGATTGGGATACCTATAGCAGTCGGCACCATTTTTCTCTCGTGGGTGTTTACAGGGGTTTACATCTTTTGGGCTAACAACAAATACGATGTTCTTGTTAAAAAAGTTAAAGAAAAGATAGGAGGATAACGATGCCACAGTCAACACAGACGCTTATAGGACAGTTTAATCCTGTCGCCGTAATGTTTTTTCTCCTGTTTGTTATCTCCACACTCGGGATAACTTACTGGGCGGCAAAAAGGACAAGGACTACAAAGGATTTCTATGCTGCCGGACGGAGTGTTACCGGCTTCCAGAACGGTCTTGCGCTTGCAGGTGATTACATGAGCGCAGCATCGTTCCTGGGGATAGCGGGATTGGTCTCGACAAAGGGATATGACGGCCTTATTTACTCGGTAGGATGGCTTGTTGGATGGCCGATTATAATGTTTCTTATCTCCGAGCCGTTGAGAAACCTTGGGAAATATACCTTTGCCGATGTTGTTGCATACAGGTTAAACCAGAGGCCGATAAGGGCTGCAGCCGCAGCCGGTTCACTGGTTGTAGTGCTTACTTATCTGATTGCACAGATGGTAGGAGCTGGGACGCTCGTCAGGCTGATGTTCGGCATACCATTTGAGGTTGCTGTTCTGATAGTCGGCACCCTGATGATCTCATATGTCCTCTTTGGCGGAATGATCGCGACCACTTGGGTCCAGATTATTAAGGCATGCCTGCTTCTCGGTGGCGCAACACTTCTTGTCATTATGACTATGTACAAGTTTGATTTCAGCTACGGTAAGCTTTTCAGTCAGGCTGAAGCGCTTTATACGAATAAATTTCTTGAACCCGGAGGTCTGATAACGAGTCCGCTCGATGCATTTTCGCTGGGACTTGCCCTTATGTTCGGCACTGCCGGGCTGCCTCACATATTGATGAGGTTTTTTACAGTGCCTGATGCCAGAGCAGCAAGAAAATCGGTCTTTTTTGCTACAGGATTTATCGGTTATTTCTACATTCTTACAGTTACCATAGGTTTTGGCGCAGCAGTAATCGTGGGACAGAAGCTGATCATGAGCATAGATAAAGGCGGGAACATGGCAGGTCCTCTGCTTGCAGAGGCTCTCGGCGGAAACCTGTTCCTTGGATTCCTTGCAGCAGTTGCCTTTGCCACAATACTCGCTGTTGTTTCAGGACTGACCCTTGCAGGCGCATCTGCCTTCTCACATGACCTGTATGTCGGAGTCATAAGGAGGGGGCACGCAGAGGAGAAAGAAGAGATTAAGGTTGCAAAGATGGCGACTGTAGGCCTCGGCGTTACTGCAATGCTTCTCGCAGTACTATTTAAAGGGCAGAACGTCGCCTTCCTTGTCGGATTGACATTTGCTATTGCTGCGAGCGCTAATTTCCCTGCACTGGCGATGTCAATCATGTGGAAGAGATTCACGACAAAGGGCGCGGTGGTAAGCATATATACCGGTCTTGTAATCGCTACGGTCCTTATCATACTGAGCCCTACTGTCTGGGTTGATATCGTTCATAAGAGTGAAAAGGCAGCCTGGGATGTAAAAGACAAGGTAGACAAGATCAATAAAGACCTCAAGATAGCTGCACCGGGACAGGCGCTGACACCTGAAGATGAAGCTGCAAACAAGAAGATCGGGAAAGCAGCTGCAATAGAGATAATAGCAGCAGACGCAGCAGTAAAGGGCAAGATAGATGGCCTTAAAAAAAGTATCAAGACCGCACCCGCAGACGCTGCCCTGTCATCTGCTGACACAGACAGCAACAAACAGATTAATGATCAGATAGACCAGATCCTCGCAGCCGAATCGCCCAGGATATTCAAAGATAAGGTCGAAGCCATCACCTCAGTGATACCGAAACCGCAGCCAATCTTCCCTCTGAAGAATCCGGGCATATTTTCTATGGGAGCGGCGTTTCTTGTCGGAATTCTCTTCTCACTCTTTGGCCGTGAGAAAGAGGCTGAGGCAAAATACAATGATGAAAAGATCAGATCGTATATAGGAATAGGCGCTGAAGATTAATACTGTTCATACACTGAACTATACAGGAAAGGAGGACATATAAAGGATGTCGAAAGAAAGCATTGATGTATTGTCGACTGAAAAGAGAACATTTCCACCTTCTCAAAGTTTCAGCGAAAAAGCTCATATAAAGAGTATTGCAGAGTACGAAAAGCTCTACAAAAAGTCAGTAGAAGACCCTGATGGCTTCTGGGCAGAAATGGCTGAGACTCAACTGACCTGGTTTAAGAAATGGGATAAGGTGTCTGACTGGGACTTTAATAAGCCTTATATCAAATGGTTTATTGGCGGAAAACTGAATGCTACCTATAACTGCCTTGACAGATTCATGAAAACACCGACAAGGAACAAGGCAGCTATTATATGGGAAGCTGACGATGGCACATATAAAACGTACACTTACCAGCAGCTTTACTATGAAGTAAACAGGTTCGCAAATGTCCTTAAAAAGTATGGTGTGGTAAAAGGTGACAGGGTAACAATCTATCTCCCCATGATACCGGAACTTGCTATCTCAATGCTTGCCTGCGCGCGCATAGGCGCAATCCACAGTATCGTTTTCGGTGGTTTCAGTGCACAGGCGTTAAAGGACAGGATTCAGGACTGCAAGTCAAAACTCGTTATTACTGCAGATAAAAGCGTCAGGGGCAGCAGATTTATTCCCCTGAAGACAAATGCAGATGAGGCAGTCCAGGAATGTCCGACTGTAGAAAAAATGATTGTTGTTAAGAGGGTTGGCAGTGTCGATATGGAACCTCAGAGGGATTTCTGGTGGCACGATGAGATGAATGACCCGGAGGTTAAAGACTACTGTGAACCTGAACAGCTGGATGCTGAGGACCCTCTGTTTATCCTGTATACATCAGGTTCTACGGGAAAACCAAAGGGCGTTCTCCATACCATAGGAGGATATTTACTCTTTACAAATCTCACCTTTAAATGGATCTTTGATTATCGTCCTGAAGATATCCATTTCTGCACTGCTGATATCGGATGGGTAACAGGTCACAGCTATATCATCTATGGACCTTTGAGCAATGGGGCTACCAGCCTTATGTTTGAAGGAATTCCAACCTATCCTGATGCCGGCAGGTTCTGGAAAATCGTTGATAAGCATAAGGTGAGCATATTCTACACAGCTCCGACTGCAATCAGGGCTCTCATGAGAGAGGGAGAGAGTTGGGTCAACAAACACGATCTATCCTCACTGAGATTGCTCGGCACCGTCGGAGAGCCGATCAATCCTGAGGCATGGATGTGGTATCACAAAAACGTGGGGAAAGAAAAGCTTCCCATTGTCGACACATGGTGGCAGACAGAAACAGGCGGGATATTGATCACACCTTTACCGGGCGCCATGACAACAAAACCTGGCTCTGCGAGCAAACCATTTCCTGGACTTGTGCCGGTAATCCTGAAAGAGGATGGATCAGAAGCAGGAATCAATGAAGGCGGATACCTCTGTATTGACAGGCCATGGCCCGGTATATTACGGGGCACTTATGGAGATCCTGAAAACAAGAGGATCAAAGAAGTCTATTTCTCAAGGTTCCCCGGCAAATACTTCACCGGCGACGGCGCAAGACTGGACGCGGACGGCGATTACTGGCTCATGGGAAGGATAGACGATGTTATAAATGTCTCAGGGCACAGGATCGGCACTGCCGAGATTGAGTCAGCATTAGTCAGCCATGAATCTGTAGCAGAGGCTGCAACCGTGGGTTATCCTCACGAAATCAAAGGTGAAGGCATTTATGTATATGTAACCCTCAAGGAGGGGTATGAACCGACGCCGGAACTGAAAAAGATACTCGTAGGCCACGTAAGGCATGCAATCGGGCCGATTGCGAGCCCTGATAAAATACAATTCGCCCCTGGATTACCCAAAACCAGGAGTGGCAAGATCATGAGAAGGATACTGAGAAAGATAGCGAGAGGTGATACTGAGGATCTCGGAGACACCTCAACACTTGCAGATCCTTCGGTGGTGAATGAGATCCTGAAAGGAAAACAGTAAACTATTTTTTAGCAGTATATTATCGATGTTGACAAAAAGGGTAGGATTTCACCTACCCTTTTTGTTTTTTTCAAGTTACAATATATAAGTTTAATATTCTAAACACAGCGTCATAACAATTGCCGTATAGTTGTCATTCCCGCTTGTCGGGAATCTTTCTTGAAAAAGGATGCCGGACAAGCCGGCATGACAGTTACGTGAACTTAATTCGGCATAATTTATGTCGCTCTGTATAAAAGGAGCTGGATTTTGTCAGTAAAAAACCTTGAGTATATTTTCAACCCCCGGAGAATCGCTGTCATCGGTGCATGTGAAGACAAATCTTCAATAGGATATAACATATTTAAAAATCTTTTAGGTAAAGGCTTTAAGGGATCTGTATACCCGGTCAACCCCCATGTGGAAGCAGTACAGGGGGTAGAAGCATATCCAAAAATTACCGCTATACAACGTGAAATAGATCTGGCAATATTGGCTGTGCCACCTCAGGATATACCCGAACGTTTAGAAGAATGCGGTCTGAAGGGAGTAAAAGGTGTAATCATCCTCTGTTTTGACTTTAAAAAGAGGGTTGAAAATTCACAGGCATTAGAAACAATAATCAGGCAGATTTCTCAGAAGCATGGTTTCAGAGTCTTAGGGCCCGATTCACTGGGTTTCATAAAGCCGGGGTCAAACCTGAATGCGAGCCTCTTCCATCAATTACCTCAGAAGGGTAACATCGCCCTTATCGTTCAGAGCACTACTCTTTCCATCGCCCTCCTTGACTGGGCAGCCAGCAAGAATATCGGTTTCAGTTATTTTATATCTGTTGGCACAAAAATAGATGTCAAGTTTTCTGATCTTATCGATTTTCTGGGGGTAGATCCTGAGACAAGGGCTATTGTGTTGTATATAGAATCCATAAAGAACGGCCGCAAATTCATGACCTCTGTAAGAAGTTTCTCCTCCAGCAAACCGATCATGATCATTAAGTCCGGGAAATATGATATCTCAGCACACGTGGCGCTCTCACACTCAGGATATATGGCAGGAGAGGATAAGGTCTATGATGCTGCTATCGAAAGGGCAGGCGCCATCAGGGTGGACGAAACACTCGACCTTTTTTATCTGGCCGAGTCACTCTCAAAGCAGCGCCGTCCCAAAGGTAACAGGCTTGCCATTATCACAAACTCCGGCGGCGCCGCTATCATTGCGATTGACACACTTCTTAAGCAGGAGGGAAATTTAGCAACATTAAGTAAAGAAACAATTGAAACTCTCCAGGCGCATTTCACTTCAATGAAACTCATTCAAAACCCTGTCGATCTCTTTATTGAAGCATCTCCGCAGGACTATGAGGTGGCGGTTAAAAGTTGTTTAAAAGATAAGGCAGTCGATGGGGTGCTTGTTATTCATACCCCATCCTATGCATCAAGGCCGAGAGAGATAGCTGAAACAGTTGTCTCTGCAGCAAAGGCATATTCCTATAAGCCGGTTTTTACGGTATGGATGGGAGAAGAACAGGTAACTGCTGCGAGGGAATACCTTAATGATAACGGCATACCGACTTTTATTTCGACTGAGCAGGCGGCAAGAAGCTTTATATACATGTATCGATATGATTACAACCTGCGGCTCCTTCTCGAAACGCCAGAGGTAATTCTGAAAGATTTTGAACCCGATGAGTACAGGGCTGAGGAAATAATAAGAAAAGTATCAGAAGATAAAAGGCTGTTCCTGAATTTCAATGAAGTCAAAGACCTGCTTCTCCACTATGGGATACCGGTCATCCCTACAAAAGTTGTTCATACGGATGACGAAGCTGTGGAGATTGCTGATTTTATAGGATATCCTGTAGTCCTGAAGATCGATTCACAGAAGATCCTGCGCAAGTCAGAAACAGGCGGAGTTTTCCTGAACCTGAAAGACCAGGAGGCACTAAGGGATGCATTCAAACAGCTAAAAGAACTGTCTGTATTTTTGAAAGATCCCACTGCTCAGGTCATCATTCAGCCCATGGTATTAAAAAAAGGCTATGAACTCGTCATCGGCACGAGAAAAGATCCGACTTTCGGATCGGTTATAGTTTTTGGCACTGGTGGCGTACTCCTTGATGTGGTAGAGGATTATGCCATAGGACTCCCTCCGCTTAATCAGTCATTGGCAAGACGAATGATGAGTGAGACAAAGATTTACAAGCATCTCATCCAATACAAGGCTTTCGAAAACATTCTTAAATATATCGAGGAAATCCTCGTGAGGTTTTCTCACCTTATCATACATTTCCCTCAGATCAAGGAGATTGACATAAATCCATTCTATATTACAGAAGATGAAGGGTTTATCCTGGATGCCAGTGTCCTGCTTGAGGCGGATGTTCTTGATGGTTTTGTGCCGATAAAAGGGGATTTCTGCCCCCCCCACCTTTCCATCTGTCCATATCCTGATCAGTATATCGATATCTTTAAACTGAAAGACGGTCCGGGGGTTATTATCAGGCCCATCCGGCCCGAAGACGAACCTCTGATGGAAGAGTTGCTTAAAGGCTCGTCTGAACAGACCCTTATGTTGAGATTCTTCCGGAATATATCTGACATGTCACATGAACAGCTCGTCAGATACTGCAATATTGATTACGACAGAGAAATGGCATTTGTAGCTGTTATCTTAAACGGAGACCGCGAGCAGATAATTGGCGAAGCAAGGATCAGCAAACTTCCTGACCAGGAGAATGCAGAGATGGCTGTTGTGGTCGGAGACCAGTGGCAGGGTCAGGGAATAGGCAAAGCGCTCCTGGTACACTGCTTAAAGATTGCGAAAGAACTGGGGATTAAGAAGATATGGATGGAGATCTTAAAGACAAATACACGAATGCTTTACAGGGCTGAAAAATTAGGGTTTCAAAAAGCCTCGTTTGACGAAGATTCTTTAAGGGTCAGCCTCGATCTGTAGTTTCTTATCTCCTCCTCCGCAAAAAGTCCCTGGGTTTCCCCGCGCTTTTCGGCGGGCCGACAAGGCCGTCTTCTTCCATCAGTTCCATTATCCGCGCAGCCCTGTTATATCCTATTTTGAGCCGTCTCTGGATAGATGATATCGAGACCTCACCGCTAATCTCCGCGATTTCAATCGCCTTAAGGTACATCTCATCTCTCTCTGCAGCATGTTCATTTTCATCTATTGCATCTACATTCTGTATGCTTTCCAGTATCGTATAATCAGGTCTGCCCTGTGACTTCACAAATTCGGTAACAGCCCTTATCTCCTCCTCTGTGATAAAAGCTCCATGAACCCGGATGATTCTTGCACCGGGTAGCATTAACAGCATATCCCCTTTTCCTAAAAGCTGTTCTGCACCATGGGAATCGAGGATTGTCCGTGCATCCACCTTGGAAGAAACATGGAATGATATCCTTGCCGGGAAGTTTGCCTTTATAATTCCGGTTATAACATCAACAGACGGCCTCTGGGTGGCAAGGATAAGGTGTATGCCTGAGGCCCTTCCCATCTGTGCAAGTCTTGCTATCGAGTCCTCAACATCATTCGGTGCGGTAAACATGAGGTCTGCCAGCTCGTCTATGATAATAACAATGTAAGGGAGTTGTTCTTCTTCCTTTGCCTGAAGATTATAGTTCTCGATATTTCTCGCAGCCCTTTCGGCAAGGACTCTGTACCTGCGCTCCATCTCGATAACCATCTTCTTTAATGCCTCTGCTGCCTCTTTAGGGTTTATTATGACCGGTGAGATGAGATGCGGAATCTCCTCATATGCAGAGAGTTCAATCAGTTTCGGATCAATCATCAGCATCTTCACCTCTGAAGGACCTGCCTTATACAATATGCTCATGACCATTGAGTTTATTGACACACTTTTACCCGAGCCTGTTGCTCCTGCAACAAGAAGATGGGGCATCTTCGACATATCCGCTATGATCGGTGTTCCGTAAATATCCTTACCGAGCCCAAGGGTAAGCTTGGATTTGCTCTTTATAAAACTGTCTGAAGAGAGTATTTCCCTTAACGAAACCATCTCCCTCAGCTTGTTAGGTACTTCAATGCCTATTGCAGCCCTGCCGGGAATCGGTGCAACCCTCACGCCTGGAGCCTTGAGTGAAAGGGCAAGATCATCAGCAAGGGAAACGATCTTGTTAATCTTGACACCAGGCGCCGGCTCGAATTCATACATCGCAACAATAGGGCCTGGATGAACAGATGTAATCTTGCCTTCCACACCAAAATCTCCGAGCTTTTTCTCAATCAGTGATGAATCTGCGAGAAGATCATCCTTCGAAGGTCTCAGAGTCACTGATTCTGAAACACTTAATAAATCTAAAGAAGGTAGTTCATAATTGCCGATCTTTCTCGGTATCACTGGTTCAGTCTTTGCCACAGATTCAGATGCCGATGGGGGCTCAGGTTCCCGGATGAGTATCTCCTGATCTTCCTGATCTGTTTCTTCTATAATCTCCTTACTCTCTTCCTCCTGTTCTTTTTTCTTTAAAGCAATGCCGATAACAGATACAGGACTCATTAATATTATTGAAGAGAGGAAAGCTGAAAGCGTAAAAATATATGCGCCTGGCAGAGATAAGAGCTGATTGGCAAAATAGGCTATTCCGCTGCCACAGATGCCGCCCATACCATCAGGGTAATTTTCTAATGTTATATTCATCGTACCCGACAGTAAAGATAAGAGGATAGATGAGGATATGATAAACAGGAGACTGCCGAAGAGATATATTTTGTGCCCCTTTTTCCCTAAGAGACGCCTGATTCCGAAAGTAATGATCATAACCGGGATAATATAAGATGAGAGGCCGAAGAAGATAAAGAGCCAGCCTGAAACATACGCACCTGTTGTTCCACCCAGATTACGTAGCGGTTCAGGAGGTTCTGTGGTTCTGAAAAATGGAACCGGATCGCGAATGGAATGGGTAAACAGACTTAAAAAAAAGTAGAGGCTCCCCATTACAGAGATAACGCCGATGACCTCTTCCTTAATCCGTTTTATCCTTTCAACCATATACCTGCTATTATAACAACAGCGAGAACAAACCTGTAATAAACGAAGACGTTCATCGGGTATTTTTTCAGGAAGCTCAGCAAAAATTTGATAGCAATGAATCCGGTTATAAAGGAACTGATCAGTCCTATGGAGAAAAGCTGAAGGTCATGGTTCCCCTGACCCATAAAAGCCTTCTTGAAATGAAGAACAGTTGCTCCTGCAATAAGCGGGGTTGAGAGGAGAAACGAAAATCGTGCGGCTGAGTCCCTCTCAAAGCCTCTGAAAAGTCCGGCTGAAATCGTTATGCCGGAACGCGAGACACCGGGGATAATGGCAATAGCCTGCGCAATACCAATGAATATCGCATCTTTTATACCGGTATTTTCCATATCCCTGAATTTGTAAACCTTTTCAGCGACGAGCATAATGATACCACCGGCAATTAACATCAGACTTATTAACAGCGGTTTTCTCAAATAGTATTCTCCGATATTATTAAGGAGAAACCCTGCAGCGCCGGCAGGTATTGATGCAAGGACAATCAACCCGAATAATCTCTGTTTTTTAAAGATGAGAACCATCCAGTCTTTCCAGAAACAGACAATAAGCGCAAACAGGGTGCCTGCGTGCAGTGCAATATCAAAGGTAAGTGTATCAACCTCACCGCCCCAGTTGAAAAACCAGGGGAATAAGATCAGGTGTGCGGTACTGCTTACCGGCAGAAATTCCGTTAATCCCTGTACAATCCCCAATATAAGCGCTTGTAGCATGAGTGTTTAATTATAACAGAAAGTGTTTTAGTAATGAGTTGAGTCTGTTTTATTAAACCGGCAAGTAAATACTTGAATGATGTCATTCTGAGCAGTGCGAAGAATCTCGTCTTTTCATTCTGTTACGAGATCCTTCACTTCGTTCAGGATGACCATTGTAATTGCCGGGTTAATAAGATCATATGGAAGAGTTTTAGAAAGGAATTTATTGGGCAAGATATGCAGTTGTCTTTTTCATTTTATTCGTTATGTCCCGTCTGGAATGGGGATCTGTATAATCACCGGCGTCTCCTGTGGTTGTGGGATAGGCACATGGATATGCACAGGCGTGTCCTTAATACGCGGCGGTTCCTGGTTTACAATCGGCGGGGTTGACGGAATAGCCTCCTGCTTCACCGATGGCACTTCTTCCTTCAATGATGACCCCGGCCCTCCAGGCTGCGCTCCTGTCCCCTTCCGCTCTTCTATCACCGGTTTCTTCTCAGCCTCAGGTATCCCCTGCAACTCTGTTGCATCTATCAGCTCTTTCATGAGTGTGGCAGGTGTGCTCACCC
>Ga0315273_10004869_pt1 | contig 16535 bp, 10 predicted proteins | sample YL17G02_0_MG_FD_205753 | JGI IMG/M metagenome (GOLD analysis project Ga0315273, IMG submission 205753) | Sediment microbial communities from Yellowstone Lake, YNP, Wyoming, USA - YL17G02_0 | ecosystem: Environmental > Aquatic > Freshwater > Lake > Sediment | place: USA: Wyoming | collected... | reverse complement strand
TCGTCGGTTTCCTGGCCCTGCGCAACAACTGGCCCCCGAAGGACGGCACGGAAGGCGCGATCGGGAGCGCCAACCGGTACACGGCGCAGCAGATGTCGGACCAGGACGTGATCCTCAAGGACGCGAAGGTCCAGGCGTTCCTGCAGAGCGACACGTTCCACCAGCTCGCGACGAACGCCGAGTTCCGCAACTGCGTCGAGACCAAGAGCTTCGTCGATGCCGCGCGCAACCCGCAGGTGATCCAGCTGCTGAAGCAGTCGGCGCAGGAGCTGGGCAAGTTCCAGCAGGTTTCCTCCGATGCCTGGGCAGCGTCTGTGCACACCAGCATGGCGAAGTTCTCGCCCCAGCAGGTCGAGGCGCTGTTCAGCGTGGAGAGCGCGAAGCTGTTCGCCAACCCGAAGTTCGTGGAGATGGTCCGGTCCGCCGAGTTCAAGAACGCCGTTCCCAACGGGGTCGCGGAAGCGGTTAGGATCAAGAAGGAGTTCGCGCAGTTCGGAGCCAGGCTGACCGAGCTCGCCCACCAGTGCCCCGAGTACCTGAACATGCTGGTGGATCCGGCCTTCGCCGCCTGGACGGACAACCAGAACGGCGGCACGCTGCTGGCGGAGTATGGCAAGTTCGCCACGCCCGAGCTGTCGATGCTCATGGCGGACAACAACGTGCGCATTATCCTCGCCAACCGGGACTTCCAGGCGCTGGAGGGCAACAAGATCTTCATCGAGGCGCTGCAGAACAACGTCGAGCTGGGGTCGATGCTCCAGAGCAACCTGGACTGGGGGAAGGTCCTGCAGCCGGCTGAGTAATCGTGGCCTCGCAGGCCACCGCGCCGAGCAGACGGTGGCCCGGACTGGATCAAACTGAGCGGAGCGAGGAGGTCCCGCGGGGTCCCGCGGGATCTCCTCTCCGCGCATTCGACGACGGAGACCCATGACCGCCCGCCCGATCCGGACGCGCGCCGGCTGGCTCGCCAGCCCGGCGCTTCTGTGCTGCCTGCTCGCCCTCCCCGGCACCGCGAGAGCGCAGTACAGCGCCCTCGAGACCCGGGACCTGCGCCTCGCCTACTTCGGTCCGACCATGGGCTTCATCGCCCCCTACACGGCCCAGTGCTTCGAGAACTCGATGGGCTTCTATCGCCGGGTGCTGGACTACACCCCGACGCAGCCGGTCAACGTGTTCCTCGAGGACACCGGGGACTATGGCAACGCCGGCGTCTGGGGGACGCCGCGCAGCAGCATGATGGTCCAGATCGCGCCCACCAACTTCGTGTACGAGACCTCCCCGTCGAACGAGCGCATCAACTTCCTGATGAACCACGAGCTGGCGCACGTCATCACCCTGGACCAGGGCGCGGGTCGCGACCTGCTCTTCCGCCGGCTGTTCTTCGGCAAGGTGCGCGAGAGCGCCGAGCACCCGGAGACCATCCTCTACAACTACCTCACGCTTCCGCGTCGTTCCGCCCCGCGCTGGCAGCGCGAGGGCACCGCTGTCTTCTTCGAGACCTGGATGGCGGGCGGGTACGGACGCGCCCAGGGCCCCTACGACGAGATGGTGTTCCGCTCGATGGTGCGCGATGGCGCCCAGTTCTACGACCCCCTCGGGCTCGAGTCGGAGGGCGTGCGGGTGGACTTCCAGATCGGCGTGAACGCGTACCTCTACGGCACGCGCTTCATGACCTGGCTGGCCTACGAGCACTCGCCCGAGAAGCTGGTCGAGTGGATCGCTCGCCGCCCGGGCTCGCGGGCCTACTTCGCCTCCCAGTTCCGCAAGGTCTACGGCGAGCCCCTGGGCCAGGCCTGGCGGGAGTGGATCGCCTGGGAGCACGGCTTCCAGAAGGCCAACCTCGACTCCGTCCACCGCTTCCCCACGACACCCTGTCGCGACCTGTCGCAGAGCGCGCTGGGCTCCGTTTCGCGCGCCTGCCTCGATTCCGCCGGCCGTGTGCTCTACGCGGGCGTCTACTATCCGGGAACCCTGCCCTATGTCGCGGCCATCCCGCTCGACGGGAGGCCGATCCGCAGCCTGTGCGAGGTGAAGGGACCGGCGCTCTACTTCGTCACCTCGCTGGCCTGGGACCCCGAAGGCCGGATGCTCTACTACACCACCGACAACAATGAATGGCGCGACCTCTGTTCGCTCGACCCGGCCACCGGGAGGAGCCGGAGGCTCATGAAGGACGCCCGCGTCGGCGACCTGGCCTTCAACCGTCAGGACCGCTCGCTCTGGGGCGTGCGGCACTTCAACGGGATCTCGACGCTCGTGCGCCTCGAGCCCCCCTACACCGACTACCAGCGGGTGTTCTCGTTCCCCTACGGCCGTGACGTCTACGACATCGACATCTCCCCCGACGGCACGCGGCTCGTCGCCTCCGTGCCCGAGATCAGCGGACGGCAGTTCCTGCGCCTGATGAGCGTGCCCGCACTGCTCCGGGGCGACACCACTTCGCGGGCCCTGCACTACGATTTCGGCAGCTCGGTCCCCGCGGGTTTCGTGTTCTCGCCCGACGGGCGCTACCTCTACGGCAGCTCGTACTGCACCGGCGTCTCGAACATCTTCCGCTACGATCTGGTCGCCGACTCGATGGATGTGATCAGCAACGCCGAGACCGGGTTCTTCCGGCCGCTCCCGCTGGGCCGGGACTCGCTGGTCGTCTTCCGCTACACCGGGAAGGGCTTCGTGCCGGCGATGATCGCGGACCGGATCGTGCGCGACGTGAGCGCGATCACCTTCCTCGGCCAGCAGCTGGTGGAGAAGTACCCGGTGCTGAAGACCTGGATGGTCCCCTCGCCGGCCCGGGTCCGGATCGACTCCCTGACGACCTACTCCGGCCCCTACCACCCCCTGCGGAACATCGGGCTCGCGACCGTGGTCCCGGTCGTGGAGGGCTACAAGTCGTACACCGCGATCGGGCTGCGGATGGACCTCTCGGACCCCTTCTCGTTCCACAACGCGGACCTGGCCGCGAGTTACACGCCCGACCCGGGCCTGCCGCACGACGAGCGCCTGCACGTCTCCGCCGGCTACCGGCACCGGGGCCTGAGCGCCCGCTTCCGCCACAACAACGCGTCGTTCTACGACCTCGCGGGTCCGACCCAGGTGAGCCGCAAGGGCTACGGGCTCGGCCTTGCCTACGACCGGCCGCTCGTGCGCGACCCGCCCCGAACCCTGGACCTCAAGATCGGAGTCAACGGCTACGCCGGTCTCGAGCGACTGCCCGACTACCAGAACGTCTCGACCTCGCCCGGCTTCGACAAGATGGTCTCGGCAAGCGCGGAACTCGCGTACCGGAACACGCGCTCGTCGCTGGGCTCGGTGGACACGGAGAAGGGTCAGTTGTGGCGGCTCGAGGCCTTCCTGAACACGGTCCGCTACGAGCGGCTCGGTCACGCTGCCTGGCGAGGGTTCCCCCTGTTCGCGGGCACGCTCGACCTGGGCCTGCCGCTCCCGGCCGGGCATTCATCGGTGTGGCTGCGGAACGCCGCCGGCTACTCGCCCGGCAACCCGAGAGAGCCCTTCGCCAACTTCTTCTTCGGCGGCTTCGGCAACAACTGGGTGGACTACCAGGACCCGAAGCGCTACCGCCAGTACGAGAGTTTCCCCGGCCTCGAGTTGAATGCGGCGGGCGGGACCAACTTCGGCAAGACCACGCTCGACCTGAACCTGCCGCCGCTGCGCTTCCGCCGTCTCGGCACACTCGAGTTCTACGCCGCCTGGGCCCGCATGTCGGTGTTCGCCAGCGGCCTCGTCACGGACATGGACCGTACGGGGCTCCGCCGGACCCTGGCCAACGTCGGCACCCAGGTGGACCTGCGGCTGTCGCTGATGATCCAGCAGCCGCTCACGCTGTCCTTCGGATACGCCAGGGCCTTCGAGGCGCGCCGTTTCCTCGATGACGAGTGGATGGTGTCGTTGAAGATCCTTTAGTGGTGCTCTTCAGCCTCATCGTCGGATTCCTCCCCGTCCTGCTGTTCCTCGGGGCGCTGATCCTCATGGACGGCTACAAGCTCGTGAGCCGGCGTTCCGTGCTGCAGGCGATCGGGGCCGGCTGTCTGGCGGCCGGGGCCGCCCTGGTCGTGTACCGCGCGGCGCTCGACGGGCTGCGGCTCGACCCCCTGATCCTCAAGCGCTACGCCGCACCACTCGTCGAGGAGATCCTCAAGGCCGGCTTGGTCGTCTTCCTCATCCGCGGCCACCGCGTGGGGTTCATGGTCGATGCCGGCATCCAGGGCTTCGCGGTGGGCGCCGGCTTCGCGCTGGTGGAGAACGTCTGGTACGCCGGGACGCTCGGCAGCTTCCATCCGCTGCTCTGGGTCGTGCGGGGACTCGGAACGGCCATCATGCACGGCTCGACCACTGCGATGGTCGCGGTCATCGCGAAGGACCTGACCGACCGCCATGACTCCCGGGCGCTCCACTGGTTCCTGCCGGGCCTCCTGCTGGCCGTGGCCGTCCACTCGTTCTTCAACCACCTCGTGCTGAATCCGCTCCTGACCACCGCGCTGCTGCTGCTGATCATGCCGCTGCTGCTGCTGGCCGTGTTCGAGCGCAGCGAAAGATCTACCGCCCGGTGGCTCGGGAGCAATCTGGACAGCGATGTGGAGCTGCTCGAACTCATCCTGAGCGAGCGGATGGCGGACTCCCGCGTGGGCCGCTACCTCGATTCGCTGCGGGCACACTTCCCCGGCCCGGTCGTGGCGGACATGTTCTGCCTGCTGCGCATCTACCTGGAGCTCTCGCTCCGTGCGAAGGGCATCCTGCTCGCGCGTTCGGCGGGCATCCGCATCCCGCCGGATGCCCGCGTGCGGGCCGACTTCGAGGAGTTGCGGTTCCTCGAGCGATCCATCGGGCCGACCGGCAAGCTCGCCATCCTGCCCTTCATGCGGACCAGCAGCCGCGATCTCTGGCAGCTCACCATGCTCGAGCCGTAGACCGCGGCCAGCACCGTCTCAGCGGGTCGTGGCCGGGACCGTCTTCGGGCTTGCGTCCGGGGTGAGCACCTTCACCCGGTCCCCGGCGTCGCGCACGATGGCGCGGTACCACGAGTCCGGGTACTTCGGGAACGTCACCTTGCCCTGGCTGTCCCGCACGTTGCCGTCCAGGTACTTCCAGATGAGGAAGTCCCCGAGCTTGCGCCAGCGCTCGGTCACCATCTCGCCCTGCCGCTCGCAATAGTCCGTGAGGTAGTCGACGGCGAGTTGCGGGGCCTGCTCGTGGAGCTTGAGCGCCGCCTGGTCGATCCGCGGCTGGTCGGCGAGGAAGCCGCCCTCCAGCTCGCGCTGCACGCCCTGGATGTCCACGATCATGTCGGAGTAGCGCGTGTAGGCCCAGTTCGCCACGAAGTTGAAGACCCAGAAGGCCGACTCCCGCGAGAACGAGCCGAAGTCGGCGGTGCCGGCGGCCCAACTCTTCGGCGCCCGGGTGATCCCGCAGTAGAACGGGACGTAGACCGTCGTGTAGGTGTCGTCCACGCCGAACCAAAACACGCCACCGATGGGATCCGGCAGGTCGGCGCGCGACTGGGCGATGAACGAGAAGCCCGTCTGCTGGGTGGAGATCGCGCGCTCGTGCAGGTACTTCACGCTGTCCACCTCCCAGGCCATCGGCCGCCAGCGGTACGGGCTGGCGAAGGGTCCGGCGCCGAGGTCCCGCGTCATGTCGAACGCCGTGCCCTGGTAGTGATCGCGCATCAATGCCGCGACATCCTGGACCGACAGCTTGCGGTCGGGCTTGATCCACAGCGGCATCCGCTTCTGCAGGGTGCTGCCATCCACGTAGTCCGCGGTCAGGCCCAGCGACGGCGCGGCGCGGCGGAACACGCTCCAGACCCGCGCCTCGCAACTGCGCAGCTTGCTGGCGGTGAGCGGCGCGTAGGTGTCGCAGAAGGAGAAGTCCTCGTCCCGGCCGCTGAACCAGCCCTTCTCACGCGCGAAGGAGATCACGTCGGACGCGTACAGGCAGCTGGCCGGGTCCTTGAGCGGGAACTGCCGGATGCGCGGGTGATTGGCGTGGGCGGAAATGGTGCCGTCGGGCACGCGACGCGCGACCCACACCGCGCCCCTGGCCCCGGCGCCCTTGCCGATGATCTCCAGGATCCAGGCCTCGTTGGGATCGGAGATCGAGATCGACTCGCCCGTGGAGGCATAGCCGTGTTCGGCCACCAGCCCGGTGATCACCCGGATCGCCTCCCGGGCAGTGCCCGCGCGCTCCAGGGCGATGAACATCAATGAGCCGTAGTCGAGGATGCCGGCCGGGCCCTTCAGCGAGTCGCGGCCGCCGAAGGTGGTCTCGCCGATCGCCACCTGTTTCTCGTTGATGTTGCCGACCACCCGGTAGGTGCGCGGCACCTGCGGGATGCGGCCGAGGAACCTGCCGGTGTCCCACTCGATGATCTCGCGGGTCGCTTCCGGCCCGAACACCCCGGGGGGAATGAGGACCAGCTCGCCGTAGAACGTGTGGGAGTCGGCGGAGTAGGTGATCAGCGTCGACCCGTCGGCCGATGCGCCCGGCGTGACCAGGATGTTGGTGCAGGAGACGGCGACGCGGGGCGCGATGACCGATACGATCAGCAGCAGCGCGAACATGGTTCTCATCATGATGGGACGCTCCCGGTTCGAGCCGGACTGCCTGCGGCAGGCGGCGGTCATGACGCGGCCTTCGCCCGCGCCCGCGGCGCGGCGACGAGGACGACGCCCAGGAAGGCAATGCTGACCAGACTGAACAGGTACGACGGGTTCTCGAACACGCCGAGCAGTTCAATCCCCGCAAAGGCCAGGGCCGCGAAGAGGATGCCGATCATCGCCTCACCCGCGATCAGACCCGAGGCCATCAGCGTGCCGGTGTTCTCGGCGCTCTGCCTGGCCCCGTCGGACCAGCCGTTCTTGTCGGCCAGGCTCCCGACCAACCCCTTGAACAGACCCCCGATGAAGATGGCGAACGAGGTCTCGATCGGCAGGTACATGCCGACGCTGACGAGCATGGGACTCTTCACCTGCATCAGGATGAAGGCCAGCCCCATGAACACGCCGGCCAGGATGAAGATCCACTCCGTCTTGCGTTCCATGATGCTGCGAGCCACGACCGCCATCAGGCTGGCCTGGGGAGCGGGGATCTTGGCCCCGCCGAACCCCGCGTTGGTCCCGAGCAGCTCGTTCTGCAGCTCGGGAGCCAGGTCCCTGATCTCGCGAATGCGGTAGGCCCGCTGCTGCAGCGCGGGGCTGTTCCCCTCGTAGCGGACGCTTTCGATCTTGTCCCGTTCCAGTCCCGCCAGCTTCGCGCTCACTACGGTCTTGATGTCACCGAGGTGCAGGATGGAGAGCACGAAGAACATGGTGAGGGCCGCCGCGGTGACGCCGAGGATGTCGCCCAGCTGCATCCGCCAGGGGGTGCAGCCCAGGATGTGGCCGGCCTTCAGATCCTGCATCATCTCGCCGGCCACCGACACCGTCACGCAGGTGAACGCCGCCACGCCGAGGACCGCGGCGACGCCCGTGGCGCCCTGCAGCCCGAGTACCACCATCATGAACGCGACCGCGATCAGGACCGCGACGGTCAGGCCGCTGGTGGGGTTGCTGGAGACCCCGATGATCCCCACCAGATAACCCGACACGGCCGAGAAGATGAAGCCCAGCACCAGCATCACCGCCGCCGCGACCAGGGCGGCCACGACATCATGGGCGAACCAGTTGAAGACGAAGAAGACGATGGCCAGGACGACGCTGATGACCATGATGGCCCACTTGAGATTGATGTCCTGGTCGGTCCGGAGCACCGCGCGATCCTGGCGCTGCGACAGGTTCGCGATCGAACGGGTGATGCCCTCGATCAGGCTCTTGCGCATCTTGAAGAGCGTGTAGAAGGCCCCCACCAGCATCCCGCCGATGGCGATCAGGCGGACGTAGTTCCTCCAGACGCTGATGATCTCCTCGGCCCAGTTCGTGACCGGAACCGCGTCCCGCCAGTGCATGAAGAACGCCAGGGCCGGGGCGAGCAGCCCCCAGGCCAGCACGCCCCCGCTGAAATTGATGCCGGCCAGCTTCGGACCGATGATGTAGCCCACGCCGAGGAAAGCCGGGCTCATCTCGGGGCCGCGGACCAGCAGGGCGCCCTTCCCGACCCCCACGGCCGCCTGCCACTTTGCGGCGATCACCTTGAACTCGGTCAGCACGGCGAAGAAGCCGCCCAGCCCCATGCCGGCCAGCAGGAACCGCGAGCCGCCCTGGCCCTTCTGCCCCGCCTTGTGGATCTCCGCCGCCGCCTGGGATTCCGGGAATGGCAACTCCTCGTTGTTGACCAGGACGCGGCGCGTGATGGTGACGAACATGATGCCGAGCACACCGCCGGAGATGAGGATGACGGTGGAGACCAGGTAGTGCTCCAGCGTGAAAAAGGGCTGCCAGATCCCGGCGATGAAGAAGGCCGGCAGGGTGAAGATGGCGCCGGAGGCGACGTTGCCGCCGATGGAGCCCACCGTCCGGGCGCAGTTCTCCTCCAGGATCGTGCCGCGCAGGCTCTTGATCACCGCCATGCCGACGACCGCGGTCGTATAGGTGGCGGCGATGGTCATGCCGGCCTTGAGCCCGAGATAGGCGTTGGCCGCCCCCATGAACATGGCCATGACCACCCCGAGCAGCACGGCCCGCAGGGTCGCTTCCTTCATGTCGCTGTCGGCGCTGACGAACGGTCCGGACGCTTTCTGATCCATGCGTAGGCCCTTCCCTGCAAGAGAACCGGGGCTGGGAGGTGATCGCGGCGGGTGCTGCGAGAAGACGTGGCTGCGGTGAGCGCCCCCGGGACATCCCCCGGGGCCGGGGCCGCCATCGCCGGCGGCCGGATGCGCTGCCCGGCCCGTGGCACCACCATGGCAGACACGCCTCCGTTTCCCGGCGGCACTATGCCTTCTCGCCGCCATCGTGTCCAAGCACCCCACGGCAGGGAGGGTCGGTGCCCGCGGAGGCCAGGGCGAAGCGCTCCGGCGGCCTCGCGTGACCCCGGCGCCGTCCGCGCTATACTGCAGCCCGATCATCGCTCCGCGTCTCCGATTCCCGACCCGGGACCTATCCCATGCACCTGAACGTCCAGACTTCGCCCGGCGAGTTCCTCGACAAGCTCACGATCCTCGAGATCAAGGCGGAGCGCATCTCCGACCCGGCGAAACTCGCGAACGTGCTGCGGGAGCTGGATCAGCTCCGCGCCACCTGGGCCGCCTCGCCGCTGGCCGGACATGACGTGGCGCGCCTGGTCGCAGAGCTCAAGGCCGTCAACCTGACACTGTGGGAGATCGAGGACCGCATCCGCGGCCAGGAGGCCGAGCAGTGCTTCGACGACGAGTTCGTCCAGCTGGCGCGCTCGGTCTACTTCACCAACGCCCGGCGCACGGCGCTCAAGCGCGAGCTGAACCTGGCGCTGGGCTCGGACCTGATCGAGGAGAAGTCCTACACGGAGTACTGAGGCGCGGGTCGGATGCACTCGGCCTGTCGCGGAGCCCGGGCGCCGGGTCGGACGAGCAAAGGCACATTGCGTGCGGACCGTCGCGGAACCGGCACGCCGGGTTGGCCGAGCAAGGCACCGTGCGCTCGGCCAACCCGGCGTGCCGGCTCCGCGACTACGGTGAGGGTTCCTCTGGCCCGGACGCGGGGACGCTGACCAATCCGATCACGAGCCCGCAGCTCCGGGGGAGTCGGCAGAACGCAGCCGGGCCGCCAGGGCGGCCACCAGCCCGCGCGTGTCCCGCCAGCCGACCGCGGTGAGCAGGGATCCGGCAAGGCAGAGCAGGCCGCCCGCCATGCCCGCGCCCACGATGGCCAGAAGCGAGTGGGCGTAGAGCGGTTTGAGGAGGTAGAGGAGCAGGAGCGCGGGCGCGCCGCCGGCCAGCGCGGCCGGCAGGGTGAGGAGCGTCGCCCCCAGCGGCGGCAGCGCCGTCTCACTGCGGTTCAGAAGCGGCCGCAGCAGGAGGTTCTTGGCCAGCAGGGCGGCGGTATTGCCGAGCGCGAAGCCGAGGAGCCCGAGATGGAAGTGCAGGGCCAGGACAAGGCTCAGGACGGGATTGGCCACGGCCACGATGATGTCGCTCAGAGCGATCCAGCCGATCTTCCCCCGCGCCACCAGCGCCATCCAGACCGGCTCCAGCGTGGTGCTGATCAGCATCGGCACCAGCATGGCGATCATATAGATCGCGCTGCCCTGGTACTCGGGACCGACCCAGCGCGCGAGGAAGACGTCCCCCACCACGCACGGCACGAGGCAGAGGGGCACACCCAGCGCGGAGCTGAAGGCCACCGCGCGCAGCACCACCCTCCGGGTCCGGTCCACCTCGCCCCGCGCGTCCATCTGAGTGAGCAGAGGCGCCAGGGCCGAGACCCCGGCATAGAGAAAGCCGGAGATGAGCGGTGCCCAGCGCGTTCCGAGCGAGTATTCGGTCACCTGGGCGGGCCCGTATCTCCAGCCGATCAGCAGGTTGTCCGTGGCCAGGTAGAGGATGGCCGCCGCCTGCGAGACCAGCCCCAGGCTCGCGAACTGGAAGAGCGTCTTGCGCAGGACCGGCGAGCCGAATTCCGGGCGTGGGAAGACCGAGGAGACGATCCGCTTCCTGGCGCTCCAGATGCCCATGACGACGGCGACGAGCAGTTCGGTGGTGCACATGACCACTCCGTACACCGTGAGGCTCGGCACGAAGATCAGGAACGCCGGGACCACGAGCGCGATCTTCAGCACCGCACCGGCTGCGCGCACCAGGGACACCGACGCGGTGTGGCCGGTGACGTAGATCGGCATCTCGAGGATGCCGCCCGTGTCGCTGAGTCCCGCGGCGATGAAGATCAGCACCAGGCCACCGGTCGCATCCGCCAGCAGGCTGGGCGGGACACGCATGAACAGGCAGAGGCCGTGCGCCAGGGCCGCACCGGCCAGGACGACCACCGTGCGCAGGACTGCGGTCCACCAGAAGCCGGCGGAGTAGTAGCGCTCGGCCAGATCGCGGTCCCCCGCGTGGTAGCTGACGGTCACGTAGCGGCGCATGGCGCTGCCGAGCCCGCCGCGCAGGAGCCAGAGGTAATCGAGCAGGGCCCCGGCGGCCACGGCGATGCCGTAGAGATCCCGGCCCAGCCGGTGGAGCACGAACGGCGTCAGCATGATGCCGACGGTCAGCGCCGTGAGCCGCGCACCCAGGCTGGCGGCGGCGTTCAGCGCGGCGATGCCAGCCAGGCCGTGCCCCCGCTTCGACGCGGCCTCGCTCACGAGGGGGGGGGCTTAGCGCTGGCCCACTTCCCGGATGCATACGGCAGCAGCGGTGCATCGGAGTGGTTGAGCGTGATGTGGAGCGAGGCGGCCCGGTCCCCCACGCCCTTCGGCCAGACGTGGATCGGGGAATCCGAGGCCGTCGCCCTGAAGCGATTAGCGAGCAGCGCCGACTGCAACAATGGACAGCTGGCACGGGCGTGAAGCCACAGGGGCCGGTCGGCCATGAGCGACGTGGCGGCCTCGGACACCATCCACGTATAGAGGGCAACATCCGGCCGCGGCGCGAAGATCTCGACGATGGAGGCCTCGAGGCCCTGTTCCGTGGCGTGGGTACGCGTCATCGCCCAGCCTCGCAGCCGCCCCTCGAGGAGGAACGTGAGGAAGCGGTAGGTTCCGCTCCAGCTGCCGTCCGTCATCCACCGGAGCACCTCCGACCCGGGCTCCTGCACGAACCCGTAGCCCGTCTCGTCCCGATAGAGCTGCCCGATCTCGTCCCCGGGCGCCTCGATCCACACCACCCGACCGGTCCCGGGGATCCTGCGCCGCCGGGGCGCGTAGTAGCCCACCGACATGACGCCGAGGGCCACGCGCGACAACGCGGAGGGCAACCCCACGCGGCGCTGGAGCCGGTCCGCCAGCACGTCGCCCGACACGGGCAGCTCGTATCTTCGGGCCACGCCGATCGCCTCCCACTTCATCAGGGGCAGTATCGCGAGCACGTCCGCCGTCCCGCCGACCGAGATGACGGGCTCGGGCTGCCGCATCATGGCCCGCATCAGGCGGATCCCGATCCCGGACCCGCGGAGCCCCGGCAGGCAGTGCCAGTCGAAGACCTCCAGACACGCGGTGGGCCTGCCGCCGACCCGGTACTGCTTGCGCAGCGCGAACAACATGCCGAGGCAGTCGTCATTCTGGAGCGCCAGGAACATCCTGCTGAAGGGCTGCGACCGCAGATACCGCCAGTCGTAGTAGGCCTTGGTCCGCGGGCGGGACCAGTACCGTTCGCAGAAGCCCTGCACCGCCGGCAGCAGGTCCGGGGCGAACGGGACGATCCGCACGGGCACCTCCCGGTCCATCGGCATCGGGATCCGGGTCTCCGTGCGCGGCACCGCGGTCTCCGACTCGGACTCTCTCACCGCGTCACCGCACCCCAGGTACCCCCGCGAACGTCCGTGGGCGCCCTCACCTCGGGGCAGGAAGTTGCGCGAGGAACACCAGCAGCTCTTCTGCCACCCGGCGCCTCCCCACTTCGTTGAGGTGCGAGTTGTCCGTCGTGTAGGCCGGAACCAGGGCGTAGCCGCGCCGGTTCCCGGACCGGATGGCCTCCCGGCTGCCCTCGGGACGGGTGGATTCGATGGCGGCGAGGTCGAACAGTGGCTCCCTGCCGCGATAGGCATCCCTCATGAGGTCGTTGAAACGCTCCCGAGCGAAATTGCCGCCGTAGCGGCCCGGGTCCCGCCCGAGCAGCAGCTTGAGCGCCGCCCTTGGCCCGGACTGCACCCCCACCAGCGGAGTCGTCACGTGCACGAAGACGACCCCCGGGAACTCCGCGCGCAGGCGCGCCATCGTCTTCTGGTAGTAGCCGAACACGGCAGCGACGTCGGTCGTCTCGGAGATATCCACATAGCAGTACTTGTGGAACGCCACGTCGACCTTGCCGCGGAGAGGGCCCTCGATCAGCCGGGCGAAATCGTCGGTCTTGAACCCCGGATCGCCATTCTTGCCGACAGGCCCGTGCGCGAAGGTCCCTCCACCGCCGGCCAGGGCGTCTACGCCACCGGCCACGCGGAGGCCGATGCGCGGCTCGTCCCGGATGACGTCGGCGACGCCCTCCATGATGTTGGCGCCGACGGACTGGTGGCCGAAGAAGACCCGCTTCGTCCCCAGACTCTGCCAGGTCGTGTCAGACACCTCGCTGAGCGATGCCCCCTGCACGGGTTCCTGTCTCACGGCTCCACCTCGACATGCCCCTGTCAGCAACGCTGCAGAGAACACCAGTAGGCCCACCCACCGCGATCCAGTCGGATTCGCCATGTTCGTCCGCCTCCTGCTTCACCCGCCGGCTTCCCCTCATCGGCTCCCGGGGCCTGGCGCGCCGAGCTTCCGTTCCGCGAACGCCGCAATCCGGTCGATCGAGTCCAGGTTCGCCGGTACGATCTCGTCGTCCTCGACCTTCAGGCCGAACCCCTGCTCGAGGAAGCCGATGATCTCGAGCACGCCCGTCGAATCTACCACGCCCAGGTCCAGTAGCGATGCGCTGTCGGTCAGGCTGGCGGCATCGGAAACGAAGAAGTTGCTGGTGACGAATTCGCGAACGCGCTGCTTGGTCTCCATCGGCTGGCTACCTCAGGTCGGTCTTCTTGATCTTGCCACCACTGGTGCGCGGCAGGTCGCTCACGAACACGACCGCCTTCGGCACCAGGAAGGTCTCCAGGCGTTTCCCGCACTCGATCTGAACCGCCTTCTCGGTGAGCGTCGCACCCTGATCGAGGATGACGAACGCCTTCACCGCCTGCCCCAGGATCGGGTCGGGCACGCCGATGACGGCCGCCTCCCTGACGCCCGGGATGTCCACCAGAACGTTCTCCACCTCCCGGGGGGAGACCTTCTCGCCGCGGCTCTTGATGATATCGTCCATCCGGCTGACGAAGTAGAGGTAGCCATCCTCGTCGAAGCGACCGTAGTCGCCGGTATAGAGCACGGTCTCACCCGGCAGGGGCCCGGGCCGCAACCGCTCGGCGGTGGCCTCGGGCTTCTCCCAGTAGCCCTTCATGACCATCGCGCTGCGGATGACCAGTTGGCCGATCTGGCCGGGGCCGATCTTCTCGTCGTTCTCGTCGACCAGCCAGAACTCCATGTTCGGAGGGGCGATGCCGATGCTGTCCGGCTTGCGGTCCACGTCCTCCGGCGGCAGGTAGGCGCCCCGGGCGCACTCGGTCTGACCGTACATCGAATAGAGCTTCGCCGCCGGCAACAGTTCCCGCAGCATGCGGATGTACTTCACCGGCAGGGCAGCCGCCGCGTTGGTCACGTAGCGCAGTTTCGAAAGGTCGTAGTCGCGCAGCGTCTTCATCTCGCCCAGGATGGCGTACATCGTGGGGACGCCCGGCAGTCCGGTCACGCCCTCCTCGACCAACTGCTCCAGCACCTGCGCGGGATAGGAGAAGGACCGCATCAGCACCAGGCGCGCTCCCGCCTTGACCGAGGTGATGAGCTGGTAGAGGCCGTAGGTGAGGGCCAGCGGCAGCACGTTGAGGATCACGTCGTCCTCGACGTTCTCCAGATAGGTGGAGATGGAGGTCGCCGCCGCGAGCATGTTGCGGTGGGTCAGCATGATCGCCTTGGGCGTGCCCGTGGTGCCCGACGAGTAGACGATGGCCGCCAGGTCGATGTCGAGATTGAGGCGCGGCGGGGCCGTGTCGTGCGGCTCGGCCGCCAGCGCCTCGTCCCAGCCCGCGACCTGCGGCAGGCGGGCCGTGCGGCTCTCGTCGATGGCGCCCGAGATGATCACCGTCCTCAAATGGGGCGAGCTGGCCGCCGCCTCGGCGAAGATGGCCGTGTGGCGGGCATCCGTGACCAGCGCCGTCGCCCGGCAATCGTTCAGCAGGCTGGCGAGCTTGTCGGTCTTGACCTGGGAGTTGACGATGGCCGTCACCGCGTTCGCCTTGAGCACGCCCCAGAAGGCGATGACGGTCTGCACCGTGTTGTCGGCGAAGATCACCACGCGGTCGCCCCGGACCACACCGCGGCGGACCAGCGCGTGGGCCAGCGCGTTGGACGAGGCCTCGAGCTCCGCGTAGGTGAACCGCTGCCCGTCGCAGACCAGCGCGATCTTGTCGGGCAGCCTCGCGGCGGTCGCGTGGAGATAGTCGTGGAGCTGCGGCACCGCCGCGGGCCACCTCTGCACGTGCTGGAAGCCACTCACGCCGACCCTCCTTGCGGGCGGTCGATCAGCGTCTGGAAGGTGGCAGGGCGAGTTGGGCGCGCCGCGCTGCCGGCGAACGTCTCGTGGAGCAACTGGGTCGAGAGGATGCCGACCAGCGCCATGTTGTCGGCATTCGAGAACTGCGACTCATCCCGCCGCCCCAGGCACTTCCGATAGAGCTGGCCCGCGACTCCGGGGTCGAAGACTCCCGCCCCCGCCAGCGCCCGCTCCGACATCGCCTCTGCCACCCAGGCAGGCGCATCCGGACCGACGAACGAGAGTGCGTCCGGGGCGCGGTACGGCTGCTTCTTCCTGGTCAGGATATCGGCCGGCAACAGGTCGCGCGCCACGCACTTGAGGACGTACTTCTCATCGAGCCCGGCCAGCTTATGCCCATCCGGCAGCGAATCGGCAAGCGCCGTGACCTCCCGGTCGAGATACGGGAATCGGCCCTCCACGGAGTGGGCCATGAGCATCCGGTCTCCTTGCGAAGACAGCAGATAGCTCGACAACAAGGTACGCAACTCAAGGTACTGGTCCCGGGCGAGGTGGGTCCAGCACGCGAACTCCGGGGGCAGCGAAGAGAGCAGGGCCGCCGTGGGATCGAAGTCCCCGATGGCCGCCCGCATCTCCCCCGAGAGCAGGCGCTGCAGGGCCGCCGTCGAGCGCCAGCGCGGCCCGTGTCCGAACCCCGGCTCCCGCCAGCGGGCCAGGTCCTGGCCGAAGAACCGGCGGGCCATCGCCTCCTGCGCCACCGGCGAGCGCGCCAGGTAGGGATAGAGACGCTGGAGCAGCCGCGGCCGCGCCGATGACTCCGGCTGCCGCGCCCAGAATCGCCGCAGCCGCGCCTCGCGGAACAGGTCGTAGCCGGCGAACATCTCGTCGGCGCCCTCGCCCGTCAGCACGACCTTGATGCCGGCGTCCCGAACCAGCTTCGAGAGCAGGAACAAGGGGGCCGGCGCGGTGCGCAGGATGGGCCGCTCGGCGTGCGCGATGACGTCGGGGAAGACGCGGGCGATGTCGGCCCGGGTGACCGTGATCTCCCGGTGCTCGCTCCCGAGGCGCTCGACCATCAGCCGCTGGTAGCGCGCCTCGTCGTACTCCGCGTCCGCGAAGCGCAGGGAGAACGTGAAGAACCGCCCGCCCTTCGCCCGCAGTCCGAGCGCAGCCACGAGCGAACTGTCGAGGCCGCCGGAGAGATAGCAGCCCACCGGGACGTCGGAGCGCAGCATCCGCAGCCGCGTGGCCTCCTCGAGCGCGGCGCGGGACGCAGTGACTGCGTCGCTCATCGTGCCGCTGAAGCGCCCCTCGTCACCCTCGGGGTAGCGCGGCGAAGCATAGGCGTGGTCGGTGACCCGCCCGTCCGCGTAGGTCCGCA
>Ga0315273_10004867_pt1 | contig 16538 bp, 13 predicted proteins | sample YL17G02_0_MG_FD_205753 | JGI IMG/M metagenome (GOLD analysis project Ga0315273, IMG submission 205753) | Sediment microbial communities from Yellowstone Lake, YNP, Wyoming, USA - YL17G02_0 | ecosystem: Environmental > Aquatic > Freshwater > Lake > Sediment | place: USA: Wyoming | collected... | reverse complement strand
ACCAGCGTGACCGGCGACGTGGTTCTTCATCCGCCGGACGGCGCGGGCTTCTATGTGAATCGGGCCGTCGCCGGCCTGTTGCGCGGCGAGCCCGAGTCCTCGATCGCGGATCTGACCCGGGCCCTTCAGGCCGATCCCCATAACGCCTACACGGTGAGCAACCGGGGCGTTGCCCACGCGTTGGCCGGCCGGCTGGACAAGGCGCTCGGCGACTTCGAAGAGGCTGTCCGGCTGCGCCCGGGCGATTCGCACCTTCTCTACAACCGCGCCCTCGCGGGCGCCGCGAAAGCGAGGTAAGAGAGATGCTACACACGACCTGGGAACTCACAGAGCAGAACTGGTGCGGGTTTCTGAACATTCTCGACGCCGACCGAACCAGCGCGGGCGAGAAGTACGAAGCGCTTCGCTCCAAGCTGATCACCTTCTTCCGCGCCCGCGACTGCGAACCCGCCGAAGATTGGGCCGATGAAACGCTGGACCGCGTGATCCGGCGCAGCGGCGAGATCCAGGTCGCCGACCTCTCCTCCTTCGCGCTCGGCGTGGCGCGCCGGGTCGCCTCGGAGGCGCACCGCTCAATGAGGACAGAGCCGCTAGGGGAGCAAGTTCCCGCCGCCAGCCAGTTCCGGGAAGAAGAGGAAGACGCGCTGTTGCGAGAGTACCTGGCTGTGTGTCTGCAACAGCTTCCGGCGACCGACCGCGAGTTGCTGATTCGCTACTACGAGTACGAAAAGAGCGAGAAGATCCAGAACAAGAAGGACATTGCCGAAGCGCTGAGCATCAGCACGGCGACGCTGCGGGTGCGTGTTTGCCGTCTTCGGCGTCAACTGGAAACCAACGTCACCGAGCTTCTCAAGACGCGTCGCCCGGTGACGATTCACTGAAACCAACATGGAGGTTCAAATGAGAAATCGACTCACAATTCTGCCGGCGATGGCGCTTGTCCTGGCCGCCGCCGGGTTCGGACAGGAGAAGCCTGCCGAAATCAAGGGCATCGTCCGGGACCACAACGGAAAGCCGATCCCGAACATAGCGCTGGTCTTCGAGGGGGAGAAGCCGGGCCAGATCAAACACGTGCGAGTGAGTTCCGACGGCTCGCTCGAAACCGGTCTCGCCCGCGCCAGCCACCGGCTGGTGGGAACTGCTCCGCCCTGCTTCAGTCTCGCCGACATCAAGGCGGCAGGCGAGGAGACGGTGGAGTTCGTGCTCGCCTGGAACGCGGACACGGTGGCCGGTGGCGACAAGCCCGGCGTCATGAGCCAAGTTTCAACGCAACGGTACATGGAGCCGCTGAAATTCAGCGTGCTTAACTTCAAGTTCGAAATACCTTGGTGGCGCACGGTCAGGAACGAGACGACAACGTCCATCGTCAAACCAGGCGGCATCGGCGTCAGCGGCGGAGAGGCCTGCAAGCAATGGGAGCGGCAGTTCGGCGCGCCGGCTGTCTCCTCCACGGCGGCGAAAAAGTAGAGGTGGAAAATGTCGAAATGCACGGCCGTCTGTTTCGGAATGTTCCTAGGATTGGCTCCGGCGACTTTTGCCCAGGCTCACGCGCCCGCCTGTGCCGCCAAGCTTCAGTTCGCGCAAAAGCCGAAAGCCAGGCGGGACTGGCGCCAGACCGAGTTCGGCATGCCTTACCAGGTGACGGTGTCGGCCGCCATACTGGCGACCGATGCGAACGGGCGGCCGTGTCCCGGTGAGTCGGTTACGCTCACCGCCCTGGCCGTCTCCGTCGCCAGAACGCGCGAGAAGACCGACGCCCGCGGCGTGGCGCGGCTCAGCGCGGCGTTCGACCTGCCGCTCGGGTCGCTCCAGGTGCGCGTCGAGGCTTGTCTCACCGGGGACGAGAGTCTGTGCGCGCGCGCCGCTTACCCGACCCTTCGAGACAGGGTGGATCTGAGTCTCGGATTCGACCTCGGCGGCACCTTCGCTCTGACGCCCTCCAACTCCGCGGGTCAACACGCCACCGACATTACCGGAGTCGGCGTCCTTGTGCCGAGGTTGCAGATCAACGTGTTCGACAAGGTCAGGAACTTTCGCCCCTACCGGGTCAGTATCTACGGCGCCGTCCCGTTTCTGGCGATGGGGCGCGGCCTCTACTTCCGCAGCGGTTCTGCCGGGCCCATTTTCGACAACCTCGATCAGAGGCTGGGGCTGGCGGACTATTCCGTCGGAACCAGTCTGTACCTTGCGGGCAACGCCCAGCTCGACGTTTCCTACAACGGCCGCAGCGGCAAGGTGAACCTGGTCGACTCAATCCGCAATCTCGGCAGCCCTCGCCTGCTCAACCTGGGCGACGGCTTCGAATCCATCGACACCAGCCTCCAGTTGCGGAGACGGCTTGGCAGGTCGTCCTGGTTCGGCTCACTTTACGGGGCCGATTCGCACGCCTTCCGGCGGAAGTTCTCGAGCACCGGCTGGGCCGGGCGCGGCGAATTCTATCAGGTCGCCGGCGGGATTGGGCGCGACCTGGGCAAGCGTGGAGCCGGTGTCCTGTTCTGGGGCGGGCGTAACCGCTACGACGAAGGCCGGGTTCAATTGGGCCAGAAGACATCTCTCCTTCATCGCAGCCGTCAGGATTGGCTGGCCGGCTTGACCGCCAACGGCGTCTCCCGCCATCACACCAACGTGGGAGTCGGCCTTGTTGTCGGCGGGTTGCGGAAGTCACAGACATACATAGCCGTGAACTTGCGGCTGGTATTCAATCTGTTTTAAGTGCGAGGTTTCCATGAGAAGACCAAATCGATTCACGATGCTCGGCGCCGCGCTGGTTCTGTTCGCGTCTGTGTCGGGCGCGCAGCGGGCGGCCGAGATCGAGATCGGCGACATTCTGGGAGCCGAGTACGCGGACAGCACGGGGCGCTTCCTGCTCTACGCGGCCGAGCCATCCGCGGGCCAGGGGTCCCGGCTGAGCGCCGATGACGTGCTCAGGATGGCTCTCGCCGTGGTTCGCTACGGCAACTTCGCTTTTTCACTGGAGTCCGGCCGCGAGAACGCCGAGATCCGCTACCTCCATCCGGATAAGGGCGGCGAGGTGACGCGGATTCTTTCCGGGTCCCCCATCGAAGCCACCTTCGCGATCACCGATTCGGTCCTTAAAGCGCTGGTTCACGGCGACCGTAGCGCCGCCGACGTCGCCGCCGGGGCCAGCGGGTTGGCCCTGTGCAGCGAACAACTGTGCGGCGCCGCCGGAGACATGGTGCCGGACTTGACGACGGTTTACGTCACTTACTTCGAGCTGGACGTGGATTACGTCTTCGAGCATGCTTTGCGAATCTGGTTTCGGCAGCCGAAGCTTCGGGTTAAGGCCGACACGCGGCGTAAGGAGTTTCCCGCGCCGGCCTGTCTGCAGCGCTTCGCCGACAGCCTGAGCAAGAACGGCCCGCTGCTGATGGCCCACCCGAGGCTGGGCGGTGAATTCCGCCGTCTCCGCATGCTATTGTTACTCGCGCACGCCATCGGCCGCGCCAAGGGGATGTACGTTCCGATTGAGCCGGCGTGGCTGGAAACTCAAACCTCGGCCGCCGGCCGCCGGGTCCCCTCCCGGGTGCCGCTCAAGGCGTACCGCATCGCATGCCGCGATCCGAACAGACCTGATCTGGTTCGCAGCTTTTCCATACACGGCGGAATTGCGGTGCCGGGAGCGGGAAGCGGCGCATCCGAAGCCAGTCCCGATAGCACCCGCCGGCCGCTGTCCGGACCGCCCCGGCTCGGCGCGCGGCTGGTCACAGTCAACTCCGGCAGAATGCTGGAGATTGATCTAAGCGGTTGTCTTGGACTTGAAAGGGAGCTGATACCATGATTGTTTTCTGGAGTATTGTCACCGCGCTGGTTCTGATTCATCCTGCTCCGGCGCAAGAAACCGGCGGTGGCGGTATCCGGGCCGTCATTCGCGACGAGGGCGGCAATCCGATACCGGATGTGACGCTTGTAATTGAGGCCGGCGGACACCGTCGCTGGCTGAGAGCCGGCCCCGACGGATCGTTTGCCGGCGAGTTGCCGAAAGGATTTCAACTGGTCGGGATGACGCCGCCCTGTTATGTCGTCGCGCGGGTTGCGACAGAAGCTGAATCGATGCGCCTCACTCTCCGCCGGACGCCCTTCGACACCTCAGCCGTCGAGCCGAGAAGCGGCGCGACCTCGACGCTGTCGGCAAGCTTCGATCGCGGTATGCCGGTGAGGCCGGTCGCGGCAAATCCCGTTTTCACGAGTCTCAGCGGCGGCGTCGCTTCCGGCGAACTCTCCAAGAGCCAGGCCGCCGCGGCCACCAAAACGCCGGCGAACTCCTTCGGAGATTCCCGCTTTACCAGCAGCTCGAACCTCTTTAGGTCCGACACGGCGGGCCGCATTTTGAGCTTCACCGGCGGCAATTACAACTTCAATGCCACCTTCCGTCTCCAAAGCAGTTACGGGAGCGTCTCCAATCTCAGTCTCAGCTCGCGGCTCACGGGCAGTTCGAACCTGAGTAGCTTCTCGTCGTTTTCCTCATTCAGCAGCCCGACCAGCAGTTTTTCGAGCATGACCTCGTTCGGGAATCCCTGGAACTCGCGCACATGGAGCTCAGTCTATAGCCCGATTTCGAGTACCTACTCGCCGCCTAGCCCCTGGACCACCATCAGAATCCCCTCCTCGCCTAGCCCCTGGACCACCATCACAAACCACTACCCGCCGCCCCGCTGGGAACCGCCAAGGTTCCCCGCCAAGGGCATCCAGGTGGTGTCGGACTTCGACTGCCGGAAATTGGCGGAAGACCGTTGAGATTGATCACGCGGGCCCGCTCGCCTGCCGGGGCGCCGGGGCTTTATAATCAGCATGGGATGAATTTCAGAAGCGCGTCCAGCAACGGCGTTCGGAAATGATGTTCTCGGGGACCAGGGAGACGTGGATTGGCGGCGTTGGGGCGCCGCTCGTTCTCTGGACACTCGTCATCTTGACGGTCTGCGAAACCGGCCGTTCCCAGGCCCAAGTCAGCAAGCGCGACGAGGAGGCTTTTCAGGCCGCCGTCAACACTTTTACCAGCGGGAATTATCAGAAGGCCCGCAGGATGTTCGAGGACATCGCCGCCGTGAAGCCCGAGGCCGATCTGTTCATCGGGCGGTGCAATTTCGAACTGAAGGAATACCCCAGAGCGATCGCCGCCTTCCAGGCGTACCTCCGGACCAACCCCAAGGATATGGACGGCCGCACGTATCTGGGCCAGGCTTATTCTGCCGCGGGCAATCTCGAAGCGGCGCTGGCGGTCTACCAGTCCCAGCTTGCCGAAAACCCCGCTCACTCGATCGCCATGCTCAACGAAGCCCGGGTTTTGACGCAGTTGGACCGCTGCCCCGAGGCCGCCGGGAAGTTCCGCAAGGTTCTGGAGGCGTTCCCGGAGGATCCCGGCGCGCTGAAGGGGATCGGCCAGTGCTCGCTCAAGTTGTCGCAGTGGGCCGACGCGCTCCAGCACTTCGAAAAGGCGCGGCAAATCTCCCGGCAGGACTATGAAATCTTCTTCGGGCTCGGCGTGGCTTACGAAAAGTTGGAGCAGGCCGAGGATGCCGTCAAGATGTTTGGCTATGCGCTGCGGCTCAGACCCGCCAGCGCGGAGGCGGGCTTGCGCCTGGCCGGCTGCTATGCGAAGCTGGGCCGGTTCCAGGATCAGATCGAGACGCTGACGGACATGCTGCGCAATGGCGACAAGGGCCGCGAGGTCCTCGAGATGCTCGCCGCCGCCTACGCGCGGGGAAACCAGCTTGCCGAGGCCAAGCGGGCTTTTCTCCAACTCCATCTCGACGACCCTTCCAACGCCGGCATTCTGGCAAAGCTCGGCCGGCTTCACTTCCAGGCCAAGGAGTATAAGGAAGCCGAAAACTACTACGAGCAGGCGGCGAAACTCGCGCCGAACCTTCCGGATGTGCTGGCGGATCTCGGGGCAATCCGGGAATCGCGAGGCGACCTGGAAGGCGCGAAGCAGTTCTTCTACCGGGCCTGCAAGGAGAGTCCCGGATCCGTGGCGGTCTGCGCCAATCTCGCCCGCGCTTATGTGCGCGGCAACGAATTGGATGCCGCGCGGCAGGAGCTGGAGCGGCTTAGGTCGCTGGACGGGAAAGCCGTCGCGATCCGGCTTGCCCTGGCCGATTTGAGCTTCCGGCAAGACCGGCTCGACGAAGCTTCGGCCGGGGCGCGGTCGATCCTCGCCGAAGACGCAAAATCGGCCGAGGCGGCCCGGCTCCTGGGGCGCGTCCTTCGCAAGCAGGGGCGTGTTGACGATGCGGTCCGCGCCTACCTGGAACTCCTGCGCATGGCGCCGGAAGACAAGGAAAGCTATCTCGATCTCGAGGACCTTTACCAGGAGCGCGATCAGTGGGGCGACCTTCGGGACCTGGTCGCGCGATTCCTCAAGCAGTGGCCCAACGAACTCGAGCAGATGCTCCTGCTCGCCTTCTCTCATCAGCAATTGGGAGACCGAACCACGGCGCTGGATCTGTTCCGCAAGGGTTTCGATCAGGCGAAAACGCTGGGGAGCCAGTACAACCGGGCGTGGCCCTATATCAACTACGGCATACTGCTTTACGAGGCGTCCGGCTATGAGGAGGCCGCCCGGCAGTTCCGGCAGGCCCTCGCGCTGGAGCCGAACAACGAGATTGCCGCCAAGAACCTCGGGCTGGCGCTCATCAAGCTGGGACAGATCGGCGATGCGGAAGCCCAGTTGCGGCGCCTGGAGCAGATGAAATCGCCCTTGGCGAGCGAACTGGACCGGGCGCTGCAAGGAACCGGGCGCCGGAAGAAGTGATGCGCCCGCCGTGCCGGTTCGGGCGTTATATGATGAATTACCGCGTTCCCTACGACAGGAGCCGTTTGTGCGGATTGCCCTCGTAATTGCGCTCTCGATGAGCTTTCTGGCTTTGCCACACAGAGCCGCCGACCCAGCCGGTTTTGTGGTCGTGATTCAGACCGCGAACGGCAAGCTGAGTTTTCAGGCGGTGGAAGGGTTCCAGATCGGCGGGCGAGACAAAGTTCGAGCCATCACCCAGATCACCGACTCGGTGACTGACACCCAGTACCGCGGCGCCAGAAGCGTGCCTTTGTCCCTATTGGGTCTGCTTCGCAAGGACGAGCAGGGCCGGCTCATCCGCTTGAGCGGCGAGCCCCGCCAGCGGGCGCTGGTGCTTCCGGACGGCCTCAAGTCCAAGGGCGCGATGAAGGTGGCCGGCGTTCTCTCCGAGACCCCCCTCACGCTGGTCAAATCCAGGAGAGCCAAGCAGACCGCGCAGCTTCCGATGGCCGAGTTTTTTGCCCTCATTTCCACCACGAACCCCTCTTACGACGCGATGGATTTCGTGCTTAGCGAAGCGAACTTCTTCCGGTTGGAGGAGCAGCTTGCGGCGATTGAGGGAGTCGTTCCGGCGTTCCGGAACACCCAGGACGTCAACGCCCTGCGCGAGTACCTGCTGACGAAACTGCGGGATGGCCTGAACGCCTTTGAAGAGGGGGGCGCGTACTCCGACCTGCTGAGGATCGTCCGGTATGCGGAGACGGCCCAGCGAGCCTTCGCCGATGACAAGCGGATCCAGATCCAGGCGGCGAGCGTCAGCGAACGGAAAGTGAACACCGAGCGCGCGGTAGCCCGGTTGACCTCCTTGACGAACAACCAGGACTGGGACACTTTTCTGGACCAGTATCTGAGTTTTGAGCCTTACCAATGGTCCTTTCCCGAAGTCATGGAACAGCGCCGGAAGGCGATCCAGGAAAGCGTGAGGCTGCACGTGCAGCGGGGCAACGAGCTGGCCGCCCAGAAGCGTTACCGGGAAGGGGTCGCCGAATACGACGTCGCGGCGCAGCGGGACCCGGACAACGGGCTGATCGCGGAGAACCGCGAGCGGATCCTGCACGACTACGCTGCAAGCCAGGCCGAGGCGCAGCGCGAGGCAAGCAAGCCCCTGCCCGAAGGCTCGATGGACCTGCGCCTGTTCCGGCGCTACATCGACTTCGCCTCGCAGTACACAAAGAACAAGAAGTACGAGGAGGCGCTCGCCGAATTGCAGAAAGCGGAGGAACTCAAACGGGACGCGCCCGAGATCCTGCTGGGAAAGGCGGAGGTCTGCTCCGAGCGCGGCGAACTCTGGAAGGCCCTGCCGCTGCTGGATGAGTTCGACCGCGTGGCGACCACCAAGGATCTCAAAGCTCGCGGCGATACGCTGCGGAACAAGGTTCTGTTCGACCGCACCAACAAGAAGTCGGCCTTCAAGCAGAAGTTTCCGGAGTTGCTCGCCGCGGGCAGCTTCGGTGAAGCGGAGACGCTCGCTCAAGAAGCCTTGCAGACCGATCAAAACGACGACGAATTCAATTACTACTCCGGCATCGCCTTTGCCCTGGTGAACCGAACCGGCCTCGCGAGATCTTCCCTGAAACGGTACCTGGATCTGTCCGTATCCCTGCGCGGAGACCTGAGGCGGCGGAGCCTGGCAAACCGGGTGATGACGTTGCTTGAAAAACCTCCGGCGGCCCAAGGCAAGGGCGCGCGGAACTGGTTCTCCGGCCGCCAGCTTCCCGAAGGCAGCTTCTACTGCTCCGAGAGCGGCGCATTCCAGCCGCAGGTCGCGGTGGTGGAAGGCTTTCACATGGCGGCGGAATATGTCTGGACGCCCGAGGGCAGACTGCGCTCGATCAAGCTGGCATTCCACGACTTGAAAGGTACCCGAAGCTATGAAGAGATGGTCGCGCGGAACGGTATCTCGAAGACTCCGGGACACCCGAGTTTCTACTTTTTCTATCACCCGAACTATCCGCAGGTGCTCAAGGCCGTTCCCTCCGTTTTGGAGCCGCCGGCGTCCGACAAGCCGTTTCGGGTCCGGCTGGCCCGGCAGGAAAAGTCGTCGCTGCGTCTGGTCGATGAAGGCAACTCGGTGCTCGTATTGCTGCCCAGCAGCCCGATCGTGAATCCCGACGTGCTGGCGCTGGTGGACGCGCCCGCCGCGACGGGGATTGCCGGAAACTCATACTTCAACCCCTTCGTCTGGGATGGCGTTCACTACTTCCAGTTCACCTACGATAAGCTCGGCCGGCTGGACACGGCTCACGAGATAGGCGCCGACAACGTCGTGCGTTTCCAGTGGGAAGGCGAGCGTCTGACCGCAATCCGCGCCGGGCAGGCGAGTGCTACGCGGCCGTCCTACGTTCGCACGCAACACTACAGCGGCAAGCAACTCGCGTCCGAAACCGTGGAGTTCCGGGGCAAGACCTACAAGATCGAGTACAAGTACGCCGGGGACCGTCCGCGGGAGGCCAGCTTCGACGACAACGGCGCCCACGACGGCCGACAGTGGCGCGTACGGTTCGAATAGCGGTCATGGCGCACCCGGGCAATCTCGACGAGCAGCCCAGGACGATAGGCAAGTACAGCGTCCAGGAAGAAATCGGAAGGGGCGCAATGGGCACAGTCTATCGGGCCCATGATCGCGCCATGAACCGGGTGGTGGCGCTGAAGGTAATCCGGACCTCCGAAGACGACGACCCGGGAGAACGCGAATTCAAATGCTCCCGCTTGATGAAGGACGCGCGGAACGCGGGCATCCTCTCTCACCTGAACATAGTCCGCATTCTCGACCTCGGCTACGAGGGCGGCACTCCTTTCATCGCGATGGAGTTCATCGACGGACGGACGCTGAAAGCGGTGCTGAGCGATGAGAAGCGTCTCCCCTTCGCCACCGTGGCGCGGTACGCCCGCCAGATCGCCCAGGCTCTGGACTACGCGCACAAGCGCGGCATCGTCCATCGCGACATCAAGCCCGAGAACATCATGCTGGGCGAGGAGGAGACGCTCAAAATCGCCGATTTCGGGATTTCCAAGGCGACCAAGAGCGGGATGACGGAGCAGACGATCACCGAATCGGGACTCGTGCTCGGCACCCCGCACTACATGGCCCCCGAGCAGGTGCAGTGCCTGAAACTCGACGGCCGTTCGGACCAGTTTTCGCTCGCCGTGCTGGTGTACGAGATGCTCACGGGGTCCAGACCCTTCGACGCCGACGACATCCCGGCCGTCCTGTTCAAGATCGTCTATGAAGACCCCAAGCCCCCGCGCGACGTGAATCCCGAGCTCGGCCCCGGAGTGAGCGAAGTGACGCTGAAGGCGCTCTCGAAACTGCCGGCCGACCGATACGAAACCTGTCTTGAGTTCGCGAACGATCTGGAATCGGCCGCGGCGGCGGACGAGGCGGGGCTTCCATTCGAATCGACAGGTAACGAACTGCCCACCGCGTCGTTCGGCGCGGCCTCGCGATTCCTCTCGCGCACTGTCACGAGCCACGTCCTGGTGGCGTACACGCGGATCACGGGCGGGCTGTGGAGAGTTTGCGACAGGTTTGCTCCGACCAGAGGCATCCCTTCAGCCTGGCGCTCCATGACGCGCGCATCCCAAAGAGCTGCAATCGCGGCCGGGATAACGCTCGTAGTGGCGCTGGCCTCGCTGCTGGGGATCTGGGCCTCGTCAAGACGCAGCCCGCCTGCACCCGCCCCGGCCGTCTCCGATGCGCCCGGGGCCGACAAACCGGCTCTGCCGCCGAGGACCCCGGAAACAGCGGAGCCGGCGGTGATTCCCGCCCCCCCCGAAACGAGGAAGCGGGCAACGGCGGGCCGGGCGCGCGCCGGCGAGCCTCGAACTCTCAGGCCAAAGGCGGCGCCCGCACCGAAGAAGGCCGCCGCGGAGATCCCCGCCCCCACGGAGGAGGTCAGGCCGACTGTGGCAAGACCAGGCCGGATTCGCCAGTAGCCCGGACCGGTTCCGGAAGGAGCAACCGATCACCTATCAGTGCGCTTCCGAGGAATCGCTTTCGACGGCGGCGATCAAGTTCCCCGCGGGCCGCAAGTATGGCGGCACGGAAACGTGCCTCGAAGTCCGCCCGGTGTCCCCGCGGCGAAGCGCCCCGAGGCCGCCAGGAGCTGCAGGGTAAGACCGGCCGAATCCGGCGGCAGGCAGACCGCCCGTAGGGTTGTCCGTCTTCGGTGGACGCCTCATCTTCAGCACCCCGAGGATCAGCAAAGCGGATCCGCCGAGCATCGCACCGACACCAGCAGCTTGCCGCCCCGAGAGATTGTCCTTGAAAATCGGCAACTCGACGCACCGAACGCCAATGGCAGAATTTCCTTCATAGAGCCAACCGTTTGTGCATCCCGATTTCCGTGGTTGTGAGGCCAGGTATGCGCCACCCCCGAGAATGCCAGCCCCAAGAATGGAAAGAGCGATGCCGGCCTTGCGGCTGTGCTTTTCCAGTGAAGGGCGACCGGCGTTCCCGTTGCGCCGCGCGTCCGTTGCGCCGGCGCCTCGCAATGAGTCCTCGCCCCGAGCCACGCTGGGAAGCCCCGCGCTGAGAATCGTGCAGACCACGATCCACACGACGAAATCACCAGAGCTCTTGAAACGTCCTACAGCAACTTGTTGCATAGCGCATCTCCTCTCCGTGAAGTGTCCGCTTGATCCCCGCGGAATCTGGCGGCCGAATCCGGAATCACGGCCGGGAAGCCGCTATTCCCACTGAGGGCGGCTGGAATTTCGCTGCTTCAGGACCCTCGGGCGCCTCATAAACTCGCTTGTATCCGCCCATGACCAAGAATGGAAGGCCGGCCAGCATAATGAAGGCCGGCAGCAGACCTACCTGGCGGATCTCGTTTTTTGGCGCTTTCAGAGCCCACAGGTTTGCCGCGAGCCCCAGCCCGGATCCGGCCAGGACCAGGGCGCTGCCAATCGGGCCGTAGCTTTCGCGACCCGACAGCACTGCTCCAACCCAACGAACGCTCTCCCGGCCGATACGCCGCTCACCGCGCCCGTCTCGTAACGTGATTCCGGCCGGATCGGCCGCAATTAGCCGGCCGCGAACCTTCTTCCCCATTTGCTTAAACGGCCGGACCTCGATTTTCTGGCCCGGCCGCAACGATTGAAGGTTGTTCCACACCCGAAATCTGCCCTGTTCCGCGATCAACTGCGTTGATGCCAGCGAACACACCAGAATTAGTGTGGTGCCCTTCGTAAGACTACTTCGCCGCATTTGCGCCTCCATTTGGCGGTGGAGCGCTGTCTCACGCTCCGGTTGTACACTTGGAGGGCCAATCGAACTCCCGCATAAGATCTTTTCTTTCAGCACTCGGGGTCCGGCTGGGTCGCCGGAGGTATCCAGAAATCAGAGAGCGCCGCGCCGCAACCGGCGCGACTATCCAGAATCTGGAGGGCTTGCCGCCGCAACAAGAGAGGTTGTCCAGATCCTGGCGAGCGCCTGGTCCGGCGGCGGATATATATTGATTAAACGGCATGCTGAATCGTCTTGTGAGCCTCGCGGGCCTCTTGCTGGCAACCGGCGCCCGGCAACCGGCGGTGGCCGCTCAAGATCAGGAGCCTGTCACGCTGCGGCTGCTCGATGTCGAACAGAACCCGAAAGGAACCATTCGGGTTCTGGCGTCGGTCACCGACGCCAACGGCCGTCCGGTTCAAGGCCTGGACGCTTCTCATTTCGCGCTGGCCCTGGAGGGCGAACGGATTGAAGGGGCGATAATCGAAAAGGCGTCCCGGCCGGATCAGCCGCTGTCGGTGATTCTGGCGATCGATGTCAGCGGAAGCATGAAGGGAGAGGCGGTCGCCGCGGCCAAGTCGGCTGCCGCCGCTTTCCTGGACCGCCTCGCCAGCGGCGATTCCTGCGCCCTGATGGCCTTCGGCGACGGCGTGAGATGGCTTGAGGGATACACAAAGGACCGGCCGGCGCTTCGCCGCGCGGTCGACAGTCTCGAGGCCCGCGACGCGAAGACCTGCCTTTACCAAGCGTTCCTCGAAGCGGCGGATCGGGCTGCAACGGCGCCGACGGCCCGCAGCGCCGTCGTTCTTCTGACCGATGGCAAAGACGACGGCAGCGGCGTCGGCGCCGGGGACGCGATCGCCCGCATGAACGCCGCCGGCATTCCGGCCTACACCCTGGCTTTCGGACCAAAGGCCGATGACGGATTCCTGCGGCGCGTCGCCGCACTCAGCCGGGGCGCCTTCTATTCAGCCCCGAACGCGGAGGAACTCGGGCGCGCCTACACGCGGATCGCCGATCAGCTCAATAGCGACTATCTGCTCACGCTGGCCTTGGCGGGCTCTCCCTCGGGGAAACGCACGCTGAGCGTCATCCTGCGGCAGCGCGGCGAGGTGGTAAAGGCTCAGACCACAGTGTCGTTCGACGGCGCGAGCGGGGCCAGCCGCCCGGCCGCTTTCCTGCGCCGGAACTCTCAACTGCTGATCGTGGCGGGAGTCGTTCTCCTGCTCGTGACGTTGCTCATGATCCTCTGGCGGCGTCGCGCCAGGGATGCAACGCCCGAGACCATCGTCATGCCGAACCTGGACCGTCCGACAGCCTGGTTGGAGGTCACGCGCGGGCCGGGCGCCGGGCAGAGACTGCCGCTCAGAAACAGCGAGTTTCTTGTGGGTCGCGCCGTCAAACAAGTGCATCTGGCGATCCAGGACGATCCGCTGGTAAGCGGCATACACTTAAGGCTGGTTCCAAACGCGCGAGGACAATACGTCGCCGAGGATCTCGGCAGCAGCAACGGAACTCGGGTAAACGGGGCGGAGTTGAGCGGACCGGTGGTGCTCCAGCCGAATGATCGGATTCAGATCGGTTTTTCCGAACTGCTGTATATGGATAATCGTTCCGGCGGGAGATAGCCATGGCGCGACTCATCATCAGGAAGGGCGCATCGTTCTACAAGGAGCACGATCTGGCGGGCGCTGACATCGTCACCATCGGCCGCTCCAAGACGAACGATATCATCCTGCCGGACCCATCCCGGAAAGTCTCGCGCTGCCATGCCGCCCTGGTCCGGTGGCAGACGGCTCCGGACCGGTGCTTCGTTCGCGATCTCAGCAGCCTGCGCTCGACCCGCGTGGAAGGAATCGCCGTCTCCCAAAAAGAACTCGAAGACGGGGACATCATTCAAATCGCCGACTACGAACTGGTCTATGACACTCAGGGCGCCGAACAGCAGCAGTTGAACCGGCTGCGCGTTGTGTCGGGGAGAGCAGCTTCAGCGGGCCTCGATACGAGCACACAGTTGCTGACCATCTCCGAACTGATGGTGGAGTCGGCCCTGCCTCCGGAGCGGCGGGAAGTGATCGAGGAACTGCTGCGCCGCGCGGCTCGGACCAACAATCTGGCCGAACTGCTGGAGCAGATGACGCCGCACATCATTCGGGCAGCCGGAGGAGAGCGCGGATTCACCTGCCTGGCCGCCGGCGGCGGCGGTTACCGGGAGGTGGCTTCCGCGGGCCTGCGGTCCCAGGAACAGATCCAGATCACTCACGGGGATTTCCTGGAGCGTCTCGGCCGGGGCGAGCAAATCCTTGAAGACAATGTGGTCATGGTGCCGATCTTGCGCCGTCAGGAAATGGTGGGTTTCTTCTGCGTGGATCGCTCCCCCGCTTCAGGGAAATTCTCCGAGATCGACGCGGCTTTCGTCGCGACTCTCGGCCGGTTGGCCGGCACCCACGTTTCCGATATTCGGCGCGGCGGGCAGGGCTCGGATTCCAAGGAAGACGAGCCTGTCGAATGGCCCATGGAGATGGTTGGCAAGTCGAAGGCGGCCGCGGAAGTCGCGCAGAAGGTGCAGCAGGCGGCGCGCAGCGACATCAACGTGTTGCTCGTCGGCGAGAGCGGAACCGGCAAGGAGCTGGTGGCGCGGGCGCTGCACCGGGCTTCGGCTAACCCGGGCGGGCCGCTGATCGCCAGGAATTGTGCCGCGGTGACCGAGAGCCTCGCGGAAACGGAGATCTTCGGCTATGCCCCTAAGTCGGGCATCGCCAACGCGGACCCGCAGGGCGCGCCCGGCTGGTTCGAGATGGCGGACGGCGGCACGCTCTTTCTGGATGAAGTGCACAGCCTGACCATCTCGCTTCAGGACAAGCTTTTGCGGGTCCTTCAGGACAAGGAAGTTTCGCGCGTGCATGCCCGGCTCCCCAAACTGGTCAAGGTCAAAGTGGTGGCGGCCACCGATCATGATCTGGAAGAAGCCGTGGTACGGGGATCTTTTCGAAAACCGCTGTATTACCGGTTCGGCGCCGTGATCCGGCTTGCGCCGCTGCGCGACCGGCCGGCGGACATCCCGCTGCTGCTGCATTACTTCCTGGATCGCTGCGCGGTTAGAATCAAAACCAAGTGCCGGTCGCTATCGCACCGGGCTCTCCAGCACCTGGTGGAGTACTCCTGGCCCGGCAATGTTCGTGAGTTGGAGAACTGCGTTCAGGAGGCGGTCAGCCGGGACCGGGACAGGGAAGTTCTGCTTTCCTGGGATTTCCCGGTGCTGGGCAAACAGAAGCCGCGCCCCGAAGAGGAGGCCGAGGAAGGACGCAGCGCGATACCGGCGCCACCGGCCAGCGCGAAAACACCTCGCACGATGAAAGAAGTGGAGCGCGAGCAGATTCTGGAAGCGCTGGAGTCCACCAAAGGGAACATCACCCAAGCGCAGCAGTTGCTCGGCTACAAGAGCCGCCAGGGGATGCTCAATAAGATGGACCGCTACGGGATCCCGCGCAACTACGGCGACCCCGACGCCGCGTGAGTCTTTACTTCAATCCCCCTTTGGTTCATAATTGGCTGGAGAATTGCGGGAAATAGAGACATGATGCTGCGATTTACTGTCCGGAGGACTTCGTGCCACGTCGATTTCGTTGTCTGATGGCTTTCGCGTCGGTCCTTTCGATCCTGCACGTTGACCTCATCGCCGCGCAGGGCGTCCAGGCCGGATCGACAGTCAAGGTTTCCGTCCTCGCGGGCGACGGCCAGGTTCACAGCCTCCGGCAGCCCCGGCCGGCCGAGATCGTCGTCGAAGTGCGAGATCAGAACAATAATCCGGTCAAAGAGGCCATCGTTGTGTTCCAGTTGCCGGCAAACGGCCCGAGCGGAACTTTTCCCGACGACAGTCTGTTCGCGACGGTCGTTACGGACGAGCAAGGGCGGGCCGCGGTGCGTTCTCTTCGTCCGAACTCGGTCGCGGGCCGATGGGAGATCGCCGTGACGGCCTCCTATCAGGGCGCCTCGGTCAATGCGTGGATTGCCCAGAGGAACGAGGAGTCCGGCGCTCGCCCGGTGGTCCGAAAGCCGGGCTCCGGCTCCGGAAAGCTCATAGCGATTGTCGCCGCCGTGGGCGCCGCGGCGGCGGTCGGGGTCCTGGCAAAGAGCCTGTCCGGCAAGAAGACGCCGACGACGACCACGCCGCCGCAGCCCCAGGGTACGACGATTTCGATCACGTCCATTGGCGTCACCGCGCCCGCGCCGTGAGGCTGCCTGTCATGCCGAAACGAGTTGGGTGCGCAAGATGGAAGGAGGCCGCATGATGGTTCGGTTCCTGTTCTCCGCGCTGTTTCTGATGGAGTCCGGTCTGTTCGGGGCGCAACCGGCCGGGAGTGCCTCCGCGGTCCGGATTGCGGGCCCCAGACTGGGTTTCCTGTTCGACTCAGCCAGCGGCCGTATTCTTCCCGTGGACGGCATCGCCGGCGCCGCCGTGTTCGGCGAGCCGCTGCCCGAGGTTCTCGTGGACGCGGC
>Ga0315273_10004866_pt1 | contig 16542 bp, 12 predicted proteins | sample YL17G02_0_MG_FD_205753 | JGI IMG/M metagenome (GOLD analysis project Ga0315273, IMG submission 205753) | Sediment microbial communities from Yellowstone Lake, YNP, Wyoming, USA - YL17G02_0 | ecosystem: Environmental > Aquatic > Freshwater > Lake > Sediment | place: USA: Wyoming | collected... | reverse complement strand
CTCTAAGTTTTATAGAGTCTTTAATAACGTTTATGTCTCTATCTAAACCATGCCAATAAACACCGTCAATTTGAATGAAAATATCGTTCATTTTCATATCAATTGGTTTGTCAAAAACATTAATTTGTTTTTCTACTGTTACTCCCGTTTCAACGAGTGCATCATAAAATGAACGTTCAACTTTTGATTCATTGTAACTTCCATTTAATTTTCTTGTTTCGTGCGATTTTTGCCAAACACCCGGAATTCTTAATGCATGTTCAACTCCATATCGTTCCATCAAAATTTTCTTTAGACGTTGAGTGTCTTGAAAAACTCGTTTAAATCCATAGTGTTTGAATGTTGTTGAATTAACTTTTTCTGAAATTAATCCGCCTGAACGGCGAGCAATTGCAGCGCATGATCGATTGCAATATATTTGTTTTTTGTTGTGTTTCGTATATGTGAATTGTTTTTGACATGTTAAACATGAGCGCGAAAATTCTTTATGTCTAGATTTACAAATTACACCTCCTGATTTACGTGCTAACGTAAGACAAGAAAAATTACAAAAAGTCAATTTGGCATTTTTTTGATTTTTATTGTCTTACCACAGTGATCACACTTTCCTAATCTCGTAACACAACGACATTTTACACTACAATAATTTTTTTGTTTATTTGACTTTTATACCTTTTGAATGGCATTTCACAAACAATACATGACAACTCAATTAACGATTTTGACATAATCATATTATTGTTCATTTTATTAAAATCATGAATTAAGTCTATGACAAATCCTTGGAGCGAAACCCTGGGACTTGCACCCAGATCTCTTCCGGGGGACCGGAAATGTTCTACTTGAACTAGGCTCGCCTTTTTATTGACGAATCAGTCGTCGTTCATCAACTCATTGAACGCTTCGTCAAGGCTTTTCTTCTCAACGGGTGCTTCATCATCATCATCAGACGCCGCTTTTTTCGACTTTGTTTTTGCTGGCTTTTCGGCCTTTACATCGGTCGTCTTAACTTCACTTACAAGTTTTTCAAGCTCATCAGATGGTGCAGATGCACCCTTTGACGTACCATCAGAAGAATCTGGCGTATCAGAATCACCAGACAACCAATTATTCAAGATTGTTTCAATCTCACTAACAGATTTGAGTCGATACATATCCTCAAGATTTGGAGTGGCATCGAGCCATTTCTTCATCTGTTCAGCGTCACCAGAAAGTTGTGATGACTTACGAGAAGGATCAACAACTGTATCCTGATACTGCTTTCCTGGTTGCTGAGAGATACTAACTTTAAGATCGAATCCCGCTTCGGGATCCAAGATATCACCAACATCTTCATCTGTAAAGAATCCAAGTAAACGCTGATATACAATCTTTCCAAAAGACCATACCAATACACCTTTATCTTCTTGACCCCTAACAACAACTGGCATATATGCCCTCATTTTTGGTTGAAGTTTCTTTGCAAGAAGACGATCTTCAGGCTTCCCAGAAGAATACAATTTTCTAATCAGATCATGAATTGGATCTGGTTTTCCGAACTGATTCGGAGTCAAGATGCCTGGGTTATTTCCAATATAGTAGAAAAACTTTTCCTGAAATGGCATCCCATCAGGTGTTGACTTCCATGGAAGTCCTCGTACCTTATGCTCACCAACACCTGGTTTCCAGAGTTGGACTGAAGAGTTCTTTCGAACTCCACTAAGTTCTTGTACACGACGACGAATTGCTTCTAAATCTAATCCCATTTTTTAATTTCCTTTTTCCTAAATGTGAACGAATGCAACTGCACTATGCAGTTGTCATATCATACAACTAAGTGATTTAAAGTTCAACGCAATATCACTTTTTGCGTTTATTTTTTTTGCGACCAAGTAAATCTGGATCAGTTCCAAGAGGGACTGTATAGCCTGCGACGGAACCCACTCCAGAAAACTCGTTAACGCCTTGATCCGCTTCTTGTGAATCATCTTTATTTCCGCTACCCTTTTCCGAATCCGCTTTTACCAATTGTTGAGGAACACGCGCATTGCATGCCTCATTAACCGCTAATCTTATGTACCTCACGAGCAAATTGCTCATGTTATAAATATAACGAAGACGAGGAAAAACTATCTTTATTCACCTTGTTCAGGCCAATATTTAACATGTTTTTCTTCCATCGTTGCTATGTAATCTGCGGTCTGCAAAGCATAAACAAGAGGATTAATCTTAAGACAATATGGTTTATTATCTTGAACAACAAATCCATCATTCAACTTGATCGCAAGATATTCATCAGTTGTTAACACAACTCCATAATGTTGCATCAAAAACATACTACGATCTGGTGTCGTCAAATATGGTAGTTCATCATTATACTTGTATATCTCACCAAGCTTATCTGCACGCCAGGCATCTGTCTGAGGTAGATAAAAATCATTTGATGATTCTTTTCCTGGCATTCCAACTTTTCCTATATCATGAAATATAGCAGATATTATCATGCTTTGCTTTGGTAACCTCCAGTTATTAGCAGTGTTTTGCGTCATCAAATTTTTAAGAACTCTCAATGAATGATCAATTAGTCCTCCTGGAAAACTTGCATGAAAATCTCTCTTTGCAGATGCTGGACATAATGCCAGACGTTCGCCAAGATCATTTACCATTGCTAGCGCTGGAGCTGAACGATCACCAAGTTTTTCGAGTAAGGAACACATTCGGTTCCAATTTTTTTCAATTTCTTCAGGAGTTAATGATGTAGGAGTTGATGATGACATGTACAGATCATATACTTTATGTCACTTGTGTACAATTAAGTTTCTCAACTTTTAATATGAATTTTTGAACGTATCCATCGATATTTACACTATCGATCTTTAAAATCGTTTCAATATGTTCTTCCGGTACATCAAGAAACAACCCATCATGTAACAAGAATAGAGGTTTAACATTTGATGCTCTCAATGAGAGTTCATTCACAATTTTTGAAAAACCTAATAATGCAACATCAGCGCCAGTTGATTGTGCATAATAATTGATCATAATGTGATCTAGTGGTTCATCAATTACAACATGGCGACCATAACGATTAACAATCTTTCCCGTTTCAACAAATTGTTTTTTCACACGTTTTAACAATTCTGCAGTATTGAAATATGTCTTTACTTGTTTAACAAATACATTAAGTTCTTTTCCACTAAGACCCAAAACTTTTCCAAGAGCAGTTTTTGAACTACCATATAATTCAGAAATCACTGCTGCTTTTGCTGCTTTTCTTGATACACCTTTTCCAAGCTCACGTGCAATCATTCCATACAAATCTGGATCTTCACATCGTTTGCCAGCTTCATACAATAATACCCTTGCCTCAAGAGCAGCAAAATCTATGCACATTATGCATCCATTTATAGTTGATGGAACAATAATATCACGATATTCCTTTTTTAACGTCATGATGTTTGGACCATCAGTAACTGTTAATCGTCCTGTAAGAGCTCCAAAACGATCATAAACTATCTTTTCAGCAAGCCCATATTGATCTGGACGAAATGTTTTTACAGTTCCCATAGTCGGAACGCAAGCGTCAATAATGGCCCTCCATTTAACATTATCTATAGTTGCTTGTTTCAGTGACCTAATGACACCATTTCCGGGCACCCAGCAACTCCTGTAATAACTCATTGGTATGTTATCAATGGCAACAACCACGCTATTAACAAGATTTTTCATGAAGGCGCGGTGGGCTGATTGTGGCATTAAGTGTTGCCAGGGCAACACGTCAGATTCTTCTGTAAACTTCTTCATAGAGTTCACAAATTTTTCAGGAGGAGATATTTCGATTGTTTTGCCTGCCAACCTGAGAACAGTATCTAAACACCAATCACTTTCTTGTTTGATGTTTCCTGATAAGTGCCACGTATTTTGTGGTACGGTTGACAACCATACAAATCCTGACTCTTTACATAATAGATGTTTTTCAGTTCCAAGAACTGTCAAATCTATACAAAACGAAGTATTCACCACATGTTAACTTAAATCATGTGATTGTATTTCTACAATTGAATCATTTTTTCTTTGCAAGATTTTCCTTTTTATCTTTATCTTCCTGAACTTTAGTATTGCTCTCATAAATTTTTGATATTGTTGGAGCGCCTTCAAATTTACCATATGCATCATAAAATGTCAGCGTCAAATTTGATTCAAATTTTCCTTGTGAAATTGTGTGAGTTAGTCCAGTGAGACCATAGATGTTATCAACAGTTGTTCCTGTATTAAAATCAATAAAGAACAATTGACCATAAGTTAATAAAGGACATCCAAGTGTTGTCATTCCCATGGATGCTGGAATAACTCGTAGAGGAAGATTTCCAATTCCGCCTCCATTCGGTTGCATCGTTGATGGTTTTCCTGAATTTTTTGCCACACCTTGCATTTGAGTTGTTGACAACAATGGATCTTGCTTAGACGCAAGATTCGCACTGATTACAGATGACGCATTTCCACCAAAAATAATTGATGGGACCATTTGAGAAACAAATTGTTTGATTGATTTATTGGTGATTTTTCCATTATCTTCTTTGTCTCCGATGGCGTTTAATTTTCCTACAAATCCAGCTCGTTGTGTTTGTTGATCAACGTTGTCTTGTTTATAAAAATCTGTCAAGTTTTCTTTTGCTGCATCATAAAATGTTGCTTCTTGAGAAGTGTCACCTCTTAAGATTGTTGTTGCTAATTTATATGGACAATTTTGTTTATCAAAGATGTGAACACGCAATATCGTGGTATAATCACCTTTACGACCACTATTTATCAAACCAACTTCTGACACAGTTTGTTCGAACTTACTAAGTGAGTCTACATTTGAGATATTTCCTTTTGTGTTTTTGTTGACTGTTTCGATATACACTTCAATCACGGGTTTTTGAAATGGACCCATCTTAAGTTCAGCATCATCTTGTTTTACGTTTTTCTTAAATGCTGCATCATGTTTGTTTGCAGGGTCGTAAGGAGCATAGTATGTTCTGAACCCATAACCAATTGCCCTATCGTCACTCAATTGGGCATCAACAGTAAGTTTAAGAAATTCTTCTAGCGTTACATTTTCGCTACCTTTTCTTTCAACTAGATCAAGATATTGATCAAGAAAGACAGGCATGTCAATTGGAAATTCTGCTATATTTGCTCCTGATGCAGCACCTGCATGTTCATTGAATTGATAAAAAAACATTTGCATTTCATCAATGCCGTCTAACAATGGAAGCGCATTTGCAAAGAAAACTGAAACAAGTTTTCCAAATGAAACAGCTTGTTTGTTGAAGCCTTCTTTTGTTAATGTTTTAACTTCTGCTTCACCTTTATAAGCATTCCATGCATCATATAAGCTTGTTAATGGATGAGGTAATTTATTGGCTTCTTTTTCGTGAATTTTGTTTTTGTCGGCGGTCGGAATAAATGGATCACTGCCAGTTCGAGTTTCTTTGAATTTTTGATTAATAGCAGTTGATATTTTCGTTTTTAACTGTTCCTTGAAATTTAAGTTTTTGTCTTTATTTATGTACAGTTTATTGAGCGCATCAACCAAGCCTTTTGCGGCAGATTTATCTATTTTTGCATCTGGTTCATTTAGACTTTTTTTGAGAGATTCAATTGATCCTTTAATTTCATCTTGTGTCATATCTGGCCAATCGCCACGTTCAGCAGAATCCAACAACATGAAACTTCGAATCTCTTTATTTGCACCTTCAACGGGACCCAAATTTAAAGCAGCACGATATTTTGCAATATCTTCTGCTAATTTTTTCAGTTCACTAAACACATTTTTTGACGAATTTTTACTTTCATTGATCTTCATCGTTCTAAGATCTGGAAGACCTTTCGTCCATAATTCCATTGTTATTGTTACTTGACCAACGGCATCAAATGAAAATGACGAATTGATAATCTGATATGCTTCTCTTATCAACATGTTTGAATTGATAAAGTCAGCATATGGATTTCCAACTTCGTTTGGATGTCTCCATCCATATGTTATCCAAACTGTTGGTGCCGTCGTAAGACTTTGGTACACTTGAGGTCTAATAAAGTCTGCAATCTCAGATAAACGAGAACGATCATGTAACTTAAATACGAGACTACCTTTCTTGTATGAATACATTCCAACTGTTGGCGTTACGTTGATTGTAAAACTCTCAATTGTCATCAATGGTCTAAATGGATCAAGTACATCAACGTATCGATTTCCTGAAAGTCGGGCGGCATCAGGATTTACAAGCGTCTGTGGGGACGTAAACATCTCCATTCCTGCAGTGGCATGATGCACTTGGTTTTCGCCTTGACGATTTTGAACATTTCGCACATTAAACATTTGAGCGTTTTGTGGTGATGATTTTCCACTTTGATCATTTCCAAGCAAAAACTTCATAAGTCCTGGTGCCCAGAATTGTGGAGATGTTTCAGATGAACTGGCTGGAATCCTATTTAATGCGAATTCAACATCAAGTAATGGAACCATTCGTGACGCCACTATACTTGGAATATAATTCATGAACAATTCAACTCGTTCAGCACCTCTAATCGCTGGACTTAGAAATCCCGAGTTGCATAAAATGATGCCCATTTTTTTGTTTGATTCATTGAGTTTTACATTTTTACCAACGATCTGATCAAACGTAATGTTTTTGATTGTTGTTGTTCCGTCATTATCTAAACAGATATTTTGTCCATCACCAAAGCTTTTACTCTTTACGTCTCCACTACTATACAAGCTAATAATTCGCTTGAATGATTTCTTTGTTTCATCATCTGCTTTGATGTTTAACTCATCTAGTTCTTTTACAAGATCATCAATGCTATTTGCACCCGTACCAACACTATAAAGAATGTCAATTAATTTTTCTACAAGATTGACATCTTTTACCTTATTTCCAATTGATATCTTTTGTGCGCCACGTAAATCTGCGGGTGATATCATCTTAAAGATGTCTTGGAGTGTAGAAAAATCTGTTGCCATTATGGATTATCCCGTAACAAGGTTCGAAACATCACCCAAATTAGGAATCTTAATAATCGTTCCAGGCGGAACTTGTAATCCCCATCCTATATCACTTGCAGCTGCGAGGATCCACCAATATCTACTGTCACCATAAACTACTCCAGCAATTGTGTCTAAGCGCTCTGCACCACGAACTACCATGGTTTGTGTTGCAAGACGGCCATCAGAAATTGCCGCTCTTATCGTTTGGATCGTAACAGATGTTCCAAATTGCGCGCCGAAATTTAATCGTGGTGCTCGAGTGTACCTACTAAATGCCATAAATTAAACCTTTCATGAATCATCGCGCTTATTGCCCATCGCAGTACCAACTGGATATATTGGTGCGCGATTATAACCCATGTGATCAAGACCTGGAGAGATGTCATGAATTGGTGCAAAGGCCAATGTCACTTTACACATTTTTGGTGCTTTATATCCTGGCGCGACGATTTCCCACGTTACTTTATCATACCAATCAAAATTGATAGATTCAATAGCACCTGCAAGACCTTTTCCTTGAACTGAATGGAAAGATTTTACAATTGCATTGTTTTTTACGTCAAGAAAATCACTAAGTGTTTTAATTGATGTTGTGGCAGTTTCGGCAGACGCACCAGCTTCAATCATTAAATTATTCAAAGCCTCAGATGACAATCTTAATTGTGACAAAGGAACTGTATACACTTTATCAATGACTTTTTGTTTAATATTGTCATCGCTATTATATTTTTTATTCAAATTTTTTATTGTCGTTTTCAATGTTTGAACATCGGCATTTTTATTTTGTGATTTTAATTCTGATTCAGAATATAAATTAACTTTAACATTTGCACTAACATCTGTGCTTGATTGTACATTAAAATAAAAATATGCTAGATCGTTACCATCTATGTTTAATGTTGGAGCTTGATCGGGTGCGCTTGGGCCAGAAATTATTGGTATCTTAAGTCCAATTCCGGCTCCTCCTGCGTCAACGTTTGCACCCCATCCAACTACACTAAGTGTAAATTTGCTTTTTGAATCTTTTAACGCTTTTTTTGTTAATTCGTTCAATTTTAAAAGAACTTTTTCAGAATCGCCAAATTTAATTGGTGAGCCTTCAAGAACCATATCATTATCGGCGGCGCCGAACAATCTAGCGAGAGCAAATCTAGAATAATTTGATCTGAATAGATCTCCAAGTCTAATACGAACTAAAGGACTTGCACCGATTAATTGACTGAAAGGTTGGACAAAACTAGTCTGTGTGCCTTCTTTCATTGATCGACCTTTTGTGTATTGTGGATATACAAGTGTAATTAGTTTATTGATCTTAACCCACATGTCATCAAAGTCATTTACATCAAGTGCAGCAATATAAAAACTGATATCAATATGTCTAGCAGTTGAACGATAAATTTTTATTGGATCAACTCTTCCATAACCATCAATTGATTCCCAATTTGCAGTGTAATTATCACTCATTGATGCAATAAATGCATGAAAACTAATGATTTCATTTGTTCGTAAATCATGAAAGTAAAAAGGCATATATTCAGCATCAAGTACTGATTCCATCTTTTGAACGTCATCTTGCGAAAGCCTACCAGGAATTCCAGATTCAGTTATAATTGGTGTTGAAGTTTTAGAATATGGATCTGTTAAACCAGACGCACCTATAAATCCACCAAGTTTTGTATCAACAAGTTGCATTGCCAAAACTGAATCAGGAATCAAGTAACTTGCTGGTGATCTATTTGATGCCCATGCTAATTTAGAAATTCCCGTTAGACGATTTTTCTTAACATTTGAACTAGCAACGTTATCATCATATTCATCTATTTTTGATTCGTTTTGTTCTTCTGTTAAGATAGCATCACCCAACGTAGAAAAAACGTTCATTGCGGCAATTAATTTAGAATGTTTAAAATTTTCTATTAGACCAACAATGCTTTGAATTCCAGATATTGGGTTACTTGCAAAAGCCTTTCCAATCTTTGAAACGTCTGCAGCAACAGTTTGACCAGATCTGATTATCATACGTGAAACGATGATGATAAATCCTGCGCTTGATGAATCTGATAATGCGTTACCAACTGCTGACGAAACAGCACTAAGCAATGCATTTCCTAAACTTGAACCTTTTTTTGCATTTTCGGCACCGACAAAGAATGCTGTTGCGCCAACTTGTAACGCATCACCAAATGGATAAATCGTACCATGAAGACCTAACAATTCTCCTATATTTGGAATTTCAATACTAAAACCAGAGGCTTTTTGCTTTTTTGGAGGTTTTGAATACGATCCTTTTACATAAAAACCTTTATCATCACGAACTGGTGGATTTATCTTTGATACGCCTCCCAAACTGACTAATGCTCCTATTCCTTCAAATGCTAATAATAACGCAGCTTGCATTGCAAGGGCCATCGCAACCATTCCAATGTTCAACAAACCAGACCAATGCTCCTCAACGTTATTTAAGGCACCCCACGACTGATCACCAATAGGTGAAATTTCAATCATGGCATCAGGACTAACGGCATCATTTGACAGGTGTTCAAGTGCATCACGAGCTTCAAGAATCTTATTGCTAATCTTTAAAATGCCAAGTTGATTTGGACTTGGCAACAAGGCTCCAGCAGCGGAACCTGCGCCAGTAGGGTTTACTTTATCATTAAAAGCTGCAGGAAATTCTTGTGAACCACGCAAAGACAACATAGCACCCACTTGAGCTAATTTATCCTGAGTGTACTGTGTGCCCCTAATGGTAAGTGTTGGATTATAGTCGTTGTTTTTTGTGTTATCATTTTTGAGACCAGACAAAAATGCTGCACTTTGAGCTGCATCATTAAAACGATTATTTTTCAACACAAGACTTTGATAGCCTAATATCACATCTTGTTGTGGTTTTTCATCGGATTTTGATAACAAAACGTTACCATCAATAGGACTCAAGGAATGTGATTGTTTTCCTTTTGACAATTCTGATAACGTTGTTAAAGGATCTGCAACAACTGTATTGCTAAATTGTCTTAGTTCAGGTGAATCAGAAACTGTCCCGGCGGCTGCTGATTTCGTAGTAAATTGTTTTTTTGGATCGCCTTCTGTTTGTATAGATGGAAATCCAGTTGTTGTGTCTGAAATGCTAATTTCAGCATAATGAGATTGTATTGGAAATCTGTTTGATGTTCCTTTTGCAGATCCATCTTTACCAAGTGTCGCATCACTCAAATATTTAGCAAGCGTAATTTTTGTTTTTTTGCTAATATCCTTTATGGTATCATCAACACGTAAGTCACCATGATCAACTTCAACAGGAGCTATCCCAGTTGCATCAGTGGGCCCAACGTCAAAATCATACGTTTTGCCATCGATCTCAAATCCACCATTTCCTGTGTTTGTACCCATTAGCTATTTGAACCTGACACGACGTTCTTTCCGTCGCTTTCTTTAACTACTTGTTCGTTGTGATTTAAGACCTTTTGTAAGTGTGATGTTAGATTTTTATCATTTGAAACTTGTTTGAATACCGGTGAAAGAGAATCAATAAAATTTGCCAAAAATCCTTCAGTCGTAGCAATGATCTTTTTTCGTTCTTCATCAGTACGAGCCATTTTAAGGGCGGTAACGTACATTGGATCATTACGTAAACGTTTAATCAGTTCTTCTTTTGTTGGCAACATGATGTTCTCATCTTACAACAAATCATCCAGCAGCAGGTTTACCAAGTTCTGGTAGCGTCTTTGCATACGTTTCTGGAATTTCTGGTGTTTCACTTGATGTCGCAAAATTCAAACGGTTCCTGATGATTGATGACTTACGCATGATCATTATCTTTTCAACTTCATCTACACTCATTGAAACTTGCAAGTTTAAAGTAATGTTAACGTCTCTGTTTTTGATTGTGTAACTGCCCTTTGAACCAAGACCCATTGCAGAAGCGACTTTACCTAACTTTGTTGAAAAATCGATTTTATTAAGAGATCCATCAGAAAGGACGTCATTCATCTCATTCGCTTTGTTAACCATTTCTTTCACGGCAGAAAGTGCAACACTTAACGTCTCTTTTTTGAGTGACGAAGAAGAAGAGGCTATTTTTTCGAATGTTTCTTTCATCGTGTCAAAAACAGATCCTAATCCATCGAATTTTTTAACAATGTCTGAAACATTCGAACCTATTTCATTTGGAATACTTGAAGCTGCAGATGATAATGTTTTCGAAAATGCACTTAAATCTGCAGAAATATTTGAAGGAATTGATATTTTTGCTGTTAAAAGTTTTGTAGCATTTCCTGACAACTTTAATACGTTGTCCATAACTTCAGCTAACCAATCAAATCCTTTTGTTAATTTACCAAGATCTATTCCTCCTAGACCTTCACCTCCCAAAATGTTTGTTGCCACTCCCTTGAGGTTAAAAACCAAAGTATCAAGTTCTGTTAATAGGCCACCAGAAATCGATATTTTAGCATTTTTAAGTTTTGCACTTTCTGATGAAATCTTCGTCAATGAAACTATAAATTCAGCAATTGATTGTGTTGACGTTGACAATGATTCAATGTCGGTTGTTTGTGTTTTGTCAAACAGATCAAATTTAATATTCTTAAATTTCTCACGTACTTCACCAAGAATTTTTTCAAAATTAAACCCAGGACCCTTAAGTTTATTTGCTAATTTCTCAAGATCGCCCATTTTCTGAACGGCATTTTCTAGATTTATAGGACCAAGAAAATCAAGTTTATCTTTCTTTGCTGATGCTTCTTTAGTAGCTTTTCTTTCAAGATCTTGACCTTTATCAATCTGATTTTCAAGATCCTTCAGCAATTTTTCACTGTTTGCAAGCGTCTTTTCGCCTGTTTCTTCATTTGTGATCCATTGCCACATGTTTGTAAACACGCCTTGTTCTTTAATTGCTTTTTTCTGTGCTTTAATAAGGGCTTTTGATCGATCGGCCTCTGCCATCTTTTCAGCGATTGACATTGATGAATTAACTACTTTGTATAGGTTTTCAGCTGTTTCATTGATTTCTTGTTTTTTATCCTGAATTTCACCAGTTAAAGATTTACCAATAGACCAACCTGCCCAAGCACCAACAATCGCAGAACCAGCAACACCAATAACAGCTGCTGTTGTTGAAGCAAGGATTGCTCCCATACCAGTTGTCACAGATCCGGCAACAGTTGTTGCCGATGAAGCAATAGTACCACCTGCTGTAGTAGCACCTGAAATTGCTGATTCAGCTACAGATGCTGCAACCTTTCCAGTAATCGCACCGGTCAACTTATCAACACCTTTACTTAACAATTTTTCTGTACCGGCTTTTGCAATACCACCAGCGAGTGATGCAGCAAGGGCAGGACCAAATCTAGATACACCAAACGAAAGAAGTCCTCTAGCAAGACCAGGTCCAAATATAATTGATCCTATCGTTTCTAGAATTGATGGAAGAATGGCTCTTACCTTTGATCTAAATTCATCATTTTCAATATAATCTTTTTTGATCTTTATCCATAACGTATTAAACATGTTAATGACGGCTGGTTTTAAGATGTTGTAACCTTCTTTAAAGGCACTCAAAATTGGACCAAAAATTTCTATTGCGAATGCCTTAGGTGATCCTGCACCAGCTTTTGCTGCATTCAATGCCGCCTTGGGATCTTTAATAAATTTAGTTACAGCCTCAAGTGCTGATGCAATTCCTTTTGATATTTCAGGAACCAAACCTGAAACCAATTTTGATAAAAATCTTAATAAGTCTTTGAACCCATGCGCAATTTTTTGTCCTGATGGACCTTCAAGAGAAAAGAAATTTAAGAATGTTTCTTTTAACGATTGTAACATCGTCGGAACTGAGTCTTTGCTAGTTCCAGTCAGATATTGTTTGGCAGCTCCACTAATTCCTTTATATAAACCACTCCATTTTTTAGGTGTAAATAGATCTTTCCATCCACCCAAGAAATCATGTAATCCAGGGATCAAACTTGGTAACAATTTACCTAATTGAACACCAATCATATACACTTGCTGCAATGAACGTCTAATATTCATCATAATTCCACGGAATTCACCAGATGATTGAATACCTGCACTCATTCCTTTTAGGAACATCTTCCAAAAACTATTTTCTAGTTGTGGTCCTGCTTTGACCAAACGCTCAATACTATCGGCAAGTTTTGACATTGCCTCTTGTTGCGTCATAGTCTTCTTTTGAGCGGCATCACTTTTCTTCTTAACATCATCAAGTGAAACACCGTAATTCTGAGAAGAGAATGTTTGTCTTACGGTTGCTTCATCTAGACCAGTTGATTGTGCAAGAAGTTTTGCCTGTTGTCTACTAAATTGTGAAGCATCAACACCGGCATCACGAAAAGACTTTCGTAACATATCAAGTTGTTCGGCGGGATTTTGTGCTTCCATTAATTTGAACGCATCAATATTAACACCAAATGCTTGTGAAAGTTTTGCAGCATTTTCAGCAGCAGAATCAAATGTTTCGAACGCATCAAGTGTGCCAGTAATCTTGTCAAGTTCAACACCTAACTTTCTTGAATATACAGAAGCCTGTGCAATCTCTTTGACAGCAAGCGCACCAAAGTGCTTGACGTTCTGCATTGCTTTTGCCATATCTTTACCGATCAATTTTTGATCGATATCAAATGCTTTTCCGAGCGCTAACGTCTGCTTTGTCATATCCATGAATACTTTTGTCATGGGTTTACCCATAGTGATTGCTCTATCACCAATGGATTTCATTTGTTCGTCTGATACGCCAAGACCTTTCTGGAACGCTAAAAGAGCACCACCATTTTGCTCAAACTCTTTTCGTAGCATTCCAAAAGTAGAACCCATTGTAACGGCAACTTTTGTCACAAGTGTTAAACGTTCAGCAACTGTTCCAAAAACTCGCCAAGCGCTAAGACCAGTATCTTTAAATCCTGCAAGAGTCTTCGTGGTTTCTAAAACTGCTTTTGTGCCTGGGCCTTTAAGATCACCCATTTCCTTACGCAAATTTTCAATAGCCACCATCAATTCGCTTATACCACCTGAACCACTTGCCGCAGCAGCAACCAATTTACCAAAGATGTTAAATGGAATTGCAATGATTGACTTTGCAATACTACCCAAACTACCAATCGTTTTTAAGAAAAATCCACCAAGGCCTTTTCCCAAAGCAAGAAGACTAGTAAATCCTTGTTTTATTCCACTCAGCGCAGCAGTCGAGGCCGCAGCTGCATTTGGAAATTTCTTTGCCAATGTTGATCCTAGGTCTTTAAATCGACCGGTAAGACTTGTCACTTTTTTCTCTGTTATTAAAGCTTCCTTTTGAATGTCTTTAAGTTTTGATGCATCAATCTTGCCAAGATCTACACCTGAAAGTTTTTCCATTGCAGCGGTCAATTTTTCTACCGATGCAATTTGATTGCTAAATGATGATTCAATACGTGACATTACTGTCGACATTTGAGTCACAACACTATTAAGCTTTTGTGTCAGTGCAATCTGATCTGATATGTCTTCTTTTGATGCCACGTTTTATATCCGATCACAATGGAAATGGAACGTTTAAAATTCTTTGGAATTCTTTGGCAGATGCATGCTTTAGACCCAATTTATCAACAACAGATTGAACAGTTGATCCTGATCTCTTAAGTTCATCTTGAAAACGTTTTGATGCCATCATGGCATTGGCCACTGCATTAATCTCTTCTTTTGTTCCTCTAAGCTTTATATTTGTGGCTTTTCCAATCAACCAGGCACCAACAGCGGCAAAAAATAACTTGCCAATGAGGTTCACATGCAATTCATTCAACTGTTTAACGTTGTCACTCATGGACATATGTATCATTCACGAGAAACGCCGGAGCCGTGAAGGTGATTGAGTTCGAGATCTCCCTTGCGTTTCACGAACTTCTGGTGAACTTTGAAGATCACGTGATTGAGTAGCACCTTCTGTTCCTTCGGAATTACTCTTGTTAAGTTCTTTTATAACTCGTTGTATATACCAACGTTTATATGTAATTGGCAAGTTATAGGCTTCAGTCCACGTAAGTTTACCATGAAACACACAAATGAAATTAGGTTCAAGTATTAATTGCTCTTTGTCATCTGGACCAAGACCAAAAAATGCTTCTTTATCTGTCCGATGATGGCCAGAGAAATGAAACGCCGATCGGCATTGTCACCTCTTCTGAATGTCCACAAGAAGGACATACAGTTTCCTGTTTCATTGTAATTCCAGGTTCATTATTCTTCATATAATTTCTCAACGCCAATGAATCTCTTGCTGGCATCATTCTAACAAATCCTGCAATCTTAGAACGATCGTCAATTCCATCAATAGAAAGAATGCTATATAGCAAACTTGTAGTGATAGAGGTTTCAGAATTCATACCAAGCTTTTTCTGCTTTTCTTGTGTGGCAAGAATCTCTTCTTCATCACGACCATTCATGAACTTGAAACGAACAGTCTTCTTTGATGATGGAAGCAAGAACTCAAATGAATTTATACCAGGAGAAACAGGTTCTATCTCTAGATGCTTTATTGGCAATGCAGAAAGATCAAATTGTTGTGGTGATTTTACATTACACTCTGAGCACTCAATCTCTGCATCATATTCTTGTCCGTAACCCGTAATACGGATCGCAACCATTAGAGCATTTCTATCACCTGACAAAAGATCAGAAGGATTAATTGTCTTATCAATCACACATGACTTAATAAGCTCACTTATAACAGTTCCTTTTTTCAAAAGTGCACGTGAAGTCAAAATATCTTCTTCACGAGCAGTCATTGCCTTGATCTCAATCGTTTCTCTTCCAGAAAGAGCATGACCAGCAGGATAAACCTTTCCACAAGAAGGAATTGGTGCAATTTCAACTGGAATGTCTAAACCAAAATCTGATTTAACCTTGTCAGCCATTGTTATTGATGGCACTCGTGGGTCAACTTGATTTGTTGGACTACCAAAAACCTGATTCTTTTGTTCGCGTTCTTCTGACATATTTACTCCGGTGCTCAATACTACATTATTGTGCCAGAGCGTAAATACATATCATGACAAATGATGGGCCGTTTGTTACGTTTATGCAATTTTTGCGTATTTATTAGAGTTTCTTGAAGGAGAATAAGAACTTGCGTAACTACTTTTTTTCTTTTCTATAGAGGCATATAATGAATCAAGTGCACGTGAGACATCATTATGACTCATTTTACCACCACGCCAAAACATAATGGATCTTCCAAGTGCTTGAATCAACAATTTTGATGAAGGTGGAAACTTTCGCATCAACAAAGATAGAACACGAGAAATAGCAATCTTATCAGTTCCAGCAGAATCAATCTGACGTTCTATGTCATTTTTTGAAGGAATATCTTCCAAGAATACTTCAAATATCAACTCACGCACTTCACTTATTAACATCAACATGTTTTTAAGTATTCATCAACGAGAGCAGGAAGTGACTTGAGAGATTTTTCAAACGTGAGTCCTTCTTTATGAATGATATAAAGCTGATTCATAATACGACTCAAGGCTGTACTCCCGCCA
>Ga0315273_10004864_pt1 | contig 16545 bp, 13 predicted proteins | sample YL17G02_0_MG_FD_205753 | JGI IMG/M metagenome (GOLD analysis project Ga0315273, IMG submission 205753) | Sediment microbial communities from Yellowstone Lake, YNP, Wyoming, USA - YL17G02_0 | ecosystem: Environmental > Aquatic > Freshwater > Lake > Sediment | place: USA: Wyoming | collected... | reverse complement strand
TGGCTTAAGATTCATAGCCATGACTTCTTTGTTTTCCATCTGCTTTTCTCCGTCCCGCCCTACACTAAACTATTGGGGGGAAGTGTCTCACTTATATTGGCACAGAGGGGGGTCCGAGGGCGGGGTCTTTGGCCAATGCGGATACGGGAATACTTAGTCTGCGCTATCCAGAATATTCAGGCATTGATAAAACATGGGGCTTTGCCGCATAAACCTGTTGCAATGGCATTAAACCCGGCCAAAAAGGCGCTGACAAAAACAAAAAACGGGTTTTTGCTTCAATGAATAACCTGATTCATCGCATTTAGCATACTTTACTGTTTTTCATAATGAACGGGGCATATACTGGAGTCTGATACACATTACAGGGAACTATTTTGATTTCAAAGAGCTTTGGGCAACACGCCCTACACATTTGACAAATCATAACACTCTTCAAACAAGGTCTTTTACGAATCTATGGAAAAAATATTTGGAAAAGCAGGTTGAGTTTGTCAGAGAGCTGGGGGTGGACGCTGCATGTATTGTTAAAGTAAGAAATTTTATAAAATGAGGTGCTTAAGTGCGACATAAGAAGACGAAACCCAAGCCAAGACCGCTTAAAAAGGTACGAGACCCTGAAGGGCTTCAGGAATATCTGGCCCATTATGCGCAGGAAGCAATTCGGTTAGGATGTACGGATGCAAAGCCTATTCGTTCGTCGGATGTGGTGATTGATGAGCGGGTTCGCGCCAAGTGCATGATCCCAAAATGTAGATGGTACGGTGCATCTATTCATTGCCCGCCCTACGCACCTCCGGTTGAAGAGGTCAGAAAATTGGTCAATGCTTTTCAGTGGGGCATACTGATGAAAATAGAGGTGGACCCCCGAATTCTTGCTGGCTATAACGCATATTGTGTCACTGCAAATGTTACCGCGGGTCGTAAAGACACGAATAAAAAATTTCTTGATCAGAATCTTCAGATGAACCATAAGCTATCCATTATAGTGGGCGCCATAGAGTCCATGGCCTTTTATGATGGCTATTATCTTGCAATGGGTTTCGGAGCCGGGTCCTGTGTATTCACGTTATGCAAAGAAAAGGGCTGTCAAGTACTTCAGAAAGGAACGTGCCGTTTCCCGCTGCGCGCCCGTCCCTCGATGGAATCTTGTGCAATGGATGTGTACCGAACCGTCACGAATACAGGGTGGGATATATATCCACTGGGGATAGAGTGTGATGTATCCAAGGTAAAGCATGGAATATTTGCAGGTCTGGTGCTGGTTGAATAGGGCTTACCAAGTGGGATAGCAAGAGAAATAGAGAGGGTTTTGTGAGAATACGCTGGTGGTGATGGAGGCCATGGGAATAGAACCGGCATTGACATTTCGAAATTGCTTAATGTTCGGAGGATTTATACTGCGATCCTAGGGAGTAGAGACACCAAAGGTGCAGGGGTAAAACTCCTGAAAGGGAATAAAGGGGGAGAAAAGTTTAACTCTGGAGGTGATAAAAAATGAAACAAAGAAAATGGGGGGCAGATGAAAATTTTTCATTTACCAAAGTACTCGACCCAGAGTTAACGCCTACCTTTATTGGCATCGGAATTAATCAAGACGGAACGTACAAAAATTTTATTCGAAGTGCGATAACCTGAGCGATGTCAAACAATTTCTTGAACAACTACTTCAGGAATTCGGCGTAAAATAAAAACACCTATAACTTCATTAAAAAAATTGTTGGCACTAAGGGGAGATTCAAAATAATGATCATTGATATTTATAGTCACCACATATCAGCATCGGTGGGTAAAATGCTGGAGAAATCGAAAGACTACGGTGAAGGGAAAGATTTCCCGTATCCACCACAAAATTCAGATCCTGAAATCCGTTTAGCTGTCATGGATTAATACGGGATTACTATTCAGGCGCTCAGCCAGACGACGCCGGTTCTGCTCGGTTTTAACGCTGAAGCTGCCGCTGAGCTGTGCAGGGTATCCAACAACGACAACTACAAACTTTGCAAAGCCTATCCTGACAGATTTGTCAACATCTGCATTATTTCGCTTCTCGATTTACAAAGCGCTCTACATGAATTGCAACGTTGTGTTAATGAACTTGATTGTCGTGGTGTCACCATCTCATCCAATCAGAACGGTAGAGGACTTGATTCGCCTGAGTAGTACCCCTTTTATGAAAAAGTGGTTGAACACAATCTGCCTATTCTTTTGCACGGCACGCACTGGGACTGCTCCCCGCTTATGGATATGGAGCATTCCTGGCGATTTCTGCACGTGTTTGGGTGGGATTATGATTCCACTCAGGCGATATGGCGGCTCATTTTTGGAGGAGTTCTGGACCGGTTTCCGTCACTCAAAATTATTACGCATCATCTGGGTAATTATATTCCTTTCTTTTTCCGCAGAATCGAACTAAATGTCAACCGCCACCTTCCCAACCAACTTCCGCGGAATATTTCTGAGTACTGGGGAAATATTTACGGCGACACCGCAGTGGACGGAACACCGGGTGCTTTCCCCTGTGGATACGCTTTTTTTGGCGCGGATCGAATATTGTATGGTTCGGACTATCCCTTTGGACCTGAAGCCGGAGAGGATTTTGTCCGTGAAAATCTTGCTTGCGTAAAAACAATGTATATTCCGCCAGAAGAGAAAAAAAAGATTTTAGCTGAAAATGCTAAAAAGCTACTCAAGATAGAATGACTATCGATCCAGCAAAGTGCAGAGGAGAACCAGCGAATTTATTTGCAGTTTACACCAGGGTGAAAGGTTGGGAGGTTTCCTTAAGAAGTAATTCAGGGGATTGGAAGAAGGCATTGGCGATGGTGATAAACGGAGAATTTCCTTATTGGGTGAGGGGGCAGGGGCTCCAGCTGATAAGTGACAATGGTTCGCAGCCAATGGCGACTCTTTTATGAGAAACCTGGCAATGTCCTACCCAGAACGGGCGGTTTCTGTAAACGAATTGGCCAAAAATCATCGCTATCAATAAAAAGGCCAAAACCTTAAACAGGAATAATGACCATGGGTGAGAAAATATTTAGTGGCGGAGGAAAAAAGGACGTAACCAGGGCAATTATTTCTGAATTTGCGCGTCAATTTGAGGAACATGTTTAAAGTGATTGCATCATTGTCATCTAATTCTTACCAATCAGTTATTCGGGACTTGGGATGAAAATGATTGTTGCTATCACGTGGGGCTTTGTTATATGGTTTTCCTTCTGTCATATCAACTACCAGAATAATAAAGTAGCCAGCCCAGGGAGTATTGCTTGGGAGCGAAATTAGGTGTAGACACTGAGGGCTTAAAGAAGACGCTCAGCGAGAGATATAGTGCATATGGGGACCCTCGACGTTAAGAAATCATCAAAAAGTATCTCTTGTTGGCTCTGCTTTACCACATGACTGGTAACCCATTCTATAATGACAAAGGGTGCCGACTCTTCAATGCTTATTGGCAGGAAGAAATGCTCTACGCTCAGCTGAGGCCAGGGGCAACCTCTGGGATTTTCATCGCCAGATTCTGGAGAGTATTTCGTGTAAAGAAAATTTAGATTTTGAGAAAGTTAAAATATATAAAGAAGGTAAACACATAGTCAGTATGTTCAATTGCTTATAAGGGTCAGGTAATGAAAACAATTTATCTTGATCATGCAGCCACCACTCCGGTAAGACAAGAAGTTTTGGATGCAATGATGCCATATTTTTCTGAGGTTTTTGGAAACGCCTCCAGCATCCATCTGGTCGGCCAACATGCCAGAAAAGCACTGGAAAATGCGAGGAGGGTTTCAGCAGGCTGTATCGGGGCGGATCCCAAAGAGATATTCTTCACCAGCGGGGGCACCGAAAGTGATAACCTCGCGATTAAAGGGGTAGCACACGCTAACAAAACCAAGGGTGTGCACCTGATAACCACTAAAATTGAACATCATGCGGTGCTTAATTGCTGCAAATCCCTTGAGAAAGAAGGATTTGAAATAACCTATCTTCCGGTTGACCAAAGTTGCATTGTTCTTTTACCGGCGCTTGAAGAAGCGATTCGGCCGGATACGGTTCTCATCTCAGTGATGCTGGCCAATAACGAGACCGGAACGCTCCAGCCGGTGTCCGAAATAGCTGCTATTGCCAGAAAAAGAGGGGTTTTGTTCCATACAGATGCAGTCCAGGCGGTTGGAAAAATACCGGTGAAAGTAAATGAGTTAGGTATTGACCTTCTTTCGATATCCGGGCACAAAATTTATGGTCCCAAAGGTATCGGAGCATTATATATTCGGAAAGGTACGCGGATTTCCCCTCTTTTGCACGGCGGCCACCATGAGCGTCAAATGCGGGCTGGAACGGAAAACATCCCTGCGATTGTTGGTTTGGCGAAAGCATTGGAGCTGGCCCAGGCAGAATTGCCGAGCACTATTAAGCACCTTACCGGACTTCGTGACCGCTTGGAACAAGGAATACGCGAAAAGATTTCTCACGTATATATTAACGGCCATCCGATACAAAAGCTGCCGAACATTCTCAATGTTAGCTTTGAGTTCATTGATGGGGAAAGACTTCTTATCGATCTTGATACGCGGGGGATCACCGTGTCGACCGGATCGGCCTGTACCGTGGGAGCAACCCAACCTTCCCACGTCCTGCAGACAATGGGGTTAAAGCCAACACTCGTACAGGGAAGTGTTCGATTCTCGCTGGGGCGGGAGAACACCGAGTCAGAAATTGATTTTGTCATTGATTCCTCAGTTGAGATAGTGTCCCAGCTCCGAAAGGCTAATCTTCAGTACGTTAGAGGTAGTAGAAATTAAAAGAAACTGCGGAGTGCTTAGTTTGAAGAGTTAAAGGAGAAAATGGTAAGAAATTTACTCAAACAATGTGTGATGCATTAGACCTCGGCAGACAAATTGTTAGATTTTTTGAGCCAAGCATGTAAGGCCGCATAAGGAGTTTTCCCAGAAAATGCCCCATGGGGTCGATTAAAACTGGACCGGTTTTCAAGGGGGCAGGTCAGTTTAGCTAATTACAGAAATATTGAATTTTTTCCAAAATAATGGGAGTTTGTTTGAAGAATCTCTCCCCTCTAAAAAAAACGTAAGATAAAAAAATATGCAATATCAATTTGTTATATAAATTAGCACTCTTCGTTATGTAATTGGCACTTTCGTTGCAAGTAAATTCACAATACTTTTATCCTTAATTAGTTTATTGTTTATTGTTGACTTTTAATCAACAGTATGAAAAAGGTATGAACAAAAAATAAATAATTTCTGCCCTAGTGCGGTGAAAGTGTTACTGGACAGGATGTTAAGCAAAGGATTTACGAAAATAGCTTTGGCGAAAATAACGAGAGAAGATGTTCTGAGTGCAATGGAATCTTGGCTGCCTATGCGGTCAAAGAACACCTGATCTCGGAAAGACTGAGAACATTCTAAGTGCGAATCATTGATATGATTGTTGAACGGTACTACTACATCAAGAATCACAATGACAAGAATGAAAGGAGGTGGTTTGAACATTTCAAGGTATAACGTCGTGGGGCATGCTGCTGAGAAGGCAATTGTCGTCAACAGCTATGTTTTCCAATAACGTTTTTAACTAGGAGAGGAGGAAGAATGAAAAACAAGCTAATTTTTTCTTTTATGAAATCGCAAAAAAAGCACATAGGAATCGGGGGCGTTCTTTTTTTAGTGTTGTTAATGGGACTTATCCTGATTCCGAGCGTTTCCATGGTGAAGGCGTTAGAAGTCTACAAGGATGATGATTGGTCGGTACGTTTTGACAACGGCCTAAAATACAGCATGGGAATTCGGTTGGCTGATCCACGAAATGAAATGTATTTTAATCCCTTTGTACCGCCTTTCAATGTAGATGACGGTGACCGCAATTTCAGTCAACATAGTTTGATTTCAAATAGATTTGACCTGCTGAGCGAATTTGATGCCCAGTGGCATTCATATTGGGGTATCCGGCTAAGCGCTGCCGGATGGGTTGATACTGTTTACCTCACGAAAAACGACAACGATTCACGGCAGATGTTCAATGGCTACGGTGACAATGATAAATTCCTGAGCGGGACGCAAGATATCCACGGGTTAAATGGCGAGCTCTTGGATGCCTTTGCCTACGGCCGATTCAACCTATGCCTCGGAAACGAGATGCCTTTTTCCTTCCGGATTGGAAGGCACTCTTTGCAATGGGGGGAAAGCCTGTTCTTTGGCGGGAATGGGATTGCGCACGGCATGGACCCTACCGATGTGGTCAGGCTTTTGTCGGTTCCCTCAACGCAGTTTAAAGAATTGATCATGCCGATCGCACGATTTTCTTGGTCGCTGCAAGTAATGCCCAATCTCACGATTGCTGCATTCAACAATTTTGAGTGGCGCCGGGATCGGCTTCCGGCTTCGGGCAGCTACTTCAGCAGTGTCGATATTCTCGATGCCGGCGGGCGGAAGCTCCTGCTTGGACCAAATGGTCCTCTTCCTGGACAGTACGGACCTGCCCTTTGGAGAGGTAATGACATGGGCGGCGGACATTCAACCGGTGGGTTTGGACAACTTGACTTCGACTCCTGGGGTATAAATGTCCGGTTCCGAGTCCCCAACGTGGACTGCGATTGGGGCATCTATTATCACCGCTTCAACGAGACCGAGCCTCAAATATACGGTATGCTGGGCAAGGGGGTTGATCGTGAGAACAACGCGCGCGGCAAGCAGGGTGAGTACTGGTTGGTATATCCCAAGCACATCGATATGATCGGGGCAAGCTTCGGTACTCAGTACGGGGCGGTTAATATATCCGGCGAGGCGAGTGTCCGTCTCAATACTCCGCTGGCAAGTCACCCTCGAGTTCTGAATCTTTTCGGTCCTGAAACTGGAGACAACAACCATAATCCAAAATACGCGGTCGGCAAAACTTTTCATGCCGATCTATCTGCTACCTGGATAGCCGGTCCCGGTCCCATGATTGGTGGTAAACCCCTGTGGGAGGGTGGACTCCTCCTGGCCGAGCTTGGCTACCAGTGTCTCATATCAATAGACAAGAATGCGAACATGCTGACCACGGGTAAAAATCTTGTGCCCTTCGTTCCCAACGCTACGGTAACGAATCCGAGGAATGACCCGAAACATTACGCGCTGGGATTCCGTGGAATCTGGGAGCAGAACTACTACCAGGTTATCCCGGGCTTTGATCTTACGATTCCTTTTGGGTTTGGCTATAACTTTTCGGGAAGAGCGCCGACTACGGTCGCATTCAATGGAGGCGCGGATAAAGGCGGTGACGCCAGCGTAGGCCTCAGAGTAATCTATAATACGGCGACGACTGCCCAACTAATCTATACCAGCTACTTTGGGTCACCAAACTGGCAAACTCTTGAAGACCGGGATTTTCTGTCTTTTAGTATAAATCGAACCTTTTAAAGGAAGGAGATCTATCAATGAAGCATAAGCAGATAATGATATTTTTAGCGGTTTGCGCGGTCTTTACCCTCTTTGTCCACGCGAGCTTCGCAGCAGTATCAGCGGAGGAGGCCGCCAAGCTCAAAACCACTCTTACCCCAATGGGCGCGGAAAGAGCGGGCAACGCCGATGGCAGCATCCCCGCCTGGACTGGCGGTTATACCACTGTATCCCCGGGTTGGAAAACCGGGATGGACCGGCCTGATATGTTCCCCAATGACAAACCCCTTTATTCCATTACCGGTAAAAATATGGACAAATATGCGGACCTGTTGAGCGAAGGGGTAAAGTATTTGCTCAAAAAGTTCCCGGAATATCGGTTAGATGTATATCCTACCCGTCGCACCTTGGCCCTACCTCAATATATCTATGATTGGACATTCAAGAACGCAACCACGGCACAGCTTAAAGACAATGGCCTGAACCTGGAAAACGCCTATTCCGGCGCTCCTTTTCCGATCCCCAAAAATGGCAACGAGGTGATGTGGAACCACTTGACCGCCTACAACGGGTCGACCATTAGAAACGGTCTGTCCAGTCTCCTGGTGCACCCGAACGGCGACATTATTAATACCGTGAGCGGCACGCAATATGTGCAGTTTGCGTATAATATGGGCAACACATTACCTTATGAGAAGTGGACCCATGAAAATTTCCTGAACCATTTTAACGTAATGGCTCCCCCCTTCAAGGCCGGCGAAAGCATTATGTGGCGCGATCCGATGGACCAGTATCACAATAACCGCATTGCCTGGCAGTATCTTTCCGGACAGCGCCGGGTACGGCGAGCTCCCGCCATTTCTTACGATACTCCGGACTTCATCTCTTCCGGCCAGACTCTTTTCGATGAGGCCTTCTTTTTTAACGGCGCCCTGGACCGGTATGAGTGGAAATTGCTTGGCAAAAAGGAGATGATCGTCCCTTACAACTCCAACAAGTTTAATCATGCAAAGATCAAAGACGCTTACATGAAGGGACATGAGAATCCCGATTTTATGCGCTGGGAAAAACACCGCGTTTGGGTGGTGGAGGCGACCCTTGCCCCGGGTAAGCGGCATACTGTCCCTCATCGGGTGTTTTGGATTGATGAGGATTCCTGGCATGCCGTGCTCAGCGATGGCTACGATGCGCAAGGCAAACTGTGGAGAACAATTATTGCCCTTCCTGAGGTTTGTCCGGATATCCCCGCTCTGATCTGGTACCCGTGTTTTATTCACCTCTTGCCCGAAGGGAGTTACCTGGGTTGGGCGATTTGGAATGAACAGTCCCCTGCGTTTGAGCTGATGCCGCCCCGACCTAGGGATTACTATACTGGCGAAAACCTGGGTGCCATGGGTGTACGCTAACGGATGATTGGATTGCCCCCTCTTCTATGTTCAAAGAGGGGGCAATCTCTTACCCTGCTTATCAATCCAATAGATAGTGGTTTGAATTTTTCGAACGGTAGGGAAAACATGAGAATAAATGTTGGACGAATCTCGGTGTTATTGTTGCTATGCGTGGGGATTGTGGTACTGAGCTTTGGCGGAGTAGGAAAAAAAGTATTTGCAGGAGAAGTGTTCGATTCCCTGGATCCCCTGGTGTACCCCGCAATACATTGGAGGGTGCCGAATAAAGCCGTGCTCCTTGCTGTAAAGTGCGCAGGCAAACGCCTCGTGGCAGTGGGCGAGTGCGGCATGGTTATCCTGTCGGATGATGATGGTGCGACCTGGCACCAGGGGAAGGTGCCGGCAAGCGTCACCCTGACTGCGGTTTACTTTGTAACCCCTGAAAAGGGCTGGGCGGTTGGCCACTCCGGCATCGTGCTCCACACCGAGGATGGCGGTGAAACCTGGGTAAAACAGCTCGACGGAATTCAGGCGGCCCAATTAGCGCTCACTGCGGCTAAGGCCCATTTGCAGCAGGGGAACGTGGAGTCTGAGGCACTTTTACGCCGGGTGAAGGAAGCCCAGCTCCTGGTGGAGGACGGTGCTGACAAGCCTTTCCTCGATCTGTGCTTCGAAAACGAGAAAAATGGTTTTATTATAGGAGCCTACAACCTCATTTTCCGCACCGAGGATGGTGGGAAGACCTGGCAACCCTGGTTGGATCATGTGGAGAACCCGGAGGGGTTAAACCTCTATGGCATCGGGCACTCCGGAGATTATTTTTATATAGCAGGGGAGCGCGGTCTGTTCCTGCGTTCATCTGACGGTGGTAACACGTTTTCTTCTCTTTCTACCCCCTACCAGGGTAGTTACTTCGGCCTGCTGGTTTATGGCGAAAATGTGATGGTTTTTGGATTACGCGGCAACGCGTTCTGGTCGTGTGACCACGGCAATAGCTGGCAAAAGGTTGAAATCGGAGTTCAGAACTCAATTACCTCTGGGGTGCAGTTTAAAGAAGGGGCCCTCTTTTTGGCGACCCAGACCGGCGGTATTCAGGTGTGCTCAGACCACCAGGGCCGGGAACAGACGTCGGTCAAGTTCCGGCAGGTTTCGCTCTGTGATACTCCGTCTATCGCTGATCTCACCGAATCATCCCAGGGAAACCTGATACTGGTTGGCTTTGAGGGAGTAACGCGGGTTATAAATCCAATTAAGCTTACGGAAAGATATGGTGAAGGAAAATGACGATTGATGCTTCATTACAGAATCAGCCGGTCATCCCGCGCCTGGAAGATTTCGACAAAAGCTCGGGCAACCTTCTGGAAAGGGCGCTCTTCAATCATAGGCTTCTGGTAGTTATCATCTGTGCTATAGTGACTCTTGTTCTGAGCTATGAAGCGACCAAGCTCAAAGTAAACGCGGGCTTCGACAAAATGCTCCCGTATAAGAGTCCCTATATTATCAATTACATGAAGTACCGGAGCGATCTTAAGGGCCTGGGCAACGCCGTTAGAATTATAGTGGCAACGAAGCGGGGAACGATTTGCGATAAAGACTATCTCCAGATTATCCAAAAAATCAACGATGAGGTCTTTTTACTTCCCGGGGTTGATCGGACAGGGATGAAATCCCTTTGGACCCCAGCGACCCGGTGGTTAGCCATTACGGAAGAAGGCCTGACCGGGGGGCGGGTGATCCCTGACGACTACAACGGATCGCCGGAGAGCATTTCGAACGTACGCATAAATATCGAAAGGTCGGGTGAAGTGGGCAGGTTGGTAGCCGCCGACTATAAATCAAGCATTATTTATGTACCGTTGCTGGACATCGATACCACAACCGGTAAGCCGCTCGATTATCACATGCTCTCAGCAGCCTTGGAACGCCTTCGGGATAAGTACCAGAGCGACACCATCCAACTGCACATCACCGGATTTGCCAAGATTGTAGGGGACCTCATCGATGGCTTGACGTGGTTCATCCTTTTCTTTGCTGTCGCTATCGTAGTCGATTTAGGTCTGCGGCGCTGGTACATCCAATGCACGCGAAGTGCGTGTCTGATAGGGGCCTGCTCGTTCGTTGCGGTGCTATGGTGCTTAGGGGCCCTTCCCTTTTTAGGCTTGGAACTGGACCCGTATTCGGTCCTTGTTCCTTTTCTCGTCTTCGCGATCGGAATGAGCCACGGCACTCAGAAGATGAACGGCATCATGCAAGACATCGGACGGGGCACTCACCGGGTGGTCGCCGCCCGCTACACCTTCCGCAGACTTTTCACTGCCGGATTGACGGCCCTGTTGGCCGATGCCGTGGGTTTTGGGGTTCTCATGATGATCAAGATCAAGATCATTCAAGACCTGGTCATCACCGCGAGCATCGGTGTAGCGGTTCTCATCTTCACCAACCTGATGCTCCTGCCCATCCTGTTGAGCTACACGGGCGTCGATAAAAAGGCGGCCGAGCACAGCCTTCGCGAGGAAGCCGCAAGTGAAAGTGTTCAAAAAAACATCGCTTGGAAGTTCCTGGATCTCTTTACGCAGCGGAAGTGGGCTATAGGTGCTATAGTCTGCTTCCTGGGTCTCTTCGCCGTGGGAATGTACGGGAGGACCGGCCTTTGTATCGGCGACCTGGACAGGGGCGCACCCGAGCTTCGCGAGAACTCACGGTATAACCAGGACAACGCGTATATGGTCGACCATTACGCGGCCAGCAGCGATGTTTTTGTGGTGATCGCTACAACGCCCCCGAATGAGGGCATTTTGTACAAAAATATGATGAAAATGGCTGCCCTGGGAACTGAGCTGCGGCAGTTGCCGGGGGTTGAGTCCATTAACTCGTTAGCCGCCATGAGCAAAATTTTCATGGTGGGTATGACTGAAGGAAACCCCAAGTGGTATGAGGTCCTTAGGAGTCAAGGCATGCTGAACGCTTTCCCTTCGCGGGTGACATTGACCTATCTATACAATGAACGCTGTAACGTGCTTCCGATTTTAGTTTACTTGAAAGACCACAAGGCGGACACGCTGGCGAGCGTTCTTGACAAGGCGAAGGAATTTGGCCGGAAACACAGCACGAAAGATCTTAATTTTGTCCTGGCAGCGGGTAATGCGGGCATCGATGCGGCAACGAACATTTCTGTGAAGAAAGCCATGCACGACATGCTGTTTTTTATTTACGGCGCCGTGATCCTGCTTTGTTTCATAACCTTCCGTTCCTGGAGAGCCGTTATCGTGGCCGTCATTCCTCTCGTCCTTACATCTATACTCTGCGAATCACTCATGGCCGCGCTTGGCATCGGGGTCAAGGTAGCTACTCTACCGGTGATCGCTCTGGGTGTTGGCATCGGCGTTGACTATGCTCTTTATATGGTGACCGTACTCATGGCCCGCCTGAGGGAAGGAATGGACCTTTCGAGTGCCTACTACGCAACCCTTTGCTTTACCGGACGCATCGTCGTGTTGACCGGCCTTACTTTGGCTGTCGGCGTCGCCACCTGGGCCTTTGCTCCTATAAAGTTCCAGGCCGATATGGGGATTTTACTTGTCTTCATGTTCCTCTGGAATATGTTTGGGGCGCTCGTCATGATCCCGGCGCTGGGATGCTTCATTTTGAAACAACAAAAAAAGGTCAGCTAAGGAGGAGAGGGGCTCTCTGAAGACAGACTAAAAACACACACTAAGGGCTGGCGACGCTTATCAAGCAGTTTAGGCGGCTTGCCAGGCTGAAATGACTGACTTTATGAACACCCAAACCCACGTAAATGTTGCCACACTTTTTGGTAAAATCCTTTTAACTAGGCCTCAAGATGGGACTCATTGGACGATTTGGTCCGTAGCTTAGGAGGTCAAATTATCCTGACCCACACACGGTGCATCTGATTTGGCAAGTCCTTGGGCTTCAAACCCATCGCCATCAAGAGTATCTCCATTTTTTTAAACCGGTTGATTTTATTTGGTGGTCGATGACTACTCCCTATAAGCATCCCAAGGTTAAACGATGGCGTGCGACCCATTCGCGTTACCAGGTTCGCTATACACCCAATTATGTTTTTTGGCTTAATCAGGCGGAAATCTGGTTTAACCTCATCACCCAAAAGGCCATTCGCCGGGGACCGTGAGACAACAAAAAAAGGAACAGGAATTCCTCCCGAGAAGATCGAACAGAGTATTTAAGAGATGATCCAATGAAAAAGAATTTCCCAAGAGTGCTGCTAATCGCAGAATATCTAACTCTTGTTGAACCAATCATTTGCGAAGGCGAGAATTTGCGCCGGATTCATGATGGAGTTCTCCTTATCAAAAAAGCGATAAAAGATTCTTCCCCGGAACTTTGTCTGGGAGTCGTTCACATAAACAGGCCTATAACACTTAACTCATAAATAATATAAATTACAAATTAAAATATTGGGGTTTTTTACAAAATACTAGGAATTTTTTTAAAAAAAACTAAAAAACAAAGAGTTAAGGGAAAAAATAATAAAAATTCAATAAGTTATACGATTGGCATTTTTCTTACTGTAATGTGGGCTTGTAAATAAAAATAAATGCTGAAAGTGAGGGCACAACGGAAATACAGAAGCTTATCATTGCAAGAAACTTGCTTTAATAGGCAAAAACGAAACCAGAAGGTGGAGATTAAGGCTTCGCCTTAATATTTATTTACAAATAGATGAGCAGAACAGATGGGGCTGGAATTTTAAGTTAGAGATAACAAATTCAACGTGGCTGCTTCAAGTGGAAGCACAGAATTCCTGTGGTGTCCCTTGTCAAGGGATGTAATGCGTGTGGAACAAAATACCTTCCTGAGAACAGTGAATATTGCATGAACTGTGGGAAAAAGTTTGAGTAACTCATTTATTTTGAAAAAGAATGAGAACGTTAATATCAACCATGAGAGACTCCCGGTGAAAGTTTTCTGAGCATTGAGTCGATGAAAAACTCTGCCGAAACAATTGGTGAAGCTGAATCAGACCGGGATGCCGTGGTAATAACCACTCGGGAATACGCGGATATCGTGAATTGAAGGGAGCTTGATTTTTCCACTTCATGGAGATATCAAACTTAAAAGGTGAATTGTGCAATATTATGATGCGCATGTGCATTTTTTCTGGAAGGGCTCTTTTGATGAAGTGAGGCAAAGATGGCAAGTTCTTTCCGAAAGAGGGTTAAAAGGAATGGCTGGCATCATCATAGGCCATTTTCCTTGCAATTGGGAGAGATTCTTGGATTTAATACCACCTCAATACCATGGGAGTTTAGATAAAAGGTTTTTTGAGGAGGGATTAGGATTTCAGGTTTCCATCGCCCAGCAGCTGGATGCCCTAAAGGTCATCCCCTATCTGGACGGTCGATTTATAGAGGCCCAAGACTCTGACTTGAGTAGATTTTATCAGGCGGGGTTCAAAGGCCTAAAGGTTTTGTATATACCAGACGAAGATAGTGAATTTGGGAGAATAGGCTGGAGAAAATTTTATAGAATTTCAAAAATAAACTACCAGCGACTCATAAATCGGATGGTTGAGCAAGCCTTTAGTTTTGGCTGGCCTATCATTTTTCATGCTGACCTGAGACGATATGGTGATATTGTAAAAGAAATCTTGCAGACCAATCCCGGGTGCCCTTTCATTGTTCCACATTTCGGCTTTTCAAGGAAGATCATGGCTGAATTTCTTGAACGGTTTGACCACTGCTATACTGATTTTTCCTCTCTTTTGTCTTTTATGCAGAATAATCCCCGGGACTATATTGATTTTATTGTTACTTATCAAGACCGCGTTTTGTTTGGTTCCGATGCTTTCTTGGGACAGCCTGATTTGACTGCTGACTATTTGAAATTTGTTACATCCTTTATTGGCGAAGAAAGCATTTTAACGAAGATCATGTCTGAGAACTATCTTCGTATTCACGGCTGATCAACTCAGGCTTCATAGGTCAGTAACAGGATGCGCCTGAGGATATGTTTTTGGCAGCCCATCTAGTGACTGCCTCCAGTTATAATTGTGCCATGGGGGATCCAAGGCGGATGAGCTGCTGCGCAGAGTTTCGGTGCGTATGGGGTTATCTGTAACTATATGTATAACTGCCATCCTTTCTCATTTTCTCAAGCAGCTCGTTGAGGAGGAAACCAAAATTTTATTATGAGCGATGTATTTGTACGACAGCATGAACCTTAGTTCATTGGCTTTGGAAACCAGAGTGTGGGCATTTGCTTAAATGCTTAGAAATAAGAAGTCTATCAAGAGGCAGAGGTCTATCCCATAACTCCTCCTCTTTCACTTATTAATGCTGGACTTGGTGTATTGAGATTTATGTAAGGGAGGCTGACGTTATGAAGCACTATGATATCGTGGTGATAGGGGCAGGACCGGCAGGAAGTTATGCTGCCAAGGTCGCAGCCGAAAAAGGTTTGCAGGTTCTCTTACTGGAGGAGCATCAGGCAATCGGCCAACCGAGGCATTGTCCCGGATGGTTGCTGGGCATGGATTTTACAGAAAAGCTGGTAAAGCCATTAAAAAACCGTATACCTTTTCAGAAGGTCACCAGGTTCTGTTTCTATGATGCTCATTCGGGCAAACTTATTCAGGATATTCCGGATACTGGCTGGGGAGGATATCTCGTAGACCGTCAGCGCTTTGACCGGGAGATAGCCCTTATGGCACTGGAATCTGGGGCACAGATAGTCATCAACACTAAGGCTGTAAGGCTGGTCAGGGACGGAAGCCGGGTTATCGGGGTGGAAACAACCCACAGTGATCTCCGGAGGATCAAGGCGTCGGTGGTTATCTGTGCGGATGGAATCAGGTCTTTGAAAAATGGCTTCGCCCAGAGCGAGTTACTCAAGGGGAACGATGAGCCATACCGAGCGGTCCTGTTACTGGAGTTGAACCGGGTAAAGGACATTCAGCCGGGAATAGTCGAAGCTTATGTAAGCCCTGACCCGGCCATCTCTGGAAGACACCTCTGGACTCATTCAGCGGAGTCCTGTTTGATGACCACAGCAAAAATCAATCTGTTCTGGGAGCTTCAAAAGAAGGATGACAACCTTCTTTCTCAAAAGATAAAAGATGCGCAGCTCACGCAGATAAATGGCTGTATGACACGTGTTGAAGCAGGGCGATTCTGTAATCAGGCTGTGGGTGACGGGATCATTTTTGTGGGAGATGCATCAGGGTGCCACGGTATTATTCACGGTATGATCAGCGCTCATTATGGGGCTATGGCAGCAGTCAGGGCCGTTCAAAAAAAAGATAATAATTTACTAAAAGAATATGATCAGAAGTTAAAAGCTTCGGATATTTACAAAAGCCCTTACCTCTGGAAGAAAATAAAAGGTGATTATAAAACCTTTGGTTCTGTAATGGAAAGCATGAAACAGATCAAATTGTAAGTCGATTTAGTGATGGGTATGATATACATCACGCCCGAAAAGGTTTGGAACGGATTGAGGCTCCTCGGTTTGCCTGTGATAAAATCTCTGTGGTTGTGATTAGGGAGTGTGCATGTCTTGTTACGAATTTGAAGGGAAAACGCCATCAATTGATCATAACGCTTTTGTTCACCCTGAAGCTGTTTTTAATTGTACTTGCTTTGTGACTAGTCTATATCCAAAAATAATTACAGGAGGCAGGTATGAATGATCCGATTAAAGACTATTGGCAGGCTCGGTTAAAGGACATGAAGGAAATATTGGAAGCAAATAATTTTGAGGTTTTTATTGCCGAGAATGCTGCT
>Ga0315273_10004863_pt1 | contig 16546 bp, 13 predicted proteins | sample YL17G02_0_MG_FD_205753 | JGI IMG/M metagenome (GOLD analysis project Ga0315273, IMG submission 205753) | Sediment microbial communities from Yellowstone Lake, YNP, Wyoming, USA - YL17G02_0 | ecosystem: Environmental > Aquatic > Freshwater > Lake > Sediment | place: USA: Wyoming | collected... | reverse complement strand
CAGGCTGTTCTTCCTGTGCTTCATGCCGAGCCGGGGGGAATGGGCGGGAATCGTATGGGTGCTCGCCGTCGTCACGATGACCGCGGGCAATCTCATTGCGCTCGTGCAGAGAAACATCAAACGCATGCTCGCCTACTCGAGCATCGCGCACGCCGGGTACATCCTCGTCGGCGTCGCCGCGCTCGGCACGGACAACACGAACGCCGCCTCGAGCATCATGTTCTATGTGCTCGTGTACGCGTTCATGACGCTCGGCGCGTTTGCCTTCGTGAGCGCGATAGAGAAGAAGGGCTTCACACGGGGACTCGAGGAAGGGGACTACTCCGGACTAGGCTTGCAGCGCCCGTTTCTGGGGTTCTGCATGGCCGTGTTCATGTTCTCGCTCGCGGGGATTCCTCCCACCGCGGGGTTCTTCGCAAAGTACTATGTTTTCAGTGCCGCCGTGGACAGGGGGATGGTGGGCCTCGCCATCATCGGCGTCCTCAACAGTGCGTTGTCCCTTTACTATTACCTTCGCGTGATCGTGGCGATGTACATGCGCAAAAGCGAAGAACCGGTACCCGTTCACGCGGATCTCGGCGTCAAGATCGTGCTTCTCGTCTCGCTTCTCGCAGTTCTCTGGCTAGGGTTCGGTCCGGCGGGAATGGTTCCGGGAGTGGAGAACATCCTCGAGTGGGCGCGCGCATCGCTCGCGGGAGTGAACGGGTTCGGCATGTGACCGGATGGACTCTAGTTCCGAAGCCCCTTCCCACCGCCCGGGGCGGTGTATTCTGCCATTTTGTTCTCGCCTTGTTTTCTCTGAGCTTTGACCGTTTCCTGGAGGTTTCGTATCGTCTGCCTCATCCAGGACGCTTGTTCCGTGTGGCGGATGCACGTTCCCACGTTCTCGGCGAAAACCTGGAGCGCTTTCAAGTCGTCGCCGTCGTAGTCCGTCTTGCGTGACCGCGTGCTGACGTTCAAGACTCCCACAAGCTCGTCTCTGAGAATGATCGGCACGACCATCGCGGAAGTGAGCGTCGCGTTCTTGAGCTCGAGTCCGGGACACTTCGTCGGGTCGAAATCCGACCCGATGAGCAGCGACTGGCCCTTCCTGGCCGCCCAGCCGGCGATCCCCTCGCCGAGCTTCACACGCGCTCCCATCATCGCGGAGGGGACCGACTCGCCGGCCACCGCGCGGACGACGAGCTCCTGCGTGTCGCTGTCGTAGACCATGAGCGATGCCTGATGACAGCTGAACGCATCAACGCAGGTTTCGGCGACGGAGTCGAATACTTTCTGAAGATCGGACGATGACCCCAACACGCGGCTGATGTTCAGCAAGGCGAACAGCCTTTGCGTGTGCTTCTTCGCCCGACCGCTCTCCTCCATTTGCGCTTGTTCGAATTGCCTCCGTAGGAGCGTGATGTAGCGGCGCTGGTGCGCGAGCCCGGTGAGCGTCAGTAGCGCAAGACACAGGACGACGATCAGTATTGTCTGAGGTCTCAGCCACGGCTCCACCGAGTCGAGAGGTTCGCCCACGATCGGATAGGCGACGGTGAATGCGCCGAGGGCGATGGTCACAAAGGCGATAGCAACCAGCGACCAGTTCAAGCTCGTTTGTCTGTCGAGACCGGTCTTGACCGATTGTGATCTCGTGCTCGCATTTTCCTGGGGATCTGTCGGTCGCGCATCGTCCAAAGTGAGTTTCACGTCGAGACCTTTCCAATAAAAACCCTGGTATGTCCCGGCGGCATCGAGGATGGGGATGCGGCCACGGAACGGAGATTTGGCTCGCTGACGGTTACGGGTGAGGGAAACACGCAACTTGCGTGCCAGGCTGAGGATATCGGCCCCGCCGGCTCCCGGCAGCACGCGGATTTGTAGGAGAAATCCCACAGAGTGCTGACAAGCAAACGTTACACCTGTCCGACCTGGGGGCGCATGTCCTCAGTCGGGAAAGGAGTTACGAGGGCGCCCGGAATGCCCCGCGGTGTCGTGAATTGGGACGCCGGTCGGCGGGCCGAAGACCCATGCGAGCTCCGGGGACGAGGGGCGGGGGTGATTCGGCGTCGATCCGGCCACGCGGTCATACGTTATTGCGAGGCCGAGGGGAGTCTGTGGTCTGCGGGTATTCCGCCATGACTTCCCCTATCGGCCGCGATCCGCGGAAGAAAGAGAGGACCCGGAAGAGAACATCGTCCAGCACAGCGTCAGGGCACGAAGCCCCGCACGTGAGGATGATGTCCACGGGGCGTTTGGAGGGAAGCCAGCCCTCCGTTTCGACGGTCGTCTTCTTCTCCAGAGAGAAGTGACGGATCCGTTTCTCGGAGACGATCTCGTTCTCGTTCTCTATGAAGTACGTCGGAAGGGCTTCCTGACAGAGATCGACGATGTGCGAGGTGTTCGATGAGTTGTACCCGCCCACGACCAGCGCAATGTCCGCGCCGCGCTCGATGAGCGCGTACGTGGCGTTCTGGTTCTCGTTCGTCGCGTAGCAAAGGGTGTCGGACGTGTCGGCGAAATGATTGTCGATCTGCTCGCTCCCGTAGCGCTCCGTCATTGCCTCGCGCAAAATCCTGGAGATCTCACGTGTCTCGGCGGCGAGCATCGTCGTCTGGTTGACGACGCCGATTCTCGCCAGGTCGCGGTCGGGATCGAATCCCTCCGAGCACTTGTGGCCGAAATACTTCTCGAACGTGTCCCGGCCGCTCCGTCCTCCGATGATGTCCGCGAGGACAACGGCCTCTTTCAGGTCGAGGACGACGACCGTCGGTGTGCTCCGGACGCTGTGGGAGAACGTGGCGCGTGTCTCTTCGTGTGTCGCCTTCCCGTGAACGATCACCGTGTACTTCTGCTCGCCGAGCTGCGCGCTTCGCTTCCACACCTTCTCGACGAACGGGCATGTCGTGTTGTAGCGGTAGGGGTCGACGCCGCGGCGGGCGAGGGTCTCCTCCATCTCGAGCGTCGTCCCGAAGGCGGGGACGACGACGATATCATCCGGCGTGAGCTCGTCCCATGGGACGAGCTGCTCTCCCGACGGAGTGAAGATGAACCGAACCCCGCGGTCGCGGAGGTCGCCGTTCACCTTGGGATTGTGGATCATCTCGCTCAGGAAGAAAATCCGGCGGCCGGGATTGACTTCGAGCGTCTCGTATGCGATCTCGACCGCGTTCTCGACACCGAAGCAAAAACCGAAATGACGCGCGAGAACGAACCTCACCGGTCCGAAATCGAGCACGCTGGGGGAAAGGTCGTGTCTTCGGGGGTCGCCGAGCCGGCGCGATTCCTTCACGCGGGAGATGATCGTCCCCCGGTAGAGTCTGCGTATGTCAGCGCTGTGTCCCATCTCGGGAACCATTCGTCGCGTCTACCGCTTCTTTTGCCTCACCATCTCCTTGATTCTCTGTATGTGCCCGCGGCCGAGCGCCTTGACCTCGCACCCGAGCTCGAAGTACTGGCGAATCTGGTCATCGGTGAGGATCCCGAAGCAATCGACCACGGCGAGCGGCCCTCCGGCCCACCGCACCACGTCGCGCGGGCTCAAACGCAGATACGGTTCGTGGGGGACGGCGAGTATCACGCACTCGGCGCCTTTGAGGACTTTCTTGATGTCCTTCTCGACGCGCGCGTTCGTGAGCCCCTCTTGGTTTCTGAAGAAGCGGCTCCACGAGTGCCCTGGGGCCGGGTACGTGTCCTGTGTCTCCAGCTCGTACCAGTGCTCGACGTAAGGATCGTGCATGCGCATCTCCGCGCCCATCTCGGTGAGCTTGCGCACCACCATCTCGCTGCCGCTGTACCGTGTGTCGCCGACATCCTGACGGTAGCTCGCGCCGCACACCACGACTGTCGCGCCGGCGATGTACCGGCCCATGTTGCGAAGCGCGTCGCGCGCAAGCTCGGCGACATGAAGCGCCCGCGTGTCGTTCGTGTCGATCGCGGTCGGGGTGATCTTGAACACCTCGTCGCCGTCCTCGAACCCGAGGATGTGGCGGTAGGCCCAGTAACCGAGCCCGCCGTCTTTCGGGAGGCAGTATCCCCCGATCCCCGGCCCCGGGAAGATCATGTTGCTGTGTGTGGGTCTCATGCGGATCGCCTTGATGACCTTGATGAGATCGACGCCGTTTCGCTCCGCGAAGAGGCTCCACTCGTTCAAGAATGCGAGCGTCGTCGCGCGGTACGAGTTCTCGACGATCTTCGTCGTCTCCGATTCGATCGGGCGATCCATGACGGTGAGCGGGAAGTCCTTCGTGTTGAGAACCTCACGGAGGAATTTCTCGACGCGCTTTCGTGCTTCAGGCGTGCACCCCGCGCACACTCTCCAGAAGTCACGTATGCTCCGGACGTATTCGCGCCCCGGCATCACGCGTTCGAAGCTGTGGGCGAGAATGGGCGCCGTTCTGATGCGGCGCTCGGCGAATGCTTTCTTGAGGATTGGCCATGCCACGAATTCGGTGGTTCCCGGCGCCACCGTTGTCTCGATGAGCGTCAAACATTTCGGCGGGATCCTCTCGCCGATCGTGCGAAGCGTCGCTTCGAGCGCGGCCATGTCGGCTTCGCCGGTGCGCATGTCGCCGAGATCGTGCTTCAGGTAGTCGCACTGGACGTCGACGACGACGCAATCGGCGAACTTCAAGGCGTCGCTGTTGTACGTGGCGATGAGCGTCTTCTTGTCGCGGACGCACCGGCCGATCATCTCTTCGACTTCGGGGTCTTCCGCCTTCACAGGCGAAACGCCATTGTTCAAGAGCGGGATCTTCCAGTAGCTCCTCGGGCTCGGCCTCTGGCATCCGATCACGAACTTGTTCGGGCGGCCCTTCTTGTCCACGGTATCCGCGATGATCGCGGCCATCACCGCGCCCACGAACCCGACGCCCATGACGACGACGATCTCTTTCTTTTCTTTCCGCGCCCGGTCAACGAGCTTCTTCACCCGCTGAAATTCGACAGCGAAATCCTCGGGCCGGGGGATGGGGAACTTCTCGCCCGCAGGGCTAACGGAATACTCGATGGCGGTGTCGGGTTTACGCGGCGCGGCTTTCTTTTTCGCCATGGGATGTTGCCTCCTCGTGTGTCATCGGGATTCAGGGAATACATCGAGCCGGTTGATCCGTGGATATGTGACCGTAGGGTTCAAACGATAGGCGAAAATCATGCCGAAGTCGAGAGAGAACACAAGGTTCCCCGGCGTCGTCGTGCGCTTTCGAGCCCGCCGTTGTGCGCGTCAGCTCACGTGTCGTGATCATTCGCTGCGAGCGCGGCGTGTTGACGGTGAAGGTTGGGGAAGAGTCGTGTGCCCCGTGTCCGCCGGCGGACGCTCAGGGTCAGACGGCCCTCCCCCGTCGTGTCGCCTGGCGCGGATTAGGAGGTCAGAATCCCCAGGCGCCGTGCGCTCGTTCGAACAGGAGGGCAACGAACGAACCACTCGAGGGAAATCTAGGGCCGGAATATGACTTTTGTCAAGTCAGAACCAGGTATGGGGTGGTTTGGGACCCAAGACGGGGTCGGGAAGACTGCGGGCGATTGATTGACGGGGGGACTGTCGAGATCGTCCCCTAGGCCAACCCATTGAGTTCAAAGTCGGGATTTCGAAGCTCGGCCTCCCTTCCGCCGAGCGGGGTCTTCTGGCGTATGAGCTTCTGGAGCGCGGGGAACTCGCGCGAGTCCGTGTTGACGGCGAAGTACGCCCTGAGAACATCGTTCTTGAGATAGAGCACGGTGAACGACGCCGCATCGAGGGTGCCCCGGACGAGGACGCGGTCGTGTTCGCTGTCGTCGCCGGCGAACTCGATGTGAAGATCGAAAATATCCGACCACGCGTAGCTCAAGAGATCGTACGTCTGCTCGACGCCCGCCATGTTGAGTCCCGCGACCTGGCCGGTGTACTCCGCGAAGCCCCAGTGCTCGACGCGCCGGCGCTTGCCGAAGATGGGGTCGGGGTAGTTCGCCGCGTCTCCTGCGGCGAAGATATCGGGATGGGAGGTCTGAAGCCTCTCGTTCACGACGATACCGTTTTGAACCGCGAGGCCGGCCTCTTGTGCGATGCCCACTTCAGGGCGAATTCCCACTCCCACGCAGACAACGTCGCATTCGATCTCGCGGCCGGAGTTCGTCACGACCTTTCGCACACGAGTATCACCCTTGAATTCGCGGACGCTCTCGCCCGTGAGGAATGAAATGCCTTTCTTTTCGTAGTAGCTGCGTATGTGAGCAGCGAGCGTCGCGTCGAGGAAGCGCGCCCAGATCTGCGGAAGAGCCTCGATGACGGTCACACGAGCGCCGAGACGTGTGAGAGAGGCGGCGAGCTCCATGCCGATGAAACCCGCCCCAACCACAACGGCTCGTTTGCCTGGCGCGGCCTCCGCTCGTATGGCCAGAGCATCGTCGACGCGTCGCAGGTAGTGAATGCCCTCGAGTGAACTCCCCGGCAGAGTGAGACGGATGGGCGCTCCGCCTGTGGCGATGAGCGCTTTTTCGAAATGAATCGTCTCGCCGCTTTCGAGTGTGGCCGTCTTGGCGTTCGGATCGAGTTTGACGACCGATTCGCCGAGGAGGACGGCGATATTGTTCTCGTGAAAGAAAGACGCGGGGTCGTACGTGAGCTCGTCGCGCGTTTTTTCCCCCCGCAAGAACTCCTTCGAGAGCGGCGGGCGATCGTAGGGGAGATGGGGCTCTCCGCAGACAAGCGTGACAGGGGCTCCGGGGTCCTTCGCGGCGAGGATCTTCGCCGCCTGGCTCGAGGCGAGCCCGCCACCGATCAACAGATACTTCGTCGTCCGCACGACGTCACCTCTTTTCGAGCTCGGCTTTGAGAGACATGAACTGGAGGAGGTCCTTGAGCGTGATCACACCGACGAGTCCGCCGTTTTCGACGACGAGGAGTCTCGATACACCTCCCTGACTCATCTTCGCGAGCGCCTCCATGGCGTAAGCGTCCGGGCTGATGCTCGTTTCTGCGCACACGGGAATGGCGAGGTCCCCCACGGTGTATCTCGCCCATTGCTCCCTCGGGACCTGCTTGATCTCGCGTGTGCTGATGCATCCCAGCAGGCGATCGCCATCCATCACGGGAAACATCTTGTAGTGGTACCGGTAGATGTAGTCCTCGACGAGCGAGTCGATCGAGATGCCCGAGGGGACAGTGACGGGGTCGGTCCGCATGAATCTCCGGACGGTCTCTCCCTCGAACGAACGGCGGACGACGGTTTGCCGGTACGACATGTTGGCGGCGCCGCGGAGGAACATCCCGATGAGAAAATACCAGATCCCTCCGATGACGTTTCCCGTGATGGCGCTCCACACTCCGAATGCCATGAGAACGAACGCAAAACCGACGCCGATTCGCGACGTGACGAACGTGGCCCACGTGAGGTTATTCTTCCAGCTCCAGAGGATCGAGCGAAGCACGCGGCCGCCGTCCAGGGGAAAAGCGGGGATGAGATTGAAGAGGACGAGAACGCCGTTGATCATGGCGAAATACTTGAACACACCGACGAATGGATCCGGCCACGCGTTCTTCGATCCCACATGCGCCGCGGCGAAACAGACGCCGGCGATGGCGATGCTCGCGATCGGACCCGCGATGGCCACGCTGAACTCGGCCTTCGCGCTCGGCGGCTCGTCAGTCATCTCGGCCACACCGCCAAAGATAAAGAGCGTGATCCCGCTCATAACGAGGCCGTGACGGCGGGCCATGAGGGAGTGGGAAAGCTCGTGAAGAACGATGGAGAAGAAAAGCCCCAACGCGCCCACGACCCCCATCATCCAGTACGTGGCAGGCGAAAGGCCCGCGTACCGCGCTGGAAACAGATCCGAGGCGAGCGACCACGTCACCAGAATCGCCAGGAAAAACCAGCTGGTGTCGATGCGGACGTTGAATCCAAAAAGCGTGAATAGATCAAAACGTCTTCCGAACATTGTGTTGCGTGGGTTAGATGTGAGCCGCTGGGCGTTTCTTGGACGCCCCGCCGGCTTCGGTCATTTCTTCCACGGTATCGGGAGGGCGAGGCGCGCGAGCTTCTCTTCGAGCTCGCTTCGTTCACGGTTCGATTTCAATCCTTTGTCGTCCGTCTTGAGCCACCCGAATCCTCTGGCCAACTCGATCGCTTCACGTTCGTCCCCGCGGACGAGAGCGCCGACGATGCCGATCTCGAGGCGCGAGAGCGTCACATTTTCCATCTGATAATCGAGGAACGCCTCCCACACGATGGGACACCAGCGCCGCACGATCTCTTGTCCGATGACGCCGGCGTAGGCTCGGATCTCCTCCTGGGCCCGCTCGTCCATGCGAAGCGACAGAAACCGGAGGAGATTGTGAAGATCTATTTTCCAGTACGCCTCGGTGTACGTGGAGAGCGGCAGATCCTTCCTCGCCTGCTCCCTCGAAACCCCCGCATCGAGTCGTTCCTGATAGACCGCGCGGGCGGTGTCCTGGATCTCGTTCTCTTTCTCCGAGAGCGCGCGGCCGGTTCGAGCGTCGAGGAAACCTTCGCTTCCTTGCTTGTTCCCCGGGGCTTGTTTCCGCCAGGCGCCCGCGGGTGTGCGCTGCGTGGCGTCGATGGCGATCGAGTAACGCGTCGAGTACTCGTTCACGTTGGCCGTCCGGTGGCGTATCCACTGCCGCCAGCAGTCCATGGGAACCCTAAGATGAAGCTTGAGCTCGCACATCTCGAACGGCGTCGTGTGCCGGTGGCGCAGAAGATAGCGGATGAGCCCCCGGTCCTCGCTCACTTTCTTTGTGCCTCTTCCATAGGAGACGCGTGCGGCTTGCACGATGGACTCGTCCGTCCCCATGTAATCGATGACTCTCACGAAGCCATCGTCGAGGACCTTGAACGGTCTTCCCAGAATGCCGTCCAGGGCAGGGACATTCAAGCGAGAGAGTCTTTCGGCGTCGTCCGTCATGGGTCTTGGTTCCGTTCCGTCGTTTTGAGGAGTTCCTATCTTGGGCGATTTCCTCTCGTATGTCAATTCTCACTTCTCCCCGACGATGCCGCTGAAGCAGCCGTCGTACATCGGGGCCACGCGCCGCCAATCGTATCTCTCAGCGATATTTCGAAAGCTGATCTTGCGCATGCGCTCGATCTGTTCGATCGCGGCGACGAGTCTTCGCACCAGATCGTCGAAATCGCGGTAGAAACACGAAAAACGAAGCTCGGCGGGAAAGAGCTCCGGAAACGCAAGGCGCTCGGGGAGAAGCGGGAAACACCCACAGTAGGCCGCCTCGATCACGCTGCTTCCGAAGAATTCCTGGTTCGATGTGACGGGGAGGAGGTCCGCTTTCCAGAGCCAGCGCGCGTACTCGGACCGGTCGTCCACGTACCCGAACTGGACGATCCGGTCGCCGAATTCATCCTCGGCGTTCGCGAAGCTCTCGGGGATCGCCTCGAAGCTCTCCCCGAGAAGCGCGATGTCGAAATCGTGACCGCGCGACCGGAGAACACGCAGCGCCTTGAAGAACTCATCGGGATTCTTGTCGTATTCCCACCGGTGGTTCCAGAGGATGAGCGGCCTGCGATTTTCGGCCTTCGATTCGCCCGGCGGCCCTCCCCAGATACCCTGCTCGAGCTTCGAGAAATCGAAGCCCAAGGGGAGGACGGCCGACTTTTTACGCAAACGCTCGATCTCGCCGGCTTCCTGGTGATCGGGGAACTGCGCGAGAAACGCGGGAAGCGCGGACAGAAACTCTTCCATGTGGTACTGCGAGTTGAAAAACACACGGTCGCACGCGAGCGCGGAGACAAAGTTTATGAAACCGTAATGCTTGTCGCGCTCTTCGCTGGGGTCGCGATCCCTCGGCGACCACGGGTAGGTAATCTGGTTCTCGTGAAAGTACACCGCCGCGGGAACGCCCGCTGTTCGCGATCGTGTGAGCGAGAGAAAGGTCGTCACGTCGAGCATGTCGGTCGCGAGAATGAAATCGGGCGTGTGGTGGCTTTCGAGGAACTTCCGCGCGAGCGTGACCGCGCCTCCGTGCATCCGCCATTTCCAGTGGGCGCCGCTCAGGCCCAGCGTCCGGACGATGTGCCCGCTGTGACGCGCGTACCCCTGTGCCCACTCCGCATGGGATCCTGTGTTGTACGGTTCGACGAGAAGGATTTCCATCGGTCACCGCCTCGACAGGTTCACCGAGACTATTTGCCGAGCGCCTGGTCGAGGTCTTCGATCAGTTCGTCCGCCGACTCGATACCCACGGACATGCGAATCAGCGTGTCGGAGATCCCCTTCTTCCGGCGCTGATCACAGTCCATGCCCGCATGCGACGTGACCGCCGGCCTCGTGAGAAGCGTTTCCGTCCCACCTAGACTCGGGGCGATAAGAGGGATCCTCACCTTTCTCATGAAGCGATCGACGTCCTCCAGCCCGCCCCCGATTTCAAAGCTCAACATGCCGCCGTAGCCGTCGAAGAGCTCGCGGGCGCGCGCGTGGAACGGGCTCGACTCCAGCCCGGGGTAGTTGACCCGTGAAATCGAATCGTGCCCCTCGAGAAAACTCGCAATACGGAACGCGCTCTCGTTCTGACGCGCGACACGGAGCGCAAGTGTCTTCATCCCCCTCTGGAGGAGAAAACAGGCGTGGGGATCGAGCGTCCCCCCAAGGTGGTCGAGCTTGTGCTTGATCTGCCCTATGTGCGCGGCGCTCCCGATCACCGCTCCGGCCACGATATCCGCATGCCCGTTCAAGTACTTGGTGCAGCTATGGAGAGACAAATCGAACCGATGCTCGATGGGACGGAAGTTGATCGGGCTCGCGAACGTGTTATCGATCATCGAAACGAGGCCGTGCTTTTTCGCAAAAGCGACAACGGCCTTGAGGTCGCCGACTTCGATGAGGGGGTTGGAAATCGTCTCGACGTAGATCACCTTTGTGTTCCGCTTGAGCTTCGGCTCCCACGAGTCGGGTTTTCCCGGATCGATGAAATCGAACTCGATCCCCAACCCTGGAAGGTCATCCACGACGAAGCTGTCGGTGCCCCCGTAGAGTGTGTTCTGTATCAACAGGTGATCGCCCGCGTGGAGCATGGTCAAGAGCGTGCAGGTGATTGCTGCCATGCCGCTCGCGGTGACGATGGCGCTCTCCGCATTCTCCACGGCGGCGAGTTTTTCGTGGAGAACGATGTGGTTTGGAGTGTTGTTGAGACGGATGTATTTGATATCATGATAACCTTCGCCGCCGAAGGTTTCGAACATGGCGGACTGGAATATCGGCGTCGTCACGGCGCCCTCGATACGGGGACGCTCGCCGGCGTGAACGAGCTTTGTCTCGATGTGCTTGTAGTGATCGGTCATTGCATGCTCCTTCTCGTTTGTTGTCGCGTTACGCCGACAGGATACCACAGACGGTGAACGATGCGCCATTTGATGATGATACTCGCCGTGGTCGCCGGCACTTATGTCGGCGTCTGCCTTCTTGCGTTCGCGTTTCAGAAGCACCTCGTCTTCTACCCAGAGCGGAAGATCACGGCGACCCCCGCAAGCGCGGGGATGACGTACCGGGACGTCTTTTTCGAGACGGGCGACCGCGTCCGGCTCCACGGCTGGTTCGTCCCGGCATCCGGGACGCCGTGGGTTCTCCTTTATTGCCACGGGAACGCCGGGAACGTCTCGAACAGGGTCGAGTCGATACGCATCTTCCATGACCTCGGGATTTCGGTTTTCATCTTTGACTACCGCGGGTACGGCCGGAGCGGCGGAGAGACGAGCGAGGCGGGAACCTACGCAGACGCCCGCGCCGCGTACCGTTGCCTCGTGGAGAAAGAAGGCGTGAGGCCGGAGAACGTCCTTTTCTTCGGCCGCTCCCTCGGGGGACCGGTGGCGATCGAGCTCGCCACCGAACACACCCCCGCCGCGCTCATCGTGGAGTCGAGCTTCCCGACACTTGCCGACGCGGCGGTTCGCGCGTACCCCTTTTTGCCTGTGCGGCCGCTGCTACGGATTCGCTACGACTCCACGAATCGCGTCACGGCGCTGACCTGTCCGAAGCTTTTCGTTCACAGCCGGAGCGATGAGATCGTTCCGTTCGAGGCGGGCGAGCGCCTCTTCGAGCTTGCCGCTCCTCCCAAACAGTTCCTCGAAATACACGGCGACCACAACTACGGCTTTCTGGAATCGGGAAACACGTACACGGAAGGCATCGAGCGTTTTCTCGAATCGCTGCGTTAGGGCGCGTGCTGCCCTTCCGTGATCAGCGCGGAGTGCGCGAGGCGATCAGTGCTTACTCTTGGGCTTATGTTTTTGTTTCCACCTGTACGGGGGTTCGAACTGCGGCTTGGGGGAGCTTCGCGCGGTATCGAGGATAGCCTGTGAGAGGTCGGGAAAGCCGCTGTCGCCGTAGTGACTCACCGTTTCGTACGCGAGTCCCTGCCGCACGAGGCGGCACGCGAGAAGCTCGCCGTCGATGAACACGTGGGCGAGCGTCCGGTTGTAGATGTCCCTTCCGTCCACGACGATCTCGAGGACTTGGGCCCGTGACATCCACGCGCGCGTCGATTCGGCCGCCGCGACGCCGCACGGCTGGTCCTCGAACGTTCCCTGGTCGGGGTGCGCGATCTCGGGCGTGTCGATTCCGAGCACGCGTATGGGTTTGCCTTTCCAGTCGAACGTGTCGCCGTCGTCGAATCGGATATCTGTGAGGCGGACGATTTTCGCCCTTTTGTAGGACGGACGGTACGAGTGGGGCTGCCGCGGTGAACAGCTCGCGGCCAGAACGAGAAGAGCGGCGAGAACCGTGCAGAGGATTCTTCGTTCAGTCGGGCTATCCGCGGGCATTGGGGACGCTCCTTGAAACGATGGACGATAAATGAGCGGCCGGTGACTCGGCTCCCTCGCGTGGTCGTGACGATGTGCCGGGCTTCTATTCATAGCGGGTTGGGGGAGGGGAAGTCAAGCAGGTCGGCCGAACACGTCCAGGAAGGCTCCCCACGGAAGGGGGCCGCGGAGATAACTTCTTGACAAAGACCATGGAGATTCGTTAATTACGTTCGACCCCACCAGCAGCCTCTTGAGGCTCTCGGAAGAATTCCCAGGCGCTGGAAAGACAAACCGTCCTCTCTTGGCACGGGATTTGTTTGTACATCAAGGCGAAAGCCATGCGTATCCCATCACTCGTGTTTAAGGCCATCCTCCATGTCGTTCTCGGGGCCGCCCTTTTGGGTGGTTCGGCGGGTTTTCTCCTGCCGCCGGCGGGTGCTTCCGCCGGCACGGAGTCCACGAACATCCACACGAACGGTCTCGCGACCGACGAAAAACCGGAATTCTCGGCGGAGGCTGGAGCGGTCGTCTCGATGGTGGAGAGTTACCTCCGGGCGCAAGACTATGTGTCCGCCGGCGAGGCCGCTCTGTTGCTGACGCAGCTTTACCCGACGTACGCAAAAGGCTGGCTGCTTCTCGGGCACTGTCTCTCTATGACGCTGGATTTCACGGGTTCGAACGATGCGTACGGAAAGGCCATGGAACTGGGGGCCGAACGCAATGCCGTCCTCTCGACACAAGCGTACGCCTTCATGCAGATGGGCTATTACGAAGAGGCGAAGTCACGCTACCGTTCGATTCTGGACTCGAACCCGGGTGATGTCGAAGCGCTCAAGCAGCTCGGGACCATCGACGCTGAGACCGGCAACTTCGACGATGCGGTTCTCTCTTATCAGAAGGCGATGGAAATCGCGCCGGCCGATGCCAGCGTGGTTCTCGCGCTCGCCAAGGTCGAAGCATCGCGGGGCGACGATGGGAAGGCGAAGGAGCTTCTCGAGAAAGGGCTGTTCCTCGAACCCGGCAATACAGAGATGCTCGGCAAGCTGGGCCTGCTCTACATGGAAGACAAGAACTACAAAGCCGCCCTCGAACCGCTGAAGAGACTCACGGCTCTCGAGCCCGACAACGCGACGGCCTATCGCAGCCTCGGCGCGGCGTACTACCAGCTCGGCGAAAAAGAGAACGCACTGGATGCTTTCGAAAAGGTGAGACAGCTCGATGGCAGTATGGATGATCTGCTCGCACCTTTGGCGGATTGCTACCTGGCGACGGGCAGACGGCCGGAAGCTCTCGGCGTGATTCAGGAGGGCATCGAGAAAGGCTCGCAGCGGTCTTGGCTGTATTCACTTTGGGGCAACGTCTTGGAGGAATCGAAGAATTATGACGGTGCGATCGAGAAATACTCGGAAGCTGTGCGCGCCGATGAAGTGCCGTGGAGCGAGTACGCGAGAAAACAAATCGCACGGCAACCCACACTGAAGAAGCGCGAGGGGATGATGGCGAGCCAGATGCTAGAATGACGGAATGACACACGCCTGCGGCGCGAAGGCCCATGCGCAACACGCGTGGCAACGCCCCCTCGAGTAGAATCGAGGGGGCGTCTTTATGTCTGGCCGCTTTTCTTGCGTCGTGCCGCGGGCAGGATCTTTCTACATGTGCAAGGCCTGGAGCCGCCGGACTCGCTCTTCGGTCGGCGGGTGCGTGCTGAACAGGCTCGCGATTCCGCCGCCACGCAGAGGGTTCACGATGAACATGTGAGCGGTGGACGGCGACGCGTCCATCGGTCGACGGGACGCATAGTCATCGAGCTTGAGAAGCGCGTTGGCCAGGCCTCTCGAGCCTCCGGCGAACTTCGCCCCCGTCGCGTCGGCGACAAACTCGCGCGACCGTGAGATCCCCATCTGTATGAGCATCGCGGCAATCGGCGCCACAATCGCCATGAAGAGGAGCTCGAGCCCTCCGCCTCTTCTCTCGCTGCTCTGGCCTCCGCCTCCGAAGATCGCGGCAAACCGTGCCCATGTGGCGAGCATCGTTATCGCGCCGGCCAGCGTCGCCGCGACCGACTGGATAAGAATGTCGCGATTCTTGACGTGCCCCAGCTCGTGGGCGATGACACCGGTGATCTCTTCCTCGTTCAAGAGCGAAAGCGCGCCTTCCGTGACGGCCACGGCGGCGTGCTTGGGATCCCTTCCCGTGGCGAAGGCATTCGGTGTTTGCGTCGGTATGACGTAGAGGCGCGGCATGGGAAGCCCCGCCCGTGCCACGAGCCTTTCGACGATTTCGTAGAGGCGCGGGGATTGCTCGCGCGTGACCTCCTTCGCCCGGTACCGGGCAAGCGCGATCTTGTCGCTCGACCAGTACGCGATGAAGTTCATGACCGCCGCTACGGCGAGGGCGATCAGAGCGCCGCTCCTCCCGCCGATCAACCGCCCGATGATGACGAGAAGAACCGTCATGAGGGCCATGAGGAACGTCGTTTTCAATGCTTTCATGGGTTGGATACCTCCTCGATGGGCCCGACATGGACCCGGCGATACAAAGCGCAACGATAATACAAACTCAATGGTACTCAGACGAACCCTTCCGGGCAAGTCCAAAACGCCTTGGGCGTTTTCTGACTGTGCTTTGCGATGAGCTGCCCCGTTGTGCTCCGGGTGGTTCTTGGGCCGTGCGACGGAGGCTCACGCGGATCGAGATTTGACAGGGACGCGCCGGAGCCGGTATACGTCAAGCACCTCGGCTGATCTCAAGTTCGTCGGCGAGCGTGCACGTCTTCATTGCGGAAAGGCTTCTTATGAGGCTTGTTTTCACATCCGATCTCCACGTCGATGTCTCCGAGAGGCACCGCGACGCCGTCACCGCGATCGCTCGCATGATGCGGGAGTGCCGCCCCGATGTCGTGGTCGTTGCGGGCGACGCGGGAAACACGATCGCAGCGATCGAAGAAACGCTCTCGTTTTTCAGTCAAATCGACGCGCGGAAATTCTTCGTGCCTGGGAACCACGACGTCTGGATCGAAACGGAGAATGACGGCCTCATCGACAGCCGCGTCAAGTACGCGGAGCGGATTCCCGAGGCGTGCCGGAAGACGGGATTCCATGATCTCGGCCATGAACCGGTTGTTCTCGGAAACATCGGCTTTGTCGGCTCTCTCGGCTGGTACGACTACACTTTCGCTGACCCGCGACTGCACATGAGCGAGGACGACTACTGGAGAGGGCGGTACGGAGACGAGATCTGGTGGGACAAGAAGATGACGTACTGGATGCCTCCGCGGAAGCTGGGCACCTCGGGCGACACCCGGGCACGGCCGGCGGAGAGAATGCGCGACCCAGAAGTCTGCTTCGAAATGTGCGAACGCCTGGAGGCGCAGATTACCTCGATAGAGGACCGTGTGGAGACGATCGTCGCCGTGATCCACACGCTTCCGTTTTTCGTCGGACTGCCGCGTTCCGATCCACCGCGCTATCTCGACGCCTACATGGGGAGCGAGCGTCTCGGCCGGATCCTCGAGGCGCATACAAAAGTGGAACACTGCATACACGGGCACAAGCACACGAGCGGGGAGTGGACGGTCGGACGGATTCGAACGTATCGTCGGACCCTCGGCCGTGTGGAAGAAGGTGCGGACGTCAGCGAGTGCGTGGCGGGAGCGGTCGGCGTGATCGATGTGTGACGCGTGAGGTTGTGGGCCGTAGGGTCGTGGGGGGGGCCCCCGGGCCCCGGGCCGGCCGGGGGCCCCCCCCGGGGGGGGGCCGGGGGGGGCGGGCCCCCGGGGGGGGGGCGGACCACAGGCCCCCCCCCGGGGGGGGACCAGGGGA
>Ga0315273_10004862_pt1 | contig 16546 bp, 9 predicted proteins | sample YL17G02_0_MG_FD_205753 | JGI IMG/M metagenome (GOLD analysis project Ga0315273, IMG submission 205753) | Sediment microbial communities from Yellowstone Lake, YNP, Wyoming, USA - YL17G02_0 | ecosystem: Environmental > Aquatic > Freshwater > Lake > Sediment | place: USA: Wyoming | collected... | reverse complement strand
TTAGAAATCTACTGGAAATGGTTGAGTAAGTGTTCTGAAAAATACCTTTGCAACACCCAAATTCAAAAATCAAACCCCATTAACTGAGGGTTTCAGAACCTATTTATTAAAAGTGCGTAAAACAGGAGGTGTGATTTTTCTATACAAGACAGAGCTTTAAATGAGAGTAATACTGTGTCAACAAGTGAAATAGTATTATCTGTTAATGACCTTTATACCAAATAAACTTCTCAGACTCTCACCCCCATTAAAAGGACATCATCTACCTGATCATAAGTACCTTTCCAATCAAAGTAAAATTTTGAAATAATCTCTTTCTGTTCATTCATCGGCAATTTTGAAACCTGCTCAACAAGTCGCTTCAACCTTGCAATTTTCATTTTTTTGCCATCTGTACCGCCAAACTGATCAGGAAGACCGTCGGAAAAGAGATAAATAGTATCTCCTTCCTTAAGGTAGTACTCCTGATCATCGAAGTATTTCTCCATGACAGATTCTCCTCCCACTGATGACCTGTTACCTTTGACATAATATGGTTCGCCGTCCAGAACAATTATTATCGGACGCATTGCAGAAGCGAATCTTATATGGCGGGTTTTAATATTAAATTCACAAATTACCATGTCCATCCCATCGTTTGAGACTCCCAATTCCACATTCTGATTAAGTGTGGAAAAAATCTGCTTATCCAGGAGGTTTAGAATTTCAGAAGGTTTTGATATCCTCTTTCTTGTAACTATATCCTGCAATAAGGTGGAGCCAATTATTGACATGAATGCACCCGGAACGCCGTGTCCGGTAGAATCGGCGCATACTAAAATAAACTTATCATCTTCGAGTTTATCGAACCAGTAAAAATCGCCGCTTACAATATCCCGGGGATGGAACAGTATAAATGCATCTTTGAAGGATTCTTTAAGCCTGTTAATATCAGGTAAAATGCTCGTTTGTATCCGTTTGGCGTAGTTGATACTATCTGTGATCTCAATATTCTGAAGTTCTATTTCTCCTTTCTGCTTCATTACAACACGTGTTCTGGCTTCAAGTTCTTTTTCAAGATATTCCTGAATCTTCTTCTGAGCTTTATCTCTTTCCCGTATTATCAGAATCACAATGCCGGTTAAAGCTGCAATTACAGTCAGAATGAACCACCATGTTCTTCTGATAGGCCGTTTAATAAGAATCCCGAACGATATGGGAGATTCCTTCGATAGGCCATCTTCGTTTACAGATATCAGATTGAATTTATATTTTCCGTAACTAAGATTATAGCGTACTTCTGTGGATGTAGTCATTTTACTCCAGTCATCATCAAAGCCTTGGAGATATGTACTGTAATATACTTTATCAGGAGCGCTGAAATTAATCCCTGAATAATATACCCTGATTACATACTTCTTATTATATGGAAGTGAAAAAGATGGTTTATAATTGTATCTTATATCATTAATCGTTATATAGTTTATATTATTTAAGGGTGCAACCACACTCTTCTTGTCAATAAGTCTGTCATATACAATCAATCCCTCGGTAGTTCCAATGAAGATCTTCCTGTCAGCTGATTCAAACATTCCCTCCGGATTGCATACCCCGCCTTTCGCAAAATCGGCTCCGAAAACCCTCATTATTCCGGTTTCAGGATTAAACCTTGAAAATCCTTTCTCATGGCCTATCCATATATTGTTTTCAGAATCGGAAAGGATACTGTAACAATAGATTGACATAAGATCATTAGACCGGTTTATGGCAGAAACTGAATCACTGAGGCACTCAAAAATCCCATTGCCCTTAGTTGCAGCCCAAATGATTCCTTTGCTGTCTTGCGATAATGAGAGAATTTTATTGAGCATGCTTCCATACATAATGGCATCACCTGCTCTGATATTAAAATCGTGATCGATCCAATATAATCTTTCACTCTCAGTGCCAATATAGGTATTACCGTCCTTGGCTATAAATATCTTATTAATGCTGTTATGGGGCAATCCGTTATTGATATTAAATCTATTCTTATCCTTTCCGCTACTTCTGTCAAGAACAATAACTCCATTGAGTGTTGCAAGCCATATATTCCGGTCATCCATTTCAATATCATTAATGAAATCGGCACCTGAGTCCCCCGATCTGTAAAATAGTCTTACAGAACCGGAACTGTTTCTGACAAACAAACCGTTTCCTCCCGTTCCTATCCACAGGTTGTTCTCCTGGTCAAGATAAAAGGATGTTATCTCAGTCTTACCAACCTGACTGTTAAGATCAGTGAAAGAGACAGACTTTCCAATAACTGGGTCAAACAGATGAAAGCCTGTTGGGGTACCAAGAATATATTTGTCTTTAAAACTGTTTACATAAAGAACATTGTTTTCCAGAGAGTTCTTTCCGGGTGTATAATAACTGAAAGCAAAGGATGTCAGCATTGAAATGCCTTCCCCATATAACCCTATCCAATAATTCCCTTCAATATCCTGAAAAACCATTTTTACATCATTTGCAGTCAGTCCTGAGTTAGTATTATAGAGACGAACCGATTTTACTGTTTCGTAATTATCTGAGAAGTGAAATTGGATCACTCCGGATTCGAAAGTGGAAACCCAGATGTTATGATCAGAATCTTCTTGGATCGACTGAACACTCAGAGATTCCCATTCGAGGTGATCGTTGAAACGTGTAAGAACATTCCCTTTATCCGACATTCTTAACTGAAATAATCCATTGTCGGCAGTACCGAGAACAAATCTCGTGCTATCATCAGTCTGATGAATTGAAGTAACACTCGAATTATTGAATCCTTCAATAACATTAACCACTGATACGGAATCTTTTTCCAGTTTGCATATCAGAATATTTTCCAGGGTACCTAATAATAAATTCCCTGAATTGGTAAAAGTAGCCGAGAACATTACCGGATCAGCAGAAAAAGAGTATTCGTGTATCTCTTCAGGCTTTAGTGGATTAATTCCGAAAACCGCGTGCCCCTGAGGGATTATATAGACCAGACCATCAGGACCTTCAAGAATATCGCTAATACTCTTTGAATTTGAAAGAGGAACATGGATCAGTTTATTCTCCCTGTTATAGAAAACCGAGCCATCACTGCAACCAAACCAGAGCGTTCCGTTTTTGTCTTTTAAGTTTGCCGTAGGATATCTGCTGGCTGTTGAATCGGGGTATTGAACAGGGAAAAAAGTAAACCCGTCAAAACGTGAAAGCCCGCTACCGGTACCCACCCAGAGAAACCCATCGTTTGACTGGTTTATTGTATAGACAAAACCACTGGGTATTTTACTCTCAGCACCGTAATTCTTAAAACTGTATGTCTGACCATTTAATATTGCTGAAAATAAAAATAAGCACCAGATCGTGCCGTTAAATATTTTCAAAGTAATATTAAATCTCATATCAGGCTTCACTTATTTTTTTGGAGCTATTTTTGTTATGTTCGTTTTCGGTTGGTAAACAGGGACACCGCCGATGGGTGAACTAAAAAACTTCAGGGCATCGCCTCTTTGGTTCTTCAGAGTAACAACAACATTATTATTTTTAACCAGCTCTCCTGGTCTTTTATGGAACTGAAAGTCAAGCGAAGATTTCACTTCCGCAGGTTCAATCGGGATTGTAGACCAGATCCAGTTATCTTCTGCTGAAATGTCGACTTTAATTCCCTGTTTGTACCTCGAAACCACCAATATGGTACCATCATTGTCCCAATCAAAGTTACTCTGTTTTATTGAGACTATGCCAGTATCAACAAATGGATAGATGTGCGCAACACTTTTGAAATCATTCCACATACGGAATGTATATGCATAAGTAAATGCATTGGCACCTTCAATTGCAAGGTTGTTGTTAGGATCTCGACTAAGAAAATACCTGTAAAGATTACCGTCATCGCCACTTACCCCTTCACAGACAACTTTAAAAATATAGCTGTTCCATTTTTCATTTAAGTCTCCTTCGGTCGGATTAAATGGCCCGAATGTATAGTATTTATTATCATACCTTGCTTCACTCCCAAAAACCTTGGAAGCCAGCAAATTACCTTTTTTAAAGTTTAATCCTATCTCCAAACCTTTCGAATCCTCATTCTTTTCAGGATCCACCCCTTTGCCTCCATATACAGAGAACAAAGTTTTAGTATTAAAGTCACCCTGAATTTCATCATGCTCGCCACCGCAATCGGGGTCAAAAACTCGAATGTAAACGGGTTGCTTGAAATCCTTCAGAATGGTAAAGAAAAATATCTGGTTAAAATCATCATCTCCCCATGATGTCTTACCCTCTTTTCCAAAGGTCACCAGGAAAGGGATATTTTCATCTTTCCCCGGAACTGCCTGCCCGGATAATCCGGCACCGTTGGGCAATACGAGCAAAAAAGCTAAAATCAGTGTTCTATATATTGACCTTTTCAATTTCATTGACATTCAAAATTAGTCATTTTCATAATCAGGTTTAAGGTATTACAATAATATTTTTTGAAATGCACGCTTCCCTGACAAAGCCTCCCGGTTCAGCTTCAGTTGATACAATAAGCTGAATATTAAAAGTGCCTGGTTTTATATAAGTCTTATCTACTTCCTTGCCAAGTGCAATTGTTTCGTCACCAAAGTTCCAGTAATACTGAGCGATCTTCCATCCCGGAAGGTTAGTGCTGTCAGCACTCAGTACTATCTTCTGACCCATATTGATCCTGTCTGGTGCTGAAATATATGGTTGCTCAATATCTGTAATTACAAGAGTATCTGCCTTTTCATTATACAATACTTCCTTGGTAATAAGGTTTTCAACATTAAGTTGAACAAAATATGTACCCGGGCCACTATAGCAATGCTCCACTACTACCCCATCAGCCTGTTTCCCATCACCAAACTTCCATTCATAGCGGAAAGGCATTGTATCGAACTTAACTGCATTCTCTTCAAGAAACCGGTAACAGTAATTATTTTCATCGAGTGTGTCGCACGATGATTTTCTTATTATTGTTGATGCAAATTCGTAAATATCATCATTTCTGCTCCGGTTTGAGGAGAAATAACCTGTCTGAAGATTATCCTCAGCCACAAAGGCAAAATCGTCTGATGCTGAATTTATTGGTTCAGGAAGCAGGACAGGAGCTTCCCATGTACCATAATTTAACGATGTGAAGTAGACATCCAGGCTGCCAACACCACCAGGCCTGTTTGAGGTAAAGTATAGTTTACCCGAAGGGTGCATATAAGGATAGTTTTCAACTCCTGATGAATTTACTTTTGACCCCATGTTCACCGGGGTAGCCCACTCACCGTTACTTAATTCACAATAATAGAGATCAGATCCCCCCTGGCCGCCCGGCATATCAGAGGCAAAGAAAAGGAATTTGCCATCGCTGCTTACAGAGGGCTGTCCAACTTCGTATTGCTGATTATTGTACTTAAACGGACGTAAAGAATCAAGATATGTACCTGAAAGATCAGCCATAAAGATCCCGCTATGATTTTTGAAATTCTTCTTCAATGCAGCTTTCCCAGTTTCAATTTCGCTTGTAAAATATACTGTTTTGCCATCAGGAGCGAAACACATAGGCCCATTATTGAAGAGGGAACTTCGCTCGCTCTTTAACTCTTTTGGCTTTCTCCAGTCAGAAGTATCTTTTCTTTCTACCAGGTAAATATTATAAAGACGGTGACCGTCAAAGGCGGTACGATCCTTAAAGCCGCTGAATCGTCTGTCAGAACAGAATAAAATACCATCTTTCACTATCACGGGAGATATTTCGTTGAAACCATCTGAACTAAATGACATCCTTCTGACTTCATAGACAGAAGGTTGCTGCGCCATTATTTGTAATGAAAACAGTGGCACCATTAGAACAACTGTTATGATATTAAATATTCCCTTCACCATAAAACTAGAAATACCTTGGATTAGCCGCGCTTACCTTTGAACCGAATTCATATCTTAAAATAAACTCAATTGATCCTTTTGAGTAAGAATTCATCCTTCCAACCGGATAATCATATGAGAATCCGAACATAAGCTGTGGATTCAGCTGAACCTGGAGAATCCCCACAACCACCTCTTCCGATGTCCTCCATGAGCAACCTAACCAGATGAGATCCGCTAATATGAAATTGCCATTGATGTCTAACTGAGTAAGCTTTTTTGTGTTTTGAAGAGAATAATGGATCAGCAAAGAAGGCTTAAATTTTAATAATTGCGAAAATGTAATAAGTCCTCCGGCAGAAAACACAAAATCATATTCATTAAAACTATGAAATGCCTGAACAGAACCGGTTGAGGTTTTTCTATAACTCAGAAATGAAGGAACCGATAATCCTGCAAATAATATATCGCTGAAATAGTAGACCCCGGCACCAACATTGGGAAGAACATAAGGTTTGTCATTAACAAAAACCGGATCTCCGGGATTTGTAAGGAAATTACTTTCCGGGTAAATGGTATTTGACAGATCGACACCCCCTTTCATCCCAAATGATAGCTTACCTATTCCAACTTTGATATGGTATGCATAATTGGCATAAATACTTGTCGATTTTGTAAATCCAAATTGCATGAACTGCGTCAAGATGCCTAGTGCCACCTTGTCATTTTTCAATGGGGTGTGCAGCGAAATTGACTGAATAACAGGAGATCCCTGTGTACCCATCCATTGCTTCCTGTAAGATAATAATCCGCTCAAAGCCCCCCTCGAACCAGCGTAAGCCGGATTGATTATAAGACCATTCTGAAGGTATTGACTATATACAGGATACCCAAGACTGATCCCGGTAGAGTCAGGTACAGCCTGCCCCGGAACACTAGTGAAAACAGATAAAAACAATAATAAGAATGTTAACTTTACCTTATTCATGAGTCGAATATCACTAAATCATCTTTTAAAAAACCTCCCATCAATATCTTTTAAGAACAATAAACCCGCTTCTCTTGAAAACCTGACCATTCGAGGTTATTTCAAGCAAATAATAATATGTGCCTTCAGGAAGATCAAGTCCTTTGGAGTTCTTTCCATCCCAATCAGTCCATGTCTGATCGTTTCGGTTAGAGGTTGAAAATACTTCTGTTCCTGCTCCATTAACAACTGTCAGCTCAGCTATCTGATTTGGTAAATCCAAACCTGTTATAATAAATGTATTATTGAACTCATCATTGTTTGGAGAAAATCCCTGAGGGATGAACTCCTTATTAACTTTAATATTTATCAAATCCTCCAGTTTGCAGGGACCTTTGGAAATTGTCCATAAAAATGTATTCCCTCCAATTGACAGATTCCTTACTTCCGCTAAATTATCAGAATTATCATCAAAATCACCTGTCCCGCTAACAACGGTCCATAATCCTGTTTCCCCTGCCAAAACCGGATTAGCAACCATATGGAAAACATTATCAAATGAAAAGATAGTGGTATCGGGGGGCCCTGCATTAATCAGGCTTGATGGTAGTGGGTTGATCCCTATATCTACAGGAATTGAAGAAATTTTACTACAATCATATGATCCTGATTTTACAGTACGCTTGTATCTCATGGGAATCTTAAGAGACGGAGGCTGATAGCTATCTAATGTATTTATTCCATCAGCAGCTGTCCAGGCAGTACCACCATCTGTACTCTGCTCCCATAGAAATGAATAGGTCCCTGCGCCTGCTCCCCCTGAGAGTGTTGCTCCGGTAAAAGGATCAGGTACCGTGTTATAACATACTGCTGTCTGATTGGCAGATATGGTATTACCAGTTATTGGTTGAAGAACAGTTATAATAATTGTTGCATTGCTGAGAACAGAGCAGGCTCCTGAAGTAACCTGTCGTATATAATAGGTAGTTATTGTCAGTACCGGTGGCTGGTATGTAATTCCAGTACCCCCTGTAGGAACAGGGCTAAAGTTAATATTATCGGTCGAAAATTGCCACTGGTACGCATAATTACCCGGAATATTCGTCCCGCCTGTAGCGGTAGTGCCTTGAAGCAGACCTGGTACCTGGCCATTACAAATAGTATCGGTAACACCCCCTGAAAGAAGAGTTATGTTATTATTTAAAATTGGTTTATGTACTATAATTCTATTTGAATTGCTGATATCGGAGCAGGCTGAAGAAGAGACTTTTCGTCTGTATCTGGTAGTATCGGTTAGGGCAGGTGGCTGATAATCTAGACTAATTTCACCGGTTATATCTGTCCACGAATGTCCTTTTGTGCTGTCCTGCCAGATATAAGCATAAGTTCCGTTTCCATTAAGAGGGATGGATCCGATAAGTTTTGGTGGTGCAGATCCTGAACAGATGGGTTGATTAGTGGTAAAGGTACTAATTGAATTATTTGTAATAACCGGAAAATCTTTAAGGAGAACGGAAGTACTGGCATTCACACATACATCATTACTTCCAGAATAAACAACCCGATGGTAATATTCATTCCCCGGGAATGAAGCAGAAAGCTCATCAGGATTGTAACCGACTAAATTATTGACTCCTGTTGCAGTAATCCAGGTTGTCCCGTTGATGCTGCTTTCCCATTTGAATTTATAGGAATTATCTCCTCCTGACAGAGTTGGAGCATTAGTAGCTGTAAGATTTGTAAATGTCATACCATAACAAATATCTGGTGGTACGTTAAGTATATTGTTGTTTGTTATGAGAGGAAGTACTGTAATCTTAACTATTGCTGATGCTGCGGAATCAATACATCTTCCGGAGGTTACAGTACGTCGGTACCATGATGTCACCACAAGTGCTGGCGGAGGAGTATATCCATCTGTATTATATGTATTTGCTGGTAGAGTATAAAGGCTGTTATTCAGACTTACCTGCCATTTGTAAGTATATATCCCGTTACCATCCTGTAATATTGCTTTAGAGGTAAAGGCAGGAGGATCCTGGGCAAAACATATTGTATCGGATGTGCCTACAATATTATTTTTTATGAAAGGCTGAACAAGAATCTTAACAGATTTGCTAATATCAACCAGAACTGTTGGAATTGATGAATCGGTTATTGTTCTTCTGAAGTAGACCGTGGTTGTCTCAATCACCGTTGGTGTATAATATGTAGGATCCGGATCATTAATGAGAGGTATCCAGGTAGACTGGTCATAGCTTTTTTCCCAGAGATATGTATAGGGGGCAGTACCTCCAACCGGTTTAGTACCAGATATTTTTCGAGGTACCATGTTAGAGCATATAGAGTCGATCTGATCTCCTGTAATGGATGAGCGTATTGAGTTGAATAAGAAACCGTTCAAAATAGCTTTAAAACCTAATCTTTTCTCACCTGTCCCACCCGCAAACCCAGTGGAAGAAGGATCGTTCCCGGGGAGGCCTCCATTGAGAGAAATAGTTACCTTTCCTGTTGTGTTGGTACTGACATATAAGAGTCCGCCACCTCCTCCACCACCTTCTCCGAAAGTGCCGGGATTATTCCCTCCCTTTCCTCCTGAAACAGAAAAAGTCAAATCTGTTGATCCATAATTATTTAATGAAAGAGCGATTGACCCGCCACCACCTCCTCCTCCGGAACCACCATTAACAACTGCTGTACCGCCATCACCTCCATTAGAAAGTATTTTACCTCCATTACCAATAATAGTATCTGTAACTATTATTACAATTCCTCCTCCATTTCCACCAGTGGGTGAAAGACCTGTTAATGAGGTTGAAGCTCCCCCACCGCCTCCAAAATAAATCCGGTTAATAAATGCAGGAAATGCAGGTTGCTCAGATGTAATCCCGCCAAGACCACCTGCCTGTGGAGCTAAACAGGAGTTTTCTTCATCTCCTCCGATACCTCCTGCTCCGCGATTTGACCCACCTCCGCCGCCGGAGAACCTTCCGTTACTTCCTCCTCCGCCTGTAAAGTTGGGTCCCATACCCTTCTCGTGAAATGGTGCAAGCAGAGAACCTGCATCATCATGTATTGCAAGACCTTCGCCTTTGTATCCTGCATTAAGAAAACTTTTTGGATAGGATTTTATATCTGTAAAAGGAACAACGAGTGCACATCTGCCTTCTCCAATGGTATCCTTACCTCCAATAAAACCACTCTCGGATACATCAATATCCGCATTTAGCTTTAGTGTTCTTCCTATAATTAACGCCAGTACACCACCTTTCTTAGTAGTTCTGTTCCATGGATCACAGAAAAGTCTGCCTGTTACAGTTGCACTGTTGTAATATGGCACCCTGACTATCTGGATATTACCAATAGGATTAAAGGTTTCACGAATATTATTACGGAAAACTATCTCCTTTGTACCGCCATTCACAGATTGAATAATAAGAAACTCATGCATCCCTGGCTGCCCAAAAATATTTTGAATATTTCCATAATCTAACGTCCCTGTCAATATACCAACCCCCTGCATCTGAATGAGAAGAATGGTATCGTTTACACCAAAACCAGTTACATCATCAACTATAACTCTGTCAATTGCCGGAATGCTAATTACATGGGTGTTTGGCTGATTAAAATTACCTGACAGGCTTTTCTGAGACAACAAAGCCGTACCGCTAAAACCGAAAAGTATCAGCAGACTAATAAAAAGTCTCTTGCTATTGCTTGAAATCATGCCGGTCATTAGCTTTACATCTGAACCGCTAATATAACTATTATATTGAATAATTCAATGTCAATTAATCAGTCTCCAGGCTTTAACCCAATTTTTCAACTGTGTACATAAGCGGCAATTCAACATAAAAGACAGTACCCTTATCAGTCTCTGACTCAAACCATATTCTGCCGTTTGAACTTTCAATATATTTCTTTACTATCGATAACCCAAGTCCCATTCCCGACGATTTGGTTGTAAAATTGGGTGTGAATAACTTTTTTTGCAGATCTTCAGGAATACCGGTCCCATTATCAGAAATTGAAACAACAACTTTATCGCTTCTGACATCAAGGTTTACACCTATCGACCCTGCTCTTACAGGTGGAATTGATTGTATTCCATTCTTGAAAAGATTCGAAAAGACTCCATTCAGATGCTCTTTATCAGCAAATACAATAACCTTACTTTCATGAGGCCATTTTACCCGGAATGTAACATTATCGGTATCTTTAAAAAGTTCAAGAGCTATCTTGATCTGATCCAGAAGATTAACCTCCACGGGATTGGTTCCGGGCATCTTCGCAAACGATGAAAAAGCAGAAGCAATAGACGAAAGGTTATCAATATATTCAATCTGGTTTTTAGTAAACTGCTCCAGCTTCTTCTCAAATTCAGGAACTTTATCATTCCACGATTTAAATAGCTGCTGTATGTTTAATTTCATCGGAGTAAGTGGATTCTTTATCTCATGTGCAATCTGTTTGGCCATTTCTCTCCATGCGTACTCTCTTTCCGAATTGGCAAGCTTATTGGTACTCTCTTCAATCTCATCAACCATCCTGTTATATTGTTTAACAAGCTCCCCAATTTCGTCACTCCCCTGATATGAAAGATGTTTACTTTTCCGGCCAACTACAACAGAAGCAAGTCCGTCACTGAGCATCGTAAGCGGGGCTGTAAGCCGTCCGCTGATAAAAACTGCAAGACTCATAGTAATTAAAACAAGAAGCAGTGTGAAATTAATAACAGCAACCACCAGGTTTGATATCTCTCTGGCCAGAACACTCTGCATCCTGAAATAGGGAAGATTAACATAGGCAATTTCTTTATTGTCGGTGTTGAAAAAAGGAACATAGGCTGAAATATATTCAAGAGAGCCCACCTTTTCCTTCTGAAAGTATTCACTTTTTGTAAGGTCTGCAAGATTTATTAATGCCATATTATTGATCCTATGGCTTGTGAGGTCGCGGAAAAAAATCTCAGGCCGCGAAGTCGCAATAAGAAATCCATTCAGATCATAAAGATTAATATCGGTATTAAAAACATTAGAAAGCTTTATAAGAAACTCATTTAGAGATGCATAACTGCTATTTCTCCAGTCAGACGAAAGATGCTTTTCCATCGAAAGCTTATTATCGAGCTCCAGATAAACTGAGTTAAGCTTTTCCTTAATGTTTTCATGATGTTTTGACTGGTATTGATTGATCGTTAAAAATGCTACAACAATACCAATTAATATAAATGAGAATAACAGGATACCTATATATGAGAGTTGCAACTTCTGGCGGAAATTAAAAATATTCATACTCCTCACAACTGGCCGTCTTATAATCAGAACAATCATGTTTGAAAACAGAAGAATGAATGCAAAGAGGTAGGCAAAAGAGATAATCATATCGCCTGCAGTCAGATCAGGTCTGGTTATCATTACGGTCGCATTTCCATTCTTATAAAGAACATGCTTATATCCCTCATTCCTGAAAATTCTGTAATCTGAACTTTTATCAACATATTCAGCATCAGTTTTATCAAAAGGGAATTCGCCTGATCTCAGTACCATCTCTCCGTTAATATATTTAGCAAAAGAGTAATCCTTCAGCCCTGAATAGCCATGGTATTTTTTATCAAGAAGCAATTCAGAATAACCCGGCTGGGATATGTTAACGTCGCTATAAAGCTCAATGAACAATCCATTTGTAATATTTTTTCTGGCTTCAAAATACAACCTACCCAGATAATATGATCTTCCTCCCTGATTGTCAATAAAATAGAAATCAGTCCCAGTCAATTTATGACCATTCATCTTAATACGTTCATCAAAAAAATTAAAACAGTTTTCAAATATCTCATTGCCGGAACCAATCATTAAAGACTCATCATTACGGCATAGCACTATACTAAAATTAAAATTGCCCAAATATCCGCTAAAATAAGTTTCATGCAGGTATGTTGATATCTTATCAAGATCTTCTTTGTCGAAATATTCACTCTTCATCATATTATTAAGAGCTGCGTCAGTAGAAATCACCAGCCATAAATCAAGTAAAAGATGCTCAGCTTCAGGGTCATTTTCAGTAGAATAGGAGACTGCCTGAATTTTTAGATTCTCTACTGTCTTTTGTTCAGATAGAATTGTAATAAAATAGAGAAAGTAAACTCCGGAAATCAGAGAAAAAATTACAGTCATATTAAATAATCCAGCTTTTCTTTTAACTGACATCCAGATACTTCCAGTCAGTAGAGAATAAAATAATGCTAAGGGAATTAAAGTACCCGGATCATGATAGTAAATGGCGACAAGAACAACCACAGATGTGATAATCGATAAAATGATTATTTCTGTCCTGATTAATTTAACACTTTGAAATATTTTTAAAAGGAAGAACACCGGAACCAGTAAGAGTAAGATGGCTGATGCAAATCCTGCAACACTGAACATATTTAGATCCAATACTTTATATGTTTCAAAGTTAATATTGGAGGTTGAAATCAGTTGACTGAAAACCTGGTGATACAGACTCAATAAGAGAGCTCCGGCTATTAATAATATTGTAAGGAACATATAATTTCCCCTGACCTTTCCACGCTTTTGTTCACGAAGTAGGAAATGTCTGTAAAAAACAATTGAAAAAGCTGCTGCAAGAATACTGAGCAGTACCAGGTGGCCCAATGATGGGATAATGTTGTTTAAAGAAAACCTGTATGGTGAAAAGAGTTCAGTCTGGAACAACACAGAAGGCTTCCCGGTGAAGAGAATGAGAGTATAAATCAAAGAAAAAACTAACAGAACAAAACAGACTGAGAGACTGTTTCTTCCTTTACTAACCAGTAATTTAACCAGTTCGAGAGTAAGAAGGATAATGAGAACAAATGCACCAGTCCATAAACATAAAGGGATGAGAATAAAATAAGTATTTTCCCTGACTTCCGGGAAAGAGAGGGAAAAAAGAAAATTACCTGCTTTATCGAAAATGTGAAATTCAGATGCATCTTTATCTGTACTTAAGCCAACGTTTCCCGAAATGTTGAATTTCTTTTCGAAGCCGCTTTTAATGATGTCATTTTCAAAACTATAATCAGTCCGTAACCTTAGCAGACCGACTATTTTTTCATTGCCGGCCTGAACTGCCTTTGTGAGAAACCATCCGTTCTGCAAAAAAACCAATGGCTTAGCATACAGTGAGTCTTCAAGAAACGCAGGCACATCAAACCCACTGTCAGACCAATATACAAGCTTATTGTCAATATATTCAAGAAGGGTGATCTCATTCTGTTCTGCAACTGCAAAAAGATTATTTTCTGAAATCGAACCGTGATGATCCTCATTTGCAAGAATGGGTTTCATACCATTAAGGCAATCCTCCATAATCTTTTCTTTCGCACCAAGGGTTTTATTGAACATTCTTGTCCTGAAGCGATATTCAAAATCACTGAAATAAACCGATTCTGCAGCAAGTGCCATCATTATCAGTACAACAGTCAGAATGACAATAAATATGCGATAACCTTTACCCCTCATATTATAATATTTATGCTTTATTCATGGTGATAGGGGTCTCCTTTAATAATCGTAAATACCCTGTAAAGTTGTTCAAGAAACAATAATCGTACCAGCTGATGAGGGAAGGTCATTTTTGAGAGAGACATCCTGAAATCAGCCCTGCTGAATACCTCTTCTGAAATGCCCCATGGTCCGCCTATAACAAATACAATACGTTTCTTCGGTAGCATAAATATCTTTCCCAACCATTCTGAAAATTCAACCGTTCTGAACTCCTTCCCTTTCTCATCAAGTAATATAACATAGTCATCTATGCTGATAGACTGAATAACCTTCTTCCCCTCCTTCATCTTTTGTTCCTGAACAGACATGTTCCTGGTATTCTTTACATCAGGCAGAGTAATTATCTCAAAAACCGAGTATTTCTTTATACGGGTGGTATAAAGATCAGCAACCTTGGCAATATGCTTATCTGTGGTTTTTCCTGTTTGCAATAAAGCGATCTTCATAAAAAGTGCTTCAAATTTGTTTTATAACTGAAGTACCCGATATTTACAAAAATAGCAATTAAAAGCTATTTATTTAATCATGAATAAATGGATGCCAATTTGGAAGCCGGAAGTCAGAAGCTAAACTTCTGACTGTTTTTTAACAACCATTTAAATTGATATTGAAAGCTCATTAAGAGATTTCTTAATCAAATTAGTATTAAATTTGTGGTTTATTGATTTAAAGAGTCGGTAATATTTAAACTGAACTGAGATGAAATCCGTAAATATTATTCCGGTGGTATTGATAGCCTTTAGCAGTCTAGCTGCCATGGCGCAGGAACAAGCAAAAATACCCGGAGGAATTTCGATAGCCATTAAAGCTGGTAATGCTGCTGAATTATCAAAGTACATGAATTCTACAATTGAACTTCTTCTTCTCGACAAAGAGGATTTCTACAAAAAGAATGTGGCAGAGACAATTCTGAAAGATTTTTTTAATGAATACCAGACTAAGGATTTTACTATTCGTCATCAGGGTGCAAAAAATGATGCTCAATATGCTATATGCAATCTTAAGACAGAGAAAGGAGACTTCAGGGTATATTTTCTTCTTAAGAAAGTTGACCAGGAATTGCTAATTCATCAGATACGTATTGAACCCGACAATGGAAAATAGGATCCTCAGGGAATTCATCGTAAGAAGTCTCGCCGAGGATTTAGGGGATGGCGATCACTCATCACTCGCATGCATACCTGAAGAGACAATCGGAAAAGCTAGACTCCTTATTAAAGAGAAAGGATTGCTTGCAGGTATCCGGGTTGCCGGGGAGTTTTTCTCCACAATCGATAAAGATCTGAAATTTGACGTTATTTTAGAAGATGGGACCACTGTGGTTCACGGTGATATTGCATTCTACCTTTCGGGCCGTCAGCAATCAATTCTGAAATCGGAACGTCTGGTCCTGAATATCATTCAAAGGATGAGCGGAATTGCGACAAGCACCTATGAATATGTCAGCCAGCTTAAAGGGTTGAAAACCAAAATACTGGATACACGAAAGACCACCCCCGGATTAAGATTTCTTGAAAAGGAGGCTGTAAAGATAGGTGGTGGCGTGAATCACAGAATGGGACTTTTTGATATGATTATGCTTAAAGATAATCATATCGATTATGCCGGAGGAATTGAAAAAGCAATAATCAAAACAAGAGAATATCTGAAGCAAAAAAACATGAACCTTTTAGTCGAAATTGAAGCAAGAAGCCTTGAGGATGTAAGAACCATACTTTCTGTTGGTGGGGTGGATCGTATCATGCTTGACAATTTCAGTATCAAAGAGACCCTTTCTGCAGTGAAATTAATTTCCGGCAGGTACGAAACAGAATCTTCGGGAGGAATAACCCTTGCGACTATAAGATCTTATGCAGAATGTGGCGTTGATTTCATCTCTGTTGGCGCACTTACACATCATATCAAAAGTTTGGATATGAGCCTTAAAGCCATATAGTTCCCAAAATACAATTTAAGTTTACGGTTTTCTTAATTCTTTCAATCTTTCCTCCAGCGACTTAATCTTCATCTCCGTATCACTCTTTTTCCTGTTTTCAGCGCTGCAACACCCTAAAATATTTATTACTAAAAAAAGTTAGTCATACTTGTTTTTAATCCATCATTTTTTTCTGCTGAAATCGTTTCTTTTCATCTCTCTATTCCCCATGAACTCACCCCCTTAATCCCC
>Ga0315273_10004861_pt1 | contig 16549 bp, 11 predicted proteins | sample YL17G02_0_MG_FD_205753 | JGI IMG/M metagenome (GOLD analysis project Ga0315273, IMG submission 205753) | Sediment microbial communities from Yellowstone Lake, YNP, Wyoming, USA - YL17G02_0 | ecosystem: Environmental > Aquatic > Freshwater > Lake > Sediment | place: USA: Wyoming | collected... | reverse complement strand
TACTTGTCGAGGAGCTTGTCGGCGCTGACGAGGTCGAACTCGTAGTTCTGCTCGAGCACCACCGTGCCCGCCGGGTCCGTCAGGCTCTTGAAGTGGACGCTGGTTGGGTCGATCTGCTTGGCCACGTCGCGGAACTGGACGGTCGCCATCTTGCCGTCGAGGGCCAGCGTCCGCACCTCTTTGACCACGCCGAAGTTCTGGTTATACACGGTGAGCGACACGCCTTCCTCGGGCGCCGGCGCCGCCGGGGCCGGAGCGGCCTGCACGGAAGCACCTCCGACAATCGCGGCCGCAAGGACCAGCCAGCTCAGCGTTCTCATGCTCATTCCCCTTACCAGCGATACCGCACGGTGTAGGTGACCTCGGCCTTGCCGTTCTTCGCCACCGGCACGTCGAACTCGATCGTCGAGGCGTCGATCTTCTTGAAGTCCTGGCTCTTGGCCAGGATGTCCCATTCGGCGCGGGTCAGGTGCTCGCGGATGCGGACCGTGATGTCCTCTTCCTTGTGGTTCCGAAGCTCGATCTTCACCGAGTCTTCCGACCACCGCTCCCCCTGCTTGTGGTCCATCACCTTCTTCTCGCCGACGATGTCGAAGGCGTCGCCGACGTAGAGCTTCAGCTCCTCGTCCTTCGGCGTGTGGTCGATCTCGTCCTCACCCACGAACTCCAGGCTGCCGTCGGCCGGGTCCTTCTTGTACACCCGCATCTTCCCCTTCGGCAGGGGCATGCCCAGTTTCTGCTCCTTGGAGTTCTTGAACTCGACGTACACGTTGATCTTGTAGAAGTCCCCCTGGCCGTACCGCTTGTGCCAGTAGCGCCCGCCGGGCTCGAAGACGTAGCGCTTGAGGACGGGCACGTCGGCGGCCGTCAGGAGTTCGACCTGCTTGACCTGGTTCTCGTTCACCGTGGTCGTGCGGCCGAGGGTGTACATGTGGTACTCGAAGAAGGTCTTTTCCTCAAAGCCGCCGGTACGGTTGGCCACCCCGGCCTTCTCGAAGACCATGCCCCTGCGCAGTTGCTCGACCGGCGGCTGGATGCGGCGGACGTCGCCCGCGATCAGCTTCACGTGGGCATCCTTGAAACCGGCCCCGCACTGGTTCGTCAGCGTCACCCAACCCGAGAGGTCCATGGCCTTGTCGTCGGCGCTGATGACCGCCGAGTAATCCGCCCGCCACGACAGGCCCGTCGTCTGGTACGTCACCTGCGCCAGGTGCTTCCCCGGCTTCTCCGTCGCCATCTTCCACACCAGCGTCGGCCGCGTGAGCAGACCTTCCGGCAGCGTCCCGAACTCGATGTTCTGCACGTTGTCCGGCCGCTGGACCATATACAGCTCTTTCGCGCCCTGGAGAACGAGCTGCTGGGCGTCGAACGACAGGAGCGTGCCGTCGTACTTCTGCCCCTGCTTGGTGACCACGGCGATCTTCTTGTCGATGTACTTGTCGAGGAGCTTGTCGGCGCTGACGAGGTCGAACTCGTAGTTCTGCTCGAGCACCACCGTGCCCGCCGGGTCCGTCAGGCTCTTGAAGTGGACGCTCGTCGGGTCGATCTGCTTGGCCACGTCGCGGAACTGGACGGTCGCCATCTTGCCGTCGAGGGCCAGCGTCCGCACCTCCTTGACCACGCCGAAGTTCTGGTTGTACACGGTGAGCGACACGCCCTCTTCCGGCGCCGGCGCCGCCGCCGGGGCCGGGCCCGCCCGGGCCGCCGCAGCCAGAAGCGCCCCCGCCAGGACTCCCAGCGCCACCACGCGAAGGATATGCCTCATGTCACATCCCTTTCCTGTCACGCCCGCCCGGTCCACAGGCACACCAACTCCGGCGCACACAGCCAGCGGGCATGTTACCCATTAGACCACGCCCAGCGGCCGCGGTTCCAGAAATCTTCGACCTCAGTTGTTTGGAGGGCGGGATTGTCGGGCGCGCGGCCCAGAGGCGCGGCCGGACAAGCCGACCGCGGCAGCCTCGCTGTCGAAAGTGTTGCGACCGTCCGTCGGGCCGGGCTACCCCTCGTGCCGGTACACGTCCCAGCCGAAGTAGGTGTCGAAGGCGTCCTCGAGAGCGGCGGCCACCTGCCCGGCGGCCATCGCCACGTGGTGCTCGAACCCCTCGTTGCAGATGTAGGCCAGCAGGCCCTGGAGGTCGGGGATCTCGGCCACGCCGTACCCGCCGAACGTCTCGAGCGGGTCGTCGGTCAGCCGCCCCTCGCCGACGTAGGCGCGGATCTCGCCGGCCTGGTCGTCGGTGTCGACGCGGGCGTAGGTGAAGGGGCCGGCCCTGAGGCGCCCCACGATCGAGCCGCAGGCGTTCTCGGCCCCGACGCCGCCCGCAATGATCTCCTGCACGGCCATCCGCTGCTCGGCGAAGAGGCTCTTGGGGAGGTTCGAGCAGTGGAAGACGACGCACTTATCGGGATCCTCGCCGTAGTTGTTGTTCCAGTCGACGAGGGCCGCGGCAGAGCGCGTCGCGTGCCGCAGGGCCAGCATGCCCACCAGGCCCGTCACGTCGACCTCGCAGGCGCTGGGGAGCAGGGCGTCGCTCATCATGCTCATGATGCCGCACGGGACGATGCCGTAGAACTCCTCCAGGGCGGTCCAGCACTGGAGGGCGGTGCCCGCCAGCTCCAGGTCCTTCATCCACCGGTCGACGACCACCGCGAAGCGGGCCATGCGGTCGAGGCCCGTCGCCGTCACGGCGGTGCAGTCGGTGTAGGACTGGATGGCCTGGAGCTTGCGGCGGACGGCCTGGTCGTTCGACTTGAGGAGGTTGGCGCGGCCGAGGACTTCCGTCAGGTCGAGGGTCTCGACCGAGATGCCGGCGGCCTCCAGCAGCTTCTCGGAGTACCGCACCGTGTTGAACGGCCCCGTGCGGGCGCCGATCGCCCCGACCCGCACGCCCTTCAGGCCCCGGACCGCGCGGCAGGTGGCGCCGAAGCGGGCGAGGTCGGACCGGAACGACTTCGAGCCCGGGTCCACCGTGTGCAGGCTCGTCAGGCTGAAGGGTATGTCATATTGATCCAGATTATTGCATACAGACATCTTGCCGCAGAAGGAGTCGCGGCGGTCGGCCACGGTCATCTTCCCGACGTCGTCGGGCCAGGCGTGGACGAGCACGGGGACCCGGAGGCCCGCGAACTTCAGGGTGTTGGCAACGGCCTTCTCGTCGCCGAAGTTCGGGAGCGTGACGACGATACCGTCAAGGCGCTCGGCGCTTTTCTTGAACAGGTCGGCGGCCAGGTGGGCGTCGGCCAGGTTCTCGACAGCGCCGCCGGTGGCTTCCTTCGCGCCCAGGCAGACCGTGTCGAACCCCTCCTCTTTCAGGATGCGGAGCATGTCGGCCCGCCCCGTGTGCGCCAGGTGCGTCGGAAAGAACCCGCGTGTGCCCACCAGGACCCCCAAGGTTGTCCGCTTGGCCATTCTTCAACTCCTTAAAGGAAGTTCCACGTTTCAGGTTCCAGGTTCCAGGTTGCGTCCCATCGGCCGGGTGCCGTCTCTGCCACCTGGAACCTGGAACCTGGAACCTGGAACCTTTTTCAAGCGTACCCGCCGGGAGGAGGGAATCAAGGCTTTTTGGGCAGCGGAATCGGCTCAACGGGTTCGTCCCACTGGACATCTCCGCCGCGCGGCACTATAGTGCCGGTGGCTTGTCCTTCCAGGCCGATGGCGGTCCCTGGCGAGGGAGACATGGTATGCGCCGCACGATTCTGACGACGCTCGTGGCCGCGGTGGCCGCGGTGGCCGCGACCGCGCTGGCGCCGTCGGCGGCTTTCGCCGTCACCGACGACGACGTGCTGAAGGCCGTTGAGCGCGGCAAGGAGTTCCTCATCGGTCTCCAGCGGCCGGACGGCTCGTGGCCCGAGGTGAAGTTTGATACCGCCCCGACGCCGTGCGGACACACGGAGATGGCCCTCTTCACGCTCGTGGCCATCGGCCTCCATCCGAACCGCGATACCGTCGCCAAGGGCCTCGACGCCGTCATCGCCCGCAAGCTCGACTACAACTACGCCATCGCCTTCCGCACCATGGCCCTGGCGCGCCTCCAGAACACCTTTGCGGCCGACAAACGCGACCTGATCCGGGCGGCGCTCAAGAGCGATGCCATGTGGCTGATGAGAACACAGGGGGAAATGGGCGGCTGGTCGTACGATACCACCAAGCAAGCCCACCGCCTCGGGCCGTACGACCTGTCGAACGCGCAGATGACGATCCTGGCCCTGCGCGAGGCGACCTTGGCGGGCATCGAAGTCCCCAACGCGATCTGGAAGAACGCCCAGAACCTCTACTGCCGTGCCCAGTTCACCGACGGCGCGTGGGACTACCGCGAGGCCAAGTACCTGGCGCCGAACTCGACCCAGGGCTACGGCTCGATGACGGCCGCCGGCCTCGCCTCGCTCTTCATCACCTCCGACAACCTGGACCCCGGCCGCGGGTGCCCGTGCAAGAACGGCGTATCGAACAAGACCGTGTCGGAGCTCGACCGAAAAATCGACAGCGCCCTGGACTGGATGGAGAAGAACTTCGACGCCGCCGGAAACCCGAAGGCGAAGAACTGGGGCAAGGAGGGGTTCTTCCCCTACTGGCTCTACTCGGTCGAACGGGTCGGCGCCGCCGCCGGGTACAAGTACTTCGGCCAACGCAACTGGTACAAGGAAGGCGCCGACATGATCGTCAACTGCCAGCGGCCCGACGGCGCCTGGCAGGGCGGCCTCGGCCCCGTGGCCGACACCTGCTTCTGCCTCCTCTTCCTCTATAAGGGCCGCGCCCCCATCCTCTTCAACAAACTCCAGTACAAGGGCGACTGGAACCTCCACCGCCGCGACATCGCCAACCTGACCGCCTACTCCGAGCGGGTCAAGGAGCAGCCGTTCCACTGGCAGATCGTCAAGTTGAACGCGCCCCTGGCGGAGCTTCACGACGCCCCCATCCTCTATATCACCGCCGAGGCCCCGCCCCCCTTCACCGAGGGGGAACGCGAGAAGCTGCGGGCCTTCACCGACACCGGCGGCACGATCCTCTTCGAGGCCTCCTGCGGCAACCCCGCCGCACGCCGATGGTTCATCCAGTTCGCCAAGCAGGTCTGGCCGGAATGGCCCCTCAAGACGATCGGCCCCGAGCATCCGACGTATTCCGATCCGTACGCCCTCAAGCAGCGGCCCGAGATCATGGGCATCCACGACGGGGTGCGGACCATCGTCTTCTTCGCCGTCGAGGATATCTCGTGCCACTGGACCACCAAGGCCCTGGCGGGCCGGGAGTACCTTTTCGAGTGGGGCGTGAACCTCTTCACCTACGCCACCGACCACCAGCCGCTGAGAGCCAAGCTCTCCGCCACCGAACCGACGAAGGCCGACCGCTACACCGCCACGCCCAAGAAAGGCGCGAAGGACACGCTCCAGATGGCGCGGCTGAAGTACGACGGCGCCTGGAACGTCGGCCGCAACTACCGGCTGTTCGACAGCCTGGCGAGCCGGCTCTCGAAAAACGCCGGCATTACCCTCAAGGTGACGGAGGACGGCCTGAAGGCCGCCGACCTCGGCGCCCGCGATGCCGCCTACCTGAGCGGCGCGGGGCCGATCATGCTGGCCGACGCCGAACGCGATGCCCTGAAGCAGTACCTGGCCAAGGGCGGCTTCCTGTGGGCCGAGGCCGCAGGCGGATCGGCCGCCTTCGACGAGGGGATGAAGAAGCTGGCCGGCGAGGCCGGATGGGAGCTGAAGCTCCTCACGGCCGAGCATCCGCTGATGACGGGCAAGTTCAAGACGGGCGTGGGGTACAGCCTGACGGCGGGGGTCCAGTTCCGCCAGGCGCTGAGGATGCGGCGGCTCACGCGTCCCTACGCGGACTTCTTCGGCATCTACCAGGACGGCAAGCTCGTGGGCGTGTACTGCCCGTTCGACGTGCTGTACTCGGCCACCGGTTACGAGGCGTACGGGTGCCTCGGGTACCTTCCGCCCGACGCCCTGGCGGTGGCCACGAACATGGCCGTATTCCTGACCGACCGCGCCGGCGGGCAGTAGCATAGCCGGGGCGTGTCGATCATCGTCTAGCCGCGGCCGGGGTACGTGTTTAGCGTGGGTGGCATGGCCACGCGCCGTTGCGTGGCCATGAGCCCTGAAGCTCGGAGGAACATGGCCACGCAACGGCGTGTGGCCATGCCACCCGGCAATTGGGCGCCGCGCTAAGCACGTACCGGCCGGTACGGCCGCGATCATTGTTCGTCGCCGTGCCGGCGACGGCTAAACGCTGTCGGCCGAGCGTTTGCATCGTTTAGCCGCGGCCGGTACGGCCGCGATAATTCGTCGCCGCACCGGCGACGGCTAAACGCTGGCAACGGCCAAACGGGCCGAGCGCAGGCTGAGCGCAGGCTTGACACCTCTCCCGCCCGTCCCCACAATGCACCGACTCTTCCCGGCACACAGGACTGCTCATGGCCGAACGTCGTAACAACAAACCGAAACGCGCCAAGGCGAAGGGCAACGGCAAGGCCGAGGGCGTGCCTTTCCGCGTCCTCCTGGGCCGCGTGGGAAAACTGTTCGCGCTGCCCGTGGTGTCGGCCCTGGCGCTGACACTGGCCTTCCCGCCGGTGGACTGGTCGCCGGTGGCATACGTGGCCCTGGTGCCGCTCATCGTCGGGGCATTCCGCGCGAAATCCAATAGCGACGCCTTCTGGGCGGCCCTCCTCGGCGGGCTGGTCTTCTACGGCGTCAACCTGTACTGGGTGCTGCCGATCACAATCGCCGGCTACGTGGCTCTGATGCCCTACCTCGCTCTGTACTGGGCGTTGTTCGGGTGGGGCGTACGGCGGATCGGCCGGGCGACGCACGTGCCGCTGACGCTCCTGGCGCCAGTCCTCTGGGTGGCGCTGGAACAGATCCGCGGGTGGATGATCTCGGGCCTGCCGTGGATCTACGTCGGCCACACCCAGCACGCGAACCTGACGCTGATCCAGACGGCCGACGCCCTCGGCGCGTACGGCGCCAGCTTCCTGTGCCTCATGACCTCGGGCCTGGTGGCGGACCTTCTGGTGCGGCCGCTTTTCGTTCCGCCGGCGGAAGAGCTCCCCGGCGCGGCGGGTCAGGTCGAAGACTCGCCGTGGCGAGAGGCCCGCCGCACGCCCGATCGGGAGACCCGCCGCGAGCCAGAGGCGGGCGGCGCCCGCATGCGCCTCAGCCGCGTCATGGTCCTCCTGGTGGCCCTCACCGTCGCCGCCTGGGTGGGCACGATCGGGTACAGCGTGTGGCGGCTCGGCCAGGCGGCCGCGCGCGAGGGGCCCGTCGTCGCCTCGATCCAGACGTGCGTGCCGCAGGAGGTGAAGCAGGAGGCCCGCCTCAAGCAGATCGAGGAGCTCGAGGAGGAGATGCTCGCCGACCAGATTTCGCTGACAGAACAGGCGGCGGCCGAGGCGAAGGCCGCCGGACTCAGGATCGACTTGGCCGTCTGGCCCGAGACGATGGTGCCGGGGTACATGAACCAGGACTTCCTCGAGCACAACCTGGCGGCACGCTTCAAGGACACCGGCCTGCGGGAAGTCTTTGAGTACCTTCAGCGCCGCTCGCGGCTCTACTGGTCGCGCATCCAGAAGGAATCCCGCGACCTGGGGGCGCCGATCCTCTTCGGGGCCGCCAACGTGCACCTGGAGGGCGCGTACCGCCTGCCCGGCGGCGGCTTCATGTCGCGCGGCCCGCGGTTCAACACCGCGTACCTCGTGTCGCCCGAGTCGAAGCCGTTTGCGGCGGACCACGCGTACTCCAAGGTCCACCTCGTGCCCTTCGGCGAGTACGTCCCGTTCACCCGGAGCTGGCCGTGGCTCTACACCCAGCTTCGGGCGTTTACACCTTATGAATATGACTACAGTATTACGCCAGGCGACGAGGACCAGGCGCCGTTCGTGCTGCGGTACGACGGCCGCGAGGAGCGTAGGGTGGGTGCTCCGCACCCACTCGTTCAAGATGGAATGGTGGGTGCAGAGCACCCACCCCACGCTCGCGAGGCCCGCTTCCAGGTGGCCATCTGCTACGAGGACTCGATGGCCTACCGCATCCGCGACATGACCCGCTCGGCCGACCCCGCCCGGCCGAAGGCCATCGACTTCGTGGTCAACATCTCGAACGACGGGTGGTTTCACGGCTCGATCGAGCTCGACCAGCACCTGAACCTGTGCGTCTTCCGGGCGATCGAGAACCGCGTGGCCGTCGTGCGGTCGGTCAACACCGGCATCAGCGCCCTCATCGCCCCGAGCGGCCGCGTCGAGAAGGTCGTCGAAAGGGACGGCAACCGGCGGTACATTACCGGCGAGATCGTAGGCCGCCTGACGCTCGACGACCGCCTGGCGCCCTACACGCGCGTCGGCGACGCCTTCGCCCTGGCGTGCCTTAGCGCCGCGGCGGCCCTGGTGGCGGCGGCGATCTTCCTCGGCAGGCGTAAGCGAAAGGAGTCCGCAACATGAACGGGTGGCTCATCGCGGTAGCGGCGGCAGCCGCTCTTGCGGCAGGATGCCAGGGGGCCGGCGCGCGCCAGGCCGCGAGCGCCTCGGGCGACCCTGCCGCCGACGTGCCCTACGCCATTCTCGTCGAGACCCTTCGCGCGGGCCAACCGGCGCTGGCCGCCTCGGCGGCCGAGACGTTCCTGGAGGCCGACCGCCCGCCGCCGATCGAGCTGGTCGAGCTGCTGGCCGACGCCGGCGACGTCCGCGTCCGCACAACCGCCGTCGCCCTCCTGGCCACGACCCGCCGGTCCGAGCTGGCCCCGCTCTTCCGCCGCAAGGCCCAGGACGCGACGCCCCCGGTGCGTCTCGCGGCCGCCTTCGGCCTGGCGATGACCGGCGACCCGTCGCAGGCGACGGCCCTGCGCGACGCCCTGGCCTCGCCCGACGTCACCCTGCGCCGCACGGCCGCGTGGCTGCTGGGGCTGATGGGGAATCCGTCGGCCATCGGCATGCTCCGCCTCAAGCTCGACGACCCCGACGCCGTGGTCGTTCTGCGGGCCGCCGAGGCGCTGCATCACCTGGGCGCCAAGGAGGGCCTCGATGAGGTGAGGTCGCTGACCGAGAACGATCTGCACCAGGTCCGCTACTACGCCACGCGCCTCTTGGGCCGCCTCGGCACGACGGCCGACATCCCGCGCCTCGAACGGCTGGCGCAGAGCCGGTACCTGGACGTGAAGTTCGCGGCCATCGCCTCGCTGGCCCAGCTCGGGGACCTCAAGCGGATCGGTATGCTGCTCGACCTCCTCGACTCGGGCGACACGGAGGTGCACGTGCTGGCGTCCCGGCAGCTCGGCGACACGGCCTACACGCCGGCCATCGAGCGGCTCGAGAAACTCCTGAAGAGCCGGGACCCCACCGTGCGGACCTCGGCGGCCGAGGCGATCATCCGCATCCGGTCGGCCCAAACGCCGTGGCGCAGCCGCATCCTGGCCGACCAGCCGGCGCTCCCCGGCGCCGCCCCCGCCCCGACGCCGATGGTCCCCGGCACGCGCATCCCGGCGACGCCCGCCGTGCCGCCGCGGCGGACGCCCCCGGCGGCGCGCGAAACGCGACCATGAACTCATAGCGCCGCCGAAGCGCCCGGCCGCTCGTAATTCCTTTTGTGCACTGAATTTTTCTTGACGGTCCTCGGGCGACAACTAGAATCGCGGGCTATAGCTACTATTGGGACGCTGTCGGTGTGGGGAGGGAGTATGCCGTGGCCTCGCCCTCGAGCCGCCGCGGCGACCCGATGCAACCTGCTGGCGGGCGGCCGGCGGCTTCCGTGAAAGGAGGAGACCTTGAGTACGTTGGGCAAGATTCTCACGGTTCTGGTGGTGCTGGTGTCTGTCGCGGTGGCCGTCTTGGTGACGACCCAGGTCTTCCTCAGCCAGAATTGGAAAGACCTCTATGAGAAAGAGGTCGGCCTGTTCAACCAGGCCCTCCAGCAGCGCGACAACGCTTTCCAGCAGCGCGACAAGACCCGCGGCGACTGGGACGCCGACAAGGCCGCCAAGGACCAGGCCATCAACACCCTCACCGATGAGTTGAACGTCCGCAAGGGTACCATCACCACGCTCACCACCGACAAGGAGAACCAGGAGAAGCGCCTGGCCGAGCTCGCCGAGACCGCCAAGGGCCTCGACACCTCCTTGAAGAGCCTTGTCACCGAGAAGGACAGCTGGCGCAAAGAGCGCGACGACGCCATGAAGAAGGCCGAAGACCTCATGACGATGAACTCCGAGTTGGACCAGCAGCTGCGCGTGGCCCGGGCCGATCTCGCGGCCCTCAAGGAAACGCTTCGCCAAGCCACCGAGGAGAAGGCCGCCGTCGAAAGCAAGATCGCCTGGGTCCTCCAGAATTATCAGGACGTGAAGCTCCCGCAGCAGGTGCCCGCGGTGCCGAGCGAGAAGATGAAGGGCATTGTCACCGCCGCGGACAATGAAGCCAAGACCGCCACCATCAACCTCGGCGCCGACGACGGGGTCGTCAAGGGCATGAAGTTCCTCGTCTACAACGCGGCCACAGACAAGTACCTGGCCACGCTGACCGTCGGCATGGTGTCGAAGAACAGCGCGGCGGGCGACCTGACTGTCATTCGGGGCTCCGTAAAGGCGAACGACAATGTCACAAATCGGTTCGAGTAGTGGCGTTCGTGTAGCGGCCACGCCGCTCAGCAACGTTTACACGGTTCTCCTGCTGATCGGGGCGCTGGTCCTTGCCCTGACGCTCGCGGGGATCTGGATCATCGGCGACCGCACCTACGGCGTCGTCTGGGGCATCACCGACTCCGGCAAGGTGAACCTCAAGCGCATCGACACCGCCAAGGCCGACGAGGAAGCCGCCCAGAAGGAACTGAACGACAAGGCGGAAGCGCTGAAGCAGTGGCCGGCCGGCATGGTGCCTCCTGTGCCCCCCGCCCCCGGCACGACGGCGCCGGCAGCGCCGACGACTCCGCCGGCCGCGCCCGCCACGCCGCCGGCGACCCCGGCCGCGCCTGCCGCTCCGGCGCCGCCTGCGGTCCCCGCGGCTCCGGCAACAACTCCAGCGGCTCCGGCGGCTGAGAAGGCGCCTGAGAAGTAATCCGCGGGCCGGTAGCCCGGCCGGCCCGACTAGGTAACCGTCGGCCGTCTCGCCGCCCCAGGTCGCGGCGCGATCGTCACCTCGAGGACTGGCATGATCTTCGACCGTTTCATCGGCCTCTTTTCGGCCGACATGGGCATCGACCTCGGCACCGCCAACACCCTGGTTTACGTGCGAGGCCAGGGCATCGTCCTCTCCGAGCCTTCCGTCGTGGCCGTCGACAAAGACACCGGCCGCGTCCTCATGGACGGCATGGCCGTCGGCGCGATGGCCAAGAAGATGATCGGTAAGTGCCCAGCGTCGATCCGGGCGGTCCGCCCGATGCGGACCGGCGTCATCGCCGACTTCGACATCACCGAGGCGATGCTGTACTACTTCATCCGCCGCGTCCACGGCCGCGCCCGCTTCATCCGCCCCCGGGTCGTCATCGCCATTCCCTCGGGCATCACGGCCGTGGAGAAACGGGCCGTGCTCTCCAGCGCCCACCGCGCCGGCGCCCGCAAGGTGCACCTCATTGAGGAGCCGATGGCGGCCGCCATCGGCGCCGGCCTCCCCATCGACGAGCCGACCGCCAGCCTGATCGTCGACGTCGGCGGCGGCACCACCGAGGTCGCGGTCATCAGCCTGGCCGACATCGCCTGCTCGCAGTCCATCCGCGTCGCCGGCGACAACCTCGACCAGGCCATCATCGAGTACATGAAGCGGACGTACAGCCTGCTGATCGGCGAGTTGACGTCCGAGCGCATCAAGATCGAGATCGGCAGCGCCTGCCCCATGGCCGAGGAACTGGAGATGGAAGTCGGCGGGCGGGACCTCATCGCCGGCCTGCCCCGAACCACCACCGTCACGAGCCAGGAAATCCGCGAGGCCCTCTCCGAGCCGGTCCAGGCGATGATCGAGACCATCAAGCGGACCCTCGAAAAGACCGAGCCGGAGCTTTCCGCCGACCTCGTGCACAACGGCATCACGATGTGCGGTGGCGGGTCGCTCCTCAAGGGCCTGCCCACCGTCGTCGCCCAGGCCACCGGCCTGAAGGTCCGCGTCGCCGACGACCCGATGACGTGCGTGGCGCGCGGCACGGGCGTGTTCCTCGATCACCTGGACCAGTGGGGCGGCACGATTGACATGACGGACGAGGAAGTGTGAGCCCCCGAGCCAGGGGGAATTCTTCCGAGCACTTCGGTTCCCGTCCTGCTATAAGAGTGTGGCACAGCCGCCCTCGGCTGTGCGTGTCTTGCACGCCCGAGGGCGGGCGTGCCACAGGCTCGTAAACAAGCACCTTCCCGGTCGCCGCGGCGACCGGTTGCCGAACCGCCGGAGACGTCATGGCACGGAGGTCGCGCAGGTCATATCGGGGCGACAGCGCTCGACGGGTTGCACGAGGGGCCGTCATGCTCGCCCTGCCCCTCGTCGCCCTCGCGATGGTCTTCCTTCCGCCGTCGATCACCGACCGCGTCCGCGTCTGGGCCGGGCCCGTCTTCGCGCCCCTCCAGAACGTCACGGAAGACTGGTCGCTGGACCTCGCCGATCGCCTGCGCCACGGCGACGCCTCGGCGCCCGACGCCCAGGCGCAGCGCGAGGACCGCGTGGCATCGCTCGAGAACGCCCTCGCCCAGGCGGCCGCCGTCCTCGGCGAGTACGACCGCCAGGTGCGCGACCTCGCGAAGATCCGCGACGGGCTCGACGGCTTCCCCTGCCGCGTGATTCCCGCGCGCCTGCTTTCGCCCGAGGTGCCCGGCGGGCACGCCGGGGCACGCCTCGGCGAAGGGGCCGACAAAGGCATCCGCAAGAACGCGGCCGTCGTCGCGGGCCAGATCGACCGCGGCGCACGCGAGGCCCTCCAGCGCGGCGAACCGATCCTGACCGCCGCCGGACTCGTCGGCATTGTCGACGAGGTCGGGCCGCTCACGAGCACCGTCCGCCTCATCACCGATCCGCGGGCCACCATGATGGTCCAGGTCATCACGCATCGAAACGGGCAGTGGCGCGCGGGGCCCGAGGGCGTAGCGCGAGGCACGGCGGACGGAACCGCCGTGTTGGTCACAGGCATTCAGCGGACGAGCGACGTGGCCCCCGGCGATTTCGTGGTCACCAGCCCCCCCCGGGAGTCCAACCTGCCGTCCTATTTGATCGTCGGCCGCGTCGTCCGGTGTAACCAGAAACCGGCCGCCGTGTTCATCGATCTCCTCGTCGAACCGCGCGTGCGGCTGAGCGACGCCCGGCAGGTCTACGTCCTCTCGCCGGACTTCCAGGTCGCCCCCCGCAAGTAGCGCCGCGCGAGGCACTTGCCATGCCCGTTTAGCCGTCGCCGGTACGGCGACGGGGACGCCGCGAACAACCGTCGCCGTTCGTGCCTGTTTAGCGTGTCAACGTCCATGTGCAGGGTGGCATGCCCAGGCCGCCTTTGCCTGGGCATGTTCCCGGTTGTCCGGCATGCATGCCCACGCGAACGGCGGCGTGGGCATGCCACCCGGCTATCCGGAGCAATACGCTAAACACGTACCGCCGTTCCGGCGACGGCTAAACAAGCGGGGCAACCGTGCGCTGGCTCCTGGTCGCGATTCTCGCCTACGCCTGCCTGGTTCTCCAGACGGCCGCCTTCCGGCCGGGAGGCTTGGCCGTGCCCGTCGACGGCCTCTGGGCACGCCCGGACCTCGTACTGCTGCTCGGCCTCTTCCTCGCCCTGTACCTGGATCCATACGAAACCTTCGTCATCGGCTGGTGCCTGGGTCTGGCGTCGGACCTGGTGAGCATCTCGGGGCGGCTGGGCGTCCAGCCGATCCTGATGTCTTTGGTGCTGGCGGTCGTGTGCCACGGGCGCGGCCTCTTCAGCCGGACGCGCGTGCTCACGCAGTTTCTCCTCGCCTTCGGCGTCGTGGCGCTCGTACATTTCCTGTGGTACGTGGCAACGCGGTTCTTCCTGTACTACGGCATCGAGGACGCCCCGCTGGCGATCGGCCGGTCGATGGAGCAGGCGCTCCTCGACGCCCTGTACGCCGCGGTCCTCGCGCCGTACCTGTTCTGGGTTCTCGAGCGTCTCCGCAGCGCGCTCGGCGTGGCCGACGAAGCGCGCCAGGGATGACTCGCGGTTGCCTCGCCACGGCGAGTCTTCGACTTCGGCTCCCCGCTAAACGCGCCTCTGCATTCGCCCCGGCCTTTCGTCGTCCAATTCGCAATCCGAAATCCGCAATTCCGTGCTGTCCTTGATTTCCCTCTCCCGCCGCCGTACCATGCCTGTTGTCCTGCGACCGTGTGACCCTCTATGTATGCGACGCGACTGAAAGCAGTGGCCGCCCTTATCGGCATCGGCGTGGTGCTGGTCCTCGGGTGCCTCCTGGAGATCCAGATTCTCGAGGGCGCCCGCTACCGCGACGAGGCCGACCAGCGCCTCCGGCGCCCGCCCGGCTTCTACCCGACCCTCCGCGGCACGATCTACGACCGCAACGGCATCGCCCTCGCCGAAGACGCCGGCGCGTACGACGTGGCGGTGTACTATCCCTTTATCGAGATGTCGGACGAGTTCGTCGCCCAGATGGCCAAGCGCTGGCAGGTCTCGCCCGCCAAGGTCCGCGCGCGCGTCGTGAGCATGTGGAAGGAGCTCTCGCGCCTCACGCTCATCCCGCTCGACGAGCTCCAGCGCCGCGTCGATATCGTGACCGCGCGCGTCGAGGACGTCCGCGCCAGCGTCGTCCAGCTTCACGGCCGCCGCATCCGCGTCCGCGAGGAAACCTACGGCGAGCGGACCAGCATCGCCCACCCGATCATCCACGACGTCGACCTCAAGGCCGTCGGCGTCATCAACAGCCGGCCCGACGACTTCCCGGGCCTCGTGGTCGAGCCCACGCGGCGGCGCGAGTATCCGCACGGCGCGGCGGCGCCGCACGTCATCGGCTACCTCGGCGAGGTGACGCGCGAGGACCTCGCCGGCGACCTCAACGCCGACCTCCCCCCCGGCCACCTCAAGCGCTACTGGCCGGGCGACGCCGTCGGCCGCGCGGGCGCCGAGGCCGCCTGCGAGGACCTGCTGCGCGGGTCGCGCGGCATGTTCCAGAAAGGGATCGAGGGGAACTTCCTCGAGGACATCGAGCCGGTGCCCGGCCGCGACGTACACCTGACGCTCGATATCGCCCTCCAGGCCGACGCCGAGGAACTCCTCGACCATGCCGCCACCGGCCGCGCCGCCGCCATCGTCCTCGACTGCCGCACGGGCGAGGTGCTCGTCCTGGCCTCCTCGCCGCGCTATGACGTGCGGAGTTTCCAGGCCGACTACCCCGACCTCCTCAAGGACCCCGCCCGCCCGCTCGTCAACCGCGCGATCTCGGGCCTGTACCCCATGGGGTCCACGTTCAAGGCCATCACCGCCACCGCCGGGCTCCACGAGGGCGTCCTGACGCCCCGCACGTTCCTGACCTGCGAGGGCCTCCTGAGCGCGGAGCACCCCAACCGTTTTCGCTGCCACATCTACCCGAGCGGGCACGGGGCGATTCCGCTGCGGACGGCGATCCAGAAATCCTGCAACGTGTTCTTCTACCACGTGGCCGAGTTGCTCGGCGGCGGCGCGGGCAAGGGGCAGCTCGAGCTCGGGGCCTCGCGGCTCCAGGCGTGGGCCGGGCAGTTCGGCCTCGGCAAGACCTCCGGCATCGGCCTTCGCGGCGAGGCCGCAGGCCGCATCGACGTCGGCGATCCGCGGAACATGGCCGTCGGCCAGGGGGAGCTGCTGGTCACGCCCCTCCAGGCCGCCCAAATCTACGGCCTCGTGGCCACGAGCGGGCGGATGCCGCCGCTCAAGCTCATCCGCGAGTTCGGCCTCGGCGAGGGCGAGCGCTCCCTGCGCCTGAACCCGCAACTGATGAGCGTCCTGCGCGACGCCTTCGCCGCCGTCGTCAACGAGCCCGGCGGCACCGGTTACGGTTACGCGAACCTGCCCGACATCGCCATCGCCGGCAAGACCGGCACCGCCCAGGCCGGCAAGGGCGAAGACCATGCGTGGTTCGACGGCTTCGCCCCGGCCGACAACCCGCGCATCGCCTTCTCGGTGATCGTCGAGCACGGCGGGCACGGCGGCACGGCCGCGGCCCCCATCGCACGCGACATCGTCAAGGCCTGCCAGGCTCACGGCTATTTCGGGGACCGCCCTGTCGCCGAACCGACTAACGGCAAGCCGGGCAACGGCAAGCACAGCAATGGGAAGAACGGCAACGGCAAGCCGCCCGGCGGCACGCCCGCGCCCGAGCCGCCGGCGAAGCCCCCTTCGCATCCGCTTGGATAGTACTACAACGCCACTTGACCTCGTGCGCGGTGGGTCTCCTGACCCACCGCGCAGCAATTGCCCCCCAGCGGCAAGACAACGCAGGTGCGCGGCGGGTCGGGAGACCCGCCGCGCGAAGGTAGAGTCGAGGTCTGGCGCGGTGACCTGCGGCCACGGGGAGTTGCCGTTGCCGGCGGCTTTCGCCTTCTGGCCGGTGCCTCATTCCGTGCCGCGTTCCGGTTCCAGACCCCGCTCATCG
>Ga0315273_10004860_pt1 | contig 16550 bp, 5 predicted proteins | sample YL17G02_0_MG_FD_205753 | JGI IMG/M metagenome (GOLD analysis project Ga0315273, IMG submission 205753) | Sediment microbial communities from Yellowstone Lake, YNP, Wyoming, USA - YL17G02_0 | ecosystem: Environmental > Aquatic > Freshwater > Lake > Sediment | place: USA: Wyoming | collected... | reverse complement strand
ATCTGTTGCTACACCTGCAAGAACACTCACGATTGCCGTTCCATCAGATGATCCTCTAAGGACATTGAACGTGTAAGTTGTACCGCTTCCTGCAAAGTTGCTAACTGCCGGATGAGTCGCATTTGCAGAGCCAGTTACGGTAATATCACTTGAAGTAAAGTTAAGGACTGATTCACTAAAGGTTGCAGTGTAGTTTAGTATTGTAGCATTGGTTGTAGAGCCGGAGACTGGGGAAGATGTGAGGGATACAGTTGGGGGTATAGTGTCAATTGTTAAAGTGTAAACGTTTGATGCAGTGTTTGGATTTGTAGCTGCATCTGTTGCTACACCTGCAAGAACACTCACGATTGCCGTTCCATCAGATGATCCTCTAAGGACATTGAACGTGTAAGTTGTACCGCTTCCTGCAAAGCTGCTAACTGCTGGAGTGGTTCCATTTGCAGTGCCAGTTACTGTAATATCAGTTGCATCAAATCCTATGACAGGTTCGTTAAAGGTTGCATTGAAACTAAGTGTTGTAGAACTGGTGGTAGCACCAGAGCTTGCAGTGGATGAGGTGATTGATACAGTTGGGGCTGTTCTATCAATGATAAATGATGTAGGTACAGAGGTTGCTGTATTTCCTTGTTCATCAGTAACTGTTACTTTCCAATAATATTGTTGGCCATCAGTTAATTCAGAAGACACTGGATATGATGTCCCAGATTGTGCAGAGCTAGTTTCTATTATATTTGTAAAGCTAGTATCATTAGCAACAGTGATCACATATGGATTGACTGCAAGTGCAACATTATCAGTTGCATTATTCCATGTTAATGTTGGATTTATGTTTACAGATGTACCATTAATTGGAGCAATGTGTGCTCCTGGTGTTGGTGCTATATCGTCGATATATGTGACTGTAATAGTAATATGATCAATAGCTGGGCTTGGACTTGCACCAACTCTCTGTGCAGCAAAGGCTAGACCAAAGTTGGCAGAATTGATTTCAGCAGGTGTCCATGTTGTACCCCATAGGTTTGATGAACCGCCATAGGTAGCAATTCTATCGGTAGGTTCCCAATTAGTTGCGTTCAATAAATTAGTTCCAACTGCTGCTGTTCCATCTTTTGTCAAGTTAACTGATAAATCTTTGGCAGTAGCAGTTGAACTTCGTTCAACAGACACGGCTATTCCTTGGATTGTTACACCTGTTGGAATATTAAAGGTGAAATTTTTTGCAACTAGTAAATCAGTAGTTGTAGTACCACCATTTAGTGTAGCTGAAGTGGATCTAAGATTATTGCTTGAAAATACATTTGTAGGAGTTCCCCAATCTGCATTTGCACCAATAATGCTTGCTGCAGTAGTTGGATTATTTGGACCAACTGTAACTGGAGTGGCTGCAAAAACAGACACGGATAAACTAGATAGTAAAATTACTGAAATTGCAAATAGAAATATTTTTGATGTGACCAAATTACAGACCTAACAAATTGAGCCTGAAAATTGAATATATCTTTAGTGCTAAGTATTAACTAAGTATTATCTAAAGAAATATTTACCAATTTCTAAACTTTTCTTTGGTGCAAAAATCTACAATATTTAGATTTTAGCTACTCAAAGTAAAGCTGAGATAAATCCAGATTCTTAATGATATAATGCAGTCCCAAGACAATCATGCTATTTGAAGGCAGGATAAAGTTGGATTCTAGAAAAACATACAATCATTGTCTTGGAAGACCAGTTTTGTATCAAGTTAAAACTAGTGACAATACCATAGATAGAGAAATTAAAATCGGATAAATCCTAATTGATGGTTAATTCAAAACTTTAGACCTGAAAAATATTCCAGATCCTACAACTCGGAGAATAAAAACATGGAAAAACAGATTTTTGCGGTACACATTACAAAAAGTCACATCTTCATCTATATCCATGTGAGAAAGATGTGGTAAAGTCAGAATGATTCTAGAAAAAAATTATCTACAAGAAATAATTAAAAATTTGAAACTAGAGAAAATTAAATTTATGGTACTTGAGCCAGGCCAATTTGGACTGTAGTTGGACTGGTTGCATTCACCGTGACATATTGGAATCCACCGTTTGCAGTAGTGATTGTATTAAATCCTAGAGGTGTCAGATAGAATGGACTTGCGTTGATTTGTGCAAGGACTACATCTGGGATTAATCCACTGTGAGTTGTGCTACCAGTAGAATTTGTGAATTGGACATTTGCTTGTGCAGTTAATAATTCAAATGTAAATACTGCAGCACCTGTTACTCCAGTCTCATTGAGTGCTTTGATGCCGTCTTTGTTAACATCACTAAACACATCAAAGATAATTGTTCCTGTTTGTATTGGAGCAACTTGTCTGAGTGCAAAGTTTACAGTTGTTGTACTGCCCTGGCTTAGAGTTGGATAGCTATAGGTGAAATTTCCTGCATTTGGAAGATGTCCTGCTGGAATTGGTGCTACTTGTACTAGTACTACATCAGGTAGTACACCAGTTGCATTGTAAACACCATTAGCATCAGTAGTTACTGTAGTTTGAGTTAGTGTAAGGAAATCTACTACAAACACTTGGACTCCTGCTAATCCTGTATCGTTACCATTTTGAATTCCATCATTATTAATATCCTCAAATACAGTTCCATTAACGGTTGCTAGATTTGGTAGAGAAATTGGTGTCATTGGGAAATTAACTGTATTAGTTGTTCCACCAGATATTGTTGGTCTTGCATATGAATTAAATCCAGTTGATGGCAAGTGATTTACTGGAACTGGTGCTGTCTGCACTAGGAGTGCTCCAGGTGCTACACCGTTAAATGAATAAGTACCATTTACATTAGTTGTTTGGTCTACTAGTCTTGTACCATTACCATCTACTAGAATTACAGTTCTATTGGCAATTCCAAGATCGCCTAAATCTTGAATTCCGTTGCCATTATTATCGGCAAATACAATTCCAGATACAACTGATGAATTTGTATTAGTGTAACTGACTGTTAATTGATTTGCTGCAGTGTTGGCATTTCCTGTCAAGTCAGATGCAACACTTGATGCCATGTTAATTGTGATAGGACTATTGGATGGTGTAACATCTATTGTATAAGTTGTAGAATTTACTGGTACAAAGTTACTTGCTGTTCCATTAACTATAGTAAAGTCACTAATTGCAACACCTGTTACTGCCTCTGAGAATGTAGCAGTTACTGTAAATGGTGAAGTACTAGTTGAGTTTGATGGAGTAGATAACACTACAGATGGTGCGGTAAAGTCAGTAGTTACGCTAGTAGTACTTCCTGTACCTGCAACTGCTGTCACTGCAGAACCAGTATTGTTTACAGCATCAGTTAGTGTAAAAGAGAAACCCAATAATCCTACAGTCTCAGAACCATTTAGAACGCGTGTCAAAGTACCACTAGTGGCATTTACGTTGCCAGTTGCAGTTTGATTACCAATTGTTCCAGTTAGTGTGGAACCTGCCTCAACTGTGGCAGTAACTGTAACTGTATCACCAGATTTTGCTTTGGTTGTATCTACATTGTTTGATGCAATAGCAACATTTACTGGTGTAGCTGGTGCGGTATTATCAAAGATAAATGATGTTGGCACGGAGGTTGCATTATTTGCTTGGGCATCAGAAACTGCTACCTTCCAATAATATTGTGTACCGGAAACTAGTGTTGAATTTACTGGATATGTTGTTCCAGATTGTGCCAGACTAGTTTCAACTATATTTGTAAAGCTAGTATCATTAGATATAGTGACTACGTATGGATTTGCTGCAAGTGCAACATTGTCAGTTGCATTATTCCATGTCAATATTGGATTTGTGTTTACTGAAGTGCCATTAACTGGAGCAATGTGTGCTCCTGGTGTTGGTGCAAAATTGTCTGTATATGTAACTGTAATTGTTATATGATCAATAGCTGGGGTTGGAGTTCCAGTATTTCTTGCTGCAGAAATTGCTAAACCAAAAGTAGGAGAATTTATTTCAGAACTGGTCCAAGTTGTACCCCACAAGTTTGTAGAGTTACCATATGTGGCAACTGCATCTGATGAAGGCCAGTTAGTTACTGTTGCCAAACTAGTTCCAACTGCTGCTGTACCATTTTTTGTCAAGTTGACTGACAAATCAGTTGCAGTATTAGTTGAAGTTCGCTCGATAGACACGGCTATACCGTTAATTGTAACATCGGCAGGAACATTAAAGCCAAATCCGTTTGCCACCAATAAATCAGATAATGGTGCGCCAGGAGATAATGGTGCAGTTGCTCTAACATCATTACTTGAAAACACGTTTCCAGGATTTGCCCAATCTACATTTGAGGCAATAGGTACATTGGCTGCCGTAGTTGGACTAGTAGGACCAACAGATGCTGGAGTTGCTGCAAAAATCGATGCGGGCAAGCTAGATAGTAAAATTACTGAAATTGCAAATAGAAATATTTTTGATGTTACCAAATTATGAACCTTATGAGGCATTTTAGATTATAGCATATATACTTTATGCAGAATAAAATTTTTCTGGTATTTTTCACATTCTCTGTACCGATCTAATTTCAAATACGTATTTTCGAGTAATTTTCAATATTTTGTCTGATTTTTTTTAAAAATACCCTAATCTTCAAGTTACATTAATTTGTATTTTTTTTATTTTTCTAGAAATTTGGATTATTCAGGTTATCAAAAATATGATTAGAATTGTATATTTCAAGTATCAACGTCAAGATAATATCATAAAGTCATTTTTATTGTTTTAATATGTTATGTGGTAATGAACATAAAAAATGAAATATAATTCTCTACATGTTATTTTCCATACTAGAAAATTTCTAAAGATATGATTCTAGTGCAGTCCTATTTTTACGGTGGTTGTGCTATTTGGAGTTACTGGAACAAATTCAAATCCGCCGTTTGCACTAGTTATACTGCTAAATCCTGAAGGTAAAACTGCGGCGTTGATTTGTGCAAGAACTACATCTGGAATTAATCCACTGTGAGTTGTGACTCCAGTGAAATCAGTTACTTGCACATTTGCTTGTGCAGTGAGTAGCTCAAATGTAAATACAGTTGCACCTAATACTCCAGACTCGTTGATATCTTTGATGCCGTTACTGTTTACATCATCAAACACATCAATTACTATAGTTCCCTGGTCTGCTGGAGTGATTGGTTTTAGTGCAAAGTTTACAGTTGTTGTACTAGCTTGACCTAGAGTTTGGTAGCTGTAGGTAACGGTATGTGGAAGATGTCCTGCTGGAATTGGTGCTACTTGTACTAGTACTACATCAGGTAGTACACCAGTTGCATTGTAAACACCATTAGCATCAGTAGTTACTGTAGTTTGAGTTAGTGTAAGGAAATCTACTACAAATACTTGAACTCCTGCTAATCCTGTATCGTTACCATTTCTAATTCCATCATTATTAATATCCTCAAACACAGTTCCGTTAACTGTTGCTAGATTTGGTAGAGAGATTGGGGTCATTGGGAAGTTAACTGTATTAGTTGTTCCACCAGCTATTGTTGGTCTTGCATATGAATTGAATCCAGTTGAAGGCAAGTGATTTACTGGAACTGGTGCTGTCTGAACTAGGAGTGCTCCAGGTGCTACACCGCTAAATGAATAAGTACCATTTACATTAGTTGTTTGGTCTACTAGTCTTGTACCATTACCGTCTACTAGAATTACAGTTCTATTGGCAATTCCAAGATCGCCTAAATCTTGAATTCCGTTACCATTATTATCGGCAAATACAATTCCGGATACAACTGATGAATTTGTATTAGTATAACTGACTGTTAATTGATTTGATGCAGTATTGGCGTTTCCTGTCAAGTCAGATGCAACACTTGATGGCATGTTAATTGTGATAGGACTAGAAGATGGAGTAACATCTATTGTATAAGTTGTAGAATTTACTGGTACAAAGTTACTTGCGGTTCCATTAACTATAGTAAAGTCACCAATTGTAACACCTGTTACTGCCTCTGAAAATGTTGCAGTTACAACAAATGGAGCAGTATTAGTTGAGTTTGATGGAGTAGATAACACTACAGATGGTGCAACAAAGTCAGTAGTTACGCTAGTAGTATTTCCTGTACCTGCAACTGCAGTTATTGCAGAACCGGTATTGTTTACAGAATCAGTTAGTGTAAAAGAGAAACCCAATAGTCCGACAGTCTCAGAACCATTAAGGACACGTGTTAAAGTGCCAGTTGTGGCATTTACGTTACCAGTTGCAGTTTGATTGCCAATTGTTCCAGTTAGTGTGGAACCTGCTTCAACTGTGGCAGTAACTGTGACTGTATCACCAGATTTTGCTTTGGTTGTATCTGCATTGTTTGATGCAATTGCAACATTTACTGGTGCTATTGGTGCGGTATTATCAAAGATAAATGATGTAGGTACCGAGTTTGCTGTATTTGCTTGGGCATCAGAAACTGCTACCTTCCAATAATATTGTGTGCCGGAAACTAGTGTTGAACTTACTGGATATGTTGTTCCAGATTGTGCCAGACTAGTTTCTACTATATTTGTAAAGCCAGTATCATTAGATATAGTGACTACATATGGGGTTGCAGCCAGTGCAACATTGTCAGTTGCGTTATTCCATGTTAAAATTGGGTTTGTATTTACAGATGTACCATTAACTGGAGTAATGTGTGCTCCTGGTGTTGGTGCTGCATTGTCTGTATATGTGACTGTAATTGTAATATGATCAATAGCTGGGGTTGGGGTTCCAGTATTTCTTTGGGCAGAAATTGCTAAACCAAAGGTAGGAGAGTTTATTTCAGAACTGGTCCAAGTTGTACCCCACAAATTTGTAGAGTTACCATATGTGGCAACTGCATCTGATGAAGGCCAGTTAACATTTGTGACTGCTAAACTAGTTCCAACTGCGGCTGTGCCATTTTTTGTCAGATTGACTGTCAAATCTCTGCCAGTATTAGTTGAAGTTCGCTCTATATCTACTGCAATTCCATTAATTGTTACACCTGCAGGAACATTAAAGCCAAAGCCATTTGCAACTAGTACATCAGACAAAGGAGAACCAGGAGATAATGCTGCAGTTGCACTAACATCATCACTTGTAGTTACATTTTGAGGATTCGCCCAATCCACATTTGGACCAGCGATATTTGCTGCAGTGGTTGGACTGTTTGGACCAACTGATGCTGGAGTTGCTGCAAAGATTGATGCAGGTAAGCTAGATAGTAAAATTACTGAAATTGCAAATAGAAATATTTTTGATGTGACCAAATTATGAACCTTATGAGGCATTTTAGATTATAGCATATATACTTTATGTAGGATAAAAATTTTCTTGTATTTTTCACATTCTCTGTATCGATCTAATTTCAAATACGCATTTTCAAGTAATTTTCAATATTTTATCTGATTTTTTTAAAAAATATGCTCATCTTCAGGTCAAATTAAATTTTAATTTCTTTATCATATTATATCCAATATTGATACTTGAAACATAAAATTGCGATCATGATTTTTTGCCTATTTTTGAATAATCGGTATTTTAGGACAGAATATTTTATATTATTTTAATATAGTATGAATATATGACTTAATATTTTTTGAGATGTAGTTCTCTTTTATTTTCTCTACTAGAAAATTTCAAAAAATATGATGCTAGTGTAATCCTATCTTTACTGTAGTTGTGCTGTTTGGCGTTACAGGGATGAATTCAAATCCGCCGTTTGCACTAGTTATGCCACTAAATCCCGGAGGCAAAACTGCCGCATTGATTTGTGCAAGGACTACATCTGGGATTAATCCACTGTGAGTTGTGACTCCGGTGAAATCAGTCACTTGCACATTTGCTTGTGCAGTGAGTAACTCAAATGTAAATACAGTTGCACCCAACACCCTTGACTCGTTGATATCTCTGATACCGTTACTGTTTGTGTCATTAAACACATCAATCATTATTGTTCCATGGTCTAATGGAGTAATTGGTTTTAGTGCAAAATTTACAGTTGTTGTACTACCTTGAGCTAATGTTTGGTAGCTATATGTGAAATGTCCTGTTGATGGAAGATGTCCTGCTGGGATTGGTGCTGCTTGGACCAACACTACATCAGGTAGTATGCCAGTTGCAGTATATGTTCCATTAGCGTTGGTAAGTACAGTGGTTTGGGTTAGTGTAAGGAAATCTACTACAAACACTTGGACTCCTGCTAATCCTGGTTCACTATTATCTTGCACTCCGTTGTTATTTGTATCCTCAAAGACAGTTCCATTGACTGTAGCTCTATTTTGTGTAGTAATTGGAGTCATTGGAAAATTAATTGTTGTATTTGATCCTGAAATTATTGTTGGTCTGAAATATGAATTAAATCCAGTTGATGGTAAATGATTTTGTGGAACTGGTGCTGTCTGTATCAAAAGTGTGCCAGGTGCCATACCAGTAAATGTGTAAGAACCGTTTACATCAGTTGTCTTGTCTGCTAGTCTGGTGCCATTACCATCAACTAGAATGATTGTTCTGCCAGATATTCCAAATTCGCCTATATCCTGTATACCATTGCCATTAGTGTCATCAAAGAGAGTTCCAGATGCGGTTGTAGATTGAATACTGTAGGTGACCGATAATTGATTTGCTGCAGTATTGTTGTTTCCCGCCATATCAGATGCAGCACTTGAAGCCATGTTGATTATAATTGGATTGATAGTCGGAGTCACATCAACTGTGTATGTATCTCCATTTATTGCAACAAAATTACTCTTTGTCCCACCTACTACCATCAAATCTGCAGTATCAACACCTGTTACAATCTCTGAGAATTTTGCAGTGACGGTAAATGGAGAAACATGTGTTGGATTTTGTAAAGTAGACAGAACTACTGTTGGAGGAGTATTATCAAATGTCACTTCAAGATGTGCTGCAGTGCTTGGGTTTCCTGCAGTATCGGTTGCTGCACTAAAAGGCATGTTAATTGTGATGTGGCTTAAAGTAGGTGTAACTTGTACTGTAAAAGTCGTAGCATTTAATGAAACAAAACCCGATGTTGTTCCATTAACTACTGTATAGTCACCAATTTCAACACCCGTTACATTCTCTGAGAATTTTGCAGTTATGGTAAATGGAGAAACATGTGTTGGATTTTTTGGAGTAGAAAGTACTACTGTTGGCGCAGTGCTGTCAATGGTCAAATTGTATGTGTTTGATGCAGTGTTTTGATTTGTTGCTGCATCAGTTGCTTTACCTGCTAAAACACTGACAATTGCCGTTCCATCAGATGATCCTCTAAGTACTTTGAATGTGTAAACTGTATCATTAACTGGAACAAAGTTGCTAACTGCTGGATGAGTCGCATTTGCAGTACCAGTTACGGTGATGTCATTTGCAGTAAAGTTAAAGACTGATTTGCTAAATGTTGCAGTATAATTTAATGTCGTAGCAGTTGTAGTAGAGCCGGAAATTAGATTAGATGTGATGGATACATTTGGTGGAATTGCATCTTGCAGGAAAAGCGAACCGGAATTATTTCCACATAAATTATTCACAGAATAACTTGCATTAAATCTTGCATAATCAATTAATTTCTGACGGAGTTGATCTACTGTCAAACTAGGATTTTGCTGGAGTAATAATGCGGCAGCTCCTGCAACATGTGGTGTAGAAGCAGAAGTTCCAGGAAAGACACCATATTGGTGAGATAGAACATTGTCGGGACCGCAGATTTCTGGTTTTAATCTAGAGTCATCAGTTGGTCCTGATGAACTAAATGATTCCAGTGCATCAGTTGCCTGATTAACTGCACCAATGCTCAAAGCACCAGATGCGTCAGCAGGAGTGCTGATGCTTCCCCCCCTTGTTGCCATGCTTGGATCAATACTATTGTTTACAGCATCAATGTGAAAAAGATGGTTTTGTGTTGAACTCCATGACGCTAAAACTAGACATGCACTTCCCACAGGAAGTCCCTGAGGTATTGTTTCCACAGGAGATTGAGTTCCTGATTGAGTGCCAATGGAATCTCCCACTCGTGTACTCATACTTGAATCATACAAGAAAAGATCATAGTCTTGGTTTGTTGTAGCCCACGCATTCCAACTTGCAACATACTGGCTTCCAATATCAGTTACAGGAAGACATGCTTTGAGGTTTCCAGATGCAGTTGAATTAAACACATTCACACTTTGATACCCCATACCCACCAGTCCTAATGAGGTTGCAATACTAGGACTAGCAGAATATGTTCCCTTCCAGTGACTGGTACCTGAATTACCTGCAGCTACAGTTACCAGTATTCCAGCAGCTTTTGCCTGGTTTACATTTTTTGCAACAGGTGATGTTCCATCTCTAAAAAATCCACTGGTTCCATCTCCACCTGATCCTGGAAATCCAAGTGAGGCAGTAATTACATCAACATTGTTTGCTATTGCATCAGATACAGCATTGCTAAAATCAATACTGTTTTGAATTGCATAAACTCGAAGCTTGACATTTGGTGCCATGTCAACAACAATTTCAGCGACTGCGGTTCCATGTGAGGTTCCTTCAATGCTACCACATGCAATGTCTGCGCAACCAGGAGCCTTCCAAGAACCTACAATGTTTGAAGAGATTTCAGGATTTGCTACAAGAAAACCAGCATCAATTACTGCAATTGTGACACCGGTGCCAGTGTATCCTGCATCATGCATTTTATTGGCAAGAGCATAGTTTACGCCTTGGCTAACTGCATGATTGTAAAAAACTGCTTTAATTGGAGAGCCAATTCTTTTAACATTTTCCAAACCACTCAGAGAATTTATTTGGCTTGCAGATAGTTTTGCAAATATTATATCATCTGCCCGAGATATTACTGGAATGTTGACAGGTAAATTATCTAATTTAGAATTTAGATAGATATAGACATCAATTTTATCTGATGCTATTTGGTTTAGCTGGAGTTGGGTTGAATTTGATATTCTAGAACTCAAAGTTCCACCTTTAATCAATTGAGCAATATCAGAATCAATTTTCTCAAATCCGACTGGAATTTGTTTTGATGGTATTTTTCCAATGGGCTGTGAAATTTTTTCTGCAAAGATATTTCCTGATGAGATAGTTGCAAGTAGAATAACTGTTAAAAATAAAAAAAGATGTGCTTTGCTCATCAAGAATCCTTACTTGCACGGTAATTAAATCGTCAAGTGTAATACTTTATTGAGACAAAGAGCAATTAGATTCTAGAAAACAAAGATTTTCTAGTGCAATCCTATCTTTACTGTGGTTGTACTGTTTGGAGCCACTGAAATAAATTCAAATCCACCGTTTGCAGTGGTAATGGTACTAAATCCTGGAGGTAAAACTGCTGCGTTGATTTGTGCAAGGACCACATCTGGAATTAATCCGCTGTGAGTTGTGACTCCAGTTGGACCGGTAACTTTGACATCTGCTTGTGCAGTGAGTAACTCAAATGTAAAGACTACAGCATTTTGTACACCTGTTTCACTAATATCTTTGATGCCGTTACTGTTGGTATCATCAAAGACGTCAATGATTATTGTTCCCTGGTCTGATGGAGTGATTGGTCTAAGTGCAAAGTTTACAGTTGTTGTACTACCTTGAGCTAATGTTTGGTAGCTGTAGGTAACGGTATGTGGAAGATGTCCTGCTGGAATTGGTGCCGCTTGGATCAATACTACATCAGGTAGTATGCCAGTTGCAGTGTATGCTCCATTGACATTTGTAAGTACAGTGGTTTGAGTTAGTGTAAGGAAATCTACGACAAACACTTGAACTCCTGCTATTCCAGGCTCACCTTGATTTTGGACTCCGTTGTTATTTGTGTCCTCAAATACAGTTCCATTGACTGTTGCTCTATTTTGTGGAATAATTGGTGTCAATGGGAAGTTGACTGTGCTAGGTATTCCTCCAGGTATAGTTGGTCTGGCATAAGAGAAAAATCCAGTTGAAGGCAGATGGTTTTGTGGAACTGGTGCTGTCTGTACCAATAGTGTGCCAGGTGCTACTCCAGTAAAGGTGTAACCACCAGTTGCATTAGTTGTCTTGTCTACTAGTCTGGTGCCATTTCCATCTACTAGGATTACAGTTCTGCCTGCTATTCCTGAGTCACCTATACCTTGCAGACCATTGCCATCAGCATCGGCAAATACAATTCCAGACACAGTTGCAGGTAGAGTGCTAGTATAAGTTACTGATATCTGGGTTGCTGCAGTGTTGCCGTTTCCTACAATGTCTATTGCGCTGCTTGAGGCCATGTTAATTGTAATTAATGCAGCAGTTGGAGTAATGTTAACTGTGTATGTATCTGGACTCACTGTAACAAAGTTACTCTTTGTTCCTCCTACCACTACAAAGTCACCAATATCAGCACCGGTGACTGGCTTTGTAAAGTGTGCAGTTACTGTAAATAGTGTAGTGCTAGTAGAGTTTGTTGGAGTAGATAACACTACAGCTGGTCCTGCTGTATCATAAAAGATTAGAGTCTTTACTACTGGTGTAGATACATTAGCTGCTGCATCTGTTGCCGTAATTGTCATGGTGTAAACTGCGCCACCAACTAGAGTGTTACCAAATCCTGTTTCTAATGAACTTCTTGTAATAGAGTGTGCACCTAAAGTTTTATCGCCAGGTGCAAAGTTGTAAGTGTGTGTGAGTGCATCAGATGCACCACCTGTTCTTGTAAATGTGATAGTACCTGAAGTTACTGCCGTACTTGCACTTAGGGTGTAATTTGCAGAGAATGCATTAACCTGAGATCCTGATGCAGGAGTAACTAGTGTGATGACAGGAGCAGTATTGATGTATTGAATCGAAGTCCTGCTAACTGGGACAGCAGAGTTTAATGCGAGATCTTTGGCAGCAATTGTCATGGTGTAATTTGCACCGCCAACTAGAGTGTTGTTGAATCCTGTTTCTAATGAACTTCTTGTAATAGAGTGTGCACCTAAAGTTTTATCGCCAGTGGTAAAGTTGTAAAAGTGCACTGCAGGATCGGCTGTGCCAGCAGTTCTTGCAAATGTAATGGAGCCTGTAGATACTGGTTCACTAAGTGTGAAATTTGCCTTGAAACTAGAGTTAACTGTAGAGCTTACAGGAGTTACTGATGAAATTACTGGTACTGTAGTATCAAAAGTGATTCCAGTGTTGGTAACTGATGTAGGCACCAAAGTTAAGGTATCCCTTGCAGAAACTTTCATGGTATAAACGGTGCCATTAACTAGAGAATTTCCAAATCCTGCTTGTAGTGTTGTGCTATTAATTAAATGGGCACCTTGTAGTTTATCACTAGTTGTAAAGTTGTAAAAATGTGGGGCAGCATCAGCCGTACCACCAGTTCTTGTAAATGTGAAATTACCAGAACCAACTACCTCACTTAGTGTATAATTTGCAATAAATGCTCCATTAATTCTAGAATTTGTTGTAGGAGCTACCAGTGTAATGGCTGGAGCCGAATTTATAATGTTAATGCTCTGAATTGCAGTAGCAACATTATTTGATGCATCCTTTGCAGTCCAAGTAACTAGAGTTATTCCAGGAGGAAATCCTGAAGATTCGCCAGGTCCGATGCTACTTGATACGACTGGGTTAAGATCAGCATTGTCGTATACTTTGGGAGTTCCAAGTGTGACAGGAGTTAATGGACCTGTTGCATTTTTAATTATATTTGCTGGTGCAATTAATTCTGGTTTTGTAGTGTCAGGACCATTCAAATTTATTGTTAGACCAGTTATTGGACCCGGTAGTGGCAAAAATCCTGTATTGTTCCAGAAATCATTAGAGACTGCGTCAAGAGCAGTGACTGGACTTGGAGGGTTGCCAGGTGCAACATGCAAAATATAAGTCCATTTGGTCCAATTGCCTGGTGAGTTGGGTGTTGCAGCTACATTTGGAGTTTGATCAGTGTTTACATAGACAATTTTTACACCAGACGTTGGCACAGTTATTGCATCTGAAGCAGTACCATTGATTCGCAAGTTATAACCCAAGTTTGTGCCTTGTATAGTTTGACCAGCTGTTGGTTTTGTAATTGTAACTGTTGGAGCAGTAGTATCCTGTACTGGTCCTACTGTAACATATTGAATTGCAGTAGATGATCTGCCAGAATTATCTGTTGCAGTCCAAAGTACCCTAGTAGTTCCTTGTGGGAATCCATTGCTTATTTGAGATGTTGCATTGTTTGTAATGACTGGTGATGGATCAAAATTATCTGTTGCAGTGGCAGTGCCAAGTGAAATTACTGTAAGTGCTTGTGCAGAGACGAATGATATATCATGAGGTGGTGTTATTATCGGAGGAACGTTATCGACTGTAGCTGGAAGTGCTACTTTTGCAACATAGCTAAACGTGTGTATGCTGTATCCTGGAGTATTTTTAATTGTAGTAATCAGTGTATCAAGATTAGCTAGTTCTGTAGCATTTACTGCATTTGCAAATGAAACAGCAGTATTGTTATTGATAAGTGTCATTTGTGCAAAGTCTGAGGGATGCATGGTAATAACAGCATAGCCGTTTGAATTTATTGTACTATTGACAACGCTCAATATTGTAGATAATGGGGTCTTGATAGGTATGCTGCCAGTGACATTTTTGTATTCTATTGATTGTGGAAGATGATAGATATTGTGGCTGTCTTTAATGTCAGAGAGAGGAATTGCCTGGTAGATAGGTTCAATTTCTTGTGAAGTCTCTGAACTGACAATCCTCATGCCATTTGTTTGCATTGCTTGAAGTGTATCTTCATTATAGCTGTTGTAAGGAAGTACAAAGACAGTAGAGTTTTGTCCCCACAGAGTTTGCATCTTTGCACCTGCTAGCTTTAGTGTATCAGTTTGGGTTTGAAGAGTTAAAAGAGAATAATCATCGTGGTTCCATCCATGTACAGTAATCTCAAAGAGTTTTGACTGGTGACCCACATTTACCTTTTGAACAACAAATTGATCATTTCCTATAAAATTCATGATAATTGGGAGAGTAGCATTTGCGTTTTTCTCGGTGAATTTGTCCATGACTGCACCTTGTACCGTATTTAGATAGTAATCTTGAATGTCATCTATACGAAATATGACACAATTACATGCACCTGAAATTAATGCACTTGCAGGAATTGGAGTTGCAATAACGCCGATAACAAGAATAGAAGCCAAAGTAACACATGCAAATATCTTAAACCAATTAGAATTAGAGAAGATTCTATCTAGATTTGATCGCATAACAAAATTCTGATTTGAGGTAGGTATAAAGATTACGTATTTTTGCTGTATCATTTTGTTGTGACAAATCTATAAAAAAAGATACAAACGCAATTGATTTTCAAAAATCACAAATTGAACTTGCTTAGAATCAATTTCAGTTTACATTGTTGTTAATTTATTTTATAGTGATGAAAAAATTTTTGGCAGACATTAATGAAATTATGATAATAGAGATCAATACATGGCAATAGAAAATTTAGATATTTTTCTTGATATAATCAATTGATTTTACAGGTGATGGATCCGTCTTGTTCAAAACAGCCTTGTAAATAGAGGTGTAATCAAGCATGTAAATCAGTGAGACCAGTTTTGTCAAGATATGGCCTTTAACTGATTGGATCTCTCGAAACTCAATTTTGTTTTCATCAAAGTATTTTTTTAACACATCCCATCTTTCCTTTGTTTTTATGTAGTCATCTTGACCACGAATCATGATTGGTTGAATAATAGATTTATTCTCCCATGCAACAATTCCGTTGTGAGATGCCTCAATTACATCTTCTATAATGATATGCGATTTTGTATTTTCCTGAAATGAAGACTTGAATCTAATTGCTGCTGATTGCAATCCATGTGGATAGTAAATTAAAGGAATTCCAGAGATCCATTGCGCCAAATCAAGTGAAACATTTGTCTTAGAAAGATTTTCAGACGATATCATGTTTCGCATATTAAATAGTTGATCAATTGATTCATCAATATCATTACTAGTTATTGCAAGTATTGGATTCAAAATTTTTAAAATGGAATAGACGTATTTTATAAACGAGGTTCGTGGAGAGTGAATCATTTCAATTTTTTTATAATCAATTTTATTTCTAGTACAGATGTCTTCCATTTTACCTCCAGAAGAAAAGGCAATCAACGAGCACTCTAGATTTTGAGCTGATTCCAATACAGTGATTGTTTCCTGAGAATATCCAGAAAAACTTGTAGTTATTACCAGAGTGTTTTTATCAACTGTCTTTGGTAACAGATATCCTTTGACAAGTGAGACATGAATTTTACTTTTTGATAAAATGGATGAAAACAAATCTCCAATTGCACCAGAGCCTCCCACTCCTGCAAAAATAATATGATCAATTCCGTCATAGGATGATTCCTCAAAGTCTGATTCGTAAGATTCTCTTGCAATTTGCGGCCATTTATCATAGACATGATGCATTCCAGCAGGATCATATTTTTTCAAATCAGAAATATTCATTTGTCAGTCATTACCAAAGTTTTCAATATAATGATTTGTCATACCGACACCCTCAAATCATTCCAATCTAGACTCAAGATATTGAATGTGCTTCTTTTGTCGCAGTTTTTCTCAACAACTAGAGGTGG
>Ga0315273_10004859_pt1 | contig 16551 bp, 9 predicted proteins | sample YL17G02_0_MG_FD_205753 | JGI IMG/M metagenome (GOLD analysis project Ga0315273, IMG submission 205753) | Sediment microbial communities from Yellowstone Lake, YNP, Wyoming, USA - YL17G02_0 | ecosystem: Environmental > Aquatic > Freshwater > Lake > Sediment | place: USA: Wyoming | collected... | reverse complement strand
TACCAGGCCTGAACCAGCGGCCCGGTGGTCGAAAGAAGAAAGTAGGGCAGGCCGACCGTCACCCCCAGCAACCCCAGAATGCCGAGCGTCGGGTTGGCGCCGCCGGACGGTTTCCAGGCCGCGTTCGGCGTGATCGGCAGCAGCAGCAGACTCGCCGCCAGCAGTCCGGCATGCAGCAGGACCTGGCGGTTCGCCGCCACGTGGCTGGTGATCCAGTGGGCGTACAGGTAACCCAGCAGCAGCACCAGTTGGAAAAACAACATGCAGGTGGCCCACACCGCCGCCGACCCGCCGAACCAGGGCAGGATCAGCCTGGCAATCAGCGGCTGGACCTGGAAAAGAAGGAATGCGCTGACAAAGACCGTCGCCCCGAAAAGGAGAACCAGGTTGCGGCTGATTCCCGCCTCAGTAGCGCCGGATTCCGGCAGCGGCGGTGGATCGAGCGATGCGTGTTCCAACTGAAATGATAGCGAAATCCGCGCCGGTCAGCGCGGCCAGCGGGAGTCTTTGACCTCCAGAGCCTTCCGCTTGGCCCATTCGAGCACTCGCTTCAGCGGGGGGAAGAAGTCGCTTAAGACAATCAGACCCGGAATTAGGAAAACCCACCCCGGCATGATCGGCAGTATCAGCCCGGCGATGCCCAGGAGAACCAGACCAATTCCGGAAGCTAGACGCAGGATTCGACGCAAGGGAGTTGTAGCCTTCAGTTTAGCATCGGCGTCGCAGCCCGGCGCCGGCAGGCGCGCGCGGGCACGCGAATTCGCGATAAGATCGTGTACTTAACCCAAGGTTTTCCAAACATGCCAAAGCTCCAGGGAATTGACAAAATCATGATCATCGGTTCCGGGCCCATCATCATCGGGCAGGCCTGCGAATTCGACTACTCCGGGACGCAGGCCTGCAAGGCCCTGCGCGAGCTGGGCTACCAGATCGTGCTGGTCAACTCGAACCCGGCCACCATCATGACCGACCCCGGCATGGCCGACGTCACCTACATCGAGCCGCTGAACCTGAAGCGCATGACCCAGATCATCGAGCGGGAGCGCCCCGACGCGCTGCTGCCCAACCTGGGCGGGCAGTCGGGCCTGAACCTCAGCTCCGAGCTGGCCAAGGCCGGGGTTCTCGAGAAGTACGGCGTCCAAGTGATCGGCGTGCAGATCGACGCGATCGAGCGCGGCGAGGACCGCATCGCCTTCAAAGAGACCATGAACCGGCTGGGGATCGACATGCCGCTCAGCGAGCCGGCCTATTCGGTCGAAGAGGCCGAAAGCGTCGCCGCGAAGCTGGGATACCCGGTGGTGATCCGGCCCGCTTACACCATGGGCGGCACCGGCGGCGGCCTGGTCTATAACGTCGAAGAGTTGCGCGTGATCGCAAGCCGGGGCATCGCGGCCAGCATGGTGGGGCAGATCCTGGTCGAGGAGTCCGTGCTCGGCTGGGAAGAGCTCGAACTCGAGGTCGTCCGCGACGCCAAGAACCAGATGATCACGGTCTGCTTCATCGAGAACGTGGACGCGATGGGAGTTCACACCGGCGATTCCTATTGCACGGCCCCCATGCTGACCATCGATCCGGAATTGCAGAAGCGGCTGCAGGCTTACTCCTACAGCATCGTGGAAGCCATCCAGGTGATCGGCGGAACCAACATTCAGTTCGCGCACGATCCCCAGACCGGCCGCGTGGTGGTCATCGAGATCAATCCCCGCACCTCCCGTTCTTCGGCCCTGGCTTCCAAGGCGACGGGATTCCCGATTGCGTTGGTTTCGTCCAAACTGGCGGCCGGATTGACGCTGGACGAAATCCCCTACTGGCGCCTGGGGACGCTCGAGAAGTATGAACCCTGGGGCGAGTACGTGGTCGTGAAATTCGCCCGCTGGGCCTTCGAGAAGTTCCCTGGCTCGGAGGACAAGCTGGGGACGCAGATGCGCGCCGTCGGCGAAGTCATGAGCATCGGCAAGACCTACAAGGAGGCGTTCCAGAAATCCATCCGGTCGCTGGAGAACGGGCGCTACGGGCTGGGATTCGCCAAGGACTTCAATCGCAAACCGCTCGGTGAATTGCTCGACCTGCTGGCGCAGCCGACCAGCGAGCGGCAGTTCGTCATGTACGAGGCCCTGCGCAAGGGCGCCGACGTCTCCCTGTTGTCCGAGAAGACCTTCATCAAACGCTGGTTCATCGAGCAGATGAAGGAACTGGTCGAGCTGGAAGAGGAGATCCTGCGGTTCCGCGGAGAGCCGCTGCCCGACGAGCTGCTGGTTCGCGCGAAGAAGGACGGCTTTGCCGATCGCTACCTGGCCAGGCTGCTCGGTTCCCGGGAGGGGGAGATCCGCCGGCATCGAATCCGGCTGGGCCTGGTCGAGGCCTGGGAGGCCGTGCCCGTGAGCGGCGTCGAAAACGCGGCCTACTACTACTCGACCTACAACGCGCCCGACCGGTCCACGGCCAGCACGAACCCGCGAAAGGTGATGGTTTTGGGGGGCGGTCCCAACCGCATCGGACAGGGAATCGAGTTCGACTATTGCTGCGTGCACGCGGCCTTCGCGCTGCGCGACGCGGGCTACGAGTCGATCATGGTCAACTGCAATCCGGAGACGGTTTCCACCGACTACGACACTTCGGACAAGCTCTACTTCGAGCCGCTCACCGTCGAAGACGTGCTGAGCATCTACGAGAAGGAAAAACCCGAAGGAGTGGTTGTGCAGTTCGGCGGCCAGACGCCCCTCAACATCGCCGGAGAACTGGCCGCGGCCGGGGTCAAAATCCTGGGCACTCCGGTCGAGGTCATCGACCTGGCCGAAGACCGCGACCGGTTCCGCAAGATGATGGAGCAGATGGGCATCCCGATGCCGGCCTCCGACATGGCCGTCAGCGTTGCCGAGGCCGTCGAGATCGCCGGCCGGATCGGGTATCCGCTGATGGTGCGCCCCTCCTACGTGCTGGGCGGCCGCGGGATGGAGGTGGTGCACGATGAGGAAATGCTACGCCGCTACATGGCCGCCGCCGTGGACGTCACTCCCGAGCGGCCGATCCTCATCGACAAATTCCTCGAGAACGCCACCGAGGCCGAGGCCGACGCGCTCTCCGATGGCACGGACGTTTTCGTGCCCGCCGTGATGGAGCATATCGAACTGGCGGGCATACACTCGGGCGACTCGGCTTGCGTCATCCCGCCGGTGACCATTCCGGCCAGGCACCTGGAAACGATCGAGGACTACACCCGCCGGATCGCCCAGCAACTGGGCGTGGTCGGCCTGATGAACATGCAGTACGCGATCGCCAACGACATGGTTTACGTGCTGGAGGCCAATCCGCGCGCTTCCCGCACGGTTCCGCTGGTTTCCAAGGTGTGCAACATACCGATGGCCCGGATCGCCACCCAGTTGATGCTGGGCGCCCGGCTGGCCGGCCTGGGACTCAAACGCGCCGCGATCTCGCATTACGGGGTGAAGGAAGCCGTCTTCCCCTTCAACATGCTGCCGGAAGTGGACCCGCTGCTGGGCCCCGAGATGCGCTCGACCGGCGAAGTGCTGGGCATGGCGGGCACATTCGGCGAGGCGTTTTTCAAAGCCCAGGAAGCCACCCAGCAAGCCCTGCCGCTGGAAGGAACGGTATTGATCACGGTGGCCGAGCGCGACCGTCCCGGGGTGGTCGAGGCCGCCCGCCAGTTCGCCGATTTGGGCTTCCGGGTCCTGGCCACCGCCGGAACGGCGGCCTGCCTGGCCCAGCACGGCATTGCCTCGCAAGTGGTGAACAAGACCCACGAGGGACGGCCGCACATCGTGGATTTCATCAAGAACCGCGAAATCCATCTGATCGTCAACACCCCGGCGGGCAAGCAGAGCAAGTACGACGATTCCTACATCCGCAAGAACGCGGTGAAGTACAAGGTGCCCTACATCACCACGCTGGCCGGGGCGCTGGCGGCGGGCAAAGGCATTGCGGCTTACCGCCAATCCGGAACCGGCGCCGTCAAGTCGCTCCAGCAGTACCACGCCGAAATCAAATAAACCGGGGACAGGCGCGACGTTCCCCGGTTTCTGCCGGTTCGCCCCGGCCAGCGGGGCCTGGGCCCGAAGGCGACATGCTGACCTGGCTGGAATGCCTGCGAGGCGCGCGATGCTGGCCGGCCGAATTCTCCGCAGTGAAGCCAACTATCGCACCCGGCGTTTGCAGCGCACCCCTGGAACGCCTATCATGGGATCGAAGAGTATGATCGACCTCAAGCTGGAAACGCTGGTCTCGAAGGAAATTGAGGTGGATACCGAGACTCTGGCCGCCATTGATAATGGCACAAAAGCCGCCGATGAAGGTCGGACGGTCCCGCTCGACGAAGTCCGCAAGATGATCCCGAAGTGGATTTCAAAATTCGAATCTCAGAACCGGCGTTAGCGGATCTCGAGCAGATCGTCGAGTACTCCTGGGCTAACTTCCCGGCCAGCGCAGAACGATTTGGAGTTGCAATTCTCAATCACGTGGAGCTGTTGGGAAGGCTTCCTTACATCGGAAGCCCCATTTCCGGACGCCCCCACGTCCGCCAATTGGTCCACACACCGATTCTGGTCTATTATCGGATCCATGAAGAGCGCAAGGTCGTCTAAATTCTTCACTTCTGGCACGGTCAACGGCTCCTCCCCGGTCTCTGACGATTTGCCCGCGAATTTGAACGTGGGGACAGGCGGGACGTTCACCGGTTTTCCAGCGCGGCGCGGAGGCGCTGCCGGTTGGCTCCCGATTGGTCGGCGGCGGCGATGAAGCGTTTCATCGCGGCGGCCAGCGGCGTCTGGGCCGGCATGCGGAAGATCCAGGGGATGTTGGCGCTGGTCAAGGTGCGGTCGTCGGCCAGCGCGAGCACCGGAAGAAAAATCTTGTTGGCCAACTGCAAGGCCAGGTGGGCCGCCTTGCGCTCGGTCGCGATCACACCCAGCGTGCGCTCGTCCTGAAGCAGCCGGACCAGCTCGTTGACGGCCTTTCCCCAGGGGACGTCGGAATCCAGGCCCACTACACGATAGCGCGCGGAGACGTCCAGGGAGGTCACCAGTCTGTCGGCGCCTGGCCCGAAAACCGCGATCACCGCCTGGCCCGCGGGAAGGTCGGCCAGCGGCGGGCCGGTGTAACTCACGCCGTTCTCGCCCACCCGCGCGTAGGGTTTCTCCATCGGATACAGGCGAAATTGCGCCTTGCCGCCTTCGACCGTCCCGAGATACATCGGGGCGACGTTCTTCGCATTCGGATCGAAGACCATCTCCCCGGTCACCCCCTTGTAGCGCTGGACCCCGGTCAGCGCGTCGCGAATCCGGCCCCGGTTCAATCCCGCGCGGCAGACAGCGTCCAGCAGGACCTTCATGGCGTCGAAAGCCAGCGAGGAGAACGCTTCCGGAGACGCCGCGAATCGCCCCTGGAAGCGTTGCCTGAAGCCGGAATCCAGGCGCGAGGGGTCGTAGGGGAACACCACTTCCAGCCCCTCCGCCGCCGCGCCCGCATTCCGGAACAGCGCGTCGCCGAACACGCGGAAGCTCCCGAAGACGCGTTGCTTCATGCCCATCGCGCGCAGTTGTTTCAGGATCGCTCCCGCCGGGCCCGCGTCGCCCCACAGCACGATCGCGTCGGCGCGCGAGTCGTTGATCACCCGGAGCTGCCGCTCGAAATCGGTATCGCCGGGCATGTACTTCTGTTCGATCACCACGGGGCGGCCCAGACGCCGCGAAGCGTCGCGGAACTTGAGCACGCCGAACCGGCCGTAGCGGTCATTCACCCGCAGCAGCGCCACCCGCTTCAAACCCAGATCCGTGTAAATGCGCCGGGCCAGCGTGTAACATTGCACCCGGTCGTCTTGCAGCACCGTCAGATACCACGGGATGATGGTTTCCGGAATAGTCGGGTCCGTGGACGCGCTGTTGACTATCGGCACTTCCGTTTTGAGCGTCACGCGAAGGGCGATGTGAGTCGAGTCGCCGCTGATGGATCCCAGCATCGCCCAGACCTTGTCGTCATACGCCATCTTCACGATCTCATTGCTCGCCGCGCCCCAGATGGCCTGATCGTTGTGCACCATCAGACGGAACGGCTGGCCGCAGTAACCTCCGGCGGCGTTCGCCTCCTCGATGGCCAGCGTCGCGCCGTTCAGCATCATTCTCCCGAGCGCTTCGTCCGGATGGTCTTTTACCGGTCCAAGAAAGCCGATGCGTACTTCGTCGATCCCGGCGAGCGCCGGATCGGGCACGTCGCGCGCCGCGCCGTTGTACTCGACCAGCTTGGTGTAGTGCTCGAAATAGGGTTTCGTGAACTTCGAGAATGGCCGCAGGTCCTGGGGCGTCCCCGCATACGGTTCCATCACGCGCGGCGCCGGCGGACCCGGCGGCCGGCTGCCGCAGGAACAGGGAACGGCGGTCTGCGCTGCCAGCGCGCCAGCCAATGCGACCGAAAAGCAGAGAATCCGGCTAAGTCGTGACATCACTCACTCCGCCTTCGCCGCGACGCCGTGGCTCAACCCCTTGGCCGTCGCCACCCAGATGTCGTCGCCCTGAAAATCGACGCCGTATACGTAATGGTGGGCCGGCGCGCTTGGAACGTCGAGTCGCGTGACGCGCCCCGCCTGATCGCGAATCAGCATCTCGGGCCGGCCGGTCTCCAGCGACGGCCGGTACACCGACCAGTTCCTGCCGTCGAAGTAAGCCAGGCCCTTGTCGGTCGAGAACCACGCCCGGTTGCCGTCCACCGCTTTCACCTGGTTGAGGAAGTTACTCGGCAGGCCGCTGTCCTGATCCAGGAAGTTACGCCAGTTTCGTCCATCGTAGCGGCTGGCGCCGAAGTAAGTCGCCACCCAGACGATCTTATCCTTCTCCACATAACTTACCGACGTGGTGATCTCGTGAATCAGTCCCTGGTCCTTGAACAGCACAATTTCGGTTTCACCGTCCGGATCGTTGTAGTCCTTCCAGCGGTCGTTCTTGACGTCGTACTCGAGCACGCCGCCGCCCCAAACGGCAAAGTAGACCTTCTCCTTGCCGGGGCTCACCGCATAGGTCCAGATCTCGTACATCGGCGTGTTCCGCTCGTTATAGAGCGTCCACTGGCCGGTGCGCGTGTTCAGCCGGCTGGCCCCGGCCGCGGTCGCCGTCCATACCTCATCGTCCTGGACCGCCACGCCGTAGACCACGTCATTGCTCAGCCCGCTGTTGAGTTGAGTGTAGGTATCGAAGCGCCCCGCCGAGTACCGGCTCAAGCCGCCCATGGTGGCGATCCACACGTCGTGGGTCTTCCTGTCCACCGCCACATACAGCACGGCGCGGTGAGCCAGCCCGTCCTGGGGCCGGAAAACCTTCCACTTACCTCCCTCATACAATGCGAGGCCGTTGTCGGTGCCCGCCCAAACCCGCTCGCCGTCCACCGCCACCGAGAAGACCTTATTGTCCGGCAGCCCGTCCGCGGTCGTGAAGTTTTGCCAGCGGAATCTCGGCATGGGCGGGGCCGCCGCCCAGAGCGTGGAAACAAGCAGGAGCGCAAGCGCGTATCTCATAGCGTCTTTAGATACTCAATCAGATCGTTGAGTTCGTCCTTAGTCAGATCGTTACTCACGCCGTGCCGGTCGGCGGGATTGAAGACCGTCCAGATCTCTTCCAGGCTCTGGGCCGATCCGTCATGCAAGTAGGGCGCCGACAGGAAGATGTTAGTCAACTGCGGCACGTCGAACAGGGGCGAGCGGTCGGTCGGCTTGCCGGTCCCCACATCGGTCAACTGCCGGTTCGTGTAGTCCGGGCCCGAGTGGCACACCGGGCACTGCGACGCTTCCGGGATCGGCGTTCCGTCCGTTCGCCGGGTGCGCTCGTAGAACGCCTTCCCGCGTTCCTGCGCGGCGGTCGGCTCGCCATCGGCGCGGCGGAACCGGTTGGGACGCCGGGGAATCGACTTGAGGAAGCTCACCAGGTCCGCCAGTTGCTCCGGCGAGTAACTCTGGGAACGGAAGAAGTACTTCTCGGTTCGCGGTCCGCACTCCGTCTCCAAATCCGGATTTGCTCCGTTCCACTTGAACGGACCCGTGTTGGCCACGTCCTCGATCAGCCGGTTGTCCACGATGTCGATGCCGAACCCGTCCGGCTCGAGGTCCCAGGCCAGTCCGTCGAGTGTGCCCTCGAGGTGACAACTGGCGCAGCCGAACTGGCCCTGGAACGAGAAGCGGGCGCTGTGAAACAGCCGTTCTCCCCGCCGTTCCGGCGTCAGGCCGGCCGGCCCGCCCAGAGAAATGGTCCGCGCCACTTTCCGCGCGCCGGTGTCGATCACCGACACCGTGTCGTCCAGGCGATTGGCCACGAACAGACGCGCGCCGTCGGAGGAAAGCGCGATTCCCTTGGGATTGCTTCCCACCGGAATGCGCGCCGCGACGAAGTTCACCGACGCCGACAAATCGTTGGCCAGCCGCGCCCGCTCCCTGGCGCCGGCGCGGCGCAGCATGCCCAGCAGCTTGTCGAGATCCAGCACAGTAATGCTGTCCGAGCCGCTGGTCGAGACATAGGCCGCGCGCTTGTCCGGCGCGATGGCCACCCCGAAAGGCAGCGAGAAGTAGCGTTCGACCTCGTCGATCGGCACTTGCACGCTCTCCCCCACATCCTCGCCGAACAGCGTGAGCGAGTTTCCAATCACAAAGCCGTGCGCGACGTGCGCCAGCGGGATCAGGTTCTTGGGGCGCAGTTGGGACGCAATGCCCAGCCGCCCGTCGGCGGAAATCGCCGCGTGGAAAACGCCAGCCACGTTGTGCATCCGCCACCGGTCTGTCACCACCTGCCGCCCGGCATCGATCACCGTGATCTCCGACTGCGGCGGCGTCCGGTGCGGGCCCGGATTGGGATAGATATGCGTGCCGTAAATGAACCGGCCGTCCGGCGAACCAACCAGATAGCTCGCGCCCCGGCCCGCCGCCAGGCGCTTTGGCTCCACGCCGCTGGCCAGGTCGATCACCGAAATGTTGCCGCCGATCCGGTTGGCCGCGTATAAGGTTTTGCCTGCCCGGTCAGCCAACACGCTGGTCGGCTCGAAACCCGCGTCGAGCGTCCTCACCACGCTTAGGGTCTGGGCGTCGATCTCCGTAACCGTGTCGCTCCACGAGTTCGCGACATACACGAACTTCGCATCCGGGCTCAGAGCCAGCCCTTTCGGCGTGTGCCCCACCGGCACGCGCCGCAGCACCTTGCCGGACTTGACATCCACCACTGCCAGCTCGTCGGATCCCTCGCAGACCACGTACAGATGGGCGTCGTCGGGCGACAACACAAGTTCGATCGGACTCAGATAACGCTGGGCGCCCGCGCCCGCAAGCAACCACGCGAACGCGGCCACCGCGGCCGTCACGGCAGCGAACGTGAGAGCCCTTCGCACGCTACTTCTCCTCGATCGTTACCACGCCATCCGCCGCCACATCGGTCAGCGTTTGGACAATGCCGCTGGGCCAGGTGACGGTGATCCGCTCGGCCTTCGCCGCCGCGCCCAACCCGAAGTGTACGCGGCCGTCGTCCTGCCCGAGGTACCCCGAGCCGGCGACCCGCTCCGCCTGTTGCTTGCGTCCTCCGGAAGTCACTTCGATCCTCGCGCCGATGCCGTCCCGGTTGCTCTTCTTTCCAACCAGCCGCACCAACAGCCAATGATTTCCGGCTGGCGAAACATTGTGGAACAGCGTCCCCGAGCTCCCCAGATTCACCAGGAAGAAGTCGATCCTGCCATCGTTGTCGTAGTCGGCCGCGCACGCGCCGCGCCCCACCGTCTTGACGTCGAAGACCTCGCCGGCGCTCGATGATGCGTCGGTGAACTTGCCCTCTCCCGCGTTGCGAAACAGCGAGTGCTCCTGCGGAACCATGTGGATCAACCCGCCGTGCGCGATGAAGAGGTCGCGCAGCCCGTCGTTGTCCAGGTCCTGAACCGCCGTGCCCCAACTCACGTATTGCGCGGTCAACTGCGAGATGCCCGCGCCCTCGGTCGCGTCTTTGAACTTCGCCGGCCCCACGTTTTTCAGCAGGCGGTTATACTTCGAATCGCTCACCCACAAGTCCACCCGGCCGTCGTTGTCGAAGTCCACGAACACCGGTCCCATGGCCGAGGTAGACTCTCCGCTCTGCCCGTAGGCCACGCCGGCGGGAACCGCAATCTCCTTGAACGTTCCGTTGCGCTGGTTGTGAAACAGAAAGTTCTCGGTCTTATCGTTGGCCACGTAGATGTCCGGGTAGCCGTCGCCGTCGAAGTCGCCGGCTGTGGCCCCCATGGTGCGCCCCACGTAGCCGGCGATCCCGGACTTCTCGCTCACGTCGGTGAACGTGCCGTTGCAGTTGTTGCGAAACAGCAGGTTGCTCTCGCCCGCGTAATCCAGCGGACCCGGATAGTTGTCGGCGGCGTAGTAGGCGCGATACTTCGGATCGAACTTCACGTACCGGCCCACGAACAGATCCACGCACCCGTCGCGGTCGAAATCCAGCCACGCCGATCCGATCGACCAGCCGGGGACTTTCAAACCGGCTTTCGCCGTGACGTCCTCGAACGTCCCATCGCCCTTGTTCCGAAACAGAATGGCGCGCTCGTAGCCCGTGACGAACAGGTCCACAAACCCGTCGTTGTCGTAATCGGCGGCAATCGCCGCCATGCCGAACAAATCCGCGCCGACCCCCGCCTGCGCGGTCACGTCGGTGAACTTGCCGCCGCCGTCGTTCCGGTACAGGCGATTGCGCGGCGTCTCCGCCGGCGGCTTGCGCAAAGGGAACGGATGCATGCCCGCCGCCAGCGGCTTGCCCGTGACCACGTAAAGATCCTGACGCCCGTCGTTGTTGAAATCGAACCACGCGCATCCCGCGCCCGTGCTCTCCAACAACGAGCCGAGTTTCTGCGCGCCGAAACTGTGAGTGAACTTAATGCCCGCCGCGGCGGTCGCGTCCTCGAACCGGATCGCGCCCGGCTCCGCCGCCAGCGCGGCGGCGAACGCAAGCTGCGGCAGGCCCCCCATCATTTCTCCCCCTCCGGAATTTCGGCCGGAACCGTCGAACGAAGCAGCACTTTCGGAACCACGTTCTCCGGCGCCCGCTCGGGCCCGGCGTGACAGCCCACGCACACCCGTTGCTCGCCGCGCCGCATCCAGAACCAGCCCTTCTCGCCCGCCAGCGCCCGGCCCGCGCGATCCGCCAGCTCGATCCGGATGGGCCGCTCCGACGGAACGTGCAGATAGAACGAGCCGTCGCTCTCGACCTTCGCCTGCCCCAGCCGAACCGTTCGCCCTTCCGCGTTCAACGAGTAAACCCGCACCGCGGCGATCGAGCCTTCCGGAAACGAAACCGGCGACTCGTACGCGTTCAGGCACAGCACTTTCGCCCCGGGCCAGCCGTGCAAACCCGACGGGTGGCGCGCCGGCGTTCCACGAGCGGTGTCGGTTTGGGGCAGCGCGGCCTCGACTCCGCTGCCGTCGCTGTAGACGGTGTACAACCCGGCCGGCCCCTCGAACAGAATCCGGCCGTCGCGCAGCACCTGGCGCGGCAGGTAGTTTCCGGGGGCGTAGGTCAAGCGCAGCGGCTCCCCGCCCGACAAGGGCATCGTCTCCATCTGGAAAGCTCCCGCGCGTTTGCGCGCATAGACCACAATGTCGTCGGCGAGATACAGCGGACGAACGCAGTCTTCATCGAACTTCGTGATCCGCCGCGGCGTCCCGCCCGCGCGCGACGTCTCCCAAATCTGCCACGGGTCCCCCTGCCGTTGCTTGCCCGCGAACAGCACCCGCCGCCCGTCGAAGGAAACCTGGGAGTTGGCGGTGGCAAAGAATTCCGGCGTCAACGGCCGCTGGCCGTTCAGCATGAGAACCGCGCAGGTCAAAGCAAGGTATAGACCCTTCACCTTTTGCTGAATTATAACCCGGTAGCACAGCCTTTAGGCTGTGAGAATAGTGACACAGCCTGAAGGCTGTGCTACCGGGTATTGTAGAGGCGCCGCCATTCGCCATCCGGGAATCTCTCGTCCCCCCGGTACGGATAACCGCTCATCTTGTGGAACGGCAGCGGCTCGACGCTCGCGCCGAACGCCGTATTCGCGTCCGAGTCCTTCGACCATCCGTCCACCAACAGCAGGAAGTCCCGCGTCCAGCCTTTGGCCAAGAGCGGCATCGCGCGGGCGTCGAACAGCAGCTTCAACTCGTCGCCCGAGCCCGTGATCACCATGCGGTCGTCGGCGGATTCCACCAACTCCCGCACATCGCCGTAGCGCGTGTACAACCCCGGGGTCGGATTCCAGATCGACGTTGCGCTGACATGCGCGTAGTCGAAGACCTCGGGCTGCTTCCCCGCCGGATCGATCACCAGCTTCGAGAAGCCGCGAAAACACAGCTCCGCTTGCGCCGCGCCCACCGGCGTCAGGCGCGCCGCGGGCGCCGCGGAAGATTCGATCAAAAAGATCTCATCCCAATACACGCACAAACTGGTGACAATCCGGATCTCGCGCGACGCCGAAAGGAACTTCCCGGCCAGGTCCGCCACCATCGTCTTGGGCTTGCCCGCGGGCATTCCCAGGTCTTCGATCACCGTGCGCCAGGCGCCGCGCGCGTCCTTCACCTGCAAATACGGCAGCCTCAGCCCGCCGCCGGCTTCCTGCGAGGCGGCCAGGAAGGTGCTGCCGTCCGCCCAATCCACCCAGCCGCCGAGCACCAGGGCGGCGCGGTTGCCGGACGCCGCGCCGGAACCGAAATCCAGGTCCAGGTGGTGCATCTGGGCCACGCCGGCGGCGTTGCGCCGGAAATCGTCCGGATACCGCCGGTCCGTGCTGAGGACGCGCTCGAGCACGTCGTGGCCGTGATGGTCCGTCGCGCGCACGGGATGAATCCGCCGCTCGGCGCCGAACAGCCGGAATTCCGGAAACGGCGGCGACTTGAACTTCTCGTTGGTGAAGATCTCGGTTCCCGACGGATGATCCAGCGCCACCAGTTGCACCTGGTCGAGATAGGAAACCTCGTGCAGTTCCTCGGTGATCCGCACCTCGAACCGCCCGTCGCGCTCGGCCAGGGCCCCGGGCGGAATCTGCACGTACTCATCGTGGTCCAGCGCGAAGACGCCGCCGTCGCCCGAACTGGCGCCCAACGGCGCGACGCCCAGCACGTCGGTGATGAATTGGAATTCTCTCCCGTTCCACGTGAATACCATGGGGCACGACCCGGACATCCGCGGCGCTTCCTTGGCCCGCAGCACCTTCCCCGCGGCCACTCCGGTTTCGTTCTGGATCATGCCGTTCGGCCAGGTGATGCGCACCGTGTCCGCCTCGCGGTACGTTCCCAGCCCGAACAGCAGCGGAAGGCCGTCGTACAGTCTCTTCTGGTACGCCGCGCCGGCCTTCACCTCGACCTCGGCGTTTTGCGCCAGGATCAGGTTCTTCACACCCTCGAGCGACACCTTGAGCCACCCATTGCGGGTCGCCGTGCGATTCAGCAGCAGGTGCAGGCTGCCGTCGCTTGCCACTCCCGCCAGGTCGGTCTTGCCATCGTCATTGAAATCCGCCGCGACCCATACGGCCCCTTTTCTGATTCCGGGAGCGGTCACGCCGCGATTTTCCAGATCCGCGAAGACCGGCGCACCGGAACCCGCGACGGCCATCGGAGCAGACTCGAACTTGCCCTTGCGATTCAACAGCAACCCCGCGCCGTTGGGTCCGGAGAACGCCAGGTCCATCCAACCGTCGTTGTTGGCGTCGGACACGGTCAGCGCGTTAGACCGCGCCGGCAAACCATCCAATAGCGTGGCCTCGAAGCGCCCGCGCAGCCGGTCGCGATACAGCACTCCGGCGCGATCCCGGTAGGCCACCGCGACGTCCATCGATTTCTCGTCGGACATCGCGCGCAGCGCCACGGCGTCGGTCGCCTCTCCCGGGGCGAACGGAAAATCCGCGCTGCGCTCGACGAATCCGTTGGTCCCCTGGTTGCGCAGCAGCGCGGATCTCGAGCCAAACAGCAGCAGGTCCAAATCGTAGTCGTGGTCGTAGTCGATCCACACCGCCTTCTCGAAGCGCCCCGCCGGCAGATTCGCCGCCACCTTTCGATACCGCCCTTTCACATTCCGGTACAGCGCCGGCCCGGACTCGGTGAGCACGCACAGATCCGCCAGGCCGTCGTTATCGAAGTCCCCCGCCGCGACCGAGACCACCAGGCGAAGCTCCTCCAGCCCCGTCGTCGGTACTGGCTCCAGACCGTTCCTGTAGATCCGCACGCCAGCCTTGGACCAGACCAGAAGGTCGGGCCTGAGGTCACCGTCGATGTCCGTCGCCAGTGCGCCGGCGGTCGCCGGATCCAGGTCGCCATCGAGCTTTCGATCCAGGAACCGCGCCTCCGCCGGCGGTTCCTTCGAGGCGGGGGCAAGATCGATCGGATCGTAAATCTCCGCGTAGGCGTTCCACTCCATGTCCTCGGATTCGTCCGCTTCTTTCTGCTTGCTCTTGGCCTCCTGGAATGCGGCCAGCGCCGCCCCGGCGCGCTCCTCCCGCTCGCCCAGCCGGTAGACGTTGTAGATCTGGAAGTAGGGGGCCACCAGGATCGGGTTCAAGCGGTTTGCGAGTTGGAACTGCTTCAGCGCCAGGTCCGGCTGGCCGTCGAGCTGGTGCAGCAGGCCCAGGTTGTAGCGGGAAACGGCGTCGTCCGGGACCAGTTGCGCGAACCGCTCCAGTTGCCGCATGGCTTCCGGATAGCGGCCCTGCTTCTTGTACTGTATGCCCAGGTTGAACCAGGTGTGCGGCAACTTGGGATCGAGTTTCTGTACCCGCTCCAACTCCGCAACGCCTTCGCCGGCCTTCCCGGCTCTGAGCAGCGCGAGGCCGTAGTTCAGGCGGTCCGGAATCGAAACCGGCGCGATGTCGAGCGCCTTGCGAAACTCCTCCACCGCCGGCGCCGCCCCAGTGGGGTTCTCATAGAAGGCCTTCCCGAGGTTGCGATGCCGTTGCAGCCGGTCCCGCGCGAGCTGCGCCTCGTCGGCGCCGCTCAAGATCAGCAGCGCCGCCACCACCATAAAACCGGGGACGGAGTACTCTTTCCCCATTTCTTTCCAACCACTATGCAATTTCATGAGCGGCGCTGCAACCTTGGCCCGGCGTCCAAGCGCCTGGCGCGGGCATCCGGGAAGCCGGAAGCCGGCGCCCGCGGCGGCAGAATAAAATGGGGAAAGAGTACTCCGTCCCCGGTTTTGGACGAAGGGGGGGGCTTCCCCTCGACCGGCAACCTGCATTATAATACTGGCGCAGTACTTTAGGAGCGTGTAATGAGACTATCCATTCTGAGTTGTACGATTCTTTTCGTAGCCGGGCCGCTGGTCCGGGGCCAAGATCTGGAGGACCTATTCACCAACCTGCAACAAGCTGAATCAAAGAAAGACGCCGCCCAGATAAAGAAACTGGCGGTGGAAGCCTTGACGCTGGCGCACCAGGTGGTTTCGACGGCCGCTCCCGAGAGCGGGGAAGATAAGGAAAACTGGACCGCGCGCGTCGTCCGGGCGCGAGAAATCCAGGCGCGCGCCGAGTACGATCTGTACGCCGCCGCCCTCGCGGCCCCGGCCGCCACCGCGGTAGACCTGTTGTCCACTCTTGAGCGGCTAAGCCCGAAGAGCAAGTACCTCGACGAAGGCTATGGCCGCTATTTCCAGGCGCTGAGCCAGACCGGGGCGTCGGCGAAGATTCCGGGGGTGGCCGAAAATGCCCTCAAGAACTTTCCCGAGAACGAGGACGCGTTGCTGATGCTGGCCGACGCGGCGCTGAAGGGCAAGCAGAGCGACCGTGCCGCCGCCTATGCCGAGCGTGCCATCGCCGCGATCAACAAGCACGGCAAACCGGGCTTGACGCTGGGCCAGGCCCACTGGATCGCCGGCATTGTGCACATGGAGAAATCCCAGTTTTTCGACGCCAACAAAGATCTGCGCGCGGCGCTGCCCTTCATCAAAGGCAGCGACACGATGATGGGCGCGGCGCTGTTCAATCTTGGCGTGGCCAACTACCAGCTCGGCAGGACCTTCATGAGGAAGGCGCAGGTGGTGGAAGCCGTGAAGTTCAGCGAAGAGGCGGCCAGAATCAAGGGGCCGTACGCCGAGCAGGCCTATCGCAACGCGTACATCATGAAAAACGAAGGCGCGAAAATGCGCTAGCAGGCGTTTAGGGACTGTCATCCAACAGAGACGCCAGCCGCAGGGTCCGTTTGCTCACTCGCGGCCCGTTGAAGGCTGGCGAGCCGCCACCCTGAGGTAAGCGGGCAGAATAGCTATTGCCTGACAGGTCCTTAGGTCTGCCGCGGGCGCTTGGGGCCGGCGGCGATGACTTCCTTCGGGCGCGCGGCGCCGAGCGGCTTGAGGTCCCCGGGGAAAGCGCGCGCGGCGCGCTGCTTCAGCCCTGAAATGCCAAGGCGCGAGAGCCGGGCTCTCGCGCCCTGCAGGTCGAGGATTTACTTCAGGCGCTTGGGGCCGGCGTCGCGGACTTCGTCCGGGCACCCTTCGCTGAACAGCTTGAAGTTCTCGATGAAGCGCGCGGCCAGCGCGTCGTACTTGCGCATGTACTCCTCGCGGCTCGGCCAGGTGT
>Ga0315273_10004858_pt1 | contig 16551 bp, 17 predicted proteins | sample YL17G02_0_MG_FD_205753 | JGI IMG/M metagenome (GOLD analysis project Ga0315273, IMG submission 205753) | Sediment microbial communities from Yellowstone Lake, YNP, Wyoming, USA - YL17G02_0 | ecosystem: Environmental > Aquatic > Freshwater > Lake > Sediment | place: USA: Wyoming | collected... | reverse complement strand
TGTACCTGGCCGGCGTGGCGACGGTGCTCGGCCAGTATGTGCGCATCCTCCTGCTGGCGCGGCCGCTGCCGGCTCAGCGCACGGTCACGCTGTCGACGAAGTAGTTGGTTTCGCCGAAACAGGTGGTGGGGATGCCGCGGTGCTCGGTGTAGTGCAGCGCCACGTGCTTCCCGATCGCATCGCGCAGTTGCTGCGCCACCTGATCATCGCGGACGCTGAAGTCCCAGAGAACCGGCATCACGCCTGGGACGGACGTCATGGCGAGTTCGCCTTCGTAGGTCTTGCAGATCCACCCCTTCTCCGAAAACTTCTGGACGATGCCCGCCCGCTCACCCTCGGAGTAGTTCCAGGTCAGCGCCGACCAGGTGTAGAGCGCGAACAGCGCAATCGGCGCCAGGAAGATGGCCAGGAGGATCAGCTTGGTCTTCCGCTTGAGGCCGCGGCGCGGGGCCTCCGTCATCGGCTCGGTCATGCCGGCTCCAGGAATGTGAAGGACGGCGGAAAGGTACCCGCGATGCCTGCCGCGCGACAGCGTCAGCGGATCGGGCGCTGGGCGTTCAGGTTGAACACGAACCCGCGCCCGATGGAGACGATCCACCCTGCGCCCACCGCGTCGTTGGCGAACCGCCACGACAGGTCCAGGCGAGAGACGATCGCCAGCGACGAGCGCAACTGGCCGATGCGGAGCCCGACGCCCACGTCGGTGCCCGTGCGCGTCGGACTCCCGCTCCACCACGCCCCCCCGTAGTCGACGTAGGCGGCGAGTCCCACGCCCACGATCCCGAGCACGCGCGGCCAGAGCAGTCGGCGCACCTCCGCCGTCGTGAAGAAGGCCCGATTGCCGGTAAAGCTGTGCACGCCGAAGGCACGCGGCCCGCTGATGAGGCCGAGGTCGAACTCATACCCGGGGGCGGGGTCGGTGAGCCATCCGCCGCTGCCGTGCCACAGCAACAGGGATTTCGGGTCAGGATTCCAGGCGACCGTCGTGTTCAGGATGGTTCCCCCTGAGTCCACGCCCGCCGCCGTGATCAGCCCATCCGAAATTCCATTGACGACGATGAACCCGTTGGGGAACGACGCACCGGTGCGGAACGACGCGAACAGGCCGACCCCGGCGCTGTCGTACCCGAACAACACGGGGGCCGCATAGAGTCCCGCGGTCAGCGTGGTGCTGAGGTTCACGTCCTCGGTCCGGGAAAAGGTCTGGAACCCCATGGTCGTCAGGAAGCGCGCGTGGGACCACTCCGCGTACCCGCCGAAGGCGGCGGTGACGGACCGCGGGATCGGCACGCTGTCCACGGCCTGCTGGTAATCGTTGCGGACCGCCTGCGCCAGCACGCCGACCCGGGTATAGCTGCGCCCGCTCCTGCGGATCGCCCACGCGACCGCGGTGCGAAATGCCGCCAACACGTGGTCCAGCGTGTCCACCGGCACATCGATGCCGTCGAGGTATTGATTGACCGTTTCGTCCCGGTACTCGACGCCGATGGAGAAGCCCCGGGTGTCGGAAATCGAATAGAAGGGCCGGTTGATCAACCCGAACGCGACGGTGCCATCGGAGCGGTCTTCCCACCGCGCCCCCACGCCGATGCTGTGGCCGATGAGGCGCGGCTGCCGGAACTCGAGGGCGAAGGTTGTCCGGATGGGATCGGAGGAGTAGGACACGCCGACACGGGTGGCGGTGCCGAGAAAGTTGTCCTCGAAGAATGAAACGCCGATCGCCACCTGCCCGCCCACGGTCCGAAGCCTGCCGGAGGGGCGCGTGGTCCATGCGTCCTGCGTGGTCACCCGCATGACCAGACCGCTGTCGGTCTGGATGGCGGCAATCTGCGCCTCACGGAAAATCCCGAGCGACCGAAGGTTTCGAGTGGACTCCGCCACCAGGACGGAGTCGTAGGGCTCGCCGACATGGAAGAGCAGCTCCCGCTCGATGACCTGGGGCTGGGTGCGGACGTGCAGGGAGTTGGAAAGGCGTTCAGGCCAGGTGTTGGCCTCGGCCGAGTCGAAGACCTCCTGGCGGATCAGCTCGATGCCCCGGATGACCGGCACCCTGGACGAGTCGCGGACCACCTGGGCGGCGAGAAGCGAGGGGAGCACGAGCAGCGCAAGGGCGAGGGTGAGGCGGCGGGCCAGAGAAGACTCCGGGAGCTCAATCCGACGTGAGGGGGCGGGTCCGCCCCCGCCCCGGAGGCAGGGCGAAGGGGTTACCCCAGGCTCTCCAGCAGGCGCCAGAGCTCCACCGCGCTGAAATCGTTGAAGCGATGCAAGACGTCCTGCTCGCTCCATTCGAGCAGGATCCACGCCGAACTCCGCGTCAGGTCTCCCTGAACGAAGTGGACCCGCCCGGCCACGGTCTGCCCCTGGGCGCGGGTCTCCAGAAAGACTCTCCACCGCTCATCGGCGCGGCCGAGATCACCGAGGTGGCGCGCGGTCGGCGCCTCGGGCAGCGCGGCCGGCAAGGGGTGCTGCGGCTGTCCCATGTTCCCTCCAAGATGCCCTCAGGGTAACGAGTTCCGCCACCGGACGCCAGCGCCGCGCGGTGCCCCCGCCCAGCCGGCGCGGTTAGATTGGGGCAATCATGGCACCGACCGTTCGCTGCGGCGCCTGCGGCACCCATTCGGACGGGGCCTTTTGCCACCACTGCGGCAGGGCGCTGAGCGGCGGTCCTGGGCGGCCGGGGGATCGCCAGGCTTGGGTCGTGGCCTGGCTGCTGGCCGCGGCGGCGGTGGCGCTGGTGCTGGCCGTGGTGCTCCGCGGCGCGCCCAATCCGGCGGTGCCGGTGATGTCCAACGCCGGCGGCTCAGTCGCGGGGGTGGTCCCGCCCCCCGACGTCAGCGCGCTGACCCCTCGTGAGCGCTTCGACCGGCTCTTCGATCGGGTGATGCGCGCCGGTGCCGGCGGCGACAGCATCACGATCGCCAATGTATCGCCGATGGCACTCGCGGCATATGAACAGCTCGATTCGGTGGACGCCGACGCCCGGTTTCACGCGGGGCTGATCGCCATCCAGATCGGGGATTTCCCCGGGGCCCGCGCCCTGGCCGACACGCTGGAGCGTCGCGCCCCCGGTCACCTGTTCGGGCCCATCCTGCTCGGCGCCCTGGCCGGTCTGGAGGGCGACACCGCCGGATCGCGCCGGGCGTTTGACCTGTTTCGCGAACGCGCCCAGCGGGAACTGGCCCGGACCGATCGACCCGAATACCTCGAGCACCGCCAGCTCCTCACGGAATTCCAGCAGGCCGCGGAGACCAAGTGACCCGGACTATCCACGTCGCCCACAGCCCCGACTCCGACGACGCGTTCATGTTCTATGCCCTCGCCGAGGGCAAGCTCGACACCGGTGACCTGCGCTACGAACACGAGCTCTCCGACATCGAATCGCTCAACCGCCGCGCGCTCGACGCCGAGCTCGAAGTGTCGGCGGTGTCGATCCACGCCTACGCCTACGTCCACCGCACCTACGCCCTGCTGGCGAGCGGCTCCTCCATGGGCGACGGCTACGGACCGCGACTGGTGAGCCGCACCCCGGCGCCGGCGGATCCGCGGGAGGCGCTCGGCGGGCTCCGGGTGGCCATCCCGGGCACCCTCACCACGGCCTGCCTGGCGCTCCGGCTCTACCAGCCCGCCATTACCGAAGTGGTCCTCCCCTTCGACCAGATCGAGGACGCGGTGCATCGCGGCGACGCAGATGTCGGCCTCCTGATCCACGAGGGACAGTTGACCTACGCCGACGACGGCCTTCACCTCTGGGAAGACCTGGGCGCATGGTGGGGCCGGGAGACCGGCCTGCCGCTCCCCCTCGGCGGCAACGTGGTGCGCCGCGACCTCGGCCCCGCGCTGACTGCCCAGGTGGCCCGCGACCTCCGCGCCAGCATCGAGTATGCGCTGGCGAACCGCCGACCGGCCCTGGAGCATGCCAAGCAGTTCAACCGGGGCATCGGTGACGAGCGGACCGATACGTTCGTGGGGATGTACGTCAACGAATGGACCGTGGATTACGGGCCGCGGGGACGACAGGCGGTGCAGGTCCTGCTCGACCGGGCCTTCGAGGCCGGTCTCATCCCGGAGCGGGTTACGGCGGAGTTCGTCGGATAGGCTAGATTTCCCTTGTTCCCCCGCACCGGAGGCCGTCCGTGTCGATGCCAGAGGGCCCGGCGTCACTGCTGGTTGTTGACGACGAAGAACCGATCCGCACCGCGCTCGCGCGGTACCTGACCCAGCAGGGCTACGAGGTCAGCACGGCCGCGTCCGGCGAGGAAGCGCTGGCCATCCTCGGACGCCAGAAAATCGCCGGCATGCTGCTCGATGTCCGGATGCCCGGCCTGAGCGGAATCGACCTCGTGCCGCCGGCGCTCGAGCTCGAGACCCATCTGGCCATCCTGATGCTCACCGCCGTCACCGATGCCACGACCGCCGCGCTCTGCATGCAGCGGGGCGCCTTCGAATACCTCATCAAGCCGATCGACCTGGTGGACCTCGGACGGGCGTTGGAGCGGGCCCTGCGCCGCCGGGCCACCCAGATGGAAACCGCACAGGTCAATCAGTGGCTGAAGGAGGAAGTGGCCATCCGTGCCGCCGAGGTGCGGCGCGAGCGCGCCACGCTCGAGCGCGTCACGAACGCCACCCTCGAAGTGCTCGTGAACGCGATGGAGGCCAAGGATCCCTTCTCCCGGGGCCATTCGGCCCGGGTCGCCGACCTCTCAGCCATGGTCGCGGCGGAGTTGCAGCTGTCGGATGAGGAAATTGAGACCATCCGCACGGCCGGCCGCCTGCACGACATCGGCAAGATCGGGATCCACGAGCAGGTGCTCGCCAAGCAGGGTCCGTTGACGCCCGCCGAGTACGAGCACGTCAAGGACCATGTCCTCATCGGCACCCAGATCCTCGCGCCCCTCATCCACTTGCACAACGCCATCGCCTGTCTCCGAAGCCACCACGAGCGATGGGACGGGGAGGGCTACCCCGATCGCCTGAAGGGCGAGGATATCCCGCTCGGCGCGCGGATCCTGGGCATCGCCGAGATCTTCGATGCGCTCACGACCTCCCGGCCTTATCAGGAAAAAATGCCGCCGAACTTCGCGGTGGACCGGCTTCGCGACCTGGCGGGCACCGCGGTCGATCCCGCCGTGTTCGCCGGGCTGGAGGCTGTCATCGCCCGGCGGCGGACGCTGGTGTTCCTGGAAGACAACGACCCCGCCTGAGGACCGATAGCGGTGAGCAGTGGCGCGAATCGTGCGCCCCCTGATCAACTCGACCGTGGCCAGACGCGGGCGGTGGCGCCAGTCATTCGACACCAGAAGGCGTTGCACACCACTACCTTGGAGCGTGCAGTCACCCCATGGCAAAGCTCCTTCTCGTCATCGATGACGGTCCCGAGCAGCGTCGGTTCCTCGAGCGGACCCTGTCGGCGGCGGGGTATCGCATCGTCACGGCGCCCGATGGCGAGACCGGCACCGCCGCGGCGCGCTCCCTCCTGCCGGACCTGATCATCCTCGACGTCATGATGCCCGGGATGAACGGCTACCAAGTGTGTCGGGCGCTCAAGGCGGACCCCGCGACCGCGGACCGCCCGATTCTCGTGCTCACGGCCAAGGACGAGCCCTCCGATCGCTTTTGGGCGCGGGAGGTGGGCGCCGATGATTTCCTCACGAAGCCGGTCGACCTACCCGAACTCATTCGCCGCATCGAAGAACTGACGGAGCGCCGGTGATCGGCGTGCCGCTCATCCTGGGCATCGCGGCCACGATGGCGGGCCTCGGGCTCGTCGCCGTGCTGTGCTGGCTGGTCTACACTTCCTATCTCGACCGACTCGAGCGGCGGCTCGCCTACCGCAAGGGCTTGTATCGCGACCTCGTGACCGGCCTGGCGCTGCGCGACCGGGCGCTCCTCGAGCCCCAGCTCCGCGAGTTGACCACGCTCAAGGACTTCGAGGCGCTCGAGGCCGTGCTCGAAGAGCAGGCCCGCGGCGCCACGGAGCGCCCAGGCTGGCTGCTCGACGCCTACGACCGCCTGGGCCTGGTCGACAAGTACGTGACCCGTCTCCGCACCGCCACCCAATGGCGGGAGCGGGCCTTCGCGGCGGAACTCCTCGGTCGCGTCGGCAACGCCCAGGCCGTGCCGGCCTTGCTCGACACGGTGGCGGCCACCCGCACCGAGGACGCCGACGTCCGGGAAATCGCCCTGCGCGCGCTGGCCCGGATCGGCGACCCGCGCGCCGTGGGTCCGCTGGTGGAGGCCCTCAAGCATTCCGAGGTGTGGCTGGTGCCGCGCATCGCCGACATCCTCACGCGGCACGGCGCGTTGTCCATCGACCCGATGATCGCCTTCCTCGAGGACCCGGCCCGGCACCCGGCGCGGGCCTGGGCCGCCAGCATCCTGGGCGAGGTGGGCGCCGCGCGCGCCTTCCCCGCGCTGGTGCGCGCCCTGAACGATCTGGACGACGAAGTCCGGGCCAAGAGCGCCAGCGCCCTCGGGCGCCTCGGCGACGGCCGCGCCGTCAGCTACCTGCTCGATCATCTCCTCAGCGACCCTGCACCGTTCGTGCGCGCGCGAATTGCGCAGGCCCTCGGACAGTTCGATGAGCCCGAGGTGGTCGAGCGGCTGGTCCGCGCCCTGGGCGACCCGGCGTGGTGGGTCCGGATGCGGAGCGTCGAGGCGCTCGAGCAGGTCGGTACGCGGGCTGAGGGCCCGCTTCTTCTGGCGCTGGACGATTCGGACCCTGAAATCCGGATCCGCGCCGCCGGCGCCCTCGAACGACTCGGCGTGCCGGCCCGCCTGATCGCCGCCATCGAGCGCGACGAGAACGCGACCGAGGCGACGGAGACGCTCGCTCGCTTCGGCAACGCCGGCGCCCGTGAACTCCTGGCCGATGGCCTGGCGCACCCCGCGGCGATGGTGCGTGCCGCCATGATCGAGGCCACCCGGCGCGCGGGCCGGCGGGACCTGGCCGCCGATCTGGTGCTCGTGGCCCGCGAGGACGCGGAGGCCAGCCTTCGGGCCAACGCCTTCGACGTGCTCCGCACGCTGGGAGTCACTGAGGGCATCGCCGCGGCGCTCGACCGCCTCAACGACGCCGACCAGCGGGTGCGGACCGCCGCCATGCTGCTGGTCGGGCAGTTGGGCGGGCCGGACCTGACGGACCGCATCCGGCCGCGAGCCTCGGACCCCGACCCGGCCGTCCGGGCCGCGACGGCCACCGCGCTCGGCCTCACCCAGGCCCGGGGAGCGAGTGCCGATTTCATCCGCCTGCTCAAGGATCCCGATGCGTCGGTGCGCGCCGCGGCCGCACGGGGCGCGGCCGACGCCAACGCCCACGAGGCCAACTCCACACTGCTCGGCTTGCTGACGGACACCGACCGGGGCGTCCAGTGCGAGGCAGTGCTCGCGCTGGGCCGGTTGGGCGACGGGTCGACGGCCCTCACGCTCATCAGGCACCTGGCCGGAGCCGAACCCGAGCTGCGGGGGGCCATCGCCACGGCCGTCACTCGGCTCGACGCCACCCAGGTACCGGAGCTCCTCGACCGGCTCATCGAAGCTGGCGACCGGGAAAGCAAGCTGGCGGTGGTCCGCACGGTGGTGCAACTCCGGTCCCCGTCCGGTCCCTCCATCCTTGGCGTGCTCTGGCGTGACCCTGATGCGGTGGTCCGCGCGGCCACGGCGGAAACCCTTGGCCGGCTCGGGGGCACCGAGGCGGTGCGTCTCCTGGCTGCCGGGGTCGAGGATCCGGAAGAGGAGGTACGGGCCCGCGCCGTGGACGCGCTCGCGCGGCTGGGCGGCACCAGCGCGGGCCCATCCGTCCTGACGCTGCTGCAGCGGGATCCCTCGCCGATGGTGCGGGAGCGCTCGGCGCTGGCCACCGGGCTCCTCCGCACGCCCGGCGGCGAGGCGGCTCTGCTGGCCGCGAGTGGTCAGGCTGGAGCGCCCCTGGCACTCCGCGCGGCGGCGCTGCTGGCGCTTGGCGGGTACGAACAGGAAAGCATGGTGGGCCGGCTGGTCGAGATGGCCGACGATCGGGTGCTGCGCGATTTTCTGGCCGACCGGATCAAGAACGACGCGGAGTACCGGCTGCTGGCCCAGCGCCTCGGCGCATCCCGGCATGTCGAGCTGCAGGCGCTCGCCGCTACCACGCGGGAAGGCATGGAGCTGTCGCTCACCGAGGGGATCCGCGGCGCCCTCGACCCGGGGGAGCGGCTCCGCCTGGTCAGCGGACTCCGCGCCTTTCAGGGCGACCGCAGCCGGAACGCCCTGCTGCAGGTGGTGCGCAGCGATCCCAATCCAGCGGTCCGCTCGGCGGCGCTGACCGCGGTGTCGGGCATGCTGGATCTTGACGAGCTCGAGCGGCTGGCGGTACGCGCCCTCTCCGATCCCGACGCCGCCGTCCAGCACACGGCGGTGGCGCTGTTCGGCCGCATCGCCCCCGACCGGGCGCTGCCGAGCCTGATCCGGATGCTCCAGCCGGACGCCGACGACCCCGTGGTCCTGCAGGCGGTGGCCAGCCAGGCCGAGGCGAATTTCGACACCTTCGTGGACCTGACGCTCGGCCTCGGGGCCGGCGGGCCCGAGCTGGTGACCATCGCCAAGGTGGCGCGCCACATCCGTCACCCCCGCCTGCCTGCCCTCCTCCCCCCGATGGCGGCGAGCCGCGCCCCCGAGGTGCGGGAGGCCCTGGTGCGCCTGTGGAGCCATCGCCCTGATCTGATCGACGCGAGACTGCTCGTGGCGCTTGCGCAGGACCCGGTGGTTGCCGTCCGCGTGGCCGCCGCCGCCGCGTGCGCGGCGGGCAATCGGTCGGATGGGTTGGCGGCGCTGGCCGTGCTGGCGGCCGACCCTGCCGCCGAGGTCCAGGCGATGGCGGCGGTCGCAGGCCTTCTGGTGGGCACGCGGAACGCGCTGCCCGCGGGCGATTCCCGCGCCCTGCTCGTGGACGCGGCCGCCACGGTACTGCCACGGGAGACCTTGCGGAGCCGCGCCGCCGACCCCGTGCCCAATCGCCGACAGGCCGCCGGCATCGTCCTGGCCCTGCTCGACGACCCGGTGGCACAGCGGATGGCCACCGACGATCCGGTGCCGGCGGTCCGGAAGGCCGTGGGCGCCGCGCTCCCGGCGGCCTGATGCAGGACACCCTCCTCTCCACGCTCACGGTCATCGCCCTGGCCACGCAGCCGCTCTTCCTTTCCTATTTCATTCTCTACAACAGCTACACGCTCCTCCTGATCGGCCTCTCGGCGCGCCAGGTCCGGCGCAAGGTGGCGGGGCACTTCGTCGAGGACCTCGACCTGATCGACGACAGCGGCTCCACCAAGCCGCTCACCATGATCGTGCCCGCCTTCAACGAGGAGGTCACCATCGTGGACTCGGTGACCAATCTCATCCACTGCGATTACCCGCGCTTCGAGGTCATCGTCGTCAACGACGGCTCGAGCGACGGCACCCTGGAGCGATTGAAGCGGGCCTTCAAGCTCCGACGCACCGACCTGCCCTATCGCGAAGCGATCGGCACCGCGCGGGTCCGCGCGCTCTACGAGTCCACCGGGCCGCTGCCGAAGGGGGTGCTCCGGCTGATGGTCATCGACAAGGAGAACGCGGGCAAGGCGGACGCGCTGAACGTGGGTGTCAACGCCTCGACGGCTCCCTACTTCGTGTGCCTCGACGCCGACTCCATCCTCGACCAGCGCGCCCTCAAGGAAATGATGCGGGTCATCCAGGAAGACCCGCGGGTGGTGGCCGTTGGTGGCCAGGTGGCCATCGCCAACGGGTGCACCATCCGGAACGGTCGGGTGGTGAGCGTGGGGCTCCCGCGCCATCCGCTGGCGCTGTTCCAGATGGTCGAGTACCTCCGCTCCTTCACCACCGGCCGAACCGGGCTCGACCGGCTGGATTCCGTCCTCATTCTGTCGGGAGTGTTCGCCGTCTTCGAGAAGGAGACCGTCCTCCGGGCGGGCGGCTACCTCACGCCGTTCGTGCGGCACCGGCTCGTGGAGGAGTACATCGAGGGCCGGGCCAGTACGGTCTGCGAGGACATGGAAATCGTGGTGCGGCTCCACCGCTACATCCGCGACAAGCACCTGGACCGGCGGATCGCCTTCCTGCCGCATCCGGTGGCCTGGACCGAGGTGCCCGAGTCCCTCGAGTCGCTCCGGAAGCAGCGGGGGCGCTGGTACCGCGGCCTCCGGGAGTCGTTGTTCTACCACCGCGCGATGCTGCTCCGCCGCCGCTTCGGCCGGATCGGCGCCTTCGCGCTCCCGGCGTTCTGGTTGTTCGAGTACTACGGCCCGATGATCGAGGTGACGGGGTATGTCCTCTTCACCTTCCTGCTGCTGGTGCAGTGGACGTTCGGCATTCACCTCATCAACTGGCCGTACGTCATCGCGTTCTTCCTGGCGGCCTTCGGCTACGGCATGCTGGTGAATCTCTTCGCCGTGCTGGTCGGGGCGTGGCGCTTCCGGTTCGGGCTGGCCGACCGACAGCAGCGTGGGCTGCTTCCGTTTTCCCGGCGGCGCGACGTGCTGGTGCTGCTGGGCTACGCCATCCTGGAGAACGTGCCCTTCAGCTTCCGCCATATTACACTCTACTGGCGGCTCCGGGGGCTGCTCGACGCCTGGCGGGGCAAGACCACGTGGGAAAAGTTCGCGCGGGTGGGATTCCGGACCGAGACGGAGGCGGCACGTGGCTGAGCGCAGCGCATTGCGCATCCTGGTGGTGGACGACGACCCCGCGATGGTCCGGCTCGCCGCCGCCGCGCTCACGGCGCACGGGTTTACCGACCTGGAGCACGTGGCCACGGGCCGGGAGGCGATTCTCGCCGCCGCCCGGGCCGACGTGCTCCTCCTCGACCAGAACCTCCCCGACCTCGCGGGGCGTGAGGTCCTCGCTGCGCTTCGCGCCTGGCCCGACCCGCCGAGCGTCGTGATGGTCACGGCCTACGGCAGCGAGACCTTCGCCGCCGACGCGCTCCGGGCCGGCGCCGAGGATTACCTGGTCAAGGATGCGTCCCTGGCGGCGATGCTGCCGCAGGTCGTGGAGCGGGTGCGGCGGATGCGTTCCCTCCGCGAGGCGCTCGCCACCGCCGAGCGGGAACTGGTCCACGTGGAGCGGCGCGCGGCGGTGGGCGAGATGACCGTGACGCTGCACCACGAGATCAACAATCCCCTGATGGCCGCCTCGGCGGAGATGGAGCTCCTCCTCGGGGGGCCGGACCCGCTGGGAGCCTCCCAGCGCCAATCGCTGGAGACCATCAAGGGCATGCTGGAGCGGATCCGGGACATCGTGAAGCGGGCCGGAGAACTTCGGCGGGCGGCAACGGCGGAGTACGCGCCGGGCATGCAGATGATCGACCTGCAGGCCGGCGCCCGACTCGAGGTGCCGGCGCGAGGACGGGCCCTGGTCCTGATGCCCGAGGAAGGGATGGCTCGCGTCGTCGAGTCCCTCCTTCGCCGCGCCGGCTTCACGGTCCAGCGCGTGGCCGGGCCGGAGTCCCTCGTGCCGGCGTCCCAGGGATTTGACGTGACGCTCGTCCTGGCGACGGAGCGATCGCTGCCCGCCGATCTCCCGGCCCCGGCCGAACGCAACTACCGGCTGTTCGTCCTGCAGGACGGCGACGGCACGATGGCGCAGGCCGTCAACCCCACCGAGATCCTCGGCCTCCCTCTCGACCCGGAAGGGCTCGCCGAGGCACTGGCGCAGCCGCTGCACGCCTAGGCCGGCAGCGCTCCGCCCTCCCGCGTGATCTGCTGGAAGGCCATCGCCTTCAGCCGCGCCACCCGCACGCGCAGCGGCGGATGCGAGGCGAAGACGTCCCCCAGGAACCCCTCGCGGTCGCTGATCTTCCGCTCAGCCGGATCCACAATGCACAGGTGCGCCGCCCCCTGGGTAATGCTCCGCGTGGCGGCGGTGGCGGCATCGAGCTTTTCCAGGGCGCGGGCCAGCGCCTCGGGGTTGCGGGTCAGTTGCGCCGCCGAGGCGTCGGCCAGGTACTCGCGCTTCCGGCTCACGGCCATTGCCAACAGGCGCGACACCACGGGCGCGATGAGCAGCGTGAAGACCCAGAGAACCAGCAGCACCGCCCCCAGTGGATTCCTGCCCTTCCCGCCCCCCCGGCCGCCCCCGGGCGATGAGCCGCCGACCCGCCCACCCAGGCGCAGCGAGCGACCCATCGCATCGGACAGCAGCGCCACCGCCCCCAGCATTCCCGCCAGCAAGGTCATCAACTTCACGTCGTCGTTCTGGATGTGGGACATCTCGTGTGCCACCACCCCTTGCAGTTCGTCGCGATCCAGCGCGGCCAGGAGCCCCTCCGTCACCGCGATACTGGCGTGCCGGCGGTCGTGCCCGGTGGCGAAGGCGTTGAGGTCGCCGTCCGGCACCACCCAGAGCGTCGGCGTCGGGAGCCCGGCGGCGACGGCCATCTCCTCGGCCACGTTGGCCAGCTGGAGCTGCGCCGGCGTGGCGGGGGTGACGATCTCCCAGGCCCCCGCCGCCAGAAGGACGCGGCGAGGACCGGTCTTCCAGGCAAAAAGGCAGAGGCCCGCGGCTGCCGCCGTGGCCAGGACACCGATAAACGGGATGGTATGCCGGTAGGCGCCGGGCGGCGCGGCGGCGGTCAGGAGAAAGAGGGCGTAGTCGCCGCCGAACCCCACCCACGCGAAGAAGAGCAGGAACCCGGCGACCAGCCAGAACGACCGGCGGCGGTTGGCGGCCTGCTGTGCAAAGAGGTTCGCGCCGCTCACGCGCCGGGAGCGCGGGAGGACAGGTCCACCGCGGGCACCGCGCGCTCGCCCGCGTCCGCGATGACCCACAGGTCCGCCGGGGTCGCCTTGGCGATGCCCACCACGAGACTGGTGGGGAACTGCTGCTGCCTGGTGTTGTACTCGGTCGCCACGTCGTTGTAGTGCTGCCGGGAAAACCCGATCCGGTTCTCGGTGCTGGTCAGCTCTTCCTGGAGCTGGCGCACGTTGGCCGTCGCCTTGAGGTCGGGATAATTCTCCATCAGCGCGAAGACCTTGCCCAGCGCCTGGGTGAGCTGCCCCTCCGCCGCCGCGGTGGCCGCCACGCCCTGGGCGCCCATGGCCTTGGCGCGGGCGGCGATGACCGCCTCCATGGTGCCCCGCTCGTATTCCATGGCCCCCTTGACCGTGTTCACCAGATTGGGGATGAGGTCATGGCGCCGTTTCAGCTGGACATCGATTTGGGTCCACCCGTTCTGGACCTGGTTCCGAAGCCCGATGAGGCCGTTGTACGCGCCGACCATCCAGAGGACGGCCCCGACCAGAGCGAAGAGCAGGATGATCCACATGCCGGACTCCGAAGCTGGGGAGGGAATCAGGACGCAGGCGGGGACGCACCGCCCGCCTGCGCCAGGAGGTGCGCGATATCGCGCGCAAGGGCGGCCTCGGCCCCCGGGATCTGGAGCACGGGGTGACGCTCGTCGAGCAGCAACTCCACCCCCGAGCCACAGGGAATGCGCCGGCAGGTGGTCGGGCGCGGCGCCTGGCCGGGGATCGGCAGGGCCGACTGCATGGCGCGCGCCACCCGGCCGCGAGGTTCGTGGGTGCCGGGACCGGCGAGCACCCGCTCCGGGAGCGGCAGCGCCGGCCCCAGCGCGCTCGCCACCCGCCGCTCGAGCATGTCCCCCGCCAACTCCGCCAGCTCCTTGCCAAGAGAATCGAGCGTGGCGCCCTCCATCTGGCGCAGCTTGATGGCGAGCACCTGCAGCAGGTGGCGATACCCGTAGGTGGCTGCCGTGCCCCGCCCCTCCGGCGGGCTCACCAGCCCCCGCGCCACGTAGAACCGGATGGTCCGTTCCACGGGGTGGGCCCGGGCGGCCGCGTTGACCGGCACGATGTTCGACGCCTCGAGCAGTGCCCCGGCGAGCGCGGCAAGATCCCGCAGGCTCCACGGCGCCAGGGCGCGATAGGCGCGGAGCGCGGTGAGCGGGTCCGCGCTCGACAGGGAGGCCAGCCCGGCGGGCAGCGTCATGGAGCGGTCTCGGAAGAAGACGGGCCGGCGGCGGGGGCGATGAGCAGCGCGCGCACCACGGCCACCAGCTCGGCGAGGTCAAACGGCTTCGGCATGAGACGCGCCCCACGACAGGCGGGAGGCAGCGCCTCGGCGGTCAGGAGCGGATCGCCGCTCACGAACACCAGCCGCCCCGACAGCGCCGGCCAGCGGGTCACGATCTCGGCGCCCAGCGCGGCGCCTGACATCCCGGGCAGATGGTAGTCCAGGAGGACCGCATGGGCCGGCGCCGTGTCCAGCGCAGCGAGCGCCTCCCCGGCCGTCGCCACGGTGACGACGTCCATCCCTTCCCGGCGGAGAACCCGCCCGACGGCGTGCCGAATGGCCGGCTCGTCGTCCACCACGAGCACTCGGGAAGTCATGCGCTGCGAGCCCTCGGGGCGTGAGGAAGGACTCGCAGTATGCCTCCGGAACAGGGTGGGAGCAAGGGTCGCACGCGCGAAGAGGATCACCGCGGCCGCCGCCGGATGACGGCCCGTGGGCGACAGCACGTACTGTGTCCCCATGAATCGCGGCGTGACCCTTCCCGAACTGCTCATCACCATGACCATCGTTTCGCTGGTCCTCGGCATCGCCGCGCCCCGGATGTCAGGGCCGCTCGATGTGCTGGCAGTGGAGCACGCCGCCGAAGACATCGCAGGCGCCCACGCGCGGGCGCGGGTCACGGCGGTCGTGGAGTCCCGGGTCACACTGCTCCACGTGAGCTCCGACTCCGTGGTGCTGGAGGTCCTGGGCCCGGCCGGACCGGAGCGGCGCTGGGCCATGCCAGGCCCCGGCCGGTTCGATGTGGCCATGACAGGCGGTTCCCGCACGCTCACCTTTTCCCCAATCGGCATCTCGATGGGGTTCTCCAACGCCTCGTGGACCTTGACGAAGGGATCGGCCACGCGGCGCGTCGTAGTGTCCCGCCTGGGCCGGGTGCGCATCGAGCGGTGAGCGAAGCGGATGGGAGGATGGGCAGCCGACGCCGGAAGACGGCACCGGCGGAGGCTGGGTCCGGGGGTCCCGACGACTCCGGGCCGCCCCATTGCCTCACCCGGCCGAGCGCCCCCGCACGGCGATGGCCGCGAGGTCGTAGCGTCGGATCTTATGCAGGAGCGTCGAGCGGGAAATGCCGAGGAGCAGCGCCGCCTGGCGCTTGTTCCCCCGGGTGTGGTTCAGTGTGAGGGCAATATGGCGGCGCTCGGCATCGGCCAGTAAATCGGGTGGAACCGGGGTCGCTGGCGTGAGCGAGCGGCAGAGCGCCGCGCGGTCGAGCCCGGGAAGCGACAAATCCACCAGCACGCCGCCCAGCCCGGGTACGCCGAGCGCTTCAGCCGCCTCCGCGCCGCTCCGGGCGGGAACAACGTGATGTCCTGCGGCGGCCAGTGCCGCCGCGAGCTTCTCGCGGCGTTCGGCATCCATCGCCACGACCAACAGGGGCAGGGAATCCATTCGGGAGAAGCTATCCGCCCCACCGGAAGGAGCAAGGACTATTACTTTTGCTCCGTTCCCTTCCTCCCGACCGAGCGGCGCGCATGACCGACCTCACCGACCTCCCGGGGCTCGCCCCCGGCCAGCGGATCCAGGATCCCCTCCTCATCCTGGAGCTGGACCGCCGCGGCGGCGACACACCGCACACGGTGCTCACCTTCGCCAACGCCAGCGGCCGGCTGCCGAGCGCCCCGTTCTGGCTGGAGGACCAGCCGAAGATCGCCGGGCTGTCGCGCGGCGACGTGGCGCAGGTCATCGGCGAGGTCGCCCTCTACCGGGGACAGCGCCAGCTCAAGGTGACGTCAATTCGCCCCCTGCCCAAGGGGAGCGTGGACCTGAGCCGGCTGGTCCCGTCCGTTGGCGACCCCGCCCCGTACTGGAAGACCCTCGAGGGCTGGCGGGCGGAGATCGTCCGGCCGCGCCTGGCCGCCACGCTGGGCCTGTTCTACGACGACGACGAATTTCACCTCCGGTACACCGCCTGCCCCGCCAGCCTGGGCGGGCACCACGCCCTGCTGGGCGGGCTCCTCAAGCACACGGTCGAAGTGGCGAGCATCGCCCGCGCCATCGCGCGGGTGTGCCGCGCGGAGGCGGACTTGGTGCTGGCCGGGGTGCTGCTGCATGACATTGGCAAGCTGGACGCCTACCGCTGGGACGGAGGACTCTTCGAATCCACGGAGGCGGGCACCCTGCACGGCCATGTGGTCCTGGGCGCCCTCATGCTCGACCGCGCCGTGCGCGCCGCCTCGCCGCCGCCGTGCACCGAGCACGAGCTGGCCATCCTCCAGCATCTGGTACTGTCGCACCACGGTCGGCTCGAGTTCGGGGCGGCCGTGCCCCCGATGACGCTGGAGGCGGAGGTGCTGCACTACGCTGACAACGCCAGCGCCAAGACGGCCAGCATGGCCGATGCCCTGGCCGACCCCGGCAATTTCGATGGGGAAGCACTAGTGACTGCGCGGACGCTTTGGCAGCTCGATCGGCGGCGCGCCTACCGCGGCCGGAGCGACTGGGGGGGGTGAGCCGGGCCTGGCCGCGCTAGCGGGCCCATACGCCGAGACGGCC
>Ga0315273_10004857_pt1 | contig 16553 bp, 26 predicted proteins | sample YL17G02_0_MG_FD_205753 | JGI IMG/M metagenome (GOLD analysis project Ga0315273, IMG submission 205753) | Sediment microbial communities from Yellowstone Lake, YNP, Wyoming, USA - YL17G02_0 | ecosystem: Environmental > Aquatic > Freshwater > Lake > Sediment | place: USA: Wyoming | collected... | reverse complement strand
CTGATTAGAAATGGGAAGATTTAAAAACTTCACAATAGTTAAGAAAAGATGTATTCGCTTCCTCAAGAAATAGAAGTTTGGTATATCATCCCGGCTATTAGAAGAGAACTCGCCAAATCTTTTATTAAAAAATATAAAATTAGACAGAATAAAGTTGCTGAACTCCTTGGAACTACCGAAGCAGCTGTCAGCCAGTATATACACAGAAAAAGAGCAAAAGATCTTAAATTTTCTGAAGAGATGATAAGATGTGTTGAACAATCTGCTGAAATAATTCTCCAAGATAATAAAAGAGTGATTGGAGAAATGATGAAACTTATTGAATTTGCTAAGAAACAAGGGGTTTCTTGTGATCTATGCAAAAAGTATAATAAAGGGGTATTATCTTTATGTTCTGCTAAACCAGAACAGGAGATAGCAAGATGATTGTAATTGATCTTGAAACAAGTGGAACGGATCTTGTAAATTGTGGGATATGGCAGATTGGAGCTGTTGATTTTGAAGATCCTAAGAGAATTTTCTTGGAAGAAGGCCATATTGATGATAAAGACAAAGTGAGTAAGGAAGCAATGAATATTATAGGTAAAACTGAGAAAGAAATCAGAGAAAAAAACAAAAGAAGCCAAAAACAACTGCTTAAAAACTTCTTCAAGTGGTGTGGGAAAAGCAAAATAAAGAACTACATGTGCGAAAATCCTCAGTTTGATGTCGCATTTTTAGAGACCAAGGCTAGAAAATACCATTTGAAATTTCCTTTTCATTATAGGGCATTTGATTTACATTCTATTGCTCAGGCAAGAATCCTAAATATAAGTGGAAAGATATTGGTTAAAAAAGGCCATAGTGCAGGTTTTAGAGATATCATAAAATTTTGCGGGATGAAAGATGAGAGAAAGTTTCATAATGCCCTTGAAGATGCAAAACTTACTGCAGAATGTTTTTCCAGAATATTTTATGGAAAGAATATGATAAAAGAGTACGATCGTTTTAAAATTCCAAATTATTTAAAAAATTAAATAGAATAAAAGCTTGATAAATTAAACATAAACTGAAAATGAAATACAAATATCAAGGACCGACAAATCAGTATACGGGAGAACCACGGACCATCGTTATTGTTTCAGGTTATTTCAATCCTTGGCACGAAGGGCATAAGGAATATTTGGAAATAGCTAAAAAATTAGGAGATAAACTTTGGGTTGTTGTAAACAATGATATTCAACAGGTGCTAAAAAAGGGTAAAATAATTCGAGATGAACAATCACGAATGGAGGCTGTTCGTAAGAAAGGATATGCCGATGAAATCATTCTCTCAATTGACGAAGACCCAAGTCAGTGCAGAACTTTAGAGATGATAGTTAAAATGAACCCCGGAAATCATTTTATATTTGCTAATGGCGGGGACAGAAATGCGGGCAATATTCCCGAAGCCGTAATCTGTAGAGGATATGGCATAAAAATGATAGACGGTTGTGGACCGAAGATAAATTCAAGTTCAGTGATAAATAAACGGTTAGGATTAGAATAAAAATGTCTTCAAAAAAAATATACTTAGATCATTCAGCAACAACTCCTGTTGCAGAAGAAGTGATTGAAGCTATGAAGCCATATTTCTCTGAAAAATTTGGAAACCCTTCTAGTTTGCATGGTTTTGGAAGAGAAGCAAGAGATGCTCTGGAAAAATCAAGAAAGCAGATTGCTGATTTTATAGGGGCAAGACCTTCTGAGATTATCTTTACAGGTGTTGGAACTGAAGCAGATAATCTTGCAATTATGGGTGTTGCATTTTCAGATAATGCAGCATTTGGCGCTAAAAACCAAAGAAATCATATTATCACAAGTAAGATAGAACATCCTGCTGTTCGTGAAGCATGTAAATATTTGGAAAAACGTGGCTGGAAAGTAACCTGGTTGGATGTTAATCCAGAAGGGATAGTCAACCCGAAAGATGTAGAAAACGCGATTACCAAAGAAACAATTCTTGTTACGATTATGCATGTAAATAATGAGGTAGGAACAATTCAACCAATTGAAGAGATTGGAAAGATATGCAAGAAACACAAAGTGTATCTTCATACAGATGCTGTTCAGAGTTATGGAAAGATCCCAATTAATGTAAAAAAGATGAATGTCGATCTCCTATCAGCTTCAGCTCATAAGATTTACGGTCCAAAAGGAGTTGGTTTTCTTTATGTTAATCAAGATGTGAAAATTGTCCCCATAACACATGGTGGAGGGCATGAAACTGGATTAAGATCTGGAACTGAAAATATCCCTGGAATTGTTGGGTTTGCAAAAGCAACAGAACTTGCAAGCAAGAATATGAAATCTGAAGCAGAACGGATTGGAAAGATGAGAGACAGATTGACAAATGAGTTACTAAAAATTCCAGGATCAAGGTTAAATGGTTCAAGAGATCAAAGAATTTATGCAAATATTAATATTTCTTTTGAAGGAGTTGAAGGAGAGGCATTGCTTTTGAGGTTGGATGAGAGGGGAATTGCAGTATCTACTGGATCTGCTTGTTCTTCAAAAAGTCTTGAACCAAGTCATGTTCTGACTGCAATTGGTTTGAAGCCAGAACAAGCACATGGAAGTTTGAGAATAACCCTTGGAAAAGATAATATGGAAGAGGATATTAATTATATTGCAGAACAAATCAAGAATGTAGTTGGATCATTGAGAAAAATTAGTCCATTTAAAAAATGGTAAAATGGTAAAATGAAAAAACTTGAAAAAACTAGAGATAAAGAAAAAATAACAGAAAAGATGACTTTTCATAATGTTATCACTCGATTTCCTGAGACAAACATGGTTTTTATGAAACATGAAATGTTTTGTGCTATGGGGTGTCCTGCTGCTCAACAAGAAACAATTAAAGAAGGTGCGCAAGTACATGGGATTGACGCTAAAAAACTGATAAAAGAATTAAATAATGTGATAAAATAGAAAAATTGATTAAGAAATAATAATCAAATTAAATTAATAAAAAAATACGTTGTGCCAATGCAATAATTTAAACAAAAAAAATCAAACAAATTAAAGATAAAAGATAAACATGGTAGAATATAATGAAAAAGTTTTGAAGCATTTTTCTAATCCAAAAAATGCAGGTAAGATAGAAAATGCGGATGGTATTGGAAAAGTGGGCAATATGACTTGTGGGGATGTGATGTATGTTTATATTAAAGTTAAGAAAAAGATAGTTAAGGGAAAAGAAGAAGAGATCATCTTAGACATAAAGTTCCAAACACTTGGATGCGCTGCTGCTGTAGCAACTTCAGACGTTGTTGTTGAACTTGCTAAAGGAAAATCTATTTCAGAAGCTTTAAAGATCACGAATAAAGATGTTGTTAACCATCTTGGCGGTTTGCCTCCAATAAAAATTCATTGCTCTTTGCTTGCTGAAGAAGCTTTAAGCGAGGCTATTTATGATTATCTCAAGAAGAATGATAAGAAGATTCCTAAAGAATTAGAAGAGAAGCATAGGAACACTCTAAAGGCAGAAAAATCCTTTCATGATAAATTCAAATGTGAAAAATGAATAAAAAAACATTTGCTTTTGATTTTGATGGAGTCATTGCAACTTACGATGGCAATTTTATTGAAGGAGTAGCTGGAAAGCCAAATAAAAATGTTGTTGATGCAATAAAAGTACTAAAGAAACAAGGACATAAAACTTTAATATATTCCATAAGAAGCACAGCATTTATAAAAAAATATTGCAAGAAGTATAAAATTCCGGTGGATTATTTTAATAATAACCCGAATTATAAAACTGGAAATTCTGGAAAACCAGTTGCTTCGGTTTATTTAGATGATCGTGCAATTTTATATAAAGGACAAAACACCAAACAAATAGTCAGTTTATTAAATAATTTTAAAGTGTACTATAAAAAATGAATGCTCAAAAATTAGAATTTTTGGCACTCCTTTTAATGAATTAAAATGAGAAATAAAAATGTTGGATTGTTGATACTTGGAATGGCTCTTTTAATAGGGGCAATTGTTTTTTTATTTAATAATGCTTTAATAACTATTGTTAACACAAGTTGTTCACACGGAACAACTTGTCCGATGTATGGCACAATAAAAACACAAACGTATATCTCAATTGCCTTGATTGCTATAATTGTTGTTATTGGAATAGTGTTGATATTCAGCAAAGAAGAGAAACAGATTGTTGTGAAAAGAATCAAAGAGAAATCTGAAATAAATGAACAAAAATTAAAAGACAAAGAAAATAATCTAAAACTGCTTGATACAGATGAAAAGAAGATTTATCAATCAATTATTGATGCTCAAGGAACAATCTTTCAGTCAGACGTTGTTGATAAAACTGGATTTGATAAAGTGAAGGTTACAAGAATCCTTGATAGACTTGAAGGAAGACAGCTAATTGAGAGAAGAAGAAGGGGCATGACTAATGTTGTTTTGCTGAAGTAAACTAAGTAAATATAAATACTTAAATTTACTACATTTAAAGATGGAAAAAAATATGTGTTTCTTATTAATCTGTTTACTATTCCTTACTACTTTTATGTTGATCAATGGAGCAGGATGTGGAAATGTAGTCAACCCTTCGGGCAATACAAATGGATCAGAATTTACCATTGAAATAAGAGATTATGCATTTAAACCAGATCAACTTATTATAAAAACAGGAGACACAGTTAATTGGGTAAATGTTGGTGCGGTTGTTCATACAGCTACCTCTAATAATGGGACGGAAATAGCTTCTCGAGAAATTTCCCCAGGAGCCTCTTTTTCTCATGTTTTTGATATGCCTGGAACTTATGCTTATCATTGTGGTTTTCACTCTTTCATGAAAGGGACAGTCATAGTACAATAATTTAAAAAATGGTTTTTTTAATACCTTTAGCAATCTGGCTCGGCATGTTAACTTTTGTTTTTTTAGTTATAACTGCAATTTTGGGGATACTGGTTTTAAAAGGAAAGGCAAAATTTGAATGTCATAGAACTCTTGCCATAATAACCATCTGTCTTGCAGTTTTGCACGTCATATTTGCAATTTTATTATGGTTCTTTGCAGTCGTGATTTAAATTTAAGAAATTTAAAAATGGGAAGAAAAAAATATTTTGATGAAGAATTAATGAAGATTTTAGATGTAGACAAGAAAATTTTAGATAGATTCAAAGAGATTCAAAAAGCAACTATTGAGGAAGCTAAGAATTTAGATGAAAAGTGGATGAAAAGAAAAAAGATCAAGGTTTTAGGAATTTCTGGAAGTGCAAGAGATGAAAACGACATGGCTCAAGAAAGCTCTAATTCTGAAGAGATGTTAAAAGTGTGTTTAGATGAATGCAAAAAACTTGGAGCTGAAACAGAACTTTTATCTCTAAGAAAGTATGATATTAAATATTGTAAAGCATGTTATTCTACTTGTAATACTCAGTGTCATTTTTATTGTTCATGTTATCCTAAAGGAAAAGAAGGAGATGATATGACTAATATTCTTTATGATAAAATACTTGGGGCGGATGCGATTATCTTTGCAACACCTGTAAATGACATGTCTGTGTCCACGTTAATGAAGACGTTTATAGATCGATGCATTAGTTTAGATGGAAGTTTAATGCCTGCAAATCCTCAAGTGCCTAAAGATAAAGAGCTTAATAGGAAACACATGAAATTCATTGAGCTTATGGCAGATAATGATGTTTGGGGTAGTGGAATGTTAAAAAGATTTATGGGAAAAGTTGCAGGAATTATTACTACAGGTCATGAAGAAGGAGCTAGCATGGCAATATCTCAGTTATTTATGACTCTAAATCACTGGGGCATGATCTTCCCACCAATTAGCAGTACTTATGCAAATTCTTCTATATGTAATTCAACTTATGAAGATAAACCCCTTGTAGTCAATGAATGCCATAAAAAGTTAGTAAGAGAATTAGCTGAAAATGTTTTTATTATGACAAAGATGGCAAAAGGAATTAAGATTTCTAAATGGAAATATGAATACGAGGAAAATTAAAATGGATAATCTAGAAGAAAAATTTGGAAAATGTATTTGTGAAAGATGTCCGAGTTTTGTTAAATGTCAAGAAGACATTTATTTTTGTTTCAAGGGAAAGAGCAAATGCCTTGTTAAAGAAAAAGGATGTATTTGTATGGCATGCCTTATTCATAAAAAAGCTGGTTTTAAAAAAGTGTTTTTCTGCACTAGGGGAAAGGAAGAAGAACAAGCAAAATAAGTGCTTGAAACTAGTTTCAAACAATCGTTTAAAAGGGGTTTCTTTTTAGTGTATTATGCTTTTGGAACATAAAGCAAAATTAAAAAAATAAACTAATGAGAAAAATAAAAAATGGATGAAATAAAAGAGACAAAAGAGCTTCCAAGTTGTTGTCAACCTAAGAATAATGATAAGGCAAAAGGCATAAGGCAAGGGATACTCTTCGGATTAATTCCTCATGCTGGATGTATTGCTTTTGTTTTAGCAAGTGTTTTAGGATTAACTGTAGCTGCTTCTGTATTCAAACCACTCTTGATGAAAAGTTATTTCTTTTATGGAATGATTATCTTGTCTTTGGTTTTTGCTAGTTTTTCTGCTTTGTTATACCTGAGAAAGCAAGGAGGCGTAAAGACAGCAAAGAATCATAAAGGGTATCTAGCCATACTTTACGGAAGTACAATCGGGATAAGCGCATTACTATATTTTGTGGTGTTTCCGTTAGTTGCTTCAGCTACTTTAGCAGGAGCGACAGGGGCTGCCGTAACAAATTTGCAAGGAATGCAAACAGTTACAATAAAAGTTGCAATCCCCTGTGAGGGGCATGCATCTTTGATAGTGGGCGAGCTTAAGAAAGTTTCAGGAGTTACGAATGTTCAATACATTCCAAGCTCAACATTCAAAGTGTACTATGATGTGAGCAAAACAACAAAAGAGAAAATCTTAAACTTGGACATCTTCAAAGAGTACAAGGCGACCGTTATTAGTGAAGGAGAATAGCATAGTGCTGCAGTAGCTAACAATACCGGAACTACGGGAAATGCTGGTGGCTGCTGTGGCGGAACAGGTGGAGCAGGTAGTTGTGGAGGCTCTGGAGGAAGTTGTGGATGTGGTGCTAAAACTTAAAATTTAATTTTTATTTTATTTTTTAATATTAATAAAGTACACAAAGTATGAAGAATAAACTCGGAGGATAAAAAATGAAAAATATGAATTGTTTGATATGTCATCAAAAGGTCTATAGCGAACTGGGAAAAGGTTGTAAAATGTGCGGCATGACCCTAGAAGACGAAGGAAAAGATTTTTGCTGCAGAAAATGCAAAAAACAATATCTAAAAATCAGAGAATTATAAATAATATGATGAAAAAAATATTTGTAGTTCAAGGGATGCATTGTGCTAGCTGTGCAAAGAATGTAGAAAATGCTATCAGCAAGATCAGAGGAGTTGGCAATGCTTTTGTGAACTTCGCTGCAGGAAAGCTATATGTTGAATCAGATGCTGCTGATTTAGATATCATAAAGACGGTTGAAAAACTCGGATATCATGCTAGTCTAGCAGATGAAACTAAAAAAAAAGATAAAAAATATGAAAATGGACATGAACATGAACATGAACATGAACATGAACATGAACATGAACATGGAAAGATAGAGTTTGATGAGGCTGAATCATGGAAGAAGCGGATGGTCTGGGCATGGGTATTTACTATTCCTGCTGCAATTTTGATGCTTTTGTCTAGAATTTTTGGTTTAATGATATTTTCTGATTTAATTATGACTATTATCTTGCTTGTTTTAGCTTTTCCTGTTATTTTTATTTTTGGTTGGAAGACTATTAAATCAGGGGTAAGAGGATTTACTAGTTTCTATTTTAATATGGATTCTTTGATAATGCTTGGGACAATTATTGCTTTTCTAACTGGAATTTTTAGTTTATTCTTAAAAATTCAGGATTATTCTGGAATATCTGCGATGATAATGGCCTTCTTTTTAACTGGGAAGTATGTTGAATCTAGAGCTAGAGGAAGGGCTGGGCAAGAGATAAAAAAACTGCTGGAGATTGGAGCTAAGAAAGCAGTGATCTTTAAGCAAGGAAAAGAAATTGAAGTTGATGTTGATGAAATAGTCTTAGGAGATGTGATGATTGTCAGACCTGGGGAGAAGATTCCAACAGATGGGCTTGTGATTAAAGGAGAATCAAGTGTAGATGAAAGCATGATTTCAGGAGAGAGCATGCCTGTTGACAAGGTCAAAGGAAGCAATGTAATCGGGGCAACAATAAACCAAGATGGAATATTATATGTCAAAGCGACAAAAATAGGAAAAGATACTTTCTTGTCGCATATCATCGAACTTGTTGAAGAAGCTCAAGGGAGCAGAATCCCTATACAAAAATTAGCTGATAAAATAACAAGTATCTTTGTTCCAGTTATCTTGACTGTCTCTTTATTGACTTTTTTGGGATGGATTTTTACTTCTAATGGAGTGAGCAGAGCTTTGGAAGTTGCTATCTCTGTTCTTGTGATTGCTTGTCCATGTGCTCTTGGTTTAGCAACTCCAACTGCGTTGATGGTTGGAAGTGGAATGGGGGCAAGAAGAGGGATACTAATCAGAAAGGGTGAAGCAATTCAAACTATGAAAGAAGTCAAGATTGTTGTTTTTGATAAAACTGGAACAATAACAAAAGGAAAGCCAGAGGTTCGTGAGATTTATTCTAAAAATGAGAAGTATATGGTTGAGATTGCAGTTAGTTTGGAGAAACTATCAGAACATCCTGTTGCCAGAGCCATTGTTAATTACGCAGAATTAAAGAAATTCAAACAAGTCAAAGAATTTAAGATCATAAGGGGAAAGGGTGTTGAAGGATATATACGCGGAAAGAAGATTGTTATTGGAAATTCAGTCTTAATTAAAGAAAGAGGGATTTCTTTAAAAGAATTTGAAGAGGTCATTAACAAGTTTGAAAGTAAGGCTTATACTACGATGATTGTAACTGAGAATAAAAAAGTTCTAGGAATTATTGGGGTTGCAGATGCTGTTAAAGAAGATTCCTCTAGAGCAATTTCAGAATTAAAGAAAATGAAATTTAGGACAATTATGATTACAGGAGATAATGAAAGAACAGCTAGAGCAATTGCAAATCAAGTTGGAATTCAAGAGGTCATCGCAAACGTTCTTCCAGAAGAAAAAGCAAAGAAAATTCAAGAACTTCAAAAACAGGGAATGGTCGCCTTTGTTGGAGATGGAATAAATGACGCCCCTGCTTTAAAACAAGCAAATGTTGGGATTGCTATCGGAACTGGGACAGAGATTGCAATAGAGTCAGGAGATATTGTTCTTGCTACTGGAAACTTAAGAGGGGTTGTTTCTGCTATCAAGCTCTCAAAAGCAATGTTCCGAAAAATAAAACAGAATTTATTCTGGGCTTTTGCATATAATATTATTGCTGTTCCTGTTGCAATTGCTGGATTTTTACATCCTGTTATTGCTGAAATTGCAATGGCCGCGAGTTCTGTAACTGTTGTAACCAATGCTAATTTGCTGAGAAGAACGAGGGTTTAGCTCCATTGCTTTAGAGCCTGAGCTAGTTCTTTGTGACTTCTTGCATAATCTTTTAATGAAATTCCTAAAAGTGTTGCATCAACTGCTTGTCTTGCTGCTTTTGCTCCTGCGATTGTTCCACCAGGATGCGCATGGATTCCGCCGCCCATTTGTATTATTATATTCCTTCCAAGATGATTAATGAGATATGGGACGTGCAGGGGATTTAGTCCTCCAGAGCAAACAGCAAAAACTGGTTTAATATTATTCCAGTTTTGTTCTAAAACATGCCCCCCTTTTATTAGGGACATGCCCGGTTTTGGAACAATCATATTTTCTTCTATCTCTTGGTCAATTATCGGAACTTCTGCTTTTCCGTGCATCTTTCCAACGACAGTTCCAATGTGTAGCTGATCAACCCCAATTAGTCTTGCACATTTTGCTATTGTTAGCATAGATATCCCGTGTCTATTGCCCCTTGTTAATGCCGCATGACCTGCTCTGTGTGCGTGTAAAATCAGCTTGTAATCTTCGTTATAATTCCTAACTGTTTGAACTGCTCCCCAACCTAGAGTTAAGATATCAATCATAACACAAATCCCCCCCTCTTCTTTCACATATTTCATTCTTTTTATCATTTCTACTGTTTCTGCTGTTATATTCGGCATATACATTTTTCTCTCTCCTGTTAATTTTTCTGCTTTTTCTTTTGCTTTTAAAACCAAGTCAACTCTGTCTGTGAATCTATTAAATTTCATGTTTGAAAGATTTTCATCATCTTTTACGATATCGCATCCACCTATCCATGCATTAAAAGCGACTTGCGCTTGTTCTTTTGGATTTAATCCTACTTTTGGCTTGACAATCGTTCCCACAAAAGGCCTCTCGATTATCCTCAATTTTTTTCTTATACCAAAAATTCCTAAATGCGGGCCTTTGAAAGATTTTAAGATAGAATCTGGGAAATGTATATCTAGTAACTTGAGATTATTAACAATTCTCATGCCGAATATATTCCCTGCTATGCTTGAAAGAATCTGGGGCATGTTGCCTGGTTCAAATAATTCATTGGAGTAAGCGATTTTTACTATCTTGTTTATAAAATCTATATCATAAACTTTTGCAGCAAGTCTTTTAGACTGCTTTGTCATTGTTGTAACCTCTGTCCATGTTCCTACGCTTGATTCAGATGCAACTGCTCCTGCCGCTCTTTTGATGTTTTCCTTTTTTGCAGGTTCTATATAGAACTCACAGATTAAGTCTGATCTTTTAGGTTTATAATTTAGATTAACATAATCAATATATTGCATTTTCTTTGCCCCTTTTTCTGGTATACTAAGCCAGAAAGAATTTAAAAATGTTTCAGAAAAGTTTAAATACCTTATTTTACTTAGATAAGTATGATAAGTAAATTGAAGAAAAGAACAAAATGGTAAATATGACTTTAGCAATTCCTCCGGAATTGCATAAAAAAATGAAAGAATTTTCTGACATAAGGTGGGCAGAAGTAGCTAGAAATGCCATTGAGCAAAGAATTGAAGATTTAGAAGTTATGAATAGAATCGCTTCTAAAAGCAAATTAACAAAAAAAGATGTGGAAGAGATAAGCAAAAAAATAAAAAGTGCTGCTGCTAAAAGATTTAATGAATATAGTGATTGATACTAATGTATTTGTATTTGCTTTGATAAAAGAAAGCATTTGCAGAGAAATTCTGACTAATCTTAAAATAAATTTTCTTTTTCCTGAATTTGAATTTGAGGAGATAAAAAATCACAAAGAGGAAATAATTAGGAAGGCAGATTTAATTGATAGGGATTTTGATATCTTGTTTTTAAGATTAATAAGATACGTTAAAATAATTCCCGCATATTTTTCTAAGATATACAAAGGAAAAGCTACACAAATAATTTGGAAAATAGACCCAGATGACGTTCAGTTCATAGCGACTGCTCTTGCCTTTAATTGCCCTATTTGGAGTGATAATAAACATTTTAAAAAGCAGAAAGTTGTTAAGATTTTTACAACTAAAGAGATAATTGGAATTTTTAAAAAATGAATCAAAGACAATTTGAATCAAAAGTCAAGAAAACCATCAGAAAGTATGGTCTTTGTAACAAGAAAGATAAGATCTTTATAGCCATGTCTGGAGGGAAGGATTCAACAGTTGTTGCTTATCTGCTTAAAAAATTTGGATACAAGGTTTATGCAATCCATATCAATCTTCTCATGGGAAAATGGAGCGATGAAAATGAAGAAGACGTAAGAAAATTTTGTTCACAATATAGGGTCCCCTTGCATGTTTATAGTATAAGAGATGAAATAGGGTATGCAATGTGTTATGTAAAGAGTGTTTTGCAGAATAAACAAAAACTTAAGCAGTGTACTGTGTGCGGGATAATACGAAGGTGGATTTTAAATAAGAAAGTTCGAGATTTGGGAGCAGATAAGTTAGCAACAGGGCATAATCTTGATGATGAGGCGCAAAATGTCCTCATGAATTTGATGAAAGGGAATCCTATGCTGGGGGTTAATCTTGGACCATTAACAGGCTCGATACAAGACAAGAAGTTTGTTGCAAGAATCAAGCCCTTGTATTTTACAAAGGAAAAAGATGTGGAGATTTATTCAAGAGAGAAGAAGTTTCCTGTTCTTTATCAAAGGTGTCCATGTGTTGTGGGCGCGTTCAGACACGAGGTTAGAAAGAAGCTCGACGAACTTGAACTAATAGAGAAAAATATCAAAGAAAATCTTGTTGAGAACTTTCTGATTGTTCAAAAAGACCTTAGAAAGACTGTTGGAAAGGATCTTAAGTATTGCAAGTTATGTGGCGAACCTTCTAGAAATGAAATATGCAAGGCGTGCAAGATGCTCAAAAGTTTAAGAAGTGATTAAACTTTTGGCATGCCGAAAACATAAAAATGTTTTCAAGCATGCTCAAAGAAGTTGGTTTCAAGGGGAAATGCAGTTCTTGCAATGGGCCTTGTAATTAAATCTTATTAACATTTAAATATATTATAAGATATTGTTAGATATGAGAGAATTCATTTATTTTTCATCTAAGGCAAGCACAACAGGGAATTTTGATGATTCAAGATTGAAAGAAGCTGGAAGAATGGATATTGTCTGCCATTTTGTGATAAACAGTTTTTTTGTTTCAAATGCAATTAGACCAGAAGTTCGGTTGCATCTTGTGTTTTATGGACAACCGGACCCGCCAAGGCACATTGTTCTTGAGATAAATGAGAAAAATAAAGAATTTTTTTCTAAAAAGGACGTGGCGGGCTTGATTAAGAAAATGTTGTATAAATATAAGAAAGGGCAAAGGGTGGAAGTTTTTGATTCTTGTTTCATTGAAAGAAAATCATTTATCGATGTGATAAACAAGTTAAAAGAAGATGGCAAAGTGATATATCTTCTTGATAAAAGTGGAGAAAATCTGAGAGACACCCCCTTAGATAAAGATCATTCTGTTTTTGTTTTAGGTGATCATGAAGGAATCCCTAAACAGGAGAAGAAAGAAATTGAGAAAATAGCTAAGAAGATTTCTCTAGGAAATGTGATGTATTTTGCAAGTCAAAGTTTAACGATTCTACAAAATGAGTTGGATTTGAGAAGTAAGTGAATTCAAAAGTTATTTAAATAATCTTTCTTTAACAATTTCATGGCACGTGAAGAAGAGATTGTTAAAGAAAGACTGAAGAAAATTGAGGAGTTAAGAAAAAAAGGAATTAATCCTTATTCTTATAGTTATAACCGAACTCATCTCGCTCAAGAATTGCAGGAAAAATTCAAAGATCTTAAAAATGAAGGAGAGAGCAAGACAAAAGTTAGTGTGTGTGGAAGAGTGATGTCTGTAAGAGATATGGGGCAGATTAATTTTATTTCTTTACAAGATGGATCTGGAAAAATTCAGCTTATATTCAAAGATAAGATATCAAGTGAGATAAAGAATATTGATGCAGGAGATTTTATTGGTGTTGAAGGAACTATCTTCAGGACAAAAAGAGGAGAGCTAAGTGTGATGGTCACGAAATCAACTATCTTGACAAAAGCAATACTGCCTTTGCCTGAAAAATTTCACGGGTTGCAGGATGTTGAAGAGAGATACAGGAAAAGATATCTTGATCTAATTGCAAATCCAAAAATTAAAGAAGTTTTTATTACGAGAACAAGGGTGATTCAGGCGATTAGGGAGTTTTTAGATTCAAGAAATTATCTTGAAGTTGAGACCCCGATCTTACAACCAGTCTATGGCGGGGCAGCTGCAAAACCATTTAAAACCTTTATTAATGAACTAAAGCAAGAGGTTTACTTAAGAGTTGCAGACGAACTCTACTTGAAAAGACTGATTATTGGGGGTTTTGAAAAAGTTTATGAGATAAGTAAAGATTTTAGAAACGAATCAATTGATATGCAACACAACCCAGAATTTACAATGCTTGAATCTTATGAAGCTTATATTGACAGAGACGGAGTTGCAGACCTGTTTGAAGAAATGATGGCCTTTGTCGCTAAAAAGATTCTTGGAACAACGCAATTTGAATATCAAGGCAATAAAGTTGATTTTGGTAAGTGGAGGAGAGTTTCAATGCATGACCTTGTAAATGAAAAATTTGGAATCGATATCGAAAAGATGTCTGATGAAGAATTATTTGGACTAGCTGAAAAATATGTCTCTGACAAAGTGAGCAAGAAATCTCCAAGAGGAGAACTAATCAATGAATTATTTGAAACATTTGCTAAAAAAATAATTGAACCAACAATTGTTATAGATTATCCTAAAGAGACCTGCCCTTTATGCAAGGTTCATAGAAAGAATCCCGCTTTAATTGAAAGATTTGAACCTGTTTGTTGTGGAATGGAACTTGGAAATGCTTATTCTGAGTTAAATGATCCTGTTTTACAAAGAAAATTACTTGAAGAGCAAGTTAGAGAAAGAAAGAATGAAGAAGAGCCTTGGACTAGCGATGTTGATAATGATTTTTTGAATGCCATGGAGCATGGAATGCCCCCAACAGGAGGAATTGGGGTTGGAGTGGACAGGATTGTCATGTTGTTGACTAATTCTCCATCGATAAGAGACGTTATCTTCTTCCCATTCATGAAATCTTTAGGTGAGAAAGAAGAGAAAAAGAAGAATTAGCAAGCTTTATAAACTAAGACATTCTAATTTCATCGTCGCTAACAAAAATTAGCTGATAATTATTAATTTACTAAACTCAAAGGAGGAAAACAAAAAAATGGTAGAATACGAAGGAAGATGCATGAAGTGCAAGGATAAAAGAAAAATGAAAGACCCTGCCCCAAGAGAAATCAAACCAGGAACTTGGGCTGTAACAGGAAAATGCGTAGAATGTGGAACCAACATGTTCAAGATTGTTGGAAAGAATAAACCACAATGTTAATTTTAATTTAATTTTTTTATTTTTTATTTAACTTGTAATATGGAGAATTTTTAGAATGGTAGATTTAATTGTAAAAAATAAGATAAAAGAGGTTGTGAAATTGAGAGTTTCTGTTGATTTACCTGAAGCTCTTAATAAGAAAATTGAAGAAATTCTAAAGAAAGCTGAAGAGAGAGCAAAAGCAAATCATAGGACTACAATACTAGCACAGGACGTTTAGGTGCAGGGGCCCTAGTATCTAAGGGAATTCCTATTAATTCTTTCAAAATACAAGCTTCATCATAATAGGGAGCAAATGAGTCTATTTCTTGTGCGCCACCACTTTCCGAGATGCCATGATACCAATCTAGAACAAATTGTGAAAGGTGTGCAGCATATTCTGGATATTGTCTTAAACTTAACCAAGCAGTACTTAAAATTACTTGTGCTTTCTCAACCAAGGTTTCTGACATAATAATATTATACAAAAAAGTTTTAAATACATTGTTGTCTTGAATTATATAAGATATATAAAAATGGGGAATGAGAAAGGGCAGGTTACATTATTCATAATTATGGCAATTGTAATTGTGATAATTGGAACTATATTTTTCTTTCTATATAAGCAACAACTTAAGCAGGCAGAAATTTCAGAAGCAGAATTAGTTTCTGTTAAATCTTACTTTAAAGATAGAATTAATTATGCAACTGAAAATTCTTTATTACTAATCGGGTTACAGGGGGGTTATAGAACTTATCCTTATGAAAGATTAGAATTACAATTTAATCTTATCCCGTTTTATTATTATTCTGGAAATATTAAAATTCCAAATAAAGAACAAATAAACCATGATTTATCCGAAGAAATTAGGGGCAGATTAAATGATGTTCAGTTTAATTTAACCAATTTAGAGATTATTAAAGAACAACCACAAGTCTTGATCAATCTCACGGACAAAACAGAAATTAAGATTGATTATCCATTAACAATAAAAAAAGGAAAAGAGACAATTACTCTTTTAAATAGTTATGAATATCAATACAATCTTAATTTTGAGAAATTTATTAATATCAGCCAGATAATTGTAAAAGATATTTCTAATAATTCAATTGATATAAACTTAGAATTACTACTTGAATTACAAAATAAAAGTCAATTGATTATTAGTCCAATATTATATGAAGAAAAGACAATTATCTATAGAATTTATGATAATCAAACAAGAATAAATGAGAATCCATTCGAATTCGATTTTGCTATTAAAAATGAATAAAAAAAAGTTATTTATTTTTTGGATATTATTTGTATTTTTATTGATTGGTTTAGTGGAAGCTATTGAAGACAAACCCACATATCATGATGGAAATTTTAGTAATGGGGAATTTTTGAATTTTAAGGATTGGCCCGATAAATGGATTTTTGTTCAGGGCGAGGCTAGTATTTTAGAAAAAAATTCTAGTACGCACCCAGTTTATGCATACGCAAGCATAAAGATGGATGTAAAAAAGGACTTCGTTTTTAAGGATAATTTTTTTGATACCGAAGTTGTTATAAAAAGAGGGGGGCTGTTTACTTGGGAATATGAATTAATCGATGGTAAACAAGAGCGGGAAGCAATCCACTTCTATGAAGAAAATGGAGAAAGTTCTA
>Ga0315273_10004856_pt1 | contig 16556 bp, 21 predicted proteins | sample YL17G02_0_MG_FD_205753 | JGI IMG/M metagenome (GOLD analysis project Ga0315273, IMG submission 205753) | Sediment microbial communities from Yellowstone Lake, YNP, Wyoming, USA - YL17G02_0 | ecosystem: Environmental > Aquatic > Freshwater > Lake > Sediment | place: USA: Wyoming | collected... | reverse complement strand
GTTGCGGCGTTTTTGTGCCTCAATAACCTCATTGTTCATGAGGGTAGTTTCAGTGTTGTAGCTTCCGGTGTTCATGGCCTCCCAGGCAGCACCATTCCAGAAGTACAACACCAAATGGTCACTAACCCAATAGAAGTCACCAACGTGGTTAGTTGGACTAGTTGGTACTGGCAACAGTGCAAAAGTAGTAGTACCCCTAAACTGATTGCGGCCTACTGGGGTAATGTCGTCACGCTCAACAAAACTAATGTCTCCTGGGTTGACTAATACTGCACCAAGAGGTAGGTCAACTTTAGCCAATACAACCATGTAGGCTTTGTCTGCGTGAGCGTTATAAACGCTCTCTTCAAGAACCATCAAACTCAAGATGGGATTAACTGGAACACCCAACTCATTGTACTTGACGTAGAGAACCACTACGTTAACTTGATTGGCAGCTACTACCAACGTTTCTACTGTGGTAGAACCTGCAACCATTCCATCGTTACTGTAAGCAACCAAAGGGTTCACAGTAACATGGAGTCCTACCCCTGGAGCTACTGCTCCAAGTCCCTCTACCACACCTGGTGTTACTAAATAATCAAGACCAGAATTTAGGTCTTTGGTGCTGTCAGCGTTCCTGTACTTAAGGCTGGTGAAAAGTGCCATGGGAGAATCCCTCTCTTTGTTCTTTTTTGCTGTTAACTAAAAGTAAAGTTAAAAGAAAAGTGTCACGTCAAACTCAATACTGTCCACACCCGTCATTACTAACAATGAACGGTTACAAACTGCTGCAAGAAACTGGTAGCCAAGTGCTGGAGGAAGAGGATCACTGGGGCCTACAAACACAATTTCTGCCCAGAGTCCTATGCTACTAACCTCACCTTGGTATTCACCAGGTAAAATCTTGCAAACATAGGTTTCACAAAAATCATTGCGCCAAGTAACTGCATCAATAGGCTCTGGTCCAAAAAGAGGTGGTCCACCTGGCATGACCGTAGCAGTTGGATCTACCGCTACTGAAATCCTTGGATCAAGAGGATCGTGACCACCAGAATTGACACCAAAATATTTAAACTTGTAAGAGGTACCATAGGCCCTCATTCGGGCAATGTACTTCTTTGCCTCATTAGTAGGAATTGCAATACACTCGTAAGAGCCCATAGCAAAAGGTTCCTCTCTACAGCTCTTTTAGCAAAGCTGCATAAATCCACGCGGTGAAGTTGGCTGGTGCTGCACTGTTAGGTTCAATAGTAAAGCGCAACCAAGTAGGTGTAGCATTTTGAATGGCAGTGCACGCAACAAGTCTTAACCGAACAAGGCTTGATGGTACCAATACCGAACTAGCAGCAGCTTGCCAAACTGAAGCTCCATTGTTCCAATAAAACAAATCGGGAACTCTTTGAATGCTAACCTTTAATGCATTTCCTACAGGAATGCTAGTTTTGTAATCAACTGCTAACTCATAAGAAGTAGGAGCACCGAAGCGGTCATACCACCATTGACTAAAGCGACAATATTCAAACTTGTTACCTACAGTTAACTTACAAGCATAATCACTCTGTCCAGCAATTATGTTAGAAGGAGGAAGAGCCACAAAATGACAGACGTCAGCATCAGTGTTGTCAGGATCTATGGAGTTCACATCTAAGTCAAGTTCATCCCAGTTTGCAAACTTAACGCCAACACGTTTGTAGCACTTAAGCCCTATGTAATCAATGTCCATAACGCATTGACCAAGAGTGCGTGTGCCAAAGAAGTACCAAAAACTAGCACCAGCAGTGGGGAAGTAAACGTAAGGAGTTTGCACTAATGGTGTAGAACTGTAATTGAGGTAAACCGCAACCTTGCCTAGGTTAGTGGGGTCGTCACCACGATCTATAACAATACGAAAATGAAGACTCTGATTAACAATGTTACCAACCAATGGTGCTGTTGCTAGAAAGGTTCCAAAAATATCATGGTTTAGTGAGGTACCAGATAAACATACATAGTAAACAAGTCCTACCTTAAAGAGGCTTACATCTACATTGCGGATTAGGTCGTCGTAACCTCCTATGTAGTAGAAGCAACTATCAACTGGTGGAGCAGTTTTGAGTACTACTCGTGTCTCAATTTCTACGTTATACTCAGACCGGAGTCGTTTAGGTACGTCATTACTATACTGGTACTGTCGATTAGTAACAGCACTTGCATCAGTAATTTCAAGATAAGGGTCTCCGGTGAGCGCCACTGGTGCAGCACCACTTGTAGTCCAAGCTAAAGGACCTACAACTGCAGTAGGGAGGCCTCCACAAAAGGGATCATAGAAGAGCTCACTGTCAATAGTTTCTACTGAAAGCCAAAGTTGACTAACCTCAACACCACCTAAGGTGGGTGCTCCTGTAAGGCGTACACCTACTTCCAAAGTGTTGAGATCAACCCCCACAAACCTGATGCCACTAGTCCAATCAGCCCTGATGCGTACCTCTGCAGTAACCCAACCCACTGTAGGAACTAATGTAGCTACCACGTATTCAACTGCATTTTGCAAAACTAATAGGTCTACGGTACCACCAACTGCGGCGGGGTCAACAAGGCGTAAATGGCAATGAGCTACCAACGCCCCCACAAATCCACGGGCTGGTGCTCTACCAGAGTTTGTTACAAAGCTAGAGGTAGCAGTAGCAGCTGCGGTAAAAATTCCAGTTAGGTCAGAAGAGTCTTTAAGGATTGCTTGCCAAGCAGCGGTACTACTGCCATAGGTCCCCCAGACTTGGGAGGTACCATCGGCAGTTGCCTGTAAAATTTGCTGTGGCATGTTGGGAAAAGTTTAGCTTATGCTGGAAGGTCCCGGGCTACCTGAGACCCCAACTGGTACAGTAATGTACCAATCTGGATAAGGTTCTCTTTAGTGAAGGTTAGCTGCACTGTAACACCACTAGCCATTATCCCTTCAATAACAGGGTCTTCACAATTAAAAGCTTGCTGAAAAAGAAACATAGAAAGACCTTTTGCCTCAATGGCTAACGTATGATTATCACGTATGACAGTTTCATCAAGCAGTGCAAAACTCATGAACCAAGCTCCTACTTTAATGGTGGAGTGTTGTGAAAAAGGGATTGGCCAGCAAACCAGGATCCCCTCCACCATATACTGGGTGGTTGGGGGTCACAAGGCTAGTAGTCTCTGAGCTATTTACTGTGGTAGTAAACAAGTTGGTGAACGGACCTTCCATACAGCAATCAGTATTTTGAGGAAGCTGGCTAATAGCTCCCCAAGTATCAAAGCAACCACCTACGTTGAACACCTTAATGGGAGCCTCACTCCAAAAGTCAGTGAGGGGGTCTATGTCATAAACACTATCAAAGGGTCCATAGGTGCCATCAAATGGATCACCACTGTCAAGGAACCTACCACCTATTCCTGGAGGTAATACCTCCTGATCTGCAGGGGTAGCAAAAAAGCAAATGGAAGGAGCACAAACCAATCTAGCTTCGCACGCTGCAGACATTCGGTCCATACAGCCAAGATACTCCAGCAACCCACTAACTGAACAAATGAGATCGCCATCATTAAAAATATGTTGTCTATAAATTTCAGTTCCGGTACGCTCATAAATAAGGACATCTTCAGAAACCTGCTTAGGGGTGAAACAGTCAAGATTGTTTATGAGCTTTTGAAAAGCTATGCGGCGATTCATGCAAATGTTCATGAACCAGACATGGGCAGTAAATCCGCTAACATCATCTCCACTAGTTACTGGTTGAAACAAATCAGGTTGATAGAGGGCTGGATTCTTAGCCTCCATAATAGCAGGAGTGCTAAGAGCAAACGAACTAATGAAGTCGGTTACCGCACCATCTTGACCAAACTCGCCAAACATGCAATTCGCTTGCATGCGTACTGCAAGGATCCGAAGCTCTTGAATATCAGGTAAAAGGTTGCGCCAAGGTAATTGGTATTCAATGAAGAAGGTAGCCCATGGAGAAATCATTTCTCTATAGGTCTTCTCCAACATGTAATTCATGTACTCATAAGATTCTCGCGCCCATATTTCCAAGAAGGCAGTGGGGTAGCTAACTACAATGTTGAGGTCAACTGGTTCATCAATGCCATTCTCTACCCTAATTTGATTAGTAGCAGGAGGCGCATAGAGGTGAATGCGTATGCGTGCTAAAGCAGAATTAGGGATAAAGGTCCAAAGTAGTTTGTTATTGATGTAGATCTTAGTTGTGGTCAGGTGATCAGTAGCAAGCAGAAACTCAGTGGGCTTAACAGAGCGTGGTAACATTTCCGCACCCTGAATGTACATAGTACCCGCAGGAATTTCAAGCAGTAGGTTCTGTGTAATGTAGTCCCACGGATTAAAGGCACTAGCTGGGAAGAAGCTAAGCATAAAAGTTAAGCGTGCAAAATAAAAGTTTTTGAGGCTGCAGCTTGATTAAAATTATGTCTCAACAACCTTAGCAGCAAATTAAAAGCCTCATCATAAGAATCTACATTATCCCTGTCATTGGGGTCTATACCAAGTTCTTCTAAGGCAGCAAGAAAGGCTTTGTCAAACAAACGTGCGTCTTTTTCAAGACGAAATAGCTTATCTATTGCTAGAATTATAGTTCTCTTCCAAGCTGGAGAGTCCCACACTTGGTTTGCCAGTTTCTTGTAGTAGTCCCTATTAGTAGCTTGCTTGATTTTAGAACTACTTCTTGGAGCTCTGCGGTTTGAACGTATCATAACTTCTTCTCTCTCTCATATTAAATGAGAGTTTGGTTATTGTTGCTAAACTACGTCAAAGTTTGCGCTAAGCAATGGATATTCAGTTGCCCCATTTAGCACAATACGCTCAATGGGAAGGTAGGCCCTGTCTAGTCTAATGAACCCAGTTAGCTTCAGGTTGTTAAGACCTCCCACATTACTTTTAGCTGAGCTCACATAGTCATTGGGGTCTAAAGAAACAACAAAGGTCCTCCTGCTACCACCAGGACGATTTGGGTCGCGGAGGTATCGTGTGGTAAAATTGCGCAGGTCACTAATTACTTGAGACCTATCAGACGAGCTCTGTATGACTGCCTCTCCACTAATGTAGATCTCCACTGGGTTAGCAAGGCGTACCACCACATTAGTTTGAAAAGGCTTAGACCTGCCTTGGAAGCTTTGGTGTCCCATGTACACAAAATCATAGTACACGTAGCTAATTTGGTAGGTCTGCATGGGCAGCAATGAAGTGAGCAACCTAACCCTATCATTGGAGATAGGAGAACCTTTCCATTGAGGATTTTGATCTTGTTCAAAAGAGAAAGCTACAGGTACACCATTAATTGAAACATAAGAAACTGCAAGAGCAGGTTTGTTGGTAAGGTTAATAATAATTTCCCCACCTTGAGCAACTCCATCTTGGATGGTTTCTTCTACTGAGTCAGTTATGACATAAAAATCATAACCCAATTTTCCATGGAGACTCTTACTGCGTGCAAACCGAGAGAAATCGGTGGATGGTACGAAAGAAATATCGTCGTAACCTGTAGGGTCTACATCTTGAAGTATACCTACAGCATTACCTGCAAGGTCAGTACCAATACCTTGCATGGTGTTTTGCAAAAGTCGTATGAACTGCAGCGCATCAATTGGGTCTGACCCTCGGCGGTGTACATCAAACTTGTTGACACACCCATCGAAGTCTTCAAGAGAAGTCATGAGGCGAGTAATAGTGTAGGGTGGGAGGTCGTAGTCAGAACCAACAGCAGTAGCTTCTACCATAACTGGTATCTCATACCACCTATCGTTAGGGCTAAAATAAATATCGGCGTAGTTTCCATTCATGGTTAAGCTGTTAAGTGTAACAAATGTGAAGCGGCCATCCTTAGAGGCAACCACAGTTCCTGCTGGAGCGGGATAAGTTTTCCCTTGGAGTGGACGGGAGTTGCGGTACAAGTGTACCAACGTGCGGGAGGCTCGTCCTACATCTGGATTCTTCCCATAGTTACGGCCCAAGCTAATGAGGTCTTGTCGTTCAAGGAGAGAAGCATTTTCAAATTGATGGATAGTCTGGGTGTAACTTGCAAAGTTCTCAGACCGAGCTAGTTCATTGGCGAGTGCCCACTGCAACACTCCAAGTGGACCTTTGCGTAAGTCAGCAGAAGGGTTGACATCTGCAGCATTGCTCCCTATGGAGTCAATGATGGCGTCTACTGTACGAGGGGTTGAACTTGTCAAAGTTGGTTAGCCTTCCAAAAGGTCTACAAGAAAGTTTTCATGATGTCTGGGTTAAGCTCAGTACCCTGGGCTAGGCTCTGCGCCATACCTTCAGGAAGCTCAGGGATGAGGTTAATTTTGAAAGCTAGGTCTAACTCATCATCGGAATCTACAATGACCTTCAGGAAGAAGGCGTAGCTCATCTTACCTATCTTTACAACCTTAAGTGTCCTTATTTCAATTATGTGCTCCTGTGGGTCTACGAAGGCATCAGCATCTTGAAGGTCAACCAACCGCCTCACTGCTTCTTCCACATACTTGTGGATGAGTAGTTCTACTCCTATGCCAGACTTCACAATAAAAGTAGGATTGCTATCAATTTTCCAAAGTTCACTTCCTGTAAACCAACTAGGATTTTCAGAGTCGTAGTTGTTTTTGAGGGCTTCTGCTAGGTCTTGCCTGCCTTTCGCAGCACCACTAACTAGTGAGAATGATCCATCACTTTGGAGGACCCAATCTCCATACTGGAGTTCTAAAGTAACGCTCAAAAAATATGCTCGTTCTTTTCTTGAGTATTTCTCACTCTCAATGCTTAGCGTACCTTTTTCATGCCTGCTGCAGTGGGATCAAAGTTAGTAGGAAACTCAAAGTTAGTAGGAAACTGGGTACGACCATTGTACATGGCATCCTGCAAGTTGGCACCCTGCAAGTTGGCACCCTGCAAGTCGGCATGGCTCAAGTAGGCACCATACAAGTCGGCACCATACAAGTCGGCACCCTGCAAGTTGGCACCCTGCAAGTTGGCACCCTGCAAGTCGGCATGGCTCAAGTTGGCACGGCTCAAGTTGGCACCCTGCAAGTCGGCATGGCTCAAGTTGGCACGGCTCAAGTTGGCACCCTGCAAGTTGGCATGTTGCAAGTCAGCATGACTCAAGTTGGCATGTTGCAAGTTGGCACCATCCAAGTTGGCACCTTGCAAGTCGGCAGGTTCCTCTACAGTGGCGTACCACCGGTTCCACTCTTCAACACTATACAACAGCAGTTGTAACTGCTGCGTGGGTGGAAGTTCTTCACCCCTCTGTGGTAGCACTGCTGTGCTGGTTGGAGCTACGAAGGGGCGTGCTACCTTCACGTAGGTAGCACCCTTGTACTTTATGGTGTGTGGAGTGGTGGTGTGTGTTCTGTTACGTGTAAGCATGGTGGTTCTCTCTCTCTCTCGTTTTGAGGTTACTTGTTGGTTAGCAATCTGGCAAAGGAGCACCACACTTAGGGCATTCTACATCGGGGCCTTTGGGAGTGTACCCACAATACCTGCAGGTACACTTGGTTTCCTGTTCAAGGTAAAGGGGAATGTGACTAACATCAATGAGCAGTTCTGCTTTTACCCAAAGGGGACTGCCTTGAAACTCAGTGCGTCTAATGCTATTGATGCGTGCAGTGGTCTTGTAGCCTTCTAGTTTGAGATCTACTTGTACTCCAGGACGTAGCTTAAGCGAAGTTATGTTAAGAACTTTTCCTGTGAGACCCCTGTTACCAAGACCAAAGTATTTTTCATAAGGACTTGGTAAGCTGCTTATAGTGCTCATGGTGTTGCGTTCCTTTCACAAAATGATGGTCCAGGTTTTGCCAGTGGTACAGTTCGGCTTGTTGTAGAAGTGCACTTCCCAGGTTGCAGAGGCGCTAGCTTTTTGCAGCTTGGCTTTGATGGTTGCCAGTGCAATGCCTACTGGTGTAGTTGCTGGCAGATCCCCTTCTACCATGCCAAATGCGCTGGTTGCTTCCCAATGGAACAGCAGATCAGTTTCTTCTAAAGTTGTGTGGTCGTGCAAGTTGTGCGCTCCTTTGTTAGGTGTTCACTACAGCATAAGACTAATGGGTAGAAACTCCAAAAAATCAACAGAAAAATAAATTGTTATTTTGCTACGCCTTCAAAAGTAAGGAGTTTACTGATTAGTGCACTTTTAACGATTTTTAGTAGCTAAAATGAGTAAGGTTTGAAGGATCTTCTTTGTTGTACGTTTACAAGTGCACAGGAAAACAGTGCGTAACCTGTAACTTTGCTTCACTAAAGCAGCTGAGTTCAACTTAAAGCGTTTTCTTTTCATGTTTTTTCATCTTTTAAGGTGACAACATCTGGTAAATGCACTATGCTGTAGTGGTAGAAAGAACAACAACGCATGAACCTAAACCCACAGACCCATCCCACCGTTCAGGCCTTAGGCCTGCGCGTGTACGTTTCGAAGTACGACAATACTCGCTGCATATTCTGCAGCGAGCCAGTGAAAGTTGGCGATGTGCTCGCCATGCTGCCTGAAGACTTCAGGCAGAAGTTGCTAAGACTGCGCGAGGTGAACGTGAAGACGTTCAAGTACGCGCACGTTTCATGCCTTCCTATCTCCCTTCCCCAAGAAATCGTTGATGCCATAAGGCCAGTAGCAGCCATGCTCGCTGGCCTGACTGATCCAGCGTGGCCTAAAGATGAAGTTGGCTTCTCTGCCGGTGATGCCAGCCCGTGTATGGCGTGGCTCGATACTGGCGCTCCTGCCATCGGAGCATGGAGTGTCGCGCTGCGGCTGCAGCGTTACTACCACACGCAGCTCAGCGAGGAGCAAGTAGCTAATGTTCGCGCTGCTGTGCTCGCTGGCTACGAGCTGCGCCGCCAGTGGAAACCAGATCTCAAGCACCCCGAAGGTGGTGGTAAAGGTGGTGGTAACGGAGGCGCTGAGGCTTCAGCTTCTTCTACAACTTCTACCGCTGCAGCTGCACCTGTTGCTCCTACGCAGGTTGCTCCTCCTATGAAGGTGCCTCCTGTTCAGATCGATGCAGGCACCAATCCAGCGTATTTCACAGTGAAGCTCGAAGCTCCCTGGGTGTGCGCTGCTCACGCTACCATTAAAGACAAAGTGAAGGCACTTGGTGCCCGTTTCGACGGCACCAGCAAACTCTGGGTGGTTAAGGGTGAGGCACTAGCTAGGGCTTGGGAAACACTATGGGGTACGGTGCCTGTTCAGCTCACCACGAAAGCGGCAGAAGCGTTCAAGGCATTCGCCACGCGAGCTACTCTCAGCATAGCGAAAGATGAGAGCGGCGTAGACGATGCACTGACTGCGCGTATAAAAGCAGTGGTGCCTGATGGTCGGCAGCTGTATCCGTTTCAGGTTAGCGGTGTGGGCTACCTCGAAGCCAGTAAAGGTCGAGCACTGATCGGGGACGACATGGGCTTGGGTAAGAGCGCACAAGCACTGATTTACCTAGCACTACATCCTGAGTTGCGTCCCGCTGTTCTGGTGGTACCTGCTATCGTAGCCACCAACTGGTTGCGCGAAGCAGCTATGTGGAGCCCCAGCGACGTAACCTACCGCGTGCGTAACGGAAAAGATACCATTCCTACCAACGCTACGCTGATCGTAGTAACCTACGACCTGCTTAAAAAGCGTGCAGAAGAACTCAAGCAGCGTAACCCAAAATTGGTGCTGAGCGACGAGTGCCACTACCTCAAAGAGTGGAAGACCGCTCGCACGAAATGTTTCGTAGATTTCGTGAAGCTCCCCTCAGTAAAAGCAGTCATAGCACTGAGTGGTACGCCAGTTGTTAATAGGCCAAAGGAATTTTACACGATCCTTCAAATTCTGCGTCCATGGCAGTTTGGAAACTGGATGCAGTTCACCGGGCGTTACTGCGATGGGGAGCAAACCAAGTTTGGATATGTGTGCAACGGCGCTACCAACACCGACGAGCTGGCTCACCGGCTACGCGATGTGATGGTGCGACGGACCAAAGATGAGGTGCTCACCGAGCTACCTCCGAAGGTGCGTGAGACTATAGATGTAGACCTCACTGCAGCGCAGATGAAAGCTTACGAGCACACTTTAGATGACGTAGCTCGCAATGCAGAAGATAAGGGCCGTGAGTTGGTTATCATAAACGCCGCTAGACAGCTGGTAGGTGCGCATAAAGCAGCAGTAGCAATAGACTGGATCGAAGAGTACAACAATCAGAGCAAACCACTCCTGGTGTTTGCACACCACAATGAAGTACTTAACATCATGGAGCGTGGGTGCCAAGAAAAGCACATTACCTACGGACGCATTGATGGCGGTGTGAGCCCTGATAAGCGTGGGCAGCTCGTAGACGATTTTCAGGCTGGCAAGATCAACGTCATGCTGATCAGTATGAAGGCCGGAGGCGTTGGCATCACACTTACGAAAGCACAAGATGTGCTGTTCGTAGAACGGGCTTGGACCCCCGGTGACGAAGTTCAGGCAGAGGATCGCGCGCACCGCATCGGGCAGAAGGGCTCGGTGCTGGTGCGCTACCTCAAGGTAGCAGGCACTGTAGACGAAAAGATGGCCGAGCTGATCGAGAGTAAACGCAGTGTGTTGGCTGCGTTACTCGACGGTGCCACGCCAGAGAAGCTATCCATTCAGGCCGAACTGATGGCTTGGGTAACAGAGCGCTACAGGAAAAACGAGCGTAAATAAGATCAATGAGAGAAGTATAACAAGAGCAGCAAATGCTCACAACACAAAGGAGACGCAACCAATGAACCAGACCAATGAAACCGAAATCAACAACGAAGTGACCAAAAAAAGCTATTACGAGGGGAGCGATCCCAGAGCGTTTGCCCCCATGCCATCCCCATGGAACACAGATGGATCGTGCATGAATGCGCGGAAAGATCCGCGGGGTATCACGGAAGAGCAGAAGGCTGCCTTCCAGGAGCTCAAGGCCAGCATCGAAGCTGCCAAGGGTGTGAGACAGCCTATAGGGGTCATCTCCAACCCCGACAAGGCCAGCAACATCCGTTACTACGTCGTGTGGGGGCACCGCAGGTGGGCAGCGGTGCTGGACCTGCAGGCCGAGGGCAAGGTGTTTCCCTTGCCGTATGTCATCGTTCACACCGACAGCGATGTCGAAACGTTCGAGCTGATGGCGATGGAGAACCTGCACAGGCAGGACCTGAGCTCCATGGAAAAAGCATCCATCATTCGGACTTTGTTGCAGCAGGGTCTCAGCAGCAAGGACATCGCGACCCGTTTGGGCAAGAGTCTGGTCTGGGTGTATAGCATGAAGTCTATCACCGACGAAAGGGCAAGTGATGAAGTCAAGGACGCTGTGACCGCAGGCCATATTCCTCAAGAGGTGGCGGCGCACATCATACGACGTGTGCCCAAGGAGAAGCAGGCCGAGGCCCTGAAGGAGGCACTCAAGGGCTTGACTGGTAGCAAGAAGAACGGTGGTGAGGTGCGGCGGCGGGTGCAGGAAGCCACAGGGAAGGCTCCTGGACGGCCAAACAAAAGGCAGATTGAGGAGGTAGTAACGCTTCTCAAGGATAACGAGTGCACCGGCAACATCCCCAGGGATGACGTTCGGGTGGCCATGGTCAACATGCTCGCTTGGTGCTCGGGAACCAAGAGCACCAAGACTCTGAAAATGACCCTCAGCAGGATCTTCAATGGCCAGCTTGACGGGGCATCCCAGCTGTTCGCCCCCAAAGCGTAACTTGCGAAACGGGGAATGGTAGGTTCCCCGTTTTCCTAGGGTGGCGCCTAGGAACTGATGAGCAGCCAACAGGAGTAACATGACAATTTATAATCTGAAACTGAACCCGAGTGCTAATGAAACAATCCTCACGGTGGGGTTCGGAGATCCTGCCACCAACGCCGAGATTGTTAGCTATGTCGCGGACGAGCTGGTCGCAATGAAGTCCTCGATGGGTGGTAAGCTCCTGAAGGTGACGGGGCCTGCGTCCCTGCCCGTAGCATTCGTGATGTGCCACGCGGTTGCCCATCTGTATGGGGCAGTGGCCTGCTTCGACCCGAAGCTCCTGGGGTACGTCGTGTGCGTGTCTCATGACCCCAAGTACAAAGTTGGGGACGTGATCGTATAACAAAGATATACAAGAGCGAGGAGAGTACTAGCCAACCATGAGAGACTACCTGTCCATAGGAGCCACACCATCAGATGAGTCATGCACCCAAGCTGGCACTGACCCACAGCAAGAGCATGCAGAGTGTGCACACTTCATAAAGCGCATAATTCAAGTGCTAGGACCACCACCAGATGGAGCAAAGCTAGCTGTAAAGACATTTCCTCACGACTTTGGCGACTATAAAGAAGTTGTAGTTTACTACGACCCATCCAACGAAGCAGCGAGTAACTATGCATTCGAGGTAGAAAGTGATGCACCCACAACGTGGTAGAAACTACTACAGCAGATGCACTGGTTAGAAAGCAAGCAACTGTTTAACAGCCACCACCTACTTAACTCAAGGAGCACAGAACATCATGGTAAGTCTAGCAAAGCAAGTGTTGTTGAAAGTTCAAGACCCCCAACTGCTCGAAGTGCTGCGCACTGCCTATCAGTGTGAGCACCATCTAGGCATGAAGCGTTACGAACTCAAGGTTTTCTCCAAGGAGGTGATCGATCACGCGGTGCAGGTAGGCTACCTCCGCCAGTTCAGTGATGGTCGGGTGAAGCTCAGCTTCAATGGCTATCAGGCTGCCCAGCTCCTCAAGAAATAGGTAATTGTCATGGAACACTGGCAAGAACGTGAGAAGCATGAACTAGACCTGAGAAAGTTGTACAAGGATCTTGGGTTCCTTGATGATCATAACTTTCCAGTTCGTTTTGATAGCCGCAAATTTTGGCCTGCGTGGAGTGCACTTGGTCACGACCACACTGAATTTGCTTGGTGCTGGTGTAACTCCAACAATGCAGAGCGTCACTTCAAAGGTCTAGAGTAGTAGACAGGCGTGTCATGCGTGAAAAACCTTGGACCGGTAAGTGTCAACGATGTAATGCAGAGACCCAACTCTATGGCATGAGCATGTTCAACCTCGACATCATTTGTTTTGAGTGTAATCTTAAGGAGTTGCACCATCTGGATTACCGAAAGGCAATAGCAGTAAACAAGGCAGAGGCCAAAGAAGGTAACACCAATTTCCCAGGTATTGGATGGAAAGACTAAGTGCTCTCATGCTACGACGTGGAATGTCTCGAGGTATTTTGGTGCTAGATGAAAACATCTATGACCTAGAACCATGGTTGCAAAACCACAACTTTAGGGTCAAACGTGTAACACCTGGAACTCCAGATAGTAAAATCAGCCAGGACCTGTCCTTCCGCATCTTCATCACTAAGAATCCTCGAGACTTCGTGTTGTCAGCATGGGAGTTTGAATTTGGTCTCATTGGGGTTACTGATGCTGCTATGGCAGATCCTGCTAAGGTAGCAAAGAAGATCTCCGATGCCTATGCTCGATACAAGTTACGAACCACTATTCCCTTCAGGTTGACTATTTCCCCTACTACCACTTCAATTAGGTACCTCACCGAAGAGAATGTGGCAAAGGAAAACCCAATTGAGTTCGAAGATCTACCACCTAAACCAAGGTGATAACCCCAATCATGCAAAGTAAAGAAGTACTATACGTTCTGCTTGAGGCTGCACAAGGTCTTGAGTTGTTAGGCGATGGCTTCAGGGCTAACGCTTACTACAAAGGCATCGATGCTTTACGAGGTCACGACCTCACCAACCTCTCCGAAAGTGAACTGCGACAGCTTCCAGGTGTAGGAAAGAGCATTGCTCAAAGTGTTCAAGAGATCTTTGCCACAGGTACTTGTCATCGGTTAACTGCTCTGCGTACTCAAGGAGTGCCATCAGTTAGCAGCCTCCTTAAGGTTCAAGGAGTAGGACCTTCTACAGCCAGAAGCCTTTGGCGCAAGCACAACATTACTACCATTGGCAAGCTCCTCTCTGCTCTCGAAAATGGAACCTTAGTTTCTGACCCAGTGCTTATTAGACGGATCAAGAAGGCATTAGCTACATCAGAGCGTATTCCCCATGAAGCTATGGAGCAGGCGCTCAAAACACCACTTGCTAAGCTTAAGAAGCTCCAGTTCATAGATCGCCTTGAGGTCGCTGGCTCCATTAGGCGCAAAGCTTCTACGGTCAAAGATGCAGACCTCCTGCTTTGCATGCCTAAAACTAAAGCTAACTTGCAGGCATTAGTGGTTGCTTGCCAACGCATCTTTGGTAGGGTCAGTGGGGGAGAGACGAAGCTCCAAACAGCCGTCACCATCGGCGGCATTAACTACAACGTAGACATACTAGTGGTTGAGGAAGAGAGCTGGGGAGCAGCACTTAATTACTTTACAGGTAGCGCACTCCACAACATTTGGATACGTGCCCAGGCCAAAGCACAAGGACTTAAAGTCAATGAGTATGGGGTGTGGAAGGATGGTAAGAACCTAGGTGGCTGTGAGGAGAAAGACCTGTTCAAGCTTCTCAACATTACCTGGGTTAAACCTGAAGATCGTGTTGGTGGACCTTACTAGGTAATTGACTTCTGAGGAGGCTTGTGATGCCCAGCTATACCTTCAAAATGTGGATTTTAAGTGAACAAAAATGGTCCGAAACTTGGCACATCATGGAAGCAGCTTCTTTCAACGAAACCATTCAAAAGTATCATAGTACCTTTAGCACAGATAGCAGCTTTGCAGTGTGTTTGAGTGATTATCCAGATTGCAAGGTAGCTGGTGAAGAAGTCTCCTTTATGCGTTTTCAAGATGCTGAACATCCAGAGCAACAGATCATTTCACGTTTATTTTTACAACGTATAAAGCGACGTGGTGGTGTAAGGCGTCCTGGCTACCCTTTAACTTTAGAAGATATAGCTAAACGATTAGCTGTATCACCTGATATGTTGGCACCTGGCGCATGGGAAGATGAAGCGGAAGGGTGGGAATAGTCATGAGTCTCATTGCTACCAAGTATGGTCACCTTTCATCAACCACTGCTGGAACCATGGTTTCGGTTAGCCGCCGGGACCGGTCTCAGTTTGGTGGACCGTTGTACTTGGGTCCTGCCATCGAAATAACTCCCGCGGAGCTTTCTAGCTACGAGTGTAAAGGCTACGCCTGGCAGCCAAAGCTTGATGGCTGCTGGTGTGAAATACGCTGCAGGCGTGGGTTCAATGAACTCTGGAGCCGCAACGGGAAGCAAAGTTTTACTGAAGGCACTGAGGAACTCACTCACCTACCCACTGGGCTGAAGGACACCTACTTGGTTGGCGAAATTGAGTATGCAACCGAAGCCTCGACCTCGGTGTACCGTAAACTGGGGTACCGGCGCATCTGGCTGTATGACATTCACAGGTTCAATGGCAAAGACCTATACCACCTCACCTACGGTGAACGGTGGCAGCTACTTCAAAAGACTTACAAGCAGCTCTCCCAACCACTTAAGAAAGTGCTGCTGTTAGTGGATTGTGGGAAGAGTGGTTTTCGCAAAGCTTACGATACCTACAGCACACAAGAGCTCATGGAAGGAATCGTTCTCAAGAAATGGGACGCCCAAGGATTTGACACTAGAAATTCTCTGGGTAAGAGTATGGCTATCGTTAGGTGTAAAAGTACCTTTACCCGGGACTATGCAGTCATAGGGTGGGCCCTTACCCCCAAGGGAGCTGTTACCGCAGTTCTGGGGCTTTGGACAGGCACGGGGTTCAAGCAAGTTTTCCAAACACCCCTACCAAACATGGTAGTAGTTAAGAACCATCTAAACCATGAAGGTAAAGTGGTAGAATGCTTTGGTTGGGGCTTGGGTAAGAGTGGTAGCTTACGTCATGGCCACTACAGACGATTTCGTCCTGATAAGAAAGTTAAGGACTGCACACTAGAAAGTAGGTAACCCCATGATTAAAAATGCCTTTGCATATACGCATGAACGGTTCATGGACAAACTTGAAGAAGTATTACTATTAGCACTTTACCACTACTACTTAGTAGGGCTTGCCGTGCAAAACAACCTTCAGCAGGAACTCCACCATTGGGAACGAGAGCTGAAAGGATTTCTAGCGGGTGTGGGGGTAACCCTTTTGCACTCAGCTAAATTTAGTAACAGGGCAAGAACAAAAGCTTTCTACATGGTGGTAGAGACAGTCACCCAGAAAGATAAGGAGGTTAGAGAAGAGGCTGTTAATCACTTTGAAGTAGTATGGCAAGCAGCTTTTCTTAACAGTGCATGGTCTGCCACCATTGCAGAAAAGGCAGCAGAAGATTTCTGGCAACCATTACTGTGGAGAGCTAAACACCTTTTAACTCAGTGACCCCAAACCCTTTCACCCAGGTAACAGGAGAAGCAACCATGGAAAATCAAGCAGAAGTAGTTGTAGTAATGCTCGCCTTCATCGCGCTCATTCCCGCGGCCATTGCTAGCCACAAAGGAAAGAGCTTTTTCCTTTGGTGGATCTATGGCGTTTGCTTTTGGCTTATCGCGCTCATCCACTCGCTGGTCATGAACCCCACTGCCAAAAAGGTAGAAGCTAGCTCACTAGCTGACGGTGGCAAGAAGTGTCCAAGTTGCGCCGAGGTAATCAAAAAAGAAGCACTCGTTTGTC
>Ga0315273_10004855_pt1 | contig 16556 bp, 15 predicted proteins | sample YL17G02_0_MG_FD_205753 | JGI IMG/M metagenome (GOLD analysis project Ga0315273, IMG submission 205753) | Sediment microbial communities from Yellowstone Lake, YNP, Wyoming, USA - YL17G02_0 | ecosystem: Environmental > Aquatic > Freshwater > Lake > Sediment | place: USA: Wyoming | collected... | reverse complement strand
GTTCACAGCGCGGCCTTGATTACCTCCGGTACTCTCGGGGTAGCCAACGGTGGTACTGGTACGGTCGCGACGCCGACCAACGGTCAGCTGCATATCGGTAACGGGTCCGGCTTCACTCTGGCGACGCTGACGAGCGGTACCGGTATCAACGTCGTCAACGCAGGTGGTTCGATCACTCTCAATGCAACAGCCGATGCATCAACGAAAGTAACAAAGGCAGGCGATACGATGACCGGCGCATTGACCCTGCCAGCAAATGGGTTAAAAGCTGGTGGAAATCAGTTGGTACTAGCAAATGGCAATGTCGGTATCGGCACTTCCAACCCGCTGCAGGGCCTGGAGTTGGCTGCCAACCTAAACCTACGCATTGGCGGCGGCGATGCCAACCCCGCTTATACCTATGATTTAACTCGTAACATCTCCGACGGCCTGTTGTATTTTAAAGGCAATCAGACCAGCAATACTGGTTATGTTTTTGGCGGGGTGGACGGCGAGCGCATGCGCATCACCCCGGCCGGGAATGTTGGAGTCGGCACCGCAACTCCTCAAACAAGTTTAGAAATCTACAAATCTGTCCTCGGTGCGATCGGCCCGACGCTAACCCTAAACAATCCAGCCGGCAGTGGCGGCAGCTCCGCAATTGACTTCCAGAACTATGGCGCCAACTCCCAACCGGTCGTCGCACGGGTGTCGGTGGTCGATGACTCGGCTTTCTCCTCCCACCTTACGTTCTCGACGAAGACCACGGGTGCCTCGGCTAACCCCCTGGTCGAGCGTATGCGCCTCACCACATCAGGTAACGTCGGTATTGGAACCACGTCTCCCGGAGCAGTGCTGGATGTTAATGGGCAGATTAAGGTGAGCGGCGGCACACCTGGTGTCGGCAAAGTACTGACCAGCGACGCGAATGGTTTGGCTTCATGGAGCAGCGTTGCCACTCCAATTTCGGTGGCCGCGGGTGCTGGCATGACCGGCGGTACCATCAGCGGGGCGAATTCTTCGGGGACGATCAGTTTGGCCACGGTTGGAACTGCAGGCAGCTACGTTGGTGTGACTACGGATAGTTATGGGCGTGTGGTCTCGGCCACGTCGCAGATCAGTTCAAGTCAAATCAGCAATGTCTCAAGCAGCGCGACTGCGAGTGCGCTAGCTGCCTACGATGGATCAGGGAATTTGACTGGTAACTTGATAACGGCGCAGGTTGGTTTACTTGCGGCGACTAATACTACCGGGGTCAATTGCTCGACGGCTGCGACAGGAACGATTTGGACCGACACCAACGGAGAGATGTGGGTGTGCCTCAATAGCCAAAAGTTGTCCATCAAACATTCGGGTCATCTGATTTTTATGACCAGCACCAAGTTTGATGGGGCGCAGATTAGCACCACTACCCAGGCCGATTCCGCTTGCGCAAATGCTGCGGGTACTGCTGGTCTTTCAGGTACCTTTAAGGCTGTTTATTCGTCACTTGCGAGTCCTGCTTCGGGTCGGATTACTCTCACTAAAAACGTCTACAATATGCACGGGGATCTTGTCGCAAAAAGTAATAACTTTTGGAGTCCGTCCCACTATTCAGCTGTCATCTATAACGAATACGGTGGTAGTGAGCCTGTTTATGTTAGTCAGGCGTTGACGGCGACGACGTCTACTGGGGCTTATGACTCTGTAGGGGACTGCCTTGGTTTAAACAGTGGAAGCAGGCACTTTGGCTGGGGCACCGCCGCCAGTATTGGTAATAACGGAGAATGGATCGCTTCTAGTGGCACAGGTATTGGTACAGCAACCGTCGCCTGTAACATCCCAATCTCTCTCATGTGCATCGGCCAATAATCCCTACCTCCGCCACCCATGAAACCGCTCCACCCACCTAAGCAACCCCGCCGGAGCATGCTTCCTCTTCCACACCCCCGCCACCGCCTTATTCGCCTCAACAAAGGTCGGATACGCATGAATCGTCCCCAAAATCTTGTTGAGCCCCAACCCAAACTTCATCGCCGTCACATACTCCGCAATCATCTCTCCGGCATGCGCCGAGACAATCGTCACCCCAAGAATCTTATCCTTTCCCGGGACCGTCAGGACCTTCACAAAGCCATAAGCCTCGCCTTCCGCAATCGCTCGGTCGAGGTCATCCGTTCCATATTTAGTCACCTCGTAAGCGACCCCACGTTCTTTCGCCGCGGTTTCATTCAGCCCCACCGTCGCCACTTCCGGATCGGTAAACGTCACCCAAGGTAACACACGGTAGTCGACTTTAAATTTCTTAAACGGCGAAAACAGTCCATTTACGGCGCAGTACCACGCCTGATGGCTCGCAGCGTGAGTCAACTGATACGGCCCACAGACATCGCCGCAGGCATAGATATTGTCACCGTTGGCGCGCAGATACTCGTCCACCTTAAGCGTGCCATTGTTATTTAAACTCAGCCCAAGCTGTTCCAGATCTAAACCCTGGGTTCTCGCCCGACGTCCGACGGCCAGCAGAATCTCGTCGAATCCAACCACCAACTCGCGCCCGTCCTTTTGGCAGATCAGCTCCTTCTGCCCGCCGTTTAACCTCACCTCTACGGCGGTGGCACCGCATTGCACCACCACTCCAGACGCCGCCAGATGCTGCTGCACGACCGCCGCTGCGTCGTCGTCCTCGCGCGGCATCAGGCGCTTGCCGAGTTCGACCTGCGTCACTTGAGATCCGAGGTTTTGGAACGCCTGCGCCATTTCGCAGCCGATCGGTCCACCGCCGAGGACGACGAGGCGTTTTGGCCGCTCTTGGAGCTGCCAGAGATTTTCTGAGGTTAAGCTGCGTACCTGGTCTAGGCCCTTGATCTTGGGGACAATCGGACCTGCGCCGGTGGCGATGACGATGGTTTTGGTTTTGAGCGTGCGGTCACCGACGCGCACGGTGTGCTTGTCGATGATCTGTGCTTCGCCGGTGATGCAGTCGACGCCTAGGGACTGGTAGCGCTCGATGCTGTCGTGTGGTGCGATGTCGGCGATGACCCGCTGCACTCGGCCCATCACCGCGGCAAAGTCCAGTCCAGCACTGTCGACCTTGAGCCCCTTAAGGCCATAGTGCTCGGCCTTTTTTAACTGGGCCAGGACCTTGCTGCTCTTAATCAGGGCTTTGGATGGGACGCAGCCGGTGTTGAGGCAGTCCCCGCCCATTTTGTCTCGCTCGATCAGGGCGACCTTGGCTTTCACCGCAGCTGCAATCAACGCCGTCACGAGTCCGGCCGAGCCGGCGCCAATCACGACCATATTATAGCGTTCTTCTGCCACGACTCGCTCCTTGTGATTGGCCGCAGCAGCGGCGATCCAAGGGGAGATCTTAGCAGCAATTAGGCGGCGCCGGGGGTTTTCTTCGCGTCCGCGAGTTCTTTTTGCAGTTGCTCGAGTTTGGATTTGGCCGGCGCAAAATCCGGCGTTTTGCGGACGATGCGTTCGAGTAGCTTGATGGCGTCTTCGAGGTCGCCCTTACTGCTCTGCAAAATCGCCTTATTGTAAAGACCATCGGTATTGCCGGGATCGAGCTTGATGACCTGGTTGTAGATCTTAAGGGCTTCGTCTGGCTGCTCGGTTTCTTTGAGGCAGACGCCGAGCTGGTTTAAGTAATTGACGTTCTCTGGATCGCCGCCGAGGGCCTGGCGGACATACTTTTGCGCGGCTTTGTAGTCGCGTTTGGCAAACTTCGCTTGGCTCAAGTAGTGGTAGAGTTCGGGAAAGTTTAGATTGTTTTTGATCGCTGACTCGAGCAGCTCGGCGGCCTCGTCGTAGCGTTTCACTTTAAACAATAAATCGGCTGCATCTTTGTAGCGAAAGGGATTGAGCGGTGACAGGGAGATCGCTTGCTTGAAGCAGCTGATCGCCTTGTCCCAGTTGTTTTGCGCGGCATGGATTCCGGCTCTTTCGGTAAACAAGTGAACGTAGTTTTTGTTTTTGGCCTCGGCTTCGTCTAGGAGCTTCAAGGCCTTTTCTGGAGCCTGGCGTTTGATCTCGATCCGGGCAATGCCGACCACCGGCCGGGCTGCCTTTGGCGCAGCCGCAGCGAGGTCTCGGTAGATGCGCTCGGCCACATCGAAATTGCCCTCGCGCATCTGGGCTTTGGCCAGCTCGTAGACCTTTTCGGGGTTGGCTGGATTGTGGAACTTGGCAAACGCTGAGCGTAGCTTGGGGGCGATGTCGCCGAGGGTAAACGGTTTGACGAGAATTTCGTCGACGCCATTTTCGACTGCGAGCATCAGCTTTTCTTTGCTGACGTTGTCCATGGTCAAACAAAACGGGGCGCGGTCCAAGTCCGTGGCTTCGCGCAGCTCCGTTAGGAAATCAAGGCCACCCATGACGGGCATGTCCATATCGCAGACGAAGGCACTGATGTTGAGCTTTTGTTGGCGGATCATCTCAATGGCTTCATAGCCGTTGGTCGCTTGCCGAGTCTGGCCTATGTTGAGCTTCTGAAGTTGGTGCGCGACGATGAGGCGCAGGTCCGTCTGATCTTCGATGATCAAGATGGTGTCGCCAGAAGTCAGTGATGCGGGGGTGGCGATTTTATATTTCGCCGACAATGTGCGCTGGTCGTCAGCCATGGAAGCTCCAAGATTCGGGGGCTAAATACTTCTCGGTTTTCCCTCGGGGAACTTGAGTGCGCCGCCTGGCCCACCCGGTGGTATTCGCGCTGAACTCCTAGACGGAAGAATTTGGTCGTATCTTCAGATAGATAGCGACCGAGTTCAAGATTTGCTCGGAGTGTCCGATAAGTTTACCATGGAGTGATCTAACAGCCAGGAGTGATCCATGAATTTTAAGACGACTATGATGGCCTCGGTGGTTTTTATGGCTCTTGCCTGTCACCAAAACTCAAGTACGGACGGGGCCACGACTGACCCTGCCATGCTCAGCCAACGGGTGCCGACCATCGTCGATGAACCAACGAAGGTGGAAGCTCCGACAGGGACGGATAACGCAGTTCCCGCCGCTGCTGCCCCCTCAGTGGCAGGGAGTTGCCAAACCGTCGATGGGCAGGGTGTCGTGACCAGCTGTACTGACTACCCGCAACCTGTTTTTAGCGCCGATGCAGCGCAGACAAGCTGCACACAGGCTAATCCCAGCAATCGGTTTACTGCTGGTCAAGCTTGCACTCATGCGAGGGCCAGCGGCGGCTGTGTCTCAGGGGACAGCAAAACCACGACGTGGTTTTATCTTGCGCCGAACGAAAGTCCCGGAAGTCGTCCGGGGCCTGGCTGTGACGAAGGTCAACTGGCCACACCTCCCTGAGGTAGGATCCGGTCGGTATAGCAGCTTGCGCGGCGATGCTACGAGTTGTTGGTGAGGCTGTCTAGCTTCTTTTGGTTACAAATGGAACGATCTATCCACAGCCACTGTGGGTAACGTTCCCCGGCGGCTGCTAGAAGGTCTTGTGTCAGCTGGCTTCGCGGGATTGGCTAAAAAATGAGCAGATGGAAAAATTTTTTCGTCGGTTCACGTCCTCCCTAACCATTCAATAACTCTATTTGTTTATTGACGGATTGGGGATTTACTGACTCCGCTCAAAGTCACCGCGCTTAGGGTCGTTGGCCCGGCCGCGCGGCATCGTTTTGCCGACTTTGCCCAGAAAGATCTGGCGTCAAGTTAGGTACTTGAGAATCGTTGCCTCAATGATTTCCTGGTTTGACCGATCCCCACTAGGTCGAGTCACGTGATTTCGGAGGTTGGATCCTATGTGGCAGCATCGATCGTTCATCGCTAAAGTCATCAGTCCATTGGTGTGGGCCTGTGCGACTCCCGCCTTGGCCTTTAACTGGGGCATGAGCTGCGACGACAAGCCGGCCTTGGGCAAGGAGTTCGAAATCGCGCCGACGCCGATTGAGCGGCCATCTAAGAGCACCCTGAACGACTACGGCAACCTGCTTGGATCACGCGACGCAGCTTATGGTTTGATGCACTCGATCGTGCAGACCGCAGCTGCAGCTGCAAACGAGAAGGTCTCCTTCATCGCCGCCCCTGGTCAAGCCGGTGGCTGGATGGAGGTTCCTTACGGTGCTCTGCTGCGCACCGAGACGATGAACAAGGGCACTGCTTTTGGCGACGCCAAGCGCTGGGTACTGTGCATCGATGGCAAGCCAGCGCTGCACTACCGTTCCTGTGGCGATGAGCGGCGTTGTCCTAAAGAGACCTTTATGGCGGCGTTGCTGAAAAAGAACGGCGAGGAGTATTTTACCCACACCTTTGCTTGGACAGCCGGCGACCACAAGTTTAGCGCTGAGCATCATGGCTATCATCAGGACAGCGGCGCCTTTGTCGTGGCGCAGCTGGTTGCTGAAAACGGCCAGCTGCATCAGCTGGGCGTCTTTTATGTCAGTAAAGCGGCCAGCGTGAACTTTCTCGCCGAGGCCAAGCGTTCTTATGCCTCCTACGAGTTTGAGCAAGATAAGGCACGCGCGCTAGACGGCGCCGTGAAGTAAACTGAAATGAGCGATCGTCCTTGGCTATATCGCAACATCGGGTGCCCTAGCCAGCGAGCGAGGTCGCTTGTAGCCATGCAGTCGCTATGGTCCTTGGCATGGCTACTTAGCTGGGCCTGCCTGAACACGAGCTGTCAATTTGGCCAGGGGGAGCAGTCGCCTCAGTTGGTCGATCAAGGCTACGCCGATGATCCAGAGGCCTGGCGCTTTGGCGAGGCGCCGAAGAGCTACAATAAGTCAGCAGTGGTCAAAGCGAACAATGATCCAAAAAAGAAGCGGCTTGAAAAGTACGACACGAACCCGCGACTGATCCACCGGCGTGAACCGGTTGTTGAGGTCGATACCTTGGCGGCAAAGACGAAGGAAAAGCCGGTGACCGAGACGCCGGTTCCAGCCGTGCGCGGCGTCAAGACTGCGCCGCCAAAAAACGTGGCCAAGGCGACAAAGGCGCCCGCAAAGGCCGCTGCCAAGGCCACCAACTCCCTCCCTAAGTCCCTCGCCGCTACCGCTCAGACTCTACCTAAGGCTCTCTCTAAGGCCCTTGCTGTCACTCCTAAGTCCCCCACCAAGCCCGCGTTTAAGGCGGTGACTAAACCGGATTCTTTGCTAGCTAAGGCCGTCGCGCCTGACCCGGGGATCCCGAATAGGATCAAGCGGGTTGATTTGGCGGAGGACCACGAGGCTGCGGACTTAGCCCGCGACCAAGTGCCTCTACCGGAAGCCCCGGCCGACGAAGTGCCAGAACGTGGTGATCAAGCCCCAAAACCCTCGCTGGACGCATCGCAGGTCGTGACCCTGGTTCCCCAACCTGTCAACGACGGCGAAGAGGTGGTTGATGCCGCCGCCGCTGCTGCTGAGGAGGCGCATGAGATGGCCACCGAGGCGCCTAAGATGGTCGCTGCCGGCAAGACGGCGGTCGACGAGATCCCCGCCGAGCGTGCCCCGGCCCAAGTGGCCGTGAGCGAGACAAAGTTGGTCGTACCTGCAGCCGCACCGACCCCACAGCTTGTGCAGCAAGGGCCACTCCCGCAGATCTCTCCGTCCGGCAAGGTCGTGCGCTACATTCTAACACCGGCGCTCAACGTGCGGTCACAGCCGGCCCTCGATGCTCCCGTCGTCCGCAGCTATTGCCAGGGGCAGCGCATCCAAGTCTCGCTGCAAGGAGAGTGGGCGATGCTCCGGGAGGGCGAGTGGGTCAGAACAAAATACCTCGCTGATGGGCCGCCACATCGCTCAGGTCATTCCCGCTCGCGGGCGCCGGGTTGCATGGGCAACGAGCACTAGGCTGTAAACTCTCCGGCCCTGCCATTGACGCATTTATCAATGCCAGGATATGATAGAGGAAACAAAAGTTTTTGCCGCGTTGTTATCCAGTCCAGAAGCCCTGTCACTGATGTTTTTGGCATGCGCCACTGGAAGGGGACTGCCAGTTGGTAGCTCGTTTCTCAAAAATTGCCGCACTGTTGTTGCTTGGCCTGGGTCACGCAACCGCCTCTCAAGCCGAGGCAGTGCTCTACCGCGGCGTTGTTTGCAAACAGGTTTTAGTGACTGGAACGTCCATGGGCTTGGACGATTACCTCGGCATGCGGCTTAAGTCGCGTAGTAACTTCAACTACGGCGGCGTTGACTGGGCTGCTTATAACAAGGCGCAGAATTCCCAGATCACCAACTGGTCGGAACTGCCGTCGGGCACTCGCCTCAATCTTTATACGCCAAAAATACCAGGCGTAGCGACGAATGCCACTGCCGTCTGTCAAGAGCGGGACGTTACGGCTCAAGACCTTCAGCCACACGAGGTGCCTGTCACCGCGCAGAAGGGGGCACCGGCTGAATCCGAAACAGCTCCGCAATCAAGGTTGCCACGAGGCGTCAAAGCACCGCCTAAAGTAATCGTGGCGCAGCGGGCCTTTAATGCCTCACATGAGCAAAAGCAGGACGTGGCGGAAGAGGAGCGTCTGGAGGATACTGCCTTTGCCAGCCACTTTGGACTGCGCTACGGTCTGCCCTTGGTGGCCAACTCGGTGTTGTTACCGAAGACCCGCTTGGTCAACATCTTCGCGCAGATCAAAAGTGGGGCTTTAGACGGCCTGACGATCTTTGCTGATGATGTTCCCTCGGTGTCGGAGAAGCAAGACGACACGGAGTTTACCTTGGGTTGGCAACGCACGACGGTGGGCTGGGCGTTTGGCTACGAGCCGCCGCGCTTTATCCGGCGCATCGAATTTGCGCCGCGTCTTGGTTACTGGAGGATTGATGCCAAGCTACCCCAGGCCCAGGACGGTGGGGGTCTAGCGGCGGTGAACTTTGGCTTTAGCCGGTTTAGCCTCGGCTTTGAGCTCAGTGCCGCAGTGGACGGCCCGTTTGAAACCTCGCTGCGGGTGTGGCACGCGCGGGACATCGCCTTGTCGGGCAGCGGTGGTGGTGGCGCTAGCTCACAGCGCCTTGGCATCGACGTGTTTACGCCTGGTAAGAGCCTCACAATCGGCAAGAAAAAGTTCGATCTTCTCGGTCTTGTCTACTTGATGCACGATGCGATGTTTATGACCGAAAAGAAGTTGCAGCTGGCCAAACTCGCTAGCCCGGAAGGTGTCTCTGCCCCGGGACAGACGGATCAGGTATACTATGGACTCTTCTATTTTGGTGCGGGCATGACCGTCACGTTTTAGATGGCAAATAGCCAAGATTCATCAGTTAGGCTCCAATGCGTCAACGAAAAGGGTACGACATGAATCATCTTATGAGCGTCAAAAGCATACCGGCCGTGTTGCTTCTATTGATCTCTAGCTGGGCCACCGCGTGTCGAACTACAGGTGAAACAAGCTCCAGCCTACTTAGCTCATCGGCCCGCGATGATCGCGTCATCGAGAATATCCTTAAAAACTACTCTTTCGAGTTTCAGGATATCGATGCGTTCTCCAGCAAAGTCGATTGGGCTGATTATTTCGAGGACGTTGAGACCCACCAACGCACCAACTTCGCCGTTTACGCAAGCGGAAAGGGTACGCAGTGTACTGTCGGTTTGACGGCCGACCAGATCGCTTTTCTCAAGACCCACTCCAAGCTGATGCTAGGCGCCTATGCCTCAGCTCCTGGACGGACGAACGATGTGCACCACAGTCAAATCTTTTTCACCTATCAAAATGACAAGACCAAGCTGCGCGAGGAATTTCTCGTCTCCTGCAATCAACCAAATCGTCGCTTAGCCATGGCCGACTTGGCCGCAACCTTGGCTGACTTCATCAAAATTCGCTCGCTCGCAACGGACAACCCGAAATACGACGTCTGCTGTCAGTGCTCCAATAATATCTATGCGACGCGCAGAAGCGGTAACGACGAGATTATCGTCAGGGGCGCGACCGCCTACTTTGTCATGGCGCAGTCCAATGACAACGTCTGTCGCGACAACCTCTCCGGTCGCCGCTACAATCTGCGTCCGGGCGATCAGAGCTTTTCGCCAAGCGAGGAACGCTATCAGGTGTGGACCAACTGTGATGAAGTCAATGCCACAAGCTGCAACCTGAGCAGTGGGGCTCCGAAGAAGACTACGACTCCGTAGAGGGTCATAAGTAGTTTGTGATGCGGCGGCTTTGGCCATGGGAATGGTCGGGCCGCCTTTTTTTGCCGAAAGGGGTCAGTCACTCCAGCCAACCCCCTGATGCCACGTTGACGCTTGCGTGTCAGCCGACCGGGAGTCATCTCTCCATACCGGTCTAAAAAATGCGCAAAAACTCAACCCAACACCCCAAATACATTAATAAATTAAAAAGGAGCCTAAGGCTCACCTCGGGCCTGCCGATAGCAGGATTGAAGAATCACCATACGCAACGCACCTGGCAGTTGCGTCCCCCGCCGCGGAGTCCACCTCTTATCCAATGACACGGCTCATAAGCACCGCTCCCTGGTTTCGAAGCGCGCGCGCGGCTCTCGCCTACGCTGCGCCGGTCGCGCTGGCTTTTTCTTTTGGATTTTTGTTTAAGGCCCCGCCACCATCCACTGTATCCTCCACATCCATCGAAGTCGCACCCGCCGACCTGGCCGAACGCATGCCCGTCGCTGAAACCGGCCTCCACGTCGGCGATGCGGTTGCCTTGAGCACCGTCCTCGGCAAGGACATCGCCGGTATTCGCGCCACCCGGGTTCCCTACGAGAGCTCCGCCATCGGCGTCGTCTCGACCCGTCCGGGGACCCTACTGGGAGCTAAAAGTGCCGGCGTCGCGGTCGCCTTGGCCGGCAGAGTTCCGGTCAACGTGACGATGGAAGGTGGCCCGATTGCCATCGGTGATTATCTCGTCGCCTCGACGACTCGCGGCCGCGTCATGCATGCTCGCGACCTCAATCGCGGCGGAGTTTTGGGCATCGCGCTGACGGCTTACCACGGCTATCCGGTCGGCGGACACGACGACCTGAATGACGGCATCGCCTATGAAAAAGGCCACCAGGTCTTGATGCTGATGCACCCCGGGGTCATGCCGCGCGAAGGCCTCATCGAATGGGAAAAGAAGCTGGAATTTCTCGCCAAGCACAGCATGCTCAATGCAACGGCGGCGTCGGATACGAAGATTGATGCGCTGACGGCAAGAAAGATGGCCGAGACTGCGGTGACTGATGTTACGGCGAATAAGCTTGCTGCGGACCAAACTAAGGCTTCGCTAGAAGCAGCGCTGGCTGATCTGGTGCAGAAGAATAATGCTTTGGATTTGCGCCTGCGCCGGCTCGAAAACGAACGGCAATAGTTGCTAAACCTTGGATTGAAACACTCGCTGCGAGCTTCGTCTTTAAAGCGGAGCAGACCTCAGGCGACCAACAGATACGCAACCAGGGACCTAGTATCGGCCGCGATCAAGTCTCGTCATCCTTGAGCTCAGCAATCGATTTTGAAAACTTTACCTTACCGCGAAGCGAACGTATTTCCTTAAACGCCTGTGCTGCCGCGAGTAACTGCAATCCACGACGCACTGTTCCGGAAATGCCTTCGCCGGTTTGGGCTTGCGCCTCGCGCAAAAGGTCTTCAGGCACGTCCACGGTAATTTTCTTTGCAACTGACACGGCATCCTCCAAATCACCATCACAATACACATAGTAGGCTCCCATATGTCCATATGGTCTTTCAGATGGCTCATCCAGCGCTGCGCCAGCAGCAGTCAAGGCCCTGTCCCTAACCAGTCGGTCGGCTGACACGCAAGCCTCAACGTGGCATCAGGGGGTTGGCGGGAGTGACTGACCCCTTTCGCTCGCATTCTAGATTTATTCAGGCTAATATTTCTTATGGAAGAGACTTTTTCCGACGAATTTATAGCTAATGAACAAACTATGCACCGTAAAATTTTGGATAATCTTGAGGAATGGCGGCTACTTAAGGATCGGATGCCCATCATTGTCAAAGGAGCTCGGCAAGTCGGCAAGACCTATCTTCTGAAGGAGTGGGGTCGGGTGGCCTTCGACCGTGTCCATTACGTCAATTTCGAGCAATCGCCTGCCGCCGCGAAGATGTTCGAGCAGGATTTTGACACCAATCGCATCGTTGAGGATTTAGCTTTTTTTCTCAAAACGACGATTCGGCCGCAGACCGACTTGGTGATATTTGATGAAATTCAGGCGGCTCCAAAGGCGCTGACTGCCCTCAAATATTTTTGTGAAGATGCACCGCAGTTGGCGGTCTGCGCCGCAGGCTCGCTTTTGGGCGTCATTTTGTCGGACGAGTCGTTCCCGGTCGGGAAGGTTCATTTTCTCCACATGCATCCGCTGAGCTTTGAGGAATTCCTAATGGCGGTGGATGAGCGCGAGGCATGGAAGAAGCTGCCGGAGCCAGCACTCGATGCCAAGCTATCTGCGACCGTACATGAGCATCTCTGGGATATGGCAAAGCTATATTATGCCGTGGGCGGAATGCCCGCGGCGGTCAACGCTTTTGTCCGCTATAAGTCATCGCCGGCTACGGTATGGAAGCGGGTGCGAGACGTCCAGCGGTCTCTGATCACCGGCTACGAGAACGATTTTGCCAAGCATGCCGGCAAGATTAACGCAGCGCATATCCAAGTCCTTTATCGCAGCATACCGTCGCAGCTGGCGGAGTATCATGACGACTCGACCAAGCGATTCAAATTTGGCGATGTCATGTCCGGAAGAAAGGGTTTTGCGGCCTGGGAGCGCCCGCTGCACTGGCTCGTCCATGCCGGGCTCGTCCTTCAGGTTAAGATTGCCAATCAAGCCCTGCAGCCGCTGGAACATTTTTGTCGCACGAATCTCTTCAAGCTCTATGTCCATGACATCGGCTTGCTCGGTTGCCTTCAGGATTTGGCCACCGAGGCCATACGCGGCCAGGACTACGGCCTGGCGAAAGGATACTTCGCGGAAAACTTTGTCGCCCAGGAGCTGCGCGCCTGTCATGCCGAGCGCGAGTGGCCGCTGTATTCTTGGCACGAAGGCGAAGCGCAGATTGAATTCGTCCGCGCCACAGCCGCTGGCGTCGTACCGATCGAAGTGAAAGCAGGCCATCGCACCAAGGCTAAAAGCCTCGCCGAGTTTGTGCGCAAGTATGCACCGCCGCTATCTATCAAGATCAGCGCTAACAACCTGAGCTATGACGCGGCGACTGGGCGCTTGAACTTGCCGCTCTATTTGGCCAGCTGGGCATCTTTGCTTTAAAGGAGGCATTGCAGGAGTTTTTAAAGGCCGTGGAGAGATCGCGAATGGCCTCCGGCGGGATGTCTTTAGGTGTACTATCCACCGCCGTGCCGTCGGCAGCGTCGCCGCCCATCCTTTGAGCAGTAAGGAGGGACGCACCTGCTATCATCGTCACTGCGGGCGACGGCATCGAGTCTGCCCGGATGCAATTCACTGATCTTCGCATCGACCTCTAGGGCGATCAAAGGAACGCCGACGATTGTGTGCTCCTCCTCCGCGACGACCACTTCAACAAACCTTTCGATAAACTCCGCTGCCGTTACAACGTCGACCCCGTCCCGGAGATGGGCGGGGTAGTCGCTAATGTTCCCAGTCACCAGGACTGCATGTTGTTGGCGAGCCAGTAGCAAGAAGACCATATCAGCCGGGTCAGGCATCTGCTCGATCAAATCGGTCGCAGGTGTTGGGACGCGATGCGAGAGCCGGAAGAAGGCGTGCATCCAAGCAGGCGGGAAGCCATAGCGCTTAAAACGGGCGCGGGAGATGACTTGCGTCGCCTCACTTTCGGTCGCGTCGCAGTGAAACGCATCCAGTTTTCCCGACAGCACCGCATCGACGATTTGGTACGGGGTGCTTTCAACACGAATGCCAGCCGAGACGAGGACGTTGGTATCCAAAACCACTCGATGTTTAGCTGTCGGCACGGCGTCGCTCTGTTCGCTCCGTGCGGTACGAGGAGATGTCTTGCTCCAGTGATTCGAGGGCCGCCTCATCTTTTAGCCCGCGCTCTTCGGAGTCGAGTGCGTCGGCAAAGAGCGACATCCTGGCTTCCAAGGATAAAAGGTCGCGCCCAAACCGGGCTAAAATCCTTTCGTTAACAGGCACAGCAATGAACTCGACGCCAGACCGCCCCGACAGAGCCAAGAAGCTATATTCAGGTCCCTTTAGCTTGTCGGGTGTGTGTCGGAACTCTCGCAGCGGCTTTTTTTTCATCATTGACCCTCCCGATCGAATGTTACCATTTTGGTAACATCTTGTTTATCGGAATAGTTCGGTGAAAGCTTTAGCGATATAAGGAGCTGATTTCCTAGCTAAAGGAGTGCCCACGCCCCCGTTGACTGTCTCATTGCAACGTGGAATCGCGGGCTTGGCGGAAGTGCCTGACCCCCTGGCGGGCTTGCTAACCGAGCCCGGATGGGATAATTTACCCAAAATGGGTAATGCCCTCTAAAGGTTTTTTCCCAAGATGCCGATAGGAAGTCATAGGGCAGCGCTGCCCGTCAAAACAGGAGGCCGCCCATGCCCCGTATCGCTAAAGCCACCGATACTGACACACGTAAGGTCGATGACCGCGGCCGTGTAACTCTGCCCGCCGAATTCGCTGGAAGCCATGTCCGTTTCATCCAAGAAGCAGATGGTCGCTACCGCATCGAGAAGATGGTGCTGGTCGCCGAGCCGACCGCCTGGTTCTGGCAAAATCCGAACGCACAAGAGCTGGTCGCTGCAGGTCTTGCTGACATCCAAGCCGGCCGCGTCTCGTCGTTCGATCCGCGTGATGAAGATCTCGAAGGACTTGATCTCGGTGCTGAGGAATGAGCCGACGCGACCTCAAGTTATCAGCTAGCGCCCGCCATACGTTCAAAACCATCAAAGCCGATGCGCTGGCCGCCAAGCACCGACGCCTGATCGACGGACAAACTAAAACTTCACACCAGGAAGGACTCTTTGCACAAGTCTGGAAGACGCTCGATTTGTTAGCAGAGAACGTTCGCCATCCGGGGCTGAAAACGCATAAGTATGATGCTATCGCGAATCCGGTTCGTAAGGGTGAATCTGTTTTTGAGGCATATGCACAAAACAACACTCCAGGCGCATACCGAGTGTTCTGGTGCTACGGCCCTGGCGATCACGAGGTTTACATCGTAGCGATTACACCGCATCCATAATTGCGCTACTTTTTGAGTTAACTTTCGCTACCAATGACATCACAATAGCCGATCATCTAAAACGCTCCTTACGTGTTTTAAGAAGCTCAGCCACGCTATCAGTGGTGCCATCATACACTGGCGGAAAAGCCATACTGGCAATCGCTGAAGCGTGTTCAGTCGCAGGCGTAATCGTTAACGGATCAGGCACATCGCCTGAGTAAGGGACTAATTTAGCGATTGGAGTTGTACGGTCTAGGACCACCACGTCGTTGCCGCGCTTTACCATTGCCAGATATTTGCCCAAGTGAAGCTTGAGTTTTGAAATATTCGCTGAAGTCGGCTTGTTTTTCATGATCACCTCATGATCGCGACATAGTCATGACGAGATCTTATTGGCTTAGCTTCTAACATCAAGGATTTTGGCGTAAAAGCAGCAACTCCCTGCTGCGAAATAGCCGAAAATAATAATCTATTCTGGATGCTTACACTCTACGCTCTGCATACGAAGTCTAAGAAAGGTTTACCTTCGTAGGGAGGGGCCATGCGTGACTGACCCCCTAGGCCCGCTTAAGCAGGCGCTATTCGTGACTGAGCCTCTTTCTGAACGAGGGTTCGCTAGGTTGCCGGAAGTGACTGACCCCCTGCAGCTTGAGGGTTCGCTAGGTTGCGGGAAGTGACTGACCCCCTGCAGCTCCACGTACAGTAAACATCCAAAGACGCTGCGGGGGTTGCGGAGCCGATGCCGTGCAGACGATATGCAAACTAGAAACAGATGCAGGAAGTATTGCCCGCAGTGCCGCCTGTGGTCGCCGACCAGGTAATTGTGACGATACCTGAGCCTGCCACAGCTCTCTGGATGTAAACACCTGCTGTAGTATTAGCGGCGCTCATTGTACAAGCACACTTATTTGAAGCGGTCGCACCTGTACATGTGCCCGCCGTTGACGTGGCACTTGTCGACGCGAAACTGCACGTGACAATGGAATTAGATAATACTGTGCCAGTGCTGCCGAACTTCACCGATCCGTTGACGTCCAGTGCCGCACCGGGCGTAGCCGAACCAATCCCGACATTACCAGTCGGGAGAATGGTCATGGCGGTTGCTAGAGTGTTCGCTGCTGAACCCGTCCCAGCCACAGGAGCCGTCTGGAAGACGATGGCACCGGATCCGCCTGTACCCGTACCGTTACTCGCTTGGATAGTGAGGTTGGCGCCCAAGATGTTGGTGCCTGTTGCGCTCGCACCGCGCAGAGTCGCCCCACTTGGCGTGGCCCCTTCGCCCACACCAAGGATCGTCGTTGCTCCGGCGACGTGCAAGATGCCTTGTGGCGACGACGTCCCGATTCCGACATTGCCACTGGAGATAACCAGCTGCGTCGTTCCTGCAGCCAATCCGTTGTTGGGAAGGACCAGAGTACCCGACATCGTGTCACCGGCTTTGGTCAACTTGAGTGAGGCATCAGCTGAGGCGTTGAGTGTGATCGTCCCGGCGGCGTTGACGACGCTGAAGCCGGTGCCGCCGGTAAGTGCAGCAAGTGTGAATCCA
>Ga0315273_10004850_pt1 | contig 16564 bp, 12 predicted proteins | sample YL17G02_0_MG_FD_205753 | JGI IMG/M metagenome (GOLD analysis project Ga0315273, IMG submission 205753) | Sediment microbial communities from Yellowstone Lake, YNP, Wyoming, USA - YL17G02_0 | ecosystem: Environmental > Aquatic > Freshwater > Lake > Sediment | place: USA: Wyoming | collected... | reverse complement strand
CCGAGCCGCAACTTGCCCGCCGGACTGGCCGTCAACACGGGGTTAACGTGCAGCAAGTCGGTGAGCCGCTTGAGCAGGCGCGGTACGCGCCCGCCCTTGACTGCAAAGCCAAGATCATGTGCCACTGCGACCACCCGGGTGCGGGGCACCGCTTCGTATACCATCGCAGCTACCTCCTCAGCGGAACAACCCCGCTGCGCAGCTTCTGCGGCAACGATGGCCAGCAGGCCCTGCCCCGCCGAAGCACTGAACGAGTCCAGCACCCTCACGGTTCCCGGCTGTTGCCGGCCGGCTGCCTGGATTGCAGCCGAAATCGTGCCGCTGAGTCGCGCGGACAGCGCAACTGAAATGACTGCATAACCGTGCGAGGTCAACAAAGAGTAGACGCGCGCGAAATCCTGGGCCGGGGGTTGTGAGGTCAACGGCGCGTGCTCACTTTCCGCCAACAAGGTGTAAAACTCTTCTGCGCCCAGGGAAACACCGTCCAGGTATTCGCGCTCTCCGAAGCTGAGCCGCACCGGAACCACGTGGATCCCCAGGCGTTCAATTTCGGCGGCTGGAATGTCAGCGCCTGAATCGGTGACGATGGCCACCCTGCCTGCCTGGTTCATCAGTCCCAACTGGCGGTGCATGTCATCGGCTTTCTGCTGGGTAACACTGCCAAAAGCCTCGCCGGCCAGAAAGACTTCTGCCGGATGGTCGACGTGGATGTGCACGCGCACACGTTCACGCCCGCCGGCTACGACCAGGCTGCTGCAATCGAGTTTTTCCAGGGCATGCATGATGGCTTCGCGGTCCAGGGCGCTGCCAGCAATCACGCATTCTGTGCAATAGCGGTGCCCTTCCGCCGCCTGGGGAAGGCTGCCGGGGTAGTCCACCAACGGAACATCTGCCGGAGCTTCATCAACCGCGCCTTTTTCAACGTAGGCCCACATGCCTTCCAGCAAGTCCACGAACGCCTGCCCGCCAGCGTCAACCACCCCCGCCTGGCGCAAAACCGGTAACTGATTGGGGGTATTGGCCAGTGAAACCTGCGCGCGCTTCAATCCAAGCCGCAGCAATTCGTGCAGGTCGTGCGTGCCGCTGGTAACACGCTGCACGATTTCGGCTGAGAAATCTTCCAGCACCGTTGGCAGCGTGCCGGCCACCGGCGTGGACATGGCTTTCCAGGCGGCCGTGGATCCGGCCTGCGTTGCCCGCGCCAGGCTCTCTGCAGTAAGCACCGTGCTCCCTGCAACCGCTTCGCTGAAACCATGGAAATACTGCGCCATGATGGCGCCCGAGTTGCCGCGCGCTCCATCCAGTGCGGCACTGGCGATGTGCGCCATCATGTCATCGAAGCGTGCGTGCGGTGCACGGCCGGCCGAGTCCAGGATGGTCTTGAAAGTGAACGCCATGTTGGTGCCGGTATCACCGTCAGGCACGGGGAATACATTGATCCTGTTGAGATGGTCACGGCGTTGAAAAATATGCCGGACACCCGCGGAAATCGCGCGCAGTAAACGCGGGCCATCAAGGTAGGCTATGGCGGTGGTAGATCGTCCCATGGCAGGCTCAGGTTTTGACGGCGGAAGTCTAGCACGGGATAACTTACGTGCTGCGTTGCCAGGTCCGGGGAGGGGTGAGTTCTTTCAGGGCACGCCTCAACTGCAACGATCCAAGGGCCTTGCCGTTAGTCGGCTTGGGGGCGCAATCCGCGGCCGGTAGACTTACCCGGGAGACGCCGTAAATACTTCCCCGTAACATCTGTGCCGGGTTCAGTGAGCGGTGAGTTCTTTCAGGACACGCCGTGAATACGTCCTTGTAGGCTCCTCGCCAGCTTCCCTGCTGGCGACGGTCCTGAAAGAACTCACCGCTCACTGCCCTGAGTCACCGTGGCGGTGCAAGACGGAGTTCTAAATGTTTCCTCGACGTCACAAAGCTAAGCGAGCGGCGGCGGGGAGACTTGCCCGGGAGCGTATGTTTCAGGGGGCACATTCAATGGATCGATGCAACACTCCACATTCACTACTGATGGATAGGAGTGTTGCGTATGTCAGGAAGATTCCGACCGGGTCTTAGCGCTCAGCAACGGGCGATGTTGTGGGATAGGTGGCGACAGGGCGAGTCGCTGTGGGCGATTGGACGTGCTATTGGCAAGCCTGCCAGCTCGGTTTTCAGCGTGTTGGAGCAGCGTGGCGGCATTTACCCCGTACCGCGTTGCCGCTCCCAACGCTGCCTGACGCTGGGTGAGCGCGAGGAGATTTCGCGCGGCATAGCAGCTGGCTGGCCGATGCGCGAGATTGCCCGTTGTATCCAGCGTGCGCCCTCGACGGTGAGTCGTGAGATTCAGCGTAATGATGGGCAACGGGGTTACCGGGCCACCAGGGCTGAGGCGGCGGCCTGGGACCGCGCGCGGCGCCCGAAGTTGTGCAAGCTGGCGCGCTACGCGCGACTGCGGCGTATAGTGGCGCAGAAGCTCAGGCTGGCGTGGTCGCCAGAGCAGATCACGGGTTGGTTACAACGCAGCTTTCCGCAAGACGAGTCACTGCACGTGTCGCACGAGACCATCTATCGAAGCCTGTTTGTACAGAGTCGCGGGGTACTGAAGAAAGAGCTGATGAAGCAGCTGCGTTCGCGGCGACTCATGCGACACGGCAAAACGTCAACGACCAAAGGCCAGCTGCGGGGCCAAATCGTTGATGCCGTTTCCATCCGGGAACGGCCGGCTGCAGTTGAAGATCGAGCGATTCCCGGTCACTGGGAAGGCGACTTGATAGCTGGTTCAGGCAACAGTCACATCGCGACGCTGGTGGAACGTCAGTCGCGCTTTGTGATGCTGGTTAAGCTCGACGGCAGAGACTCCCATACAGTCGCTACGGCGCTGATCACACAGGTGAAGCGGTTACCGATTGAGCTACGCAAGTCCTTGACCTGGGATCGTGGGTTTGAAATGGCGCAGCACAAGCAAATAACCATTGCGACCGATCTGAAGCTGTACTTCTGTGATCCACAAAGTCCCTGGCAGAGAGGCACCAATGAGAACACGAATCGACTATTGCGCCAGTACCTGCCCAAACGAACCGACTTAACCGTGTACTCACAAGCCGAGCTGAACCGAATTGCCAAAACGCTCAATCAACGACCCAGGAAAACATTGGGCTTTCAAACCCCGGCCGTTAAACTACAGGAGAGTGTTGCGTCGATCGGTTGAAGTCACAGGATGAAACATCCGAGCCCCCAGGGACGGGTTTATGGCGTCTCCCGGGCAAGTCTACCGGCCGCGGCTTGCGCCCCCAAGCTGACCACTGGCACCAGCCCCCACCGAACTAGGGCAGTACAGCTTTCAATCGGCTGTGGTCGCCAAGCTCTTTGGCGAAAATGCGCACTGTTTGGTGCATCCGGTCGGTGGAATGGTGCCGGGGAGGTGCCGGAAGCATGACTAGCAGCCCATGTGTGGCTGGCATGGAAACTGCATATTTAAGATCGGGTACTTTCTGTCAGGCGGACTCTCGAGGGAACAACATGACTGCAGACTCCATTATTCAGGAAATCAAACAGGCCCTGGCAGGGCGTCCCGGCCAGCCCATGGTGCTCGGCGTTTGCCAGGCATTTGCGGCACGTTACAAACAGCAGGCCTGGGGTGTTCGGCTGGCGGCCATTGTAGCCGGAGTGATCTGGACCTTGCCCACGCTGGCTGCCTACATCCTGCTGGGTTTTCTGTTATCCGAGACCGAAACCCGCACCCGCGGCTTTTTCGCCGGGCTGGGCGTCGTGGTGCGTGAGGCTACGGAAAAAGTCTTCGGTTCGTTAGGGCGAGCTTTTGGCGGTGACAGCAGAAATACAGGCAGCAGGGGTTACTGAGTTAACTACTCTGGAATCTAATCTGGCATCTATCCTGGCATCCAGCCTGTGGCAAGGTTCAGATTTCAAGTTCGATGAAAGAGTCAACGGTTGAGCTGTTGAACGGCCAGACCAATTCCCGGTCGATATCGGCGCGATAAAGCACGGGAACGCGCGCGCCATGTTTGCGTATGAGTTCGAGGTCTGGCTCGATATCAACTTCGTACCAGGGGACATCACACTCTTCCAGCATCTGGGCGGCCAGTTCACAGAAGTGACAGTCGGCGCGGGAAAACATGATGACTTCTTGTGCTCTGGCCATGGGCTTGTTCCAAAGTGATTGAGCTGCGGATGAGACTCAATCATACACACTAGTTGTAGCCGGCACCCTGACCTGTATCGTCTTGCTGCCTGCCATCACGCTGGCCGGAAAACCAGTATCCTGTGCATCCGGGATAAAGAGATGGTGGCAAAGACATGGCTGTCAGTGTTTTCGACCTGTTCAAAATCGGTATCGGCCCTTCCAGTTCACACACCGTGGGTCCAATGAAAGCCGGCTGCACCTTCGTGCAGCGCATGCAGCAAGCGGGAATCCTGCAAGGTATAGCGCGCGTGCGGGCCACGCTGTTCGGTTCGCTGGCCCACACCGGGCGCGGCCATGGCACCGACCAGGCCGTCATGCTGGGCTTGCAGGGCGAACTGCCGGATCGCATTGATCCGGATGCCATTGTAGCCATGTTGGGCACCATCAGATCCCGCCACCGGCTGAACCTCGGTGGCTGCCATGCAATTGACTTCGACGAAAAAGAAGATCTCAAATTCAACAAGCGCCAGGTCCTGCCATACCATCCCAACGGCATGCGGTTTGAGGCCTTTGACGCGGCCGGTGCCGTGTTATTGACGCGCGAGTACTACTCCGTGGGTGGAGGTTTCGTGGTCAACCAGGACCGTGCGGCAGAAGACCGTATCGTGGCTGACGAAACGCCACTGCCCTACCCGTTCAGCAGCGGCGATGAACTGCTTGCCCTGTGTAAGACCCACGACACATCCATTGCCGGCCTGATGCTGGCGAATGAACAAACCTGGCGCGACGAGGCGGACGTCAGGCAAGGCCTGTTGCGCATTTGGGCTGCGATGGAAGCCTGTATGCAACGTGGCTATACCCAGCGCGGTGTTCTGCCTGGCGGCTTGCGGGTCAAGCGTCGCGCGCCCCAGTTGCACGATGAATTGTGCCGCCAGCCACAGAGCGGTGATCCGCTCACCATCCTTGACTGGGTCAACCTGTTCGCACTTTCAGTCAACGAGGAAAACGCCGCGGGGGGCCGGGTGGTGACCGCGCCCACCAACGGCGCAGCCGGGATCATTCCCGCAGTGATCCAGTATTACCGGACCTTCATACCGGGCGCCAACGACGCTGGCACAGTGGATTTTCTGCTCACGGCCGGAGCCATCGGCGTGCTATACCTGCTCAATGCGTCCATATCGGGCGCCGAAGTGGGCTGCCAGGGTGAGGTCGGTGTGGCCTGTTCCATGGCCGCCGGCGGGCTGACTGCCGCCATGGGGGGAACACCGCTGCAGGTGGAAAATGCCGCTGAAATCGGCATGGAACACAACCTCGGATTGACCTGCGACCCCGTGGGGGGCCTGGTACAAATCCCCTGCATAGAACGCAATGCCATGGGCGCGGTGAAAGCGATCAACGCGCAGCGCATGGCATTGCGCGGCGATGGCAAGCATCGCGTGTCCCTCGACAAGGTGATCAAGACCATGCGCGATACCGGGGCAGACATGAAAAGCCACTACAAGGAAACCTCCCGCGGTGGCCTGGCCGTCAACGTGATTGAGTGCTGATCCGGTGAAGAACAATTGGGGTCAGAGTAAAAACTGTTTGGGCGGGGTTAGGATGCACAAGCCTACTCGCGGAGTTTTTACTCTGACCCCAATTGTTGCAGCACCAGGCCTTGCGCTTGCAATCTTTTTGCTGATTTGCGCTGCGGCCGAGGCGAAGAATATCTACAAGTTCCAGGACGAAAACGGCATCTGGCACTTCACCGACCAGGTGCCGGAGGAAAGCCAGGATTTCGACACGGTTTACATGGAGCGGGAACCGGAACCGCGGGTGCACATGCGCATGGAAGGCCCGGACTCCAGCCCTGTGTATATCCTGTTCAATGATTTCTGGGGCCCGGTGGAAGTGGAGTTGTCACTGGTGGACCAGATAAACGTGCTGGCGGAACCGGCCCTGCCGGCCCGCTTCGTCGTGCCCGGGCAAACTGAGAAGATGCTCGTAGGCATCGGAGCACTGGATCCGGGCAAGGGTTTCCAGTACCGGCTGCAGCTCGAAACCGTACCCGGCAAGCCGATGCCGGACCTGGTGCAGGGGCTGGTGATTGACCCGCCATTTCCGGCCGGCAGTTCTTTCTATGTCAGCCAGGGTTTTAACGGCACAGAGACCCACAACACGCCGGACAGCACCTACGCCATCGATATCGTGATGCCCATAGGCACTACCGTGGTCGCCGCCCGCGACGGCGTCATCATGGACGTGGAAGAAGACTTCAACCGCAGTGGCTCCGACCTGAAGGAATTTGCCGACAAAGCCAACCATGTGCGCATCCTGCATGACGATGGAACCATGGCTCTTTATGCCCACCTGGACCTGGCCAGCGTTGAGGTCCAGGCCGGACGGAGGGTCCGCGCCGGCCAGCCCATCGCCCGTTCGGGCAATACCGGGTTCAGCACCGGCCCACACCTGCATTTTGTCATCCAGCAGAATGTTGGCATGCAGATGCAGTCCGTACCGTTTAGCCTGAATCAGCCTGAGGGCCGCATCGCCATTCCCGATGGTCCCCAACTCATCAGCGGAACCCTGTCGGGCCATTGAGTCGAACGAGCCGGGGGCCAGTGACTTTATTCTGCTAGACTGTCGCCGATTTTTGCACCGCCGCAAAGGCGAAAACGCTGAAGCCATGTCCCAGTTACAAAAAGAATTAGACCGTCGCCGCACGTTTGCAATTATTTCGCATCCTGACGCGGGGAAAACCACGCTAACAGAAAAACTCCTGCTGTTTAGCGGTGCTATCCAGATGGCCGGCGCTGTCAAGGCCAAGAAAGCGGTGCGTCATGCCACCTCTGACTGGATGAAGCTGGAGCAGGAACGCGGGATTTCAATCACCAGTTCGGTGATGCAATTTACCTACCTGGACCGGGTGGTGAACCTGCTGGATACCCCGGGACACGCCGACTTTTCGGAGGATACCTACCGCACGCTGACGGCCGTTGATTCCGCCCTGATGGTCATAGACTGCGCCAAGGGCGTGGAAGAACGCACCATCAAGCTGATGGAGGTCTGCCGCTTGCGCCAGACGCCGATTTTTACCTTCATCAACAAGCTCGATCGTGAGGGCCGCGAACCCGTTGAACTGCTGGACGAAGTGGAATCAGTGCTGGGGATCGAATGCGCCCCCGTGACCTGGCCCATCGGCATGGGCCGCCGCCTCAAGGGGGTCTATCACCTGGTTGACGATGCCGTGCACCTGTATGACTCCGGCAAGAACTACGTAACCCAGACCGCGCGGATCATCCAGGGCATTGATAACCCCGAGCTCGACACTGTGCTCGGGCGCGATACGGCAGAATTTCGAGCAGAGATAGAACTGGTGCACGGTGCCAGCCATCAGTTCGACCCGGTGAAATACTATGCGGGAGAGCAGACCCCGGTATTTTTCGGCTCGGCGATCAACAATTTTGGGGTCACGCCCCTGCTGGACGCCTTTGTCCAGCATGCGCCCGCGCCGGGACCAAGAAAAACCATACACCGCACGGTAGCTGCCAATGAAGCAGCCATGACCGGCTTCGTGTTCAAGATACAGGCGAATATGGATCCCGCACATCGCGATCGGGTTGCGTTTATGCGCATTTGCTCCGGCCGTTTCGAAGGCGGTATGAAACTCCGCCACGTGCGGCTGGGAAAAGACATCAAGGCTGCCAACGCCCTGACGTTCATGGCGCAGGAACGTGGCCACGTGGAAACCGCATGGCCCGGCGATATCGTAGGTCTGCACAATCACGGCACCATTGTTATCGGTGATGCGTTTACTGAGGGCGAAGTGCTGCAGTTCACCGGCATCCCGAATTTCGCTCCGGAACTTTTTCGCCGCGCCATCCTGCGCGACCCGCTGAAGTTGAAAGCCTTGCACAAGGGGCTGGAGCAGCTTTCGGAAGAAGGTGCGACCCAGTTCTTCCGCCCGCTGACCGGTAATGACCTGATCCTGGGGGCCGTCGGCGCGCTGCAGTTTGAAGTGGTGGCCTACCGCCTGCAGAACGAATACAACGTGGATGCGGTATTTGAAAACGTCAATGTGCATACGGCCCGCTGGGTGCACAGCGATGACGACAAGAAGCTGACCGAATTCCGTCGCTCCCTGCAGAGCAACCTTGCCCAGGACGCCGCAGGACAACTGGTCTACCTGGCGCCGTCACGGGTAAACCTGCAGCTAACCGAAGAACGCTGGCCCGACCTGCGCTTCGCAGCCACCCGTGAAACCCTGATTTTCGTCGACTGAGCGACGTCACAAGAGCCCGGCAAGATTGCTCCGTTCGGGTAAAGCCGATACATTGCGTTTGCACACTCTCTTGCGGGACTGAAATGTCGGGACAATCACAGTTTGCCCTGTTCGGCCAGCGGCGGTTCATGCCGTTTTTCGCCACCCAGGCCCTGGGTGCATTCAATGACAACATTTTCAAGAATGCCCTCGCCGCCCTGCTGGTGTTCGAGGCCAGCCAAATGGGCGGGCTCAATACTGACCAGATGGTTAACCTGAGCGCGATGTTGTTCGTCCTGCCGTTCTTCCTGTTCTCCGCCCTGTTTGGACAATTCGCCGACAAGTACGAAAAATCCCGGCAGATCCGCCGGGTCAAGTTGCTGGAAGTAGTCATCATGCTGCTGGCCACAGTGGGCTTCTTCCTGGAAAACCTGCCCATGCTGCTTGCTGTGCTTTTTCTGCTCGGACTGCAGGCAACCATCTTCGGCCCAATCAAGTACGGCATCCTGCCGCAAATCCTTCAGCCCACGGAATTGGTAGGCGGCAATGCGTTGATTGAAACCGGAACGTTTGTCGCCATCCTGCTTGGCACCATTGCCGGCCCGCTGTTGGCAGCAATAGACGTAAGCTGGCCGTATTGGGTGAGCCTGGCCTGCCTGGCGGTGGCCATCGCCGGATACCTCTACAGCCTGCGCATTCCAAATGCGGCAGCTGTCGCGCCGGATATCCGGATCAATTGGAACCTCTATTCCGAAACGGTGCGCAACCTCAAGTTTATCAATGAGAACAAGACGGTATTGAACAGCGTACTCGGTATTTCCTGGTTCTGGTTCTTCGGGGCAATCTTCCTGGTGCAGATTCCCAGCTACAGCCAGAATGTGCTCGGCGGCAGCGAGGGCCTGATGTCTGCCTTGCTGGCAATGTTCATCGTTGGCATCAGCACCGGGTCATTGCTGTGTGAAAGATTATCGGGCAAGCAGGTTGAAATCGGCCTGGTACCTTTTGGCGCAATCGGGCTGACGGTGTTTGGCATTGACCTGTACCTTGCCTCCCCCCTGCCCGGCGGCAATTCAGGCGTGACCGCCAGCTCGTTTCTTGCGCAGCCGGGCAACTGGCGCATCGTCATGGACCTGGTGATGATCGGCATGTTTGGCGGTTTTTACACAGTGCCCCTGTATGCCCTGATCCAGCAGCGTACCGCCGTGGCCTACCGGTCACGCGTGATTGCCGGCCTGAATATCCTCAACTCACTGTTCATGGTTGTTTCCGCCGTCATGGCCATGATCCTGCTCGGCGAGGCCGGGTTCTCGATCCCGGAACTGTTCCTGGTGACAGCAATCCTCAATGCCGTGGTGGCGGTCTATATCTTCACCCTGGTGCCCGAGTTCCTGATGCGTTTCCTGGTGTGGATAATGATTCACACTATTTACCGCGTCCACGTGGTTGGCGAAGAGCATATCCCGGACCAGGGCGCAGTAATCGTTGCCTCCAACCATGTGAGCTTCGCTGATCCACTGATCATTGGCGGCATTATCCGGCGGCCGGTCAACTTCGTCATGTACTACAAGATTTATCGCATTCCGGTACTTAACTTTATTTTTCGCACCGGCAAGGCCATACCCATAGCCTCACGCAAGGAAGACCCGGAAATCCTGGAAGCAGCTTACCGGCGCATACACCAGGTGCTCGATGACGGGGATGTGCTGGGCATTTTTCCGGAAGGCGGCATCACCTGCGATGGTGAAATCCAGAAGTTCAAGCCGGGAATTGACAAGATAATATCCGAGCGCCCCGTGCCGGTGGTGCCGGTCGCCTTATGTTACTTGTGGGGTTCCCTGTTCAGCCGGCGTGACCCGGTATTGAAACGCCGGCCCTACAAACTGTGGTCGCGCATCGAGTTGCGTATAGGCGCCCCCATTGCGCCCGGGGAAGTCACCGCAGAACGGCTGCAATTTGAGGTTACGCGGCTGCGGGGCGCAGACCGCTGATCAGCGCGCGAACAACTGGTCCAGCCGCTCGAAAGCCTTGATTTCGAGGTGATTGCCAGCCGGATCGCGAAAGAACATGGTTGCCTGTTCGCCCACTTTTCCCTTGAATCGCACCATGGGCTCAATGAGAAATTCAATTCCCGCAGACTGCAGGCGGTCGCGCGTGCTTTCCCACGATGGCATGTCCAGCACAAGGCCAAAATGCGGCACGGGCACGCCGTGGCCATCGACGAAATTGCTCAGTGCCGGTTGGTCCTGTGCAGCCCTCGTATCGAGGTGGCAGACCAATTGATGCCCAAAGAAATTGAAATCGACCCATTGGGTGTCACTGCGCCCCTCTGCGCAGCCGAGCAGCGTGCCATAGAAGGCCCTTGCGGCTGCCAGGTCATTCACCGGGATGGCAAGGTGAAAAGGCCTGATGCTCATGAGGATTTCGGCCCGTTCCCGGGCTGAAGTACCGTTTGGGGTTCAAACCGCAAAGAGGCAGAGTTGATGCAGTAGCGCATGCCTGTGGGCGGCGGGCCGTCCGGAAACAGGTGTCCAAGGTGCGCTGCACAGTTGCGGCAGACCAGTTCGATGCGATTCATGCCGTGGCTGCGGTCTGCGCGCTGGACAATATTGGCCTCCTCCAACTCGGAATGAAAACTCGGCCAGCCGCATCCCGCATTGAACTTGCTGTTGGAATCAAACAATGGATGTCCGCAACAGGTACAAAGATAATGACCCTGGTCCCAATGATCTTCATACTCACCGCTAAAGGGTGCTTCTGTGCCCGCCATGCGGGAAACACGGTACTGTTCCGGCGTCAGTTGCGTGCGCCACTCATCGTCGGTTTTGTTTTCGGACATGCGCGCTAAACTCCTTACTGGTACCTGATGCAGATTATGAACCCAAACAACAGCACCATTGCAACCTGCCTTCGGCTGTCCTGAGTTCATGGCCCGGTGCGACAATACCAGGACGGTAGCCCTGGCCCTGCTGTTACTGCTCGGTTTTCAACTGGGGGGATGTGCAGGGCCGGGATATTACGCGCAGGCGATTTCCGGGCATATGCACATCATGCATGCACGGGTGGAAATTTCCACCGTGCTGGAGGATGGCAACACGGATCCCGCACTGGCGGCCCGGCTGCGCCAGTCACAAGAAGTGCTGAGTTTTGCGCATGATCAACTCGGGCTGCCTGCCAACGGCAAGTTCAGTCAGTTTGTCGTGACCGGCAAGGACGCCATTACGTGGAATGTAGTTGCCGCCCCGGAATTCTCGCTGGAGCCGCTGCTATGGTGCTTTCCGGTAGCAGGGTGCGTACCGTACCGCGGCTATTTTGACCAGTCTGAAGCCGAGGGATTTGCCGCACGGATGAAATCCAGGTCCCTGGACGTGGCAGTTTCGCCCGCAATTGCGTATTCCACGCTGGGCTGGTTTGAAGATCCCCTGCTGGACACCATGTTGCAGTATTCCGACCCGCAGTTGGCAGGTATCATGTTCCATGAACTGGCCCACGACCGGCTCTACGTAAAAGGCGACACTGCGTTCAGCGAGGCATTTGCAAGTTTTGTCGAACAAACTGGCGTGCGCCTGTGGTTAACTGCGAGCAACCAGGGAACGCAACTCGGGAATTGGAATCGCACCAACGCGGCGGCGCTGCAATTCAACCACTTGCTGCTGAAAACCAGGCAAGAATTGCAGGAACTCTACACCTCCGCGCAAGCTGATGAAACGAAACGTGAGAACAAAAGTCAGTTATTTGAAGCGCTGCGGCAAGAGTACCGACACATGGTGAAAACAGACTGGTCGGGGGTTGATTACTTCGCCACATGGATGTCCGGTGAGCAGAACAACGCCAGCCTGGCTATTCTGGACAGTTATGCGGGAGGAGTGTGTGAATTTAACGTGCTGTACCATTCAGCGGGGCGGGATATTGAACAGTTCTACCGCCTGGCCGAAGAAAAGGCAGCACTGGATCCGGCGCAAAGGAAGGCCTGGCTTGAACAACCCTGTCCCGGATTTGTTTCCACCGGTGGACTGTGACCGTTTGCTGCGCTGGCCCCTGCAGGCTGATCCCTTCGTGCTGACCCCTTCGCGCTGACCATGCCGTGCTGACCTGTCACTCGTGAAATTTCCTGGACTGAAATTTCCTGGAATGAAATTTCCTGGAATGAAATTTCCCAGGGGCGAACTGCTCTGCCAGTTGCTGGTTTTTGCCGGTTTGGCCGGAGCTGGCCTGCCGGCTCATGCTGCCGGTACGGAAACGCCACCCATTGCCTGCCCGGGATCAGCACTGGGCCCTGTGTTGCCTGCCGCGCCCAGCCGCGATGACCAGCCCATTGTTATCTATGCCCGCTACCTGGATGCAAGCAAGAATGATGCTGGCGAAGCCAAAGAGAATGTCGAATTGTTCCGGGCCGACCAGCACTTGTCCACCGAGCACATACTCTACGACCCCCGGACAGGACAGGCCACCATACCCGGCCTGCTCAATTACACCGACCAGCAGCTTTGGATCGACGGGCAGGAAGCTTCCTACAATTTCCAGAAAGAGGAAGGTACATTTTCCACCATCACCTATGGCATTGCCGGTTCCAGCGCCCATGGCAATGCCGACAAGATTGAATTAACGGGTGGTTCAACGTCCAGGCTGTACGGTCTGGTTTACACATCCTGCCCGGGCACCAACCCCGACTGGTTCCTGTCCGCCAGGGAGTTGGAACTGCGGCATGATGAAGGGGTGGGAATTGCCCATGGCGCCAGGCTTGAGTTCAAAGGCGTTCCCATTCTGTACGCGCCTTATTTCACTTTTCCTCTCGATGACCGGCGCAAAACCGGCTTTCTTTATCCCAACTTTAGCCATACCAACGATAAGGGATTTGAGTTCAGTTTCCCCTGGTACTGGAATATCGCCCCCAACCAGGACGCTACGCTGGAGCCGCGTTACTACACCAGCCGCGGAACCATGCTCGGCGGTGAATACCGTTTCCTGACGCCGCGCAGCAACGGTGTAATCGATTTTGACTACATGCCCTGGGATTCTGCGACAAAGACCGCACGTTACCGCTACCAGGTCAATCAACAATCCCGGCCATGGGCCAGGTGGAATACCAGCCTGATCGTAGACCGGGTGGGGGACGATGATTATTTCCAGGATTTCGGATCCAGCATTTACGAGACATCCCTGCAGTTTTTACGCAGCAGCGCCACGATGACGGGCGTGGGAAATTACTGGAACCTGGAAATGCTGGCCGACGACTTCCAGGTCATCGATGACACCGTATTGCCGGGAAACGAACCCTACGCCCGCCTTCCGCGTATTGCTTTCTGGATGGACCGGCCGCTGGGCAGGGGTGGCGCGGGCGCCAAACTGGATTCCGAGCTGGTATATTTCGATCGCGACACAGGCATAAGGGGCGCCCGTCTCGACCTCTTACCCGGCTTGTACTGGGAACATTTTGCCAGTTGGGGCTTTATCAAGCCGGCGGCCGGATTTCGTTATACGACGTACAGCCTGGACCGGGTCGAAGGGCTGGGCAGCGACACTCCAAGCCGGGGCACTTTCATTGGCAGCGTGGATTCCGGTTTGTACTTTGAACGCAGGAATGCAAACGGTAGCACCCAGACGCTGGAGCCAAGGTTGTTTTACCTGTATGTCCCCTACACTGATCAGGCCGACCTGCCCCAATTCGACACGGCGGAATTCACCTTTGGCTTCAGCCAGCTCTTCAACACGGACCGGTTCACAGGCGCTGACCGGCAAAGCGAGGCTAACCAGCTGGCACTGGCCATCAGCACCAGGAATTACGATTCCACCACCGGCGAAGTTCAGTGGAGCCTCAACGTCGGGCAGATTTTCTACTTCCAGTCCTTGCGCATCCAGCTGGACCAGGAACCGGTGTTGTCCGAAGATTTTTCTCCTTTCATCGCCGAATTCAACTGGCATCCCTTTACCCGGTTCAGTGTCCGGACGGGTGCGCAGTTTGATTGGGAAACAAACAAACTGGAAGTTGCCGGTTTTGGGGTAACCTACGTGGGCGATCATGGTGAGCGCACCAGTTTCGACTACCGGTTCCGGCGCGATCGCGTGGACCAGTTCGATTTCAGGGTATTCTGGCCAATCAATGAAAGCTGGCGCGTTTTGTCCCGCGTCAACTATTCCTTTGCAGACGATGCATTGCTCGAAGTGCAAGGCGGCATTGAGTACGAAAGCTGCTGCTGGGCAGTGCGTACGGTCTTACGCCGTTTCCTCAAGAACCGGGACGGTGACTATCGTGACGGGATCTTCCTCGAACTCAACCTGAAAGGCCTGGCCAGCATCGGCACGCGCGCAGAGAACCTGTTCAGCTATTGACCAACCCGGTTTGAGCCAGCCGGACCGGCATCGTTTCTTGTCTGCCGCCTTTTTCATCTGCGGGATTGCCGCTGAACGTGTAAAATGGGAATCTGCCTCGTGGCACTGCGTTCCATACTGCAGCAAGATCAATTCGGAGAACTCCCTGATGTACCCAGCACTTGTGACCTGGACAACCCGCAATACCTGCATGGCGCTGACTGTGTTGCTGTTAGCGCTGCCCGCGTTGTCGATAGCACAAAGTGGCAGTTCCTTCCCCACTTCGTCCACCAGGGAAATTGATGCTATCGTTGCCCTGGTTGACGATGATGTAATCCTGCGCAGTGAGCTCGACCTCGCTGTTGCGGGCATTGTCGAACGTATCAAGGCCAGCGGTGACAGCATGCCACCGCAAAACCTGCTCGAGAGCCAGGTGCTGGAGCGCTTGATCATTCGCGAATTGCAGGTGCAAAAAGCACTGCAAACCGGTATCCGGGTGAGCGATGCAGACGTGGACCAGGCGCTGACCGGCATGGCGCAACAAAACAAGATGACCGTGCAGCAGATGCGCGAAGTGATTGAAAAAGACGGCGAGGACTTCGCTGAGTTTCGGCGCAATATCAGCGAAGAAATACTCACGGAGCGACTGCGCCAGCGCATTGTCAATGGCATGGCGCCAATATCGGACACTGAAGTGGACATCATGCTGGCCTCCGAAGACCTGAGCGGCGGTGAATACAATATTTCCCACATACTCATTGCCGTGCCTGAAGGCTCCACGCCCCAGCAGATCAAGGATACACAGGCAGAAGCAGACGATGTCTATGAGCGGCTGGTAAACGGCCTGGAGTTTGCCTCGGCTGCCATCAGCTATTCCGATGGACAGGAAGCCCTGGACGGCGGTGAGGTGGGTTGGCGCGATCTCAATAGCATCCCGGCATTTTTTGCCGATGCCATCCGGGATCTGAAGCCTGGGCAGTTTACCAAGCCTATTCGCAGCCCGGCTGGCTTTCATATTGTCCGGGTGAATGACTACCGCGAACAGCGGCAGGTGATGGTCAAGGAATACCATGCGCGCCACATCATGGTTGTGTCCAATGACCTGGTTACGCCGCGCGCAGCCATGGACCTGATAACCGATGTAAAGAAAAAACTGGATAAGGGTGAAGATTTCGCGGTCCTGGCCAAGGAATATTCTGATGATACGACCACGGCCAACGTGGGTGGCGACATGGGGTGGTTTCCCCCAAAGACATACGGCGACAGGGTAGACCTCACCCTTGATGGCATGAGCGATAACCAGATCAGCGACCCGTTTCAGACCGAGGTGGGCTGGCACATCATCCAATTGCTCGGCACAAGGGAATCGGACCGCACCGAAGAAGCCATTCGTGAGGAAGCCCGCGCAAAAATCCGCCAGCAAAAATCCGAGCAGGAAATTGACCGCACCCTGAGGCAGTTCCGCGATGAAGCGTTCGTGGAAATCCGCCTGCCGGGGGCTGAAAATCCTTCCGGTTAGGCTGCTGCAGAAAAACTTTCCTGGAATGAGATGAACCTTGCCCCAACCGTGCTTGCCATAACGCCCGGCGAGCCGGCCGGCATCGGCCCTGAAATCACGGTAAAACTGGCGCTCGAACATCCGGAGCTTCACCTGCTTGCAGTGGCCGACCCCGATTGCCTGCGCCGGGCTGCATCTGCCCTTGGCATGCAGGACCGGGTAGTCGAATGGCACAGCGGAATGGAAATCCAGCCTGGTGTGCTCGCGTGTTTGCCTGTGCGCATGGAATGCGCGGAACGGCCGGGGCTACCTGATCCGCGCAACGCAGCCTATGTCCTCGACACATTACGCCAGGCGGTAGGCCTGGTCAGCGAAGGCATCGCCGCGGCGTTGG
>Ga0315273_10004849_pt1 | contig 16565 bp, 14 predicted proteins | sample YL17G02_0_MG_FD_205753 | JGI IMG/M metagenome (GOLD analysis project Ga0315273, IMG submission 205753) | Sediment microbial communities from Yellowstone Lake, YNP, Wyoming, USA - YL17G02_0 | ecosystem: Environmental > Aquatic > Freshwater > Lake > Sediment | place: USA: Wyoming | collected... | reverse complement strand
ATGCCGTGCATCCGCCGCTCGGACCGACGCTCGAGCACGAGCAGCCACGACACGGCCGCGACGAAGCTGAGCCCGATCGGGAGCCCGTAGGCGAGGGCGAACGCGCCCGATCCCGCCGAGAAGGCCACCGCCGCCAGCGCCATCACGCACTGGGCGAACGGCTTGAAGATCTTGTCGACCGTGACCGAGGGGATCATCGTCCCGAAGCCGCGCGTGCCGGCGATCGCCACCGTGTTGATGGCGGACAGCGGCAGGAACAGGATCAGCAGGTGGATGTAGGGCACCAGCGCGTCGGCCTCGTCGCCCTTGCCGAAGAGCCGTGAGAGCGGCTCCGCATAGAGCAGCCCCACGAGGGCAAGCACCACGCCGGCGACCGCGACAGGAACCAGCGCGATCACGAGCGTCCACCGGATGTCGTGCACACGATCGAGCGTGCGGTAGCGCGCGACGAAGCGCACCAGGCCGGTGTCGGCTCCCAGCTCGGCGGCGTTGCTCGCGATCACGAAGAGCGCCACCGCCTCGAAGAAGACGCCGGCCGCGTCCTTGCCGAGACCCCGCGTCACGATGATCACGAGTACGAAGCTGAGGAGGCCGTACGCGACGCTTCCCGCGAGGTTCAGGGCCCCGCCGCGCGCCAACCGGGAGAGGTCGCCGGAGGAATCGCCCGACGGTGTATCGGACCCGCTCATGCCGGCGGCCGCTCCCCGCCGGGGCCGGCATCCTCGCCGCTCCTCACCCGGTAGCCGTACCGCGCGAGCCATGGGGCCGTGAGCGCCGACACCCACGCGCGGTCGCCCGCGGACAGCTTCGTCCGCCACGACTCATCGCGCCTGATCTGCATCGGCCCCTGCGTGAACCGCATCGGGTTCCCCCCCACCGTGTGATCGACGCCCAGCGCCAGCGAGTCGCCGTCGATGAACGACAGGTCGGGCACGTCCTCGGGCCGCACGTGCTCGACGATCCGGCGCACGGTAGGCGCGGGCGAGGCCACGAGATCCTCGTAGCGCACCCGGAGGTAGGGCACCCCCGCGGTCCGAAGGAACGACGTCATCGCGTTGTAGAGGTCGTAGCGCACTGCTGCCGACCACGGGCGGTAGACGATCATCTTCTCGCCGGTGTTGGGGTCCTTCATCATGTCCTTCTGCCACGAGTACGCCACGCCCCGAGCGTCGCGCACCAGATGGATCACCCTGGGATCGACGCCGTCCATGCGCCGGAGGATGAACGCGTGCGAAGGGAGCTTCGAGGAATCCACGACGACCGAGGCCCCGGCGACCGACGCGATCGACGAGTAGAGGGGCGCGAGGTACCCCTCGTAGCGCGCGAGCCGGCTCGTCCACGAGCTGGGCAGCACCGGCGATGCGAGCACCATCGTGGTCCATCCTCGGTCGAGCGAGTTTCGAAGGCGCATGACGTCTGCGACGTCGACCGCGTCCCAGCCGCCGTAGGCCCGCTCCCCGACCTCGATCCAGAAAGGACAGTCGCGGAACGCGCTTGCGCAGCCGCACGTGGCGTTGCCCACGAGACCTCGGCGCCAGATCATGCGCAGCTCCCCCACCGAGACGAATCCGGGGACACGGCCGAGGATCCGATCGAGCAGTGTGCTGCCGGATCGGCCCCATCCCCCGACGTACGCGACGCGCGTTGGCGCCGCGCCTACGGCCCCCATGTTCACGAGATGCCCTGCGGCACACTGGGGCGGAGCTCAGGTGTCGACGAGAGCCACCCCGGCCGAACCATCGGCAGCCCGTCTCGCAAGATGATCGCGGCGGCGACCATGATCGTGTGGAGCTGCAGCGGCAGGAGCTCGTAGTACGGCGACATGATGATCGCCATCAGGATCGTCAGGTGCGGCCAGAACCTGATATCGCGCGCGGTACGCAGATGGCGCCCGGAGCGAACCACGAGGTAGAAGAGCCACCCCATGTACATGAGCAGCGCGGGGATGCCGTTCGAGACCAGCACCAGCCACAGCTGCCCATGGGTGCCCACCGCGGCGTTCGCCGGGTTGTCCTCGGCGGTCTGCGGCGCGCCGTAACCGAGCAGGGGGCTCTGCTGTGCCAGCTCGAGCGCCACCAGGTTCCGCCCGATGCGTCCCTGGTCGGAGTAGTTCTTGTCCACGCGGGTCACCAGGACGTTCATGAGCGGCGTGAACACCAGCAGCAGAGCCAGCACGACGGCGCCGAGCGCGAACCACTTGATCGTACGTACGTCGAGCGCGAACACCAGACGGAGCCCGCCGTAGAGCAGGCCGATCGCGAGTGCGAGCCAGGCGCCACGATCCAACGAGAAGAAGAACGGGACGATCGAGAACACCAAGAGCGCCCCGAGCACCGGACGCCAGCTCCGCCGGCACGTGACGAGGAACGACCACAGCGCGAACGGCGTGAGGAGCACGAAGTTCGACCCCCATGCGTTCGGGTACGGGAACGGCGCCTGGGTGCGGTGGATCCCCAACCCCACGAACGCGGTCTGCTTCGCGAACGCCGGCGACACCATGTCGCGCACGAGCGGGATCTCGACGAGCGCATCCGGCAAGATCATCTCCATCGGGCTCACGAGCTCGACCTTGGGCGCGACGAGACCGAGGATCCCGCCCATCACCACCATGCACCATCCGATCGCGACGAGGTTCACGATGGTGCGGAGCGGCAGCGCCGAGCGCGGCGTGTTGTAGATGTAGAGGAACAGCATCGTCGCGCTGAAGTACATCGAGAACCGATATCCGTACGACATCGCACGGTCGGCCGCGGTGAGCTGCGTCGCCGAGGTCAGCACGAGCCCCAGGAAGACCATCCACAGGCCGAACCGTGGCGGCACCCGCACGTCGCCCCGCACGAAGATCCCAAGCAGGAGCGAGACCCCGAGCAGCGGCCAGATCAGATAGGTCAGTCCCATGAGCCACAGGAGGAGCAGCCCAGGGAACGGCGCCAGGGGCCACCAGGCGGGCAGCAGTCGCTTGACCGCAGGGGCGGCGAGCGGGACGGGGACGCGCCCGGTGACCGGGAGAACCTCTTCCATGGTGACCAAGGGTACCGGTGCGGCCCCCGTTAGAACATCGTTTGGGTCTTCTGGATGCTGCCCCCCGCGGCGTTGCCTGTCGCGTCCCTGATCGACGTCGCGGGTACGTACGTGACGGTGACGCTCCCGACGGCTCCGAGGCTGGCGCACCCGGTCCCGGTGCAGTTGCCGAAGACCCTGACAGTGAGCGCGTCACGCGCGCTGGACAAGCTCAACGTGGACGACGACCAAGAGGCGGCCGCGCCGTCGGTCGTGACGTATCCGTCGCCTCCCAGATCCAGGGCCCCCTGGATGAAGCCGGGCGCCGTCAAGACGTCGTTGCCAGGTCCGACGGGGTCGGTCACGGTGAAGGTCGTGGTGGCCGGGATCGACGCAGGGTCTACCTGCTCGCTCCACTCGGCGGTCAGCTCGTCGCATACCTCGAGCAACGTCGTCTTCGGAAGCCCTAAGCACGAGCCGGTCGTGGGATGCTGCTTCCGGAATCCCACGGGGACGGGGCCGGCAGCATCGACGGGCGCCGCCGCAGCGAAGCTCGGATGGTTGCCGGCTGGGTCCTGGATCGCGTTCCCTGCTCCCAGCGCCACCTTGAACAGACCCAGCGCGGTGTCGGGTTGCGCCGTCCAGCCACCGATCGTCAGGGTTGCCGTCGATCCCGAGGTGGCGACCGACTGCAGGACGCCGAGGCCAGGGACGTCGGTCAGGGTCCACCCCGCGGTGCATGGTGCGGCGCACGTGGCCAGGTTCTCGTTGAATGTCAAGCTGACCGTGTCGACGAATCCGTCCCGGTCGAGGTCGCGCATCTGCATCGACTGACGCACGGGCGCCACGCTGTCGGCGGACTGCGTGGGATCGACCACGCTCGCGTACGTCGTGGACGCGTCGTTCGCGCCCACCGGGTCGGTCTGGAGGCCGTGGACCGAGGCCGCGTTGATCATCGTCTGCGCGGTCGCCGGCGCGGTACCCGGGATCGTCACGGTGGCCGTGGCCCCCGAGGCCATGGCGCCGAGGTCGCACGTCAGCGTGGCCGTCCCCGTGCACGAGCCCTGTGATGCGGTCGCGGACCCGTTCGCCGTGAAGTTCGCGGGAAGGACGTCGGTGAGCACCACGTCGCCGTCGGCGCTCGGTCCATGGTTCTCGACGGTAAGCGTGTAGGGGAAGTTGGTCCCTCGGTCGATCTTCGCGGGCACGCTGGTAGTGACGCCGAGGTCGGCGCCGCCCACGCTCTCGACCGTGGTGGTGGCCGTCGCAGAGTTGTTCGCGGCGTTCGGGTCGGCGGTCGAAGCCGCCACCGAGGCGGTGTTGTCGATCGACCCCGCCGTGTTCGCCGAGACGACGATCGTGGCGGCGTCTCCGGCCGACGTGACTGTCCCCAGCCCGCAGGAGACGGTCCGGGTCGCGGACGCATAGGTGCACCCGGAAGCGCTCACGAAGTCGAGCGTGGACGGCAAGACGTCGGTGAGGGTGGTCGAGGTCGCGGAGTCCGGCCCGGCGTTCGTCAAGGTGGCCGTGTAGGTGATCTGCTGGCCGACGTTGACCGTCGACGGCGCGCCGGCGAACGTCAGCCCGAGGTCGGCGTTGGTCGGCGAGGCGCCGTCGGTGAACTGCGCGAAGTTGAGCCGCTTGAGGTTCGTAACGCGCGTGAAGTCGCCGCCGATGTAGAGCTTGCCATCGCCGAAGGCGTCGACCGCGAAGACCCCGAGGAACCCCGATGTGACGCTGGGGAGCCAGGTCAGATCGAGGGCGCCGGTCGCCGGGTCGGCGCGGACCATCTGCTCCACGACCTTCCCGTCGTACTTGAAGAAGTGGCCGCCGAAATACGGCGTGCCGTTCAGCACGTCGACGCCCTGGACGTTGCCGTCGGTCTTCTTCTCCCAGACCTTCGCGCCCGTCGACAGGTTCACCGCGAGCGCCTTGCCGCCGCCGCCGCCGCCCGCCACGTAGAGCCGGGTACCCGCGGCCAGATCCAGGACAGGGTAGCTGGGGTGGTACACGCCGGTGATGGTGGCGCCCGTCGTGGGATCGATCGCCGTGAGCTTGTTCTGACTCGTGCCGTTCACGTTCGAGAAGTTGCCGCCGACCCACAGACGGCTCGACGCGAGCACGAGGTCGCGCACTAGGCCGTCTGCAGACGCGTTGAAGCCGGCGACCTGTGCGCCCGTCGTAGGGCTCAGAGCGGCGATCCGGGTGACGGTGGCGGTCCCCAGGCTAGTGAAGGCGCCGCCGATGTACACCCGGTCGGTCGAGACCGTGATCGCGCGGACCACGTTGTTGGGCCAGCCCGTCGGCTTCCACGAGGTCTTCTGGCCGGTCGCCGAGTCGAACTGGACGACGCGACGCTGTGTGGCGCCGTTCACGGTCGTGAAGTTGCCGCCCACGTAGAGCTGCGACCCGTCGGGCGAGGCCGCCAACGCGAAGACCGACCCGTCCAGCATGGGCGCGAACGAGGTCGGCTCCCCGGTGATCGCGTCGATGCCACCGATGAAGGCGCGGGCGACCGTCACGTCGGTGACCGTGTCCTGAAGCGCCGTGAAGTCGCCGCCCAGGTAGATCGTGTTGCCCACGCGAAGGATCGCGTTGACCTTGCCGTTCGTGCCCCAGGTGAGATCCGGGGTCAGAGGCAGCGCGGCGGAGGCGGAGGCGGGGAACAGGCCGACGATCATGGCCACGCCGAGAGCGGCAGAGAGGAAGCGTCGCATAAGTTGGGGGGACTCCTTGGGCGCTCTCGCGGGATCCGGGACGTCACGGCGTACGGCACACGGCCTACACCGAGGATCGTACGGTACCGGAAGATCTCCCCTGACGCAACGGTTCGCGTCGGCTCGGGTGATGGGTAGCGACGGAATGCCTACGACCCCGGGACTAGTTCCTGTTGACCAGGAAATCCCCCACCGTCCCTCTCCAGGGCCCCCGTTCGGCCTGTCGAAGGAAGACTTACGGAACCTGAGGGGGAGGCCTGGTATGACCTGCACGACCGTACGAAGGCGTCGATGGACCCGATGGGGCACCGGCGCGCTCGGCTCGATGATCTCGTTCGCCATGCTGACCGCGCTGGTGACCGCACCTGCCGCGTCCAGCGCCCCGACGACTTCGGCACCCGCGTCCGGCGTGATGTGGGGCGCCTACGCGAACGCCAAGTCCGGTCAGTCGATCTTCGACGCGGTGACCTCGCTCGAGGGCAAGGTCGGTCGTGAGATCGCGATCGCGAACAAGTACCACCCGTTCACCGATCGCAGCTACAAGTTCGAGCAGTGGCAGATCGACCGCGGGCAGCTTCCCATGATCTCGTGGCGAGGCACCGACACCACGCCCGACGGCAACCGGGCGGCCAAGATCGCGGCCGGCCAGTACGACGACGTGATCAAGGCGGCGGCCGACGGGCTGAAGGCGCTGTCGGGCCCGGTGCTCGTGCGGTTCAACTGGGAGATGGACCAGTCGCCCGGTGACCGTGAGTACATCGGGACCCCGACCGAGTTCATCCAGGCGTGGCGTCACATCCACGACATCTTCGCGGCCCGTGGCGCCAACAACGTCGAGTGGGTCTGGGCGCCGCGCGCGGGCAGCTTCAAGAAGGACTTCGGCCAGCAGTTCTACCCGGGCGACGCGTACGTGGACTGGATCGGCGGCTCGGCCGTCCCGGTCAACAACTACGCCTCGTTCGACGAGCTCTTCCGCACCTTCTACGACTGGGGCGTGACCAAGAACAAGCCGCTCCTGATCTGGACGGGGATGCAGGAGAAGCCCGGCGACCCGAGCTGGAAGGCGACCTGGTTCGATCAGGCGCGCACGACGATCGTGAACACGATGCCGAGGCTACGGGCGTTCGTCTATTACCACGCGCTCGCGCCCAAGGGCGGCGACTTCTGGGCCGACACCTCGGCCCAGGCGCTCTCCTCCTTCCGGCAGATGGGACAGAACGCGACCTTCTCGGCGATGCCCGGCAGCGGTGGCGGGAGCTCGACCAGCACCCCGCCGCCCACGAGCTCGACCAGCACCCCGCCGCCCACGAGCTCGACCAGCACCCCGCCGCCGACAGACCCGCCGCCCGTGGGAGGCAACGTCCTGTTCTCGGACGACTTCGAGGACGGCGACCTCGCCGACTGGGTCCAGGCCAACGCTGGCCTCACGATGCAGAACGACGTCTCTCACGGGAGGTGGGCCCCTCGTCAGACGAGCAACAACGCCGGTGACAACACGTTCGCCACGCGGACGATCCCCGGCGGCGCGCGGTTCGACCTGGTGGTCGAGTTCGACTACAAGGTCGTGAGCGCCTCCACCGCGGTCTCGCTGGCCAAGCTGATCGCGCCCCCGTCGGGAACACCGCTCTGTCTGAACATGAAGCGCGACGGCACGCTGGGCCTCTGGAACGGCCTGACACGGACCACCGCGGACGCCGGTGCGGCGCTCGTCAAAGGCGACTGGCACCACATCAAGTTCCAGGTCACCGTGAACGGCGACGCCTCGGACGTGAAGGTCTGGGCGGACGCGAACCTGATGGGCGCGCTGAGTGGCACCACCTCGCTCGGAACGTCACCGATCGGCGCGCTGCAGCTGGGCAACGGCACGTCCGGCCGGACGTACGACATCGTGTTCGACGACGTGGTGGTGTCGGCGCCGTAGGGCTCGAACGGGCCGGGAACGCGAAAGGGGGCGGGCCTTCGGGTCCGCCCCTCGCGCTTCGGGAGAACTACCCCTGGACCCGCCATGCGGCGAGCAGGGCGGCCTCCCGGTCGGGGTCCAGGCCTGCCTTCATCGGCCATAGCTGCTCGCGCGTGCGGTCCCACGTGAGGGTGTCACGGACCGTCTCCGCGACGGGACGGAGATCCAGGCCCGCAGCGATCGCGTGCGCCGGGTCGAAGAGATGGCTCCCCGGCTCCTCGGGCACCCACAACGGGAACGCGTCGTACTTGTCCTCGCCCAGCTGCTCGCCGAGCCAGTCTCCGCCGGCCCACTCGACCGAGGTGTCGGCGCCGGCCTCGGCGCGCGCGAGGCCGATCAGCGCGCCCAGCGTCGTCGTGCCCGCGGGATGCACGACGTTGAAGGCGCCGCCGGTCGCGGTCTCCGCGAGATGCAGCACGAACGCCGCGAGGTCGCGCGCGTCCACGAACTGGATCGGCTGGTCGGGCGGCGCGGGCGCCAGCATCTCGCCCCCGCTCGCCGCGCGCCGGAGCCAGTACGTGAACCGGTCGGTGGGGTCGTTCGGTCCCACGATGTAGCCGGGGCGGATCAGCGCCGCCCGATCGCCGAACGCCGCGGTCACCTGTTCCTCACACGCAACCTTCAGGGGGCCGTAGGTGGTCTCGGTGATCTCCTCGGTGTCGGGGAACGGTGGCAGATGCAGCTGCGACGTCTCGGTCATGCCCGGCATCGAGAAGTCGCCGAAGGCCGAGATCGACGAGATGAAGCCGTACCAGCCTGCGCCGTGCAGTCGTTCGACCGCCGAGCCCACCGAACGCGGCACGTAGCCGCAGGTGTCGACCACCGCGTCGAACTCGCGGCCACCGAGGGGCTCGAGGCTCTCCCCCCGGTCCCCCAGCACGTGCTCGGCCTCCGGGAAAAGGTCGGCACCGTTCTTGCCCCGATGGAAGAGCGTGACCTCGTGACCGCGTGTGAGCGCCCGTTCTGTCAGCGCGCGCCCCGAGAACTGCGTACCCCCGATGACCAGCAGTTTCACGTCCGATCCCTCCCGTTCGTTGCTCCTTCGTACCCACCCGGATGCTACCCCGGGTTGACACATCGCGAAGTTGACGTCATCATGACGTCATAAAGACAGCACTTCGACATCAAGGAGGCGTCATGGACGGCACCACGCGAAGCCAGCTCGGCAAGCTCCGGCTCTCAGATCTGATGCGCGAAGGCGTCGAGGCGCGGCGCGCCACCTCGCGCCGGCGCCACCCCCGCCGGCCCACCGGTCGCGGCGAGCCCACCACGGAGCGCTGAGCATGGATACCACCCCCTTCCTCGACGCGATCCGGGGCGATCTGCAGGCCGTCACCGCGGGCGACGATGCGTCCGCGGCCGTGGCCGAGCGGCTCTCTCGCGCGCTCGAGTCATCTCTGCAGCTCCGGCTCCTCGACGCGATGGGCGAGGCGGCGCTCGAGCTCTCCGACCAGCTCCGCTCGGGCCACGTGGAAGTCCGCCTGGCCGGCCGCGACGTGCAGCTCGTGCTGGTCGATGCGATCGAGCCCGACACAGAGCCCGCAGCGCCCCGGGATGACGACGGCGGCACCGCGAGGCTGACGCTCCGCATGCCCGACGCGCTCAAGGGCCGGGTCGAGCGGGCAGCGGCGGGCGAGGGCGTCTCGACGAACGCGTGGCTCGTGCGCGCGATCACCCGCGGTCTCGACGGCCCGCCGAGCGACAAACGGCGCGTCGGCAGCCGCATCACCGGCTACGCCCAGAGCTGAACTCTCCTCGCACCGGAAAGGACGAACCCATGGAATCGAAGACCTTCACGACCCCCGGCCCTCTCTCGCTCGACGTGCGGATCCCCGTCGGCACGATCGAGGTGCGAGCGACCGACACCACCGAGACCCACGTGACGCTCACCGGCGAACGCGACCAGGAAGAGATCACCGTCGAGCTCGCCCCGCGCCCGCTCGGCGGCCACCGTCTCCTCGTCGCCTACAAGCCGCGGAAGACCTTCGGGTGGTTCGGCGGGCTCGAAGACCTTCGCTGTCGGATCGACGTGCCGCTCGGCACCGAGATCGAGGGCGAGTCGGGTTCCGCGGATCTCACCGTGATCGGCGACGTGGGTTCGCTCGTCTTCCGCTCGGGTTCGGGCGACCTGTCCTTCGGAGACGTCGCGGGCACCGCGGCGGTGAAGGTTGCGAGCGGCGACGTCGAGGGTGGCACGGTCGGCGGCGACCTCACGATCCACAGCGCGTCGGGCGACGTGCGCGTCGATTCGGTGGGGGGCGCGACGACCATCCGAACGGCCTCGGGTGACACCGAGCTCGGGCGCGTCGGCGGCTCCGTGCAGGTCACGACCGCGTCGGGCGACGTCGAGATCGAGCAGGCCGAGACCGGCCGGCTGAACCTGAGGACCGTCTCCGGCGACATGACGGTCGGCGTGGCCCCCGGCACGCGGGTCTGGCTCGATCTCGGCTCCACGAGCGGCGACGCCGTCTCGGAGCTCGACGGGGCCGGCGGCGAGGGCGGGGCCGGCGGCGAGGGCGCGAGCCTCGAGGTCCACGCGGCGAGCGTCAGCGGCGACATCCTGGTGCGGCGGGCGAGGGTCGGCGTCGCATGATCGAAGCCCCGATCGCGGAGCCGGGCGGCGCACCGGACGGGGGAGACCGCCCGATGCGGCGGCTCCTCGCCGACCGCAACTACCGGCGGCTCGCGATCGGACAGACGCTCACGCAATTCGGCGACTTCGCGATGCTGATCGTGCTCGGGATCTGGGTGAAGACGCTGACCGGATCCAGCGCGATGGCGGGGCTGGTGTTCCTCGCACTGGGTCTGCCGGCGCTCGCCTCTCCCCTGTTCGGCGTCGTGATCGACCGATTCCCCCGTCGGTGCGTGATGATCGTGAACGATCTCCTGAGCGCGGCGACGGTGCTGTGTCTGCTGTTCGTCGACGGCCGGGAGGATGTCTGGCTCATCTTCGTCGTGGCGGTGGCCTACGGGGTCTCGAACGTGATCACGTTCGCCGCCCGAGCGGGGCTGCTCGTGTCGATGCTGCCCGGGGACCTGCTGGGCGATGCGAACGGGCTCCTGGCCTCGGCGGGACAAGGCGTGAGGATCGCGGCGCCGCTCGTCGGCGCCGCGCTCTACGCCGTGTACGGCGGGCCGTCGGTGGCCGCGTTCGACGCGGCGACGTTCGTGGGCTCGGCGGCGTTGCTCTGGCTCGTTCGGTCGCCCGACCTGGAGCCATCCGGCGATCGGCCTGCGTTCGCGCAGGAGCTGACCGCGGGTATCCGGCATGTGTGGGCGACGCCCGAGCTGCGGCGTGTCGTCTCGGTGATCTGCGTCGTGGCGATGATGATCGGCATGACCGAGGTGGCCTTCTACGAGGTCATCGACAAGGGGCTTCACCGACCCGCGTCCTTCCTCGGAGTGCTCGCCGCGATCCAGGGCATCGGCGCGATCGCCGGCGGCCTCACCGCGGGCGCGGCGATGCGACGGCTCGGCGAGGCCAGGCTCGCCGCCGCCGGCCTCGCGGCCTTCTCGATGGGATTCGTGCTCGTGGCGGTCGGCACGCTGGGGCCCGTCTGCGTCGGCGCGATCATCGCCGGCGTCGGCAACGCGTACTTCGCGGTCGGGTACGAGACGCTGCTGCAGCGCCGGACCGCCCCCGAGCTCCAGGGCCGTGTGTTCGGCGCGACCGAAGCGGTGATCGCCGTGCCGTGGACGCTCTCGATCGCGGTGGGCGCCGCGCTGGTGGCCGTCGTCGGATTCCGCCCGCTCTATCTCGTCGGGTCCCTCACCCTGATCGCGGGCGCGGCGGCCCTGGCGACCGGTCCCGGACCGAGCGGCGAACCGGCAGCCACCGAGGCCTACGCGGCCGAAGACTCCATGTCCGGCGCGTAGTCGCCCGATCGCGCGAGACCGTTCATCTTCGCCCGGTGCGCGAGCGCCGCCTGCGCCGCCTCGACGTTCGCCTCCTCGCCCTTCCAGGCCTGGAGCGACGGTGCCTGCAGCGCGCGCCCGTAGCTGAACGACAGCTCCCAGGGGAACCCCGCCACCTTGTTCATCTCGTTCAGGCGGTTCGTCGCCTGTTCGTCGGTCATGCCGCCCGAGAGGAACACGACGCCGGGCACCTCCGCCGGTACGTGCGCGGTGAGCGTGTCGATCGTGGCCTTCGCGATCGCGACGTCGTCGTCCTGCACGGCGTTGCCCTTGCCCGGCACGACCATGTTCACCTTCAGGAGCGAGCCGGGGAGATCGACGCGGTGCGCCGCGAGCTGCTCGTACAGCGCGTCGAGGGTCCGGGAGGTCGCCGACGCGCAGGCCGCCAGGTCGTGGTCGCCGTCCATCAAGATCTCGGGCTCCACGATCGGGACGATGTCGGCCTCCTGGCAGAGCGCCGCGTAGCGCGCCATCCCGTGGGCGTTCGCGAGGATCGCGAAGTCGGTGGGCGTGCCGTCGCCGATGATGATCGTCGAGCGCCACTTCGCGAAGCGGGCCCCGAGCGATGCGTACTCGGCGAGTCGCTCGCGGAGGCCGTCGAGCCCCTCGGTCACGGTCTCGTTCGGGAAGCCCGCGAGCGGCTTCGCCCCGGTGTCGACCTTGATGCCGGGCACGACACCGGCGGCGCGCAGCACGTCGACGAACGTACGGCCGTCGTCGGCAGACTGCCGGATCGTCTCGTCGAACAGGATCACGCCGCTGATGTGATCCCCCACCCCAGGCGTCGTGAACAACAGCTGGCGGTAGCGACGGCGCTGTTCCTCGGTCGACTCGGTCCCGATCGAATCGAACCGCTTCTTGATCGTGCCGGTGGACTCGTCGGCGGCGAGGATCCCCTTCGCGGGTGCCACCAGTTCGCGGGCGGTGTCGTGCAGGGCGCTCATCGTTTCCCTCCTGGAGGTGCCGACGATCTGACGTCCTCAGCCTACGGCAGCGTCACCGGGGCTGAACGGCCGGGGCGCGGCTCGCCGAGAGCCCCGGGGAACGCCGGCTCGACTCAAGCGCTCATCATGCCTCGCCGATGCTGACGCATGGCGCGCGACTCCCGTCTTCGGACCTCGCACCTGGCGGCCCTGCTCGCCGGCGTGCTCGCCTTCGCGGCCGTCGCAGGCGTCGTCTCGCTTCCAGGCCATACTCGCACCGGCGTCGCACACGCAGCGCCGCTCGGCGCGGCCGTCACCGTCAGGCCGTTCAACCATCGCGGTTCACAGGCACAACCCAAGCGGTCGGCGAAGCCCGCCGAGCAGAAGGACCACGCAGACGCCGCGCCCGCGAGCCACGTGCTCGTGGCCGTGCCCCGAGACCTCACCGCGCGCGCCCGTCCCGAAGCCGGCGCCGCCGTGGTCGGTGTCGTCCCGTCGGGTTCCAAGTACTACGACGTCCCCACGACCGCCTGGGTCGAGGAGGTCAGCGACAACGGCCGCTGGGGCCGCGTCGAGCTGCCCTACGTGTGGCCGCGTCGCGAAGGATGGATCCTGCTGCCGGGCCTCCGCCGCGACCAGACCTTCGTCGAGGTGCACGTGGACCTGTCGCAGCGCCGGCTCACGGTCGAGAAGCGTGGTCGGGTCCTGTTCGGTACCCGCACCGCGATCGGCACCTCCTCGACGCCCACCCCGGTCGGCGAGTACTTCGTCACCGACCGCGTCCCGTTCTCGGGCGGCTACCTCGGGACGTTCGCGTTCGGGATCTCGGGGATCCAGCCGCACCTGCCCGCGGGATGGTCGGGCGGCAACCAGCTCGCGATCCACGGCACGAACGACCCGTCGTCGATCGGCACGAGCGCCAGCGCGGGTTGCATGCGCGTGAGCGAGCGGACGCTCGATCGCCTGAAGCCGCTCCTGCGGCTCGGCACCCCGGTCATCGTCGAGCGCTGAGGCGCCGGCGGCGCCACACGTTCAGTCCCGGCCGTACTCGGCGACGAACGCCCGCAGCTCCTTCAGGTGCGCCTCCGCATGGCGGAAATCGCCCTTCGGACCGCCGAGGATCCCTCCGAGGCGCGCCCCGGCCGCCTTCCGTCCGCGTGGCGTCCCGGGCGCTCTCCACTGCGCGTCGGTCATCGCCTCGAGCCGGCCGACCAGCTCTGCGTGCGTGCGTTCGGCGTGCCGCCGCGTCGCCGAGGCCGGCCGGGGAGCCTTCCGCGCGACCGCCTCCACGTTCACCTTCGACGTGCCCTTCGACCACAGCTCCTCGTCGATCGGGACGCCCTTGCCCCGCGCCCACGCGTCGAGCGCTTCGATCGCGTACTCCTCCCAGCTCTCGAGGTGACCGACCAGGTCCTTCGGCGACCAGTCGCCTCCGCCGAGCCCCGTGCGCGACAAGGCGCGTGGCGAGAGGCGATCGACCAGGTCGTTCACCGTGGCGTGGCCGTCCTCGAGGATCCGGATCGCCCGCCGCCGCGCGGGCGTGTCGTCGGTGGCCATCGGGGCGAGCCTACGCCGGGCCCACCTGGGCGCGCCACAGCTCGGCCGCGACCAGCTCGGGCACGAGCACCTCGGTCAGCACGGCCACCTCGCGCACGCCGTCGCCCGGGTAGCGCACGGTCTGGCGCACGCCCGGGACGTCACCACCCACCGCGAGCACGCGCCCACCACGCGCACGCATCCACTCCATGATCGCGCCGTCGAACCGCGATCCCGCGAACAGGGTCGCGCGGTAGTCGAGCGGTCTCGTCAGGTAGACGTCGACATGGAGCCAGTCGCCCGACTCGCAGGCGTCGGCGGTGCGGCGCGGCCCCTCGCGCAGCATCAACGCTCCTTGCTCGGCCGACGAGAGCCGCTCGGCGGGCGCGATCGTGAACGTGTCCGGGCCGCCGGCGAGCAGCTCGCACGCTGGGTCGAGCCAGCGGTCACGACACGCGAGCAGGTCCTCGCTGGCGTCGGCGGCCGCACGGATCCAACGTGGGACCTCCGACCCCGCGCCATCGGTGAGGCTCGCCTCCAGCGCCAGCAGCAGCGCCAGGGTGTGTTGGAACGAGCGGCACGCGACGCCGCCCACCTCCTCGCCTGCGGCCATGTCCACGACGAGATCCGCACCCTCCGTCACGGCCGAGCCGGCCACGTTCGAGAGCGCGACGACCGCGCTGCCGGCGGCGCGGTGCCGTTCGAGCGCGGTCAGCGTCTCCTCGGTCCCGCCGCTCGCCGAGATGCCGACCGCGAGCGTGCCCGGCCCTCCCGGGGTGCCCGCCTCGAGCGAGGCGTACTCGGCCACCGCGTCGATCCCGGCGGCGCGCAGGCGGGTGGCCGCAACCCCGGCCGCGTACCGCGACGATCCCATCCCGATCAGCACGACCCGTTCGGGACGCTCGATCGACCCCCAGGGATCGGCGGCGGCCAGCACATCGGCGAGCGAGCGCAGCGCGAGCGGCTTCGCCTCGAGGTCCGCCAGGAACGCGGTCGGATCCACTAGGACGCGCGCTCCTGGGGCGGGAACATGGCCGCCATCGCCCGGTCGGGGACGTAGCGCCACCGTGGGAGGAACCGCGCCGCGTATACGAACTCGTGTGCCTCCTGGGCAACCTCGAACGGCCGCAGCAGGCGGCCGTCGAACAGGTCGGCGCGTCCGTGCGCGATCAGCGCCTCCCGGTACGCTTCGGTGACGCCCGCGACGCTCCGGGCGATCCACCCCTCGATGTCGGCGTCACGACCTTCGCGGCGACGCTGCGCGATCCGCCCGAGGTGGTCCACGGAGCGGACGAGGCTCGCGAGATCGCGGACCGGGGACGCGAGCGCGCGGCGCTCGGCAACCGGCGCCATCGGGCTCCCGTCGAAGTCCGTCACCGCTAGGCCGTGCTCCCACCGCAGGAGCTGCCCGAGGTGGAGGTCGCCGTGGATCCGCATCGCGAGGGTGCCGGGGATGTCGTCGAACACGTCGAGCTCGGCGCGCGCTCGTCCGGCGACCATGCGCAGCCGCTCGCCTTCCGGCCCGTCGGTGAGCTCGAGCGCCTCATCGAGCGTCGCCTCGGCCCGTGCTCGCCATGACTCGATCGTCGCGGGCCCCATCACGTGGACCGGCTCGGGCAGCACGGACGTCGGCGTGGCGAGCGCGGCGTGCAGTCGGCCCGCCAACGCACCGACCTCCCAGGCGGGGTCGAGCGCCGCGGTCTCGCCGACCTCGCCGTCGAGCCAGGCGAGCAACAACTCCAGATACCACTCCCAGCCGTCGCGGGCCCCGGGTAGGAACGCCGTCGCCGTGGCCAGGAGCACCTCGGCGCCCTCGTCGTCGATCCACGTGACCGCGCCGATCGGCATCGGGATCTGATCGAACCCCGCCTCCTCGAGATGCACGGGCAGCTCGAGCCCGGGCTGGGGCCCCGGCGCCGTGAACGGGTAGAGCTTGACGACCACACGCTCGCCTACCACTAGGGATTCGTTCGACTGATCGACGTCGATCGCACGCTCGCCCCGCAGCTCGCCGTCGCCGTCTTCCGACAGGGCGAACCGGTGGAAGACGAAGCGCCCCAGTGGTTCCCCCCCATGGATCAGCGCGAGCAGGCCCTCGAACGCGCCGTCGCCCGGCACGGCGCGTCGGGTGGCCCCGTGACCGGGCACGAGCGGCGCCACCAGCACGTCGTCGCCGGACCGCAGCACCGAGATGACCTGCCCGCCGGGGAGCGGCAGCGCGTCGTGGAGGACGACCTCCCCCACCGTGACGCCGCCTTCGGTCCTGCGAGGGGGCAGCAGCAACGCGCCCGCCTCACCCGCGGACATCGCCGCGACGTGCGTCGAGAGTGCCTCGCGATCGACCCCCATGGGCCGGAGCGTACCCGGACCCGGACGCCGCCGGGGAGCCGCCCGTCGATCGCACCTCGAGGCCGGTTGCTGACCCGCGGTCGGGAAGTTGCTGGACCGTTCCCGGCAGGAAGGCTACGGTCGGTCGTTGCCGTGTTTCCGCAGCCCAGGGAAGGGACACCGATG
>Ga0315273_10004848_pt1 | contig 16567 bp, 11 predicted proteins | sample YL17G02_0_MG_FD_205753 | JGI IMG/M metagenome (GOLD analysis project Ga0315273, IMG submission 205753) | Sediment microbial communities from Yellowstone Lake, YNP, Wyoming, USA - YL17G02_0 | ecosystem: Environmental > Aquatic > Freshwater > Lake > Sediment | place: USA: Wyoming | collected... | reverse complement strand
CCGGATCTACTCCAGCCGGTCCTTCTTGGCCACGAGGGCGGCCACGAACTCGTTGCAGGCCTTCTCCTGCGCCTCGCCGAGCGCGCTGTTGCGCCACTCCTCGGCGTTCGTGCCCACCCCGAAGCCGTCCTTGGCAAAGTCGAAGCCGCCGCCCTTGTTCGACTGGCCGAGCCCCTTCGCCGAGATGAGGATCTCGCCGGTCGTGGCGTCGATGACTCGCGCGGTCAGCGCTACCTCGCTCTTCGCCTTCGAGCCGCCGAGGCCGACGCCCTTGATCCGCACCGCGCCGCCCCGCTTCTCGGTCGAGAACTTGGTGATGGACCCGGCGAGGATGTACTTCACCCCGAGGACCTTGCCCATCTTCGCCATCTTGGCCGCGCTCGGGTCGGCGCGGTCGCTCTGCGCGAAGTCCTGCTCGGCGAGCACGGTATCGAGCTTCTTCCTCTCGATGACCCGGAAGGAGCCGTCTTCGAGCAGGGCGTTCACCACCTGGTCGGCCATGCCCTTGCCGATGTCGTACTGGCCCCACCAGTTGTCGATCGTCCCGAAGTCGAAGTCCATCACCGCGATCATCGGGCGCTTCGACTGCGCTTCCGCCGAACCGACCATCCCCGCCACCGCCAGCCCGGCGGCCAGGCCCACGATCAGCTTCAACTTCATTCCCCCTCCTCTGACGGCATGCAGTGTAGCCGACACGTTCTCCTGCGGGCAATCCCGCCGAGCCGGCGTGATCCCCGTCACGTTCCCGACTTCCGCAACTCCTCGAAGAGCTCCCGCTGCCGGTCGGTGAGGGTCCGCGGCAGCTCCACCGCCAGCGTGGCCAGGAGATCGCCGCGCTCGCCGGGGGTCCCGAGCTTCGGCAGGCCGTGGCCACGAAGCCGAAACACCTGGCCCGCCGGCGTGCCCGCCGGGATCTTGATGCCCACCGATCCCTCGAGCGTCGGGACCTGCGCTTCGCCGCCGAGGACTGCGGCGGTCAAAGGCGCCCGCAGGGTCGTCTGGAGATCGTCGCCCTTGCGCTCGAAGGTCGGGTCGGGCGCGACCCGGACCCGGAGGTAAAGGTCGCCTCGGCGCCCACCCGTGCCGCGACCGCCTTCGCCGGCCACCCTCACGCGCGAGCCGTCGCGCACTCCAGGCGGGATCTTCACCTCCACCCGCCGCCGCGCGCCGCCTACGCTCATCTCGCGGGTCGTCCCCCGGAACACCTCCGCGAGCGTCAAGTCCACCTCGCCCTCGGCGTCGGATGCGGGGCTGAAGGCCTCCTCCTCCCCGCCGCCGAAGCCGCCTCCCCCTTCGAAGAAGGTCCGGAAGAAATCGGAGAACCCACCCGCTCCGCCGAGGTCCTGGAAGTCGAGCCTCACGCCGCCGCCCGGCCACGGCCGCCCCTGCGGCGCTTCTCGCCCGAACGCGTTCCAGTTCGCCCCGAGCTCGTCGTAGCGCTTGCGCTTCTCCTTGTCCCCCAGGACCTCGTTGGCCTCGTTGATCTCCTTGAAGCGGGCCTCCGCCTCCTTGTTCCCGGCGTTCACGTCGGGGTGGTGCTTGCGCGCGAGCTTGCGGAAGGCTGCCTTGATCTCCTTGTCGGTCGCGGTCTTCGCAACCCCAAGCGTGCGGTAGTAGTCCTTGTATTCGATAGCCCTTACCTCGATGCGCCGCCGCGGAACCGGCCTACTGCCAACTGCTCATAGAATGAATAGCTTGAATAGCCTATTGACCCTAAGGCAGCCGAACTCATACGCCAAGAGTAGCGCCGCTGGAACGGGTCATCAAGCTCCGCCGGCTCGATGAGGAGGTGAACCCGGTGCGGGCGATTCGTTCGCGTGCGTTGGGCCAGCCGAGTAGAGGGGCGAGCGCACCGGTCAGTCGCAGCGACTTGCCCGGACCGGACCCTGCCTGTGCGCCCTCGGGTGTAGGCTCACTGGGCGATGGCGAAGCTGCCGTGGGTTCCGCTGGGCGCCTCACCTTCGGCCGTCGTCCTCGGCCTCATCTTCCTCGAGTGACAGTCGCGAGAGGTCGCATCTGATGGGAGGTCCAGCACGATGACTCGCTCGCCTCCCATCAGCCCGGGCCAAGTCCTCACCGGCTCGCTCTTCAACGAGCCGATGCGGGTCGAGACCGTCCAAGCCAACGGCCCCGCGACCTGGGTGGTCGGTCTGGTGGGGACGCAGTCCGAGCGGTTCCGAAGGGTGACGCTGACCGGTGCTGATCTCGATCGCCTCACGGTTCTCGACGCGGAGCACTCTTTCGACGGCGATGGACGCCTGTTGCGGCTTGGTCTCCAGGCTTACGCGCTCGGCATCGCCTATGAATTCGATCCCTACTTCGGGCTTTCGATCTCGCGCGTGGATCCACTCCCGCATCAGCTCGAAGCGGTTTACGACTACCTGCTCAAGCTCGCGCGCGTGCGGTTCCTGCTGGCCGACGACGCCGGCGCGGGCAAGACGATCATGTCGGGGCTGCTCATCCGCGAGCTGGAACTGCGCGGCCTCGCCGAGCGGATCCTCATCGTCTGCCCCGCGAACCTCGCCTTCCAGTGGCAGCGCGAGCTGAAGGAGAAGTTCGACACCAAGTTCCTCGTGATGAAGGGCCAGGACATCCGCGACCAGTTCGGCGTGAACCAGTGGCTCGAGCGCACCCGGGTGATCACCTCGCTCGACCTCGCGAAACGAGAAGACATCCTCCCGGGGCTGCGGCAGGTTCATTGGGATCTCGTGATCGTGGACGAGGCGCACCGCATGTCGGCCTCCGACGAGTCGCACAAGAGCCTGCGCTACAAGCTGGGCGAGCTGCTGCGCGACACCTCGGACCACATGCTCCTGCTCACGGCGACCCCCCATCGGGGCGACCCGCAGAACTTCAGCCTGTTCCTGCAGCTCCTCGACGCCGACTGCTACGCCGACGTCAAGTCGATCCGCGAGGCCATGGACCGCCGGCGGGCGCCCTTCTACCTGCGCCGCACCAAGGAGGCGATGGTCTACTTCCCCGAGCGGCAGGCGGACGGGACCTGGGCCGCCAAGCCTATCTTCACCAAGCGCATTCCGCACACGGTGGACTTCCAGATCGACGGCGCGGAGTTCGACCTCTACCGCGACGTGACACGCTTCGTGAAGCGTGAGAGCGCCCGCGCCGCGGCCGACGGCGAGGACCCCCGCGCGCGCGCGATCGGCTTCCTGATGTCTCTCTACCAGCGGCGGCTCGCGTCGAGCACCTACGCCATGCGGCATTCGCTCGAGAACCGCGCGCGGCGCCTCGAAGAGGGTGTCGAGCGCGCGCAGGATCTCGTCCGCCAGGCGCCGCCGGATCTTCCCGATCCGGAAGAGCTGGAGGAGATGGAGGAGAGCGAGCGCGACCGGCTGGAGGCGATGCTCGAGGCGATCACACTCGCGGGGAGCGCCGACCGCGTGCGCCAGGAGGTCCAGGAGCTGCGACGCCTGGCCGTCCAGGCCCAGGCGGTCGAGGATGCGGGCACGGAGGCCAAGCTCTCCGAGCTCAAAGCGCTGCTCCAGAAGGAGGGCTTCTTCGATCACGCGGACCAGCGCCTGCTCCTTTTCACCGAGTTCAAGGACACGCTCGATTACCTCATGGGTCGCCTCAAGTCCTGGGGTTTCCGCGTCGGCTGCATCCACGGCGGTATGAAGTCGGGTTCGCGTGACGAGCCGGGCACCCGCCTCCACGCCGAGCAGCAGTTCCGCGAAGGCGAGATCCAGGTTCTCGTCGCCACCGAGGCCGCGGGCGAGGGGATCAACCTCCAAGTCTGCAACATCCTCTTCAACTACGACATCCCCTGGAACCCGAACCGCCTCGAGCAGCGGATGGGCCGCATCCACCGCTACGGGCAGCGCAAGGACTGCCTGATCTTCAACTTCGTGGCCACCAACACCATAGAAGGCCGCGTCCTTCAGCGGCTGCACGAAAAGCTGCAGGAGATCCGCGACGCGCTGGACGACGACGCCGTCTTCAACGTCGTCGGAGAGGTCCTGCCCGCGGCCCACGTCGAGCGCGTCCTGCGCGACTACTACGCCGGCAAGCTCGGCGACGCCGACCTCGAGGAGCGCATGCTCCGCGATGTCGACGAAGCGCAGTTCCGCGCGATCTGCCAGAACGCCCTCGAGGGGCTCGCGAGCAAGAAGCTCAACCTCGAGATGCTGATCGAGCGGCGCGCGCGGGCGCAGGAGCGGCGCGTCGTGCCGGAGACCATCGCGCGCTTCCTCCGCGAGGCGGCCGAGTTCGTCCCGCTGACCCTCAAGGCCATCCCGAGCCTGCCCCACGCCTTCGAGCCGGCGCGCACGCCCTCGATCCTTCGTCGTTACGAGAAGGACCCGGACTGGAAGCTCCCGGCCCTCGCGGACCGCTATCCGCGCTGCTCCACGGACCGCGAGGCCGCCGAGACCGAGAAGCTCGAGTGGGTCACGCCGGGCCATCCGCTCTTCGAAGCGATCCGGCGGCACACCCAGGCGCGGGCGCTCGACGTTCTCGGCAAAGGCGCGACCTTCCACTCGCTCCAGCACGAGCACCCAGCGCGCATCGACTTCTACCGGGCGCGCGTGGTGGATGGACTCGGGCAGGTGGTCCACGAGCGGCTCTTCGCGGTGGAGATCCCCGAGGACGGCGAACCCCGGCTCCAGGAGCCCGGCCTGCTCGGCAACTTCGCGCCCGCGGACCCGCCGGCCCAGATGCCCGCGGTCGCGGCCCTCCCCGAGGCGACGACATGGCTTCACGAGCACGCCCTCGCACCGTTCCTCGAAGAGACACGCAAGGATCGCCTCTCCGAGGTCGACCGGGTCAGCGCCCATGTCGAGCTTTCGCTCACCGAGCTGCTCCAGCGCGCGGACGAGGAGATCGGCCGCGTGGCGTCCGACGTGGAGCAGAAGCTCCCCGGCGCCGAGGGACGACTCGCACAGGCCGAGACCCGCCATGCGGAGCTGCTTGCCCGCCGCGACCGCCGCAGGATCGACCTCGATCGCCAGCGGGCGCTCACGCTCCAGGCAGTCGAGCGGCTCGCGAGCGTCCTCGCGCTGCCACACCCCGAGCGCGAGGCACCCGAGGTGCGGCGTCTCAAGCCGAACTTCGAGACCGAAGCCATCGCCATGCGCGTGGTCATGGAGCATGAGCAAGCGAAGGGGCGGCAGGTCTACGACGTCTCCGAGAAGAACCTGGGCTACGACGTCACGAGCCTCGACCTTGCTTCCGGCGAGCTGCGGCTCATCGAGGTGAAGGGGCTTGGCGCAGCGACCGGCACGATCCTGCTCACGCCCAACGAGCGCCGCGTCGCAGAGGATCGCCGCGACTGCTTCTGGCTCTACGTCGTCACCGGCTGCGACAATGCGCCGCGCCTCCAGGAGCCGCTCCGCGACCCTGCGCGACTCGACTGGAACGAGGTGACGAAGGTCGCCCACTACTACCTGTCGGTGAACGCGATGACCCAGCCGATGCAGGTGCGCGAGGACTCGCCGCCGTATGGAGTGAGCTCGTGACCCCCGAGGTGCTCCGCTCGCTCATCGCCGGCGCCGAGACCCTCGACGTGGAGTTCAAGGGCGAGGAGGCGCGCGCGCTCTCCGACGGGGACCTCGTCGAGGCCGTCGTGTGCCTCGCCAACCGGCCCGGGAACGCCCCTGGCTGGTTGCTGGTGAGCGTGGAAGACGACGGACGCGTCACCGGAGCACGCCCGCGCCATGCCGACCGCACGGATCCGTTGCGGCTCCAGGCGCTGATCGCCCACCGCACGCGGCCTTCGCTCTCGGCGCGCGTCGAGATCGTTCGGCTCGGCGACCAGGACGTGATCGCGGCCGAGGTTCCGGCCGCCCGCGCCCCCGTCGGGACGAGCGACGGCAAGTACCTACGGCGTGCCCTCGGCGGCGACGGCAAGCCCGCCTGTCTGCCGCTGCACTTCCACGAGATGCAGGGGCTGCAAGCGGATCGGGGCCTTCTCGATTACTCGGCCCTCGTGCTCCCGGATGCCCGGTGGGAGGATCTTGATCCCCTCGAGTTCGAGCGCTTCCGGCGCTTCATCCGCGAGAGCCAGGGGCGTGGCGACGCCAGTCTGGTCGACCTGCCGGATGTGGAGCTTGCTAAGGCCGTGGGGGCGATTCAGGCGAACCATGCGGTATCGTCCGTTCACGCCCTGGGACTCCTGCTCTTTGGTCGCGAGGAGAGCCTGCGTCGCCTGCTCCCCGTCCACGAGGTTGCGTTCCAGGCGTTGAGCGGACTCGAAGTCCGGGTCAACGACTTCTTCCGCTGGCCGCTCCTGCGCGTGATGGACGAATTGCTCGGCCGCTTCCGCGCCCACAATCGGGAGGAGGAGCTGCTCGTCGGCATGCTGCGCGTCGGCGTGCCGGACTACCCGCCCGCAGCCTTCCGCGAAGGCCTGGCCAACGCGCTCATCCATCGCGACTACACGCGGCTCGGCGCCGTGCACGCGCAGTGGCACGACGACCGCATCGAGATTTCCAATCCCGGCGGCTTTCCCGAAGGCGTGCGGTTGGACAACCTGCTCGTCACCCAGCCGCGACCGCGCAACCCGCTCCTGGCCGACGCCTTCAAGCGCGCCGGCGTCGTCGAGCGCACGGCGCGCGGCATCGACACCATCTTCTTCGAGCAACTCCGCAACGGCCGGCCGGCGCCGAGCTACGCGCGCAGCAACGAGACCGGGGTCGTGCTCGTGCTTCCGGGCGGCAAGGCCAACCTCGCATTTGCGCGGCTCGTGGCGGAAGAAAGCCAGGCACAGCGCCCCCTCGGGCTCGACGACTTGCTCCTGCTGAACCACCTGTGGCTCGACCGCCGCCTCACGACCGAAGAAGCCGCCCGGCTGATCCAGAAGCCGGAGGCCGAGGCGCGCGGACGCCTGCTGAGCCTGGTCGAGGCGGGGCTCGCTGAGGCGCGCGGCGAGCGCAAGGGGCGGAGCTGGCACCTCTCCGCGGCGACCTACCGGCGGCTCGGTGAGAAGGCCGCGTACGTGCACCAGCGCGGCTTCGAGCCGATGCAGCAGGAGCAGATGGTGCTGCAGTACGCGGAAAAGCACGGCCGCATCGCCCGGGCCGAAGCGGCGGGGCTGTGCAGGCTCTCGCCCGACCAAGCCTACCGGCTGCTTCAGCGGTTGACGGAGAGCGCCCGCTTGACCCGCCATGGAACCAAGAAGGGGGCGTGGTATGAGCGCCGCCGCGCATAAGATAACCGCGCGCGGTTATCCGATAACCACGCGCTCAAATATATCCGGCGCGCGGCGCGGGAGAAGTCAATCCGGCACGATGACCCAGCCGATGCAGGTGCGTGAGGACTCGCCGCCTTACGGAGGAAGCCGTCCATGACGGCCGTGGGGATTCCTGCCGACCCGAAACAGCTTGCCGCCCTCGTCCAAGAAGGCGAAGGCGAGGCTCTGGAGCTCAAGCGCTCGACGGGCGAGCTGAAGGAAGGCATGCAGTCGCTCTGCGCCTTCCTGAACGGCTCCGGCGGCATGGTGCTCTTCGGCGTCCGTCCGGCCGGCGCGGTCGAGGGACAGGAGGTCTCGGACCAGACCCTGCGCGACATCGCCCAAGCCGCCGACCGGTTCGAGCCTCCCGCCCACATTTCCATCCACCGCATCAAGGTCAAGGCGGGCCGCGAGGTCGTCGTTGCCGCGGTCGAGAGCGGCGTGGACCTGCGACCCTTCACCTACGAAGGTCGTCCCTACGAGCGCGTGGGGAGCACGACGCGTCGGATGCCGCAGGCCAAGTACGAGCGTCTGCTCGTCGAGCGCGGCCACGCGAAACGCCGCTGGGAGAACCTTCCCGCCGAGGGGCTGGCGCTGAAGGACCTGGACCGCAAGGAAGTCCTGCGGACGCGCGAACTGGCCATTCAGCAGAACCGGATCTCGCCGGACACCCACCGCGACATCGGGGAGATTCTCGACCGGCTGGGACTGCGGGTGTCGGGCGTCCTCACGCAGGCCGCCCATGTGCTCTACGGAAAGAGATTCCTGCCAGACTACCCCCAATGTCTTCTCAAGATGGGGCGATTCCGGGGCACCGAAGTCACCGGCGAGATCGTGGACAACCGGCAGGAGCACATGAACGCCTTCGCCATGGTGCGCGAGGGGATGGCGTTCCTCGAGCGAACCATGCCGCTGGGCGCGCGTTTTCCCGAGGGGAAGATCTTCCGGGAGGATCGCTTTCCGGTGCCGCTGGATGCCCTCCGCGAGATCCTTCTCAACGCCGTCATGCACCGGGACTACTCCCATTACTCCGGGTACGTCGCGCTCGCGATCTTCGACGACCGGATCGAGATCCGAAGTTTCGGGCGCCTTCCCAACGGCATCACGGTGAAGCAGCTTTCGGGGCGGCATGATTCGAAGCCGACCAACCCGCTGATCGCCGGAGCATTCCACCGTACCGGCGCGGTGGAGGTCTGGGGGCGGGGCACCAACCGGGTCATCGCCATGTGCAACAAGCACGGCGCGCCCGCGCCGGTCTTCGAGGAACGGTCGGGGTTCCTCATCGTTGCCTTCAAAGCCCAGATTGTTGCCGGTGATGCGGCGGGAACTTCAAGGAGCGAGTCCGGGGACCAAGTCGGGACCAAGTCGGGACCAAGTCGGGACCAAGTGGAAATCCTCCGGCTCTGCCGTGAAGCGCAGCCTTTGGTTGCGATGATGGAGGTCGTCGGGCGGCAGAACCGCACCAAGTTCCGTGACGGACTCGTAACGCCGCTGATCGAAGCGGCGTTGCTCGAATTGACCATCCCCGACAAGCCGCGAAGCCGGATGCAGAAGTACAGGACGACCGAAGCGGGACTGGCGCTGGCAGCCGCCCATGCTTTCGGCCGACCGCCCGTTTCTGCGCCGCTCCCGCCCGATTCGGGCCGCAAGCGAGGCCCCTTTCGCAGGAAGAAGGGCAAGGGCCGGCGATGATCCCCAAGGACTGCAAGCGCCTCGCCGAGGTGGACTTTCCGATTGCCGAGGTGTCGCGGCACGCCGCGCGGGAGAAGTCGATCCGACACGGGCATCCAAGCACGCTGCACCTGTGGTGGGCGCGGCGGCCACTGGCGTCGAGCCGGGCGGTGCTGCTCGCGCTGCTGTGGCCCGACCCGTGCGATCCGCTCTGCCCGGCGGAATTCAAGGCGAAGGCGCGGGAGATGTTGCCGCAGGTCTTGGGCAGGGTCGGCCCGGCGGACGAGGACCTCCGCAAGGCGCTGCTCAAGTTCATCGCGGACTTCGCGAACTGGGATAACGCGGCGCAACGCGCCTATCTCGAGGTGAGCCGGGCGCTGGTGAAAGCGGCGCATGGCGAGGAGCCGCCGCTGGTCGTGGACCCGTTTGCGGGTGGTGGCTCGATCCCGCTCGAGGCGCTGCGGCTCGGGTGCGAGGCGTTCGCGAGCGACTTGAACCCAGTCGCCTGCCTGATCCTCAAGGTGATGCTCGAGGACATCCCGCGCCACGGGCCGAAGCTCGCCGAGGAGCTACGCCGCGTCGGGACGGAGATCAAGCGGCAGGCAGAGAAGGAGCTGACCGATCTCTATCCGACGGACCCGGACGGCGCGACGCCGATCGCCTACCTCTGGGCGCGGACCGTGCGCTGCGAGTCGCCGAACTGCGGCGCGGAGATCCCGCTCGCGCGCTCGTTCTGGCTCTGCAAGAAGGCGAGCCGCAAGCGGGCGATCTGCCATCGGGTCGTGCGGCCCGCCGGTGAGGCGCCGCTCGTCGAGTTCGAGGTCTTCGAGCCGAAGACGGAGAAGGACGCCCCCGGCGGCACGGTGACGCGCGCGAAGGCGACGTGCCTCGCGTGCGGGGCGGTGCTCCCGCCCGAGCGCGTGCGGGCGCAGCTCACGGCGCGGCGGGGCGGGGCCGACGTGGTCTTCGACGCCAAGGGCCGCCGCACGGGCGGGGCGCGCATGCTCGCCGTTGTCACGCTCCGGCCCGGCGAGCCGGGTCGGCACTACCGGCTGCCCACCGAGCGCGACTACGACGCCGCCCGCAAGGCCCAGGAGCGGCTCGCGACGATCCTCAGCGAGTGGGAGCGAGGCGGGAAGCAGGGCCTCTGCCCTGTGCCGGATGAGCCGACGCCCGCCGGTGGCGGCTCTGGCGCTGGCCGCGCGTTCAGCGTGCAGCGGTACGGCATGCTCCAGTGGGGCGACCTCTTCACCGCGCGCCAGAAAGTAGCGCTGGTGCACATCGGCCTGGCTATCAGGCAGTGCGGGTCGCCCGACCTCCAAGAGTTGCTTGGGCTTGTCTTCGATGGGGTAGTGGACCGCAACGCCGTCCTGGCCACGTGGCGGCCGCAGGCTGACCAGGAAAAGGTTGAGCACGTCTTCGCACGCCAGGCGCTGCCGATGGCCTGGGATTTCGCCGAGGCGGTTCCGACATCAGAGTCGACAGGTAGTCTGGGTGACCGAGTTGAAGCAACGAGCGGGACAACAGAGGTGTTCGCGAGGTGGGTTGGAGTCGGCGATTCCTTGCGAGCCGGCCAGGTCCAACTCGCCGACGCGGCGGAGCATCCTCTTCCGAATGAGAGTGCTGGGGTATGGTTCACGGACCCGCCCTACTACGATGCCGTGCCCTACGCTGATCTGTCCGACTTCTTCTTGGTCTGGTTGAAGCGTGGTTTGCCGGCCCACCGGCTCCTGGTTGATCCCTTCGACTCCACGAACCCGCTGACGCCAAAGCGACGAGAAGCGGTGCAGGACGAGACGAAACGGGACAACGGCCGACCGAAAGATCGCGCCTGGTTCGAGGAGACGATGGCACGCGCCTTCGCCGAAGGGCGGCGCGTGCTGCGAGGGGACGGGGTTGGCTCAGTAGTGTTCGCGCACAAGACCACCGAGGGATGGGAAGCGCTGCTGTCTGGCATGATCCGTGGTGGCTGGACGATCACCGGCTCCTGGCCGATCGCCACGGAGATGGCGACGCGCCTCCGAGCCCGCGAATCCGCCGCCCTCGCCACCAGCGTCCACCTCATCTGCCGCCCCCGCCCCGACGACGCGGGCGTAGGCGACTGGGCCGCCGTCCTGCGCGAACTCCCGAACCGCGTCGGCGACTGGATGGAACGCCTGCAAGGCGAAGGTGTCCGCGGCGCCGACCTCGTCTTCGCCTGCATCGGACCGGCGCTCGAGATCTTCAGCCGCCACGCGAAGGTTGAGACCGCCGACGGGCGCGAGGTCGTGCTCGCCGAGTACTTAGAGAAGGTCTGGGAGGTCGTGGGCCGCAGCGCCCTCACCCAAGTGCTCGGCACCGCCGAGGCCAAGGCCCGGAACGGCGCCGCCGGTGCCGTCGAGGAGGACGCGCGGCTCACGGCGCTCTTCCTCTGGACTCTCCAGAGCACAGACGGCGAGACGGCGGACGCCACCAGCGACGAGGGCGAGGATGAGGAGCCATCGGACGAGGACGACGCCGAAGAGGGCTCCAGCCGCGGCAAGGCCAAGGGCTTCACGCTGGTCTTCGACGTCGTGCGCCGCTTCGCGCAGCCGCTCGGCATCGAGCTTCCCAAGTGGGAAGGCCGCGTGATCGAGACTAAGAAGGGCGTCGTGCGGCTGCTGCCGATTGCCGAGCGCGCCAAGCAGCTCTTCGGTGAGGACGGGGCACAGGCCGTGGCCGCGCGGCTCGAGCAGGAGGCGGCGGTCGGGACCAACCCGCTCCAGGGGATGCTCTTCCCGGACACGCGGCCAAGCGCTGCTCCCGCGATCCGCGGGCGAGGGCGGATCCGCGGTACACGAGGCAACGTCGACGTTTCCGACGAAAGCCTGGCCGCCGCCCGCGAGGCCACAACTCTCGACCGCGTCCATGCGGCGATGCTCCTCCAGGCTGGCGGCCGCACCAACGCGCTGCGCGCGCTGCTCAAGGCCGAGCAGGAGCGCGGCCCCGACTTCCTGCGCCTCGCCAACGCCTTCTCCGCGCTCTATCCGAAGGGGAGCGAAGAGAAGCGATTGATCGACGCGATGCTGCTCGCGGTGCCAAGGTAGGAGAAGACCATGCTCAAGAACCTCACGGTCCGCGGCTTCAAGTCCTTGAAGGATGTAACAGTCGGCTTCCCGCGAATGGCGGTGCTCTTCGGTCCCAACGCCGCCGGAAAGAGCAATCTCCTGGATGCGATCCAGGCGCTCTCCCGCATCGGCACCCAACGCACGCTCGCCGATGCGATCGCGCAGCCGATCCGTGGCTACCCCATCGAGGCGTTCCTATTTCCAGGGAACGGGTTGGCAGAGTTGCTCGCGGCGGAGTCCGCCCGGTTCTCGATCGAAGCGGATTTGACGCGGGAGACGTCTGCCTTCCGCTACCGCGTCGAAGTAGCGATCTCGCCGGGCTCCGGCACGCTGTCCGTGGCCGATGAGTACCTAGCGGCTCTGAACAAAGACGGCACCCCGAAACAGCCGGCGGCCATCGAGCACGTGGAGGGCAGGCTTCGTCTGCGGCGCAAGCAAGAGTCGGGCAAGCCGCGGTATGAGCCCGTGGGGTTGAACTACGCGATCCTCTCTGACGCGCGACTGGGTGCCCCGCTCTACCGGGCCATCGAAGAAGCACGGTCCGAGCTCTCGGAGTGGCGAACCTACTACCTCGACCCTCGCGTCGCCATGCGTACTGCACAGCCGCCGTCCGACGTGCGCGACATCGGCGTGCTCGGCGGTGAGATCGCGCCGTTCCTCTATCGGCTGCGTGGCGAGCACCCGAAGCACTTCCAGGCGGTCTCTCGAACCCTCCGCTCGATCGTCCCGAGTGTCGGAGAGCTAACGGTCGATCTCGACAAGCGCCGCGGCACGCTCGACATCCTCATCCGGCAGGGCGGCGTGGACTACTCCTCGCGCATCGTCTCCGAAGGCACGCTGCGAGTCCTGGCCCTGTGCGCGATCGCGGTGAATCCCTGGGGCGGGTCGCTCCTCGCGTTCGAAGAGCCTGAGAACGGCGTCCATCCGCGCCGTCTCGAGCTGATCGCACAACTCCTGCTGTCCCTGGCCTTGGAGCAGGGGCGCCAGGTCGTCGTCACCACGCACTCACCCCTGTTCTGCGATGCCGTGCTGAAAGGCGCCCGTTCGCGGCCAGGAGACATCGGGCTGTTCAACGTGCGGCGCGACGGGCCGGCTACGGTAGTTCAGCCCTTCGACATCGTGGGCCCGCTGTTCAAGGACCAACAGATCGCCGCGGCGCTCACCGCCGGAACGGAGGACGGCCTCTTCGAGAGTCTGCTCCTACGAGGGATGCTCGATGAATAGTCCAGTCACGGTGGACATCTTCGTCGAGGACCGCGCGCACGAGGCTTTTCTCGTCCCGATGCTGCAACGGATCGCCCGAGAGGAGGGTCTCGTGGTTTCGTCGCGGGTACGGTCTGCGCGCGGAGGACACGGCCGGGCTATCGCCGAGCTGAAGCTGTACCAGCAGATCGTCGAAACGGGCATGCCGGGCTTTGCCCCTCCCGACCTGTTGCTCGCTGGAATCGACGGCAACTGCTCGACCTTCGCGAAAGCGAAGAAGGCCATCGAAGGCGCCACCCATGCGCCGTTCTCTGACCGGCTCGTCGTGGCCTGCCCCGATCCACACGTCGAGCGCTGGTATCTGGCGGATGCGGCATCGTTCAAGGATGTCGTCGGCCACCAGCCAACCATTGGCAAGAAGAAATGCGTGCGGGACTACTACAAGAACGCGCTCGCGAACGCCGTTCGCAAAGCCGGCCATCCCGCCACCCTGGGGGGAATCGAGTTTGCGCAGGAACTGGTCGAGCGCATGGACCTGTACCGGGTATGCAGGAACGAGCGATCGTTGAAGGCCTTCGTGGATGATCTCCGCGGCAGGCTGAGAACACTCCGGCAAGGAGATGGCGGTTAGGACGAATATGAGTCGCGCGGTGTGGCAGATCTCGGGCGGGCCGGCATCGCGCGCGTATGCCGAAGTCTTCCTGCGGCACGGCGTCGGGCTGATCGGCCCGGGGGACGCCGGGCCGTGGGCGCCCGAGCGCGACGACGACGAGTTCGATGGCGGCTTCGTGCGGCGCTTCGCGAGCGAGGCTGGGGTGGGGGATGTGTTCCTGCTGCGCACCGGCCTCGCGACGATCACCGCGGTCGGCCTCGTAGCCGGCGACTACCTGTACGTGAACGCCTTCGACGACGTGAACGGTTGGGACCTGCAGCACGCGCGGCGCGTGCGCTGGTGCCGTCTCCCCGCGGAGCACGCGTTCGGGGACGCGGCCTTCGGCGCCAACCCGCCGCGCTGCTCACGGGTCTGGAACGAGGAGGTCGTGGACTTCGCGGAGCGGTTCCTCAAGTCCCCGCCGACGCACTGGCAGACGGCCCCTCTCCCGGAGCTGCCCGCCGAGGAGCCGCCGCTCGATGACGTGCCCACCGCCTTGCAGGGGATCGTCGCCCAGGCGGCCGATCTCGTGCCGCTGCTTCAGGACGGCCAAGCCTTCGGCGAGCACCCGAGCGAGGACGAGTTGGTCGCGCACTTCGTGGTGCCATTCCTGCGCGCGCTCGGCTGGCCGCCGGAACGGATCGCCGTCAAATGGCGCTACATCGACGTGGCGGTGTTCCGGGCGCTGCCCCGCACGCCGGAGAACTGCCTCCTCGTGATCGAGGCCAAGCGCCTGGGCGCGGGCGTCGAAGGCGCGCTCGATCAGGCCAAGGGATACGTGGAGGCGCTCGGGCTTCCGCGCGACGTGATCGTCACCGACGGGATCCGCTACCGGATGTACGCCGGAGAACGCGGCTTCGCGCCCGTGGCCTATGCCAACCTCGCGCGCTTGAAACAACCGGCGGCCGACCTGTTCGCCCGCATGCGGAGACGGTAGGAGGGACGCGATGCTCTTAGCGGTGCCGCGATGAGTGCGATCCGAAGGCCACAGTCTGTCGTGATTGCCGGCCCGAACGGGGCGGGGAAGACTTCGGCGGCTCCGGACCTCTTGCAGGCTGCCGTGGGCATCGACGCCTTCGTCAACGCAGACGTGATTGCCCAGGGACTCGCGGGATTCAGCCCCGCATCGGCGGCATTCGAGGCCGGCAGGATCATGCTCGAACGCCTCGACGAGCTGGCACGGGCCCGCGAGGACTTCGCGTTCGAGAGCACGCTCGCTGGCCGGTCGGTCCGCGGACGGCTGACGGATCTGCTCGGCCTCGGTTACGACGTCCACATCTTCTACCTCTGGCTGCCCTCGCCCGACTTGGCCGTGGCGAGGGTCCGCCGCCGGGTGGAATCGGGAGGTCATGAGGTGCCAGAGAGTGTCATCCGGCGGAGGTTCTGGAAGAGCCTCGTGAACTTCGACCGTATCTATCGGCTCGTCGCCACGACGTGGCGCATGTACGACGGCAGCAGCCTTGCCGGGCGCCCGCTCATCGCGCATGGCACCGGAACGGGCAGGCCGGTGATCGCTGACCAGACGAGATGGAAAGAGATCCACGAACGGATCAAGGAGCTGGCATGAACCGCAGAGCTGCTCGCGATACGGAGCGGGTGGTCCGAGACGGAGAAACCCTCGACCGGGCCATCGTCGCGGCGCGCCGGCGGGTGATTCGCCAACACCGCCTCCTAGGCGTACCTCTTGCCATCTGGCGCGATGGACGGGTCGTCGAGGTCGCGCCCGAAACCGTCGACCTTCCCGCGAATCAAGTGGATAACGAACCCTCGGACCACGAGCACTGAATGGAACCCTGGTACAAGGTCGCCACACCGCGCAAGGAAGTCCGCGAAGGCCGCTCGTTCAACCCGGACGAGTTCGCCATCGCCCTCGAGCAGGTCGTGGCCGGGACGGCGCCGGAGGACTATCGCGACCCTGCGCAGTTCTTCGCGCGCACTTGCTTCACGCGGGCCCTGCGCGAGCACGCGGGCATGGTGTTGCGCCGGCTCTCCGGGAGAACCGACAACACGTCGCCGGTGCTTACGCTCATCACCCAGTTCGGTGGCGGAAAGACGCACACGCTCACGACGTTGTACCACCTGGCGACGAACGGTGACGCCGTAGCCGGCCACAACGGGGTCGCCGACCTAGTGCGTGAAGCGGGCGTCGCTTCGGTTCCCAAGGCGAAGGTCGCCGTGTTCGTGGGCAACGCCTGGGACCCGCAGCCGGGGCGCGAGACGCCGTGGATCGACATTGCCCGCCAGCTCGCGGGCGACAAGGGCGTCGAGGCGCTTGGTCCCGCGGCGAAAACCACGCCGCCCGGCACCGACTCCATCGCGCGGGTTTTCCAGGCGGCCGGCGCGCCGGTGCTCCTGCTCTTCGACGAGGTGCTGAACTACCTGAACCGCCACCGCGGCAGCGCCGAGTCGTTCCACGCCTTCATCCAGAACCTGACGGTCGCCACCACCGGGACCACGCACGGTGCGGCGGTGATCAGCCTGCCGCGAAGCCAGGTCGAGATGACGGAGTCGGATCAGGAGTGGCAGGACAGGATCTCGAAGGTGGTACGGCGTGTCGCCAAGGACCTGATCGCCAACGACGAGACCGAGATCAGCGAGGTCGTCCGGCGGCGGCTCTTCCAGGACCTGGGAAGCGAGAAGATCCGGAAGAACGTCGCCAAGGCCTACGGCGACTGGTGCTTCGAGCGGCGGGCGCAGCTCCCGCCCGAGTGGACCGCCGTGGATTCGGCCGCGACCGAGGCCAAGGCGCGCGAGTTCCTGCAGCGCCGCTTC
>Ga0315273_10004847_pt1 | contig 16570 bp, 12 predicted proteins | sample YL17G02_0_MG_FD_205753 | JGI IMG/M metagenome (GOLD analysis project Ga0315273, IMG submission 205753) | Sediment microbial communities from Yellowstone Lake, YNP, Wyoming, USA - YL17G02_0 | ecosystem: Environmental > Aquatic > Freshwater > Lake > Sediment | place: USA: Wyoming | collected... | reverse complement strand
CCGTCCGTGGTGGCACACCAGGGGCAATGACAACTCCGTTCCCTGAGTATCGGCACGGACCGGGGAGACTGAAGGGGCGGCTGTACGGCGTGCGGGCACCGTCCCTACCCTGGCGGCCACCTCAGCGAGCGTCCGCCCAGCAGGTGGACGTGGAGGTGATAGACGGACTGCCCCGCCTCCGGTCCCACGTTCGTGACCAGCCGCCAGCCCAGCTCGAGTCGCTCGTCGCGCGCGATCTTCGCGGCCAGTCCGAACAACTCCGTCAGCATGATGGCGTGTTGCGGGCCCAGGTCGGCCGCCGAATCGGCGACGTGTTCCCTGGGGATCAGCAACACGTGGGTCGGTGCCTGCGGGTTGTTGTCGCGGAAGGCGTAGACGTGCGTGGTCTCGCCCACCTTCTTCGCGGCGATCTTGCCCGCGACGATCTGGCAGAAGATGCAGTCGGACACTGGAGTCTCCTTCGGGGCGCGTTGCGACGGCCCATCGCGCGGCAGTCTACCGTCGCCTGACCAGCCTGTCACCCATCCCCGGTCCATGCCCGGTCCGGCGCGGACCGATCCCCCCGGGATCGCCACGGTGAATGTGGACATGCGGCAGGCCGGGCTTCGTGTAGCATGGTGGAACGGGGTCGGATCCGCGACCGGTTGTCCGCCCCGCGGACCGGAGGACCTCCTCGCGATGAAGCGGATCCTGGCCGTGCTGCTCGCGCTGCTGGCCGTCGTCGCCGTGCTGCTGCTGCGCCCCGCCGGGACCCGGCGCTTTCCATCGCACCCCCATCCCGCCACGGACTACCCAGACGCGCTGCGACGCGTGGCGGCGGTCGAGGCCCGGGATGGAGCGGCGATCGCGCCCGAGTGCCACACCCTGCTCCTGACCCACGGCGGCCGCACGGCGCGCGCGGTGGTGCTGCTGCACGGCCTGACGAACTGCCCGGAACAATTCCGCGCACTGGGCGAGCGGCTCCATGAACGCGGCGCGAACGTCTACATCCCGCGCCTGCCGGAGCACGGCCTGGCCGACCGCATGACCACCGCACTGGCGCGGCTCGACGCGCGGGCGATGTGCGAAGCCACCGACGAGGCGGTGGACATCGGCTGTGGCCTGGGCGACAGCGTCATCGTGGTGGGTCTCTCGATCGGCGGCGTGATGGCCACCTGGGCCGCGCAGGAGCGCGCCGACGTGACCCGGGCCGTGCCCATCGCCCCGTTGACCGGCCTCGCCCGGGCGCCCGGGGCGCTCACCGGACCGGCGATGAACCTGATGCTGATGCTGCCCAACCAGTTCGTCTGGTGGGACGGGAAGGTGAAGGCCGACCTGCCGGGGCCGAAGCACGTCTATCCGCGCTTCTCGACCCGGGCCACCGCCGAGACCGTGTTCCTGGGCGCGTCGGTCGAGGCCGAGGCGCGACGCGCCCCGCCCGCGGCGCACTCGATCGTGGTCATCACGGTGGGCGGCGACGACGCCGTGGACAACCCCGCGGTCGCCCGGCTGGCGCAGATCTGGCGCTCGCACGGCGCGCGCCTCATCACCTACGAGTTCCCCGCTGCCCTGCGCCTCAACCACGACATCGTCGACCCCGAGCAGATCGGCGGGAACCCGGCGCTGGTCTACCCGGCGCTCCTGGAGCTGATCGCGCCCTGAATTCGCGCGATGCGCCCGAGCGCCGCACTGATCCCCCGCAACGTGTCCGCGCCCGAGTGGTGCCCGACGGCGAGCAGGTCCGCGACGGCCCGCTCCAGCGCCTTCGCGCCCGGCTTCGGCAATGCCAGAGTCTCCAACACCGCCAGCACCGGCTCGGCGTAGAAGCCCGCTGCCGCGGCGTCGAGCATCTGCGCCGCGAGGCGCGTGGTGCGCGACGTGCCCCGCTCGAGTTCCGCACACAGCCGCTGGCGCAGAGCCGCCGCGTCGCCCGACACCTCGAGCGCCGCGTCGAGCCCGGCCAGCACGCCCACGAGCACGTCGTCGCCGGAGGGCGTGAGTCCCTCGCCCAGCCCGACGAGCGCGGCGAGACCACGGATCTCGCCGCCCGCGCGGAAGCGCTCGAGCGCGGTGGCCAGCGCAGGCTCGAAAAGCCCGCCCGGCCGCGCTAGGGCCGCACCCCGCGCGAGGATTCGCACGGCGGGCGGCAGCGCGCGCAGCCGGCGCCGCAGCCGCAGGTCCACGACCTCGAGACCCGCGAGCTCGATCCTCAGCGTCCCCGCCTCGACCACGCGGTCCGAGACGCGCACCGGCGCACCCTCGGTGACGCGGGCGAGATCGCGCCGTCTGTTCGAGATGGCGACGGCCCAGGGATGCAGCGGCGACTCCGCGGGCAGGAGTGCCACGAGCGGGCCGTCATCGAGCAGCAGGTTGACGGCCCGCGCGTGGACCGAGACGACAACACCGCGCCGCTCCCCGATCAGCGCTTCAGCAGCGAACGGTCCGGCGCGGAGTGTGCTCATCACATGCGACACGGTTCAGCGCTTCGGCTTGCGCTTCGCCGCGGCCTTGCTGGCCGGTACGGCCCTGCGGCCGTGCAGCTGTGGCGCGAACGCCCCGGCGATGTCGCCGTATTTGGTGAGCCTGCACTTCGCCTTGAGCTTCATCAGTTCCTTGTACCGCTCGTCATCCACGAACGCCACGATGCGCGAGATCGAGGACTCGCCGTCCACGAAGCGCCACGGGAAGCAGCCAACCTCGACGCGCTGGTTCAGCAGCAGGTCGATGTCGCCGCCCAGGCACTCGGCGTGGATGATGCCGTGGTTGAACATCTCCAGGTGCATCAGCTGGTACTTGCCGTCGTCGAAGAACTCGGCCAGCGGCTTGCCGTACTTCGCACGGAAGTGCGCATCGGCCTGGCGCGCCTGGCGCGGCATCCACTCGCGGATGATGGTGTTCATCGGGTGGTCGGCGCTGCCGCAGTCCACGCCGATCCAGCGCAGCTTCTTCCGCTTGGCCCACTGCGCGAACTCCCGGTCCGGCCCCGGGTGCTTGACCATGTAGGCGATCTCGTCGGCCGTGGGCTGGTCCCAGCCGTGATGGTGGAAGCCGGTGTGGATGATGAGGATGTCGCCGGTGCGCACCTCGACGCGCTCCTCGACCATCTTCGAGGTGTAGACGTCGTAGGCGCCGCACGCGTCCGAGAGGTCCACGATCGCCGCGTCGTGCACCAGGAAGTCCAGGTCGAGCGAGGCGATGTCCTTGCCCGGCGTGTAGAAGTGGATCTCGCCGTCGAGGTGCGTGCCGAGGTGATTCGAGTGCGTGAGCAGTTGGCCGTTGGCGCCATTGGGCGCGAGCCGCTTGAAGTACTTGATCTGGAGCGGTTCGTAGGTCGGCCAGGCCGGGGTGCCGATGCCGAGCGGGATGGTGAGATCGATGAGCTTCATGGTCTCCTCCGAAACGTGACTGCGCGTCAGGCCGTGGCGGCCGGCGCGCCGAGCGACTCTGCGAACGCGAGCAGCGCCTGGCGGAAGCACGCGAACGGCGGCTTCACCAGGCCGGCACCCACCATGCCGATGCCGGGTTGTTTGTGCGCGATGCCGGTGTTGACGACCGGCACGACGCCGCTCTCGACCACCTTGAGCAGGTCGATGCCGGAGGCCGTGCCACGGAAATCGAGCACCGGGATCTTGTAGACCGGGTGCTCGGCGAGCGTGATGTCGTACATGCTGCGCGTGGTGCCGAGCGCCTGCGCGGCGCTGCCGCCCACGAACTGGACGATGGCGGGTGCCGCGGCCATGGCCATGCCCCCGAGTCCGGCCGTCTCGGTGATGACCGAGTCGCCGATGTCGGGCGCGGCGTCGGCGGCGCTGAAGCCCGGCAGGTAGAGCCCGTCCACCATGGGCGCGGGGGCCGTGAACCAGCGCCCGGGCAGCCCTGACACCTGGATGCCGAAGTCGGTCCCGTTGCGCGCCATGACGCTGACCATGGTCGAGAGCGGGATGCCGGCGGCGGGGTCGAGCGAGCACTTGCTCGCCGCCATCGAGAGATTGAGGAAGAAGTGATCGTTGCCGTCGAGGAAGCGCAGGACCGCGGCGATGTCGTCGGCTCCCGCCGAGATCCTCACCAGGTGCGGCGCCAGCGTGCGGATCAGCAGCGAGGTGGCCGCGCGGTTGCGGTTGTGCACCTCGTCGCCCATCTGGAGCGCCTGGGCGATGACGTTGCGCAGGTCGAGCGGTCCGTAAGAGACCAGCGCCTCGCGCAGCGCGGGGGCCAGCACCCGCTCCATCCAGCGCAGGCGCGTGAGCACCTCGTCGTCGTAGGCGCCGTAACGCAGCACCTTGCCGAGCCCCTCGTTGAGCGTGGCGTAGGCGCGGTTGCCGAAGGCCGTGTTCTCGAGGATCCACACCGGCATCGAGGCGGTGACCACGCCGGCCATCGGCCCCACCGTGGCGTGATGGTGGCAGGGCGCGAACGCGACCTTCCCGGAGGCGGCGAGACTCGCGGCCTCATCGGGCGTCTTCGCCAGCCCTTCGTAGACCAGCCCACCCATCACCGCGCCGCGCGTCGGGCCGCTCATGCGCTCCCACCCGACCGGAGGGCCGGCGTGCAGCACGAGGTCCTTGCGCATGCCAGGGATGACGTCGAGCGCCGTGCCGATGCCGACGATGACCGGCCGGGCCGCGAGCAACCGCTCGACCGACTGCCGTGTGGCCGCCGCGATGTCCGCGCGCACCGCTCCGTCGGGGCCGAGGCAGGCGTCGAGCGCCGCGAGCACCGCGGGGTCGCCGCCCGCGGGCGGGCGCCAGTCCACGTCCACCGCGCTGCCGCCCGCACGTCGCAGGTCGGTGGCGAAGGAAGCCAGGCCGACGTTCACGACCGACAACTCCGCGCCGAAGAGTGCGAGCACCTTCTCGACGCTCATCGCCCGGCCTTCCCCAGCACGGCGGCGGCGAACTGGGCGGCGCGCCGGTTGTCCGTCTCGACGGTCACCCCGGCATCCGCGAGACGGCGCACCTGCGCTTCGTAGCCCTGCGGGTCCCCGTCGGTGCCGGTGACCGAAGCGATGGCGGCCAGTTCGCGCCCATGCGCGCGGCGGCGCGCCTGATCCACGCCCTCGGCCAGCACGCCCGCCGGGTCCGCGTGCGAGCCGTAGCCGATCACGCAGTCGAAGAGCAGCAGCGCCGCCGCCGGATCGGCGATCTCGACCGCGAGACGCTCGTTGCGCAGCGCCGGCTCGATCATCGGGTGCGGCCGCCCGCGCGTGAACACGTCGTCACCCAGGTCGAGCAGCACGTTGCCCGGCACCGGCTCGACGCCATCCACCCGCAGCGGCCCCCTCTTGTGCAGGTTCGAGCGCACCTCGAGCCCGGAGCGCGTGAGCAGCGCGAGCGCCTCCTGCCCGGTGGTGCCACCGCAGAAGAGCGCCTTGAGCGCCGCTCCCGGCTGCAGGAGCGCCGCCGCCGCCGCGACGCAGGAAGGGCCCGCGATCGGCGGCGGCAGCGTGAAGGCGAGGCCGCTCCGCCGGCAGGCCAGTTCCGCCGCGCCGGCCAGCGAATCGGCGAAGACGATCCCGCGGGCTTCATCCTCCGGACGCGCCGGGGTACCCGCGCCCTGCGCGGGTCGGCCGACGAAGTGCACCACGCAGGGTTTTGGCGTGGCCGCCAGCGCGGCGACCACGCGCTCCGCTACCGCTGGCGACGGCGGTTTCGAGATCACCACGATCACCCGAGTCTCCGGGTCCGCCGCGAGCGCCTCGACGCCGAAGAGGGTCATGAGCCCTCCCACCGCATCCGAGAGGTCGCGCCCGCCCGTGCCGATGGCCTGCGAGACGCCGCCGCCGAGGCGATGGATGAGGCTCGAGACCTCCTGGATGCCCGTGCCCGCCGCGCCCACGATGCCGATCGGTCCTCGGCGCACGGCGTTGGCGAAGGCGAGCGGCCTGCCACCCAGGATGGCGGTGCCGCAGTCGGGGCCCATCAGCAGCAACCCGCGCGCGGCCGCCTCGCGCTTGAGCGCGACCTCGTCCGCGAGTGTGACGTTGTCCGAGAAGAGCATCACGTGCCGGCCCAGCGCGAGCGCGCGGCGCGCTTCGCGGGCGGCGTGCTCACCGGGCACGGAGATGAGCACGAGATTCGCGTCGGGATGCGACGCGACCGCCGCCGCGAGCGACGCCGGACGGTTCTCCTCGTCCGCGCCCGCGGGTGGCCGGGCCTTCAGCAGCCGCTCCAGCTCCGCCTCGACCGCCGCCGGCGAGTCCGCCGCGCCCTTCACCGCGATGAGCAGATCGTTGGGCGTGGCCGCCGCGAGCGCGGGCCCGCGGTAACCCTGCGCGCCGAGCAGGTCGCGGTTCTGCGGCGTGCCCATGGCGACCACCGCGTCTTCGACACCCGCGAGGCCCTTCAAGGCCTGCGAGACGCGCATCAGGAGAACGGAGTCGTGATACGAGTCCTTGCGGACCAGCAGGAAGGCGGCCACGTCTCCCCCGCTAGGTCCCGGGCCCGGCCGCGTCCGGCGCGGCCTTCCCGGGCTGGGCCTTCGCTTCCGCCGCGCGCTTGAGCGTCAGGAAGACGCGCTCCGGATCCAGCGGCAGCTCCAAGAACTCCACCCCGGTGGCGTTCGAGACCGCGTTGCCCACCGCGCCCGGCACCGAGATCATCGAGTGTTCGGCCACGCCGCGCGCGCCGTAGGGCCCCTGCGGATGCGGCGTCTCGACGAACATCTGCTTCATCTCGAGCGGGATGTCCCTTGCCGTCGGGATCTTGTAGTCGGTGAACGAATTGTTGAGCAGCCGGCCGTTCTCGAACACGAACTTCTCCATCACCGCCGAGCCCAGCCCCTGCACCACACCGCCGATCACCTGCATGCGGCACTGCTGCAGGTTGATGACCTTGCCGGCGTCGAAGGCCGAGAACAACTTCAGCACCCGGATGTGGCCGGTGTCGGTGTCCACCTCCAACTCCACCGCGTGCGCGCCGTAGGTCCAGTTGAGCGCGGGCCTGCCCTGCCCGGTCTCGGGGTCGAGGTTCGTGAGCCCGGTGGCGATGTAGCGCCCCTTGCCCATGACCGGCCCGCCGATGCTGTGGCCGTCCGGGTAGGTGTAGCCCATCACGAGCTGGCTGTAGTCGAGCGTCGCATCGGGCCTGCCCTTCGCCCAGACCTTGCCGTTCCCGCACTCGACCTGCTCGGGCGGCACGTCCAGGGCCTGCCCCGCGACCGCGCGGATCTGGTCCAGGCACTCCTTCGCCGCCTGGATGACGGCGTTGCCGCCCATCACCGTGAAGCGACTCGCCACCGTCTGCCAGTCGTAGGGCGTGTAGTCGGTGTCGCAGTCCCACGGCACGCGTACCTTCTCGAGCGGCAGCCGCAGTTCGTCCGCCGCGATCTGCGCCAGCGCGGTGTAGGTGCCCTGGCCGTAGTCCACGCCGCTCACCAGCACGTTCACCGAGCCGTCGCCGTTGAACAGGATGCTGACCGCGCACGAGGTGTAGGTCGGCATGGCGGGCGCCTTGTGCAGCATCGCCACGCCCTTCGCCCGCACCTTGCCCGAGCCCGGCGCGACCGGTTTGGCGGCGCGCGCCTTCGGGTCCCAGCCGATCGCCTCGCTGACGAGCCGGAGGCACTCCTCGGGCCGGCCGTGGCCCGGAGTGAACTCCTCGCCGGTGATGGTGGTCTCGCCGACGCGCAGCAGGTTCTTCTTCCGGAACTCGACCGGGTCCAGGCCCAGCGCGCGCGCCACCATGTCCATGTTGCGCTCGATGCCCCACAGCACCTCGAGGTGGCCGAAGCCGCGGTAGGCGGTGCCGTGGATCTTGTTGGTGTAGACCACCACCGAATCGAGCTTGCAGTTGGGCACCACGTAGGGCCCGGCGCCGGAGTAGGCCGCCGCGCGCCCGACGTTGACGCCGTAGTCGGCGAAGGCGCCGGCGTCCCACAAATAGGTGAGGTCGAGCGCTGTGATGCGACCGTCCTTCGTCACCCCGGTCTTGATGGTGCTCTGCAGTCCCTGGCGCGAGGGCAGGGTGTTGAACTCCTCCTCGCGCGTGGCGCTGATCTTCACCGGACGCCCGCCCGCCGCCTTCGACAGGCAGTAGACCAGCGGCTCGAGGTGGATGCCGGCCTTGCCGCCGAAACCGCCGCCGACGTAGGGCACCCTGACGCGCACCTTGCTGGGCGCCATGCCGAAGGTGCGGCAGAACAGCGTGCGCACGGTGAACGGCGACTGGGCCGAGGTGATGATCTCGACCTCGCCGTCGGCGCGCGCGGTGGCGATGGCCACGTGCGTCTCCATCGGCACGTGCTGGACCGGCGGGTTCTGGAAGTGGAACTCGAACACGCGGTCGGCCAGGGCCATGCCCTGCTCGACGTCGCCCTTGCGGATCTTCTGGTGGTGGGCGGTATTGCGGCCCGGCTGCGGGAAGAACACGCCCTTCATCCACGAGTAGTTGGCCAGGTCCGGGTGCACCTGCGGCGCGCCCTCCTTCAGCGCCGCGTGCACGTCGAGCACCGGCTCCATCACCTCGTACTCGACCTCGATCGCCAGCGTGGCGAGCTTGGCCTGGATCCAGGTCTCGGCCGCCACCGCCGCGACCGCCTCGCCCTGGTGATGCACCACGCCGCGGGCGAGGATGTCCTTGTCCTCCATGTAGAGCCCGAGCTTGTAGGGCAGGTCGGCGCCGGTGAGCACCGCCTTCACCCCCGGCATCGCCTTCGCCTTCGAGACGTCGATGCGCTTGATGCGCGCCGAAGGATGCGGCGAGGTGAGGATGCGGGCGTGCAGCATCCCGTCCAGCGTCATATCGTGCACGAACAGCGCCGAGCCCGTCACCTTCGCCGCCGCGTCCACGCGGTTGACCTCACCGCCCACGTAGGGCGACCTGGGTGCGGGCTTGGCCTGGTAGCCGCCCTTCGCCACGGCCTCGACCGCGTCGATGATGGGCTGGTAGCCGGTGCAGCGGCAGTAGTTCCCCGAGAGCGCCTCGACGATCTGGTCGCGGCTCGGCTTCGGAGTCCGCTTCAGCAGCGCGCGGGCGGAGGCGAGCATGCCCGGGGTGCAGAATCCGCACTGGATCGCACCGTGGTCCACGAACGCCTGCTGCAGCTCGGAGAGCGTGCCGGGCTCGCCGTTCTCGGCCTCCGCGGTCTCGATCACCGCGCCGTCGGCCTCGACCGCGAACACCAGACAGGAGTTCACCGGCTTGCCGTCGAGGATCACGGTGCACAACCCGCACTCGCCGATGTAGCAGCCCGACTTCACGCTGTGCTGGTGCAGGTCCTCCGCCAGCAACTGGTGCAGCGTCCGGTTCGCCGGGACCTCGAGCGTGGAGGTCTCGCCGTTCACCGTCAGGGTGATCGGGTGGAGGCTCATGACGCCCTCCCCGCGCCGAGCAGCCGCGCGGTGAGCCTGCGACACAGCAGGGCGGTCATCTCGCGCCGGTACTCGGCCGAGGCCCGCACGTCATCGATGGGCTGGATGTGCTCCTGGGCCAGTACTGCGAGGCGCTCGCCGACGTCCTTCGGGTCCGACTTCGGTCCCACGCCCGTGAGCGCCGGCACCAGCGCCGGCCGCACCGCGCACGAGCCGATCGCCACGCGCAGCGTGCCCGCCGCCGGGTCGAAGGCCGCCGCCGAATTCACGATCGCGAGGTCGTGACCGTACGAGCGCTTGATCTTGTCGAAGGCGCTCCGCACGCCCGCGGCCGGCTTCGGCACGATCACCGCCGTCGCCAGTTCCCCGGGGGCGAGCGCGGTCTGCTTCACGCCCAGGAAGAAGTCCGCGAGCGGCGCCTCGCGCGTCCCCTGCGGTCCCACGACGCGCAGCCGTCCGTTCAGCACCAGCAGCGGCGGGGCCGTGTCCATGCAGGGCGAGGCGTTCGAGAGGTTTCCCGCGACCGTGGCCCGCGAGCGGATCTGCAGCGAGCCGATCGCCTCCGCCCCCTCCGCGAGCGCGGTGAAGACCTCGCGGATGCGCGCGTCCTCGGCGACGTCCTGAACCAGCACGCAGGCACCGATCTCGAGGTCGCCCGCGGGCGTCCAGCGGACGGTCCCCAGCTCGGGGATGCGCTTGATGTCCACCAGCACGGTGGGCGGCGGACCGCCGCGCAGCGCGATCATCAGGTCGGTCCCGCCAGCCAGGATCCTCGCGCCAGCGCCGGCCCCGGCCAGCAGCGCGGTGGCCTCGGACACCGTGCCAGGTCTCTCGTAGCGGAAGCCGCTCATCGTCTCTTCTCCCCTTCGGCCTGCGACCCGGAGCGCCGGTGCTTCCGCGGTCGCAAGCGCGCCGCTGGGCACCGAGAGCTTCCGGTCAGACGGCGGTGAAAACCAGCCCGGTGATGTCCTTGCCGTTGGTCTCGCGCACCTTGCCGATGTGAGTCCTCACGCGCGCACCGGTCTTCGGCTCGGCGATCTCCAGCCGGCCGGTCGCCCGCACGCCCATGTCCAGCTCGACGATGCCGAGCGTGATGTACAGCTCCGCGTAATCGAGCGGCAGCGCGTAGACGCGCGTCCAGGTCAGCAGCTTGCCCTCGCCCCCGACCGGCACCGGCTCGAACTGCGTGCCGCGGCACGAGCGACAGTAGAAGTGCGTCGGATACGAGAGCTTGCCGCAGTTCCTGCACTTGGCGGCTTCGACGTTCATCGCCATGTCACACCCCTCGCTTCAGGACGGTGGCGACGACGTTGTTGCCGAAGCCGCCGAAGTTCACCGCGAAACCGTGCTTCGGCTCGTTCGGCACCTGGTAGTCGCCCGCCTCGCCGCGCAGTTGCAGCGTGAGCTCCACGATCTGCGATACGCCGGTGTTGCCCACCGGATGCCCGCGGGCCTTGAGCCCTCCTGACGGATTGATGGGCAGCTTCCCGCCGATCTTGGTCTCGCCCCGCTCGAGCGCCTTGTGCCCCTCGCCCTTCTTGAAGAAGCCGCACTCCTCGCTCTCGACGATCTCGAGGATGGTGAAAGCGTCGTGCAGCTCGGCGACGTCGATGTCCTTCGGCGCGAGCTTCGCCATGGCGAAGGCCCGTTCCGCCGCCATCCGCACCGCGGTCAACTCGGTCGGGTCGGGCCGGTCCTGCACCGCCTGCGAGTCGGTCGCCTGGCCCATGCCGGCGATCAGCACCGGCGTCTGCTTGAACTCCTTCACCATGTCGGCCGGCGCCAGCAGCACCGCCGAGGAGCCGTCGCTCACCGGGCAGCAGTCGAAGAAGCGCAGCGGCTCGGCGATCCACGGGTTGTTGTTGAGCGCGTCCGGCCCGGTCAGGATGCCTTCCATCGTCACCGGGATGCGCAGGTGCGCCTTCTTGTTCTTCGCGCCGTTGAGGTGGTTCTTGATCGCCACCATCGCCAGGTGCCGGGGCTCGAGCCCGTAGCGCTCCATGTACAGGCGCGTGAACATCCCTGCCAGCGAGGGCAGCGTCACGCCGTAGATGTACTCGGCGTAGCGGTGCGAGAGGTACGAGACGAACTCGGTCGCCTCGAAGTTGTTGACCTCCTGCATGCGCTCGCCGCCGCACACCAGCACCAGGTCGCAGTGCCCCGAGGCCACGGAGTGCATCCCGTGCTTGATCGCCGAGGCTCCCGAGGCCGGACCGTTCTCGATGGTCTCGGCCGCGGCGTGCGGATAGAGGTTCATCCGGTCCACCAGTCCGCTGGCAAGCCCTGCCATCCGGTTGTTGCGCGACGCGCCCATGTTGGCGACGTAGACCGCGTCGATCTTCCGCTCGCCGATGCCGGCGTCCACGATGGCGTCGTGCGACGCCTCGCACATCATCTTGAGCAGGCTCCACTGCGCCCGCCCGAACTGGGTCGAGCCCACGCCGACGATGGCCACGTCCCTCATATGCGGGCCTCCAGCGTGTGCTCGATCTGGGTCAGCATCACGCGCAGGTCCGGCTCGCGCAACGGGTAGGACTTCGCCAGCAGTTCATCGGAGACCGGGCGCGTGCCCGTGACCAGCCGCGACTTGGCCTTGAAGTAGGTGTCGCGGGTCAGCACCCAGGCGGGCGCGCCGCCCAGTTCGTGCTGCACCTCGAACTTCTTCTCGAGCGGGTACTCGATCATCCAGCGCCGGTGGCCGATCGGGCTCTCGGCCACGATCCAGACCTCGTCCTGGCCCAGGGTCTCGATGTGGTGCTCCATCTTCGAGGCGAACAGGTGCGAGCCCACGCGCAGGCCGCGCTTGAGGGTCAGCGTGTGGAACGAGACGCCGTGCTTCTCGTCGTAGAGCCGGCCGTTGACGATGCCGGCCAGCACGCCGTCGATCACGCCGACCAGGCAGTACTCGTTGCGCACGCGGTGCGTCTTCCAGCCGAGCAGCTCGGCGAACAGGCGGGCCGAGACGATGTCGTAGAAGTCGCGGGGCACCCAGGAGAGCGGCTGGATGACCTTGAGCATCAGGTCCACTTCCTCCACCAGGGCCTGGCGCACGACCATGGTCTCACCGCTCGCCAGCAGGACGGACTTCGGGGGATAGGGGGCCATGGGCAGCACCGGTGGGCGCAGCATGGCCTCGAGTTCGTCGATCATGCGCTCCTCCTCGGAGGTGAGGTACTCGCCGGCATCCCAGTCGTAGACAGGGGGGCTCATCGCAGGCTCCAGGCTGAAACGGATCGCCCGCCCAGAAGGGACCGGGAGGGCGGAACAGAACCGGATAACACTTCCACGTCGCGGCTGCAACGACAAGGGGACCTTTGGACCGTTTTCGGGGGCTTCGGCGCGCGGCCGGGACGCTGCACGAGCCACGCGGAGCCCGCGAAGAAGCGGGCGCGGCCGCAAAATCAGCGGTGCGCAAGCGCCAAGGGAGGTGGCCACCCCGGTGCCGGGGTGGCCGCCCAGTGCGCTGCTGATTCCGGGCTAGCGGACGATCACCGCCCGCGCCTTGAGCACGCGCTCGCCCCGCGTCAGTCGCAGCAGGTAGACGCCCGGTGCCAGGGCGCGGCCTTCGCCCAGCCGCACCTCGTGGCTGCCCCCACCCAGCGGGCCCACCTCCCGCGCCGCCACGCGACGGCCCGCCAGGTCGAACGCCTCCAGCCGCGCCGGCGCGGCATCGGGTAGCGAGAACATCACGGCGAGCGCCTTCGTCGCCGGGTTCGGACGCACCCCCGCCAGCGCCAGCTCCGCCACCCGCGGCACGTCCACCCAGGTCTCGCCCGCGAAGACCTCCCGGCCCTGGTCCACCACGCCCAGCCGGTAGCCGTACCGCGCGCCCGGCGTCACCTCCCGGTCCTCATAGACGAGCTGCCCGCTCCCGTCCGCCGCGACCTGCCCCAGCGCGCTCCACGGACCGGACGCCGCGCATCGGTACACCGTCGCCGCGGCCCCGCGGCCACCGGCGGCGTACCAGGTCAGCCGCACGCGCTCCGGATCGGCCTGCGCGCTCACCAGCGACAACATCACGGGTGTGGCTTCGTCTCCCAGGTCGTGGGAGCACGCGGCGTACTGCGGAACGCCGCGCAGCATCACGCGGAAGGTCAGCGTGTTCAGGCCGCCCGCCACGCTGTCCGGCACCGGCACCGAGACGGGCACTGCCACCGTGGCGTTCGCGTCCACCGCAACGCCCCCCGAGATGGGGAACCCCGGCCAGTCGCGCGCGCTCGAGAGCGTGTAGCCAGCGGTCTGCGCGAAGCCGTAGGGGTTCGTGATGGAGTAACTCGCAGGCGTGCTCCCTCCCGGCGTCCCCACGACGTCGCCCGGGCAGGTGACAACGGCCAGGGAGGGAGAACCCCAAGTCAGCATCCAGACGTCGTTGAGGTATGAGTCAGCGTAGCCTCCGAAGACCGCCATGCGGTCGCGCACCGGGTCGTAGATCGCGCTGTGGACGTTCCGCGCGCCCGGCAGCGTGCCGGTGGGCGCCAGTTGCGCCCAGTCCGGCGTTCCCGCCAGTGAGAGCGCCCAGACGTCGTTGAGATAGCCCGAAGTGGGGCGGCCCCCGAAGACCACCATGCGGTCGCGCACCGGGTCGTAGATCGCGCTGTGGACGCTCCGCGCGCCCGGCAGCGTGCCCGTGGGCGTCAACTGCGTCCAGGCCGGCGGGTCCGCCAGCGACAGCGCCCAGACCTCGTCGAAGTAGACAGTGGTATTGCCCCCGAAGACCACCATGCGGTCGCGCACCGGGTCGTAGATCGCGCTGTGGTTGCACCGCGCCCCCGGCAGCGTGCCGGTGGGCGTCAACTGCGTCCAGGCCGGCGGGTCCGCCAGCGACAACACCCAGACCTCGTTGAGGTATGAACCACCGTAGCCCCCGAAGACCACCATGCGGTCGCGTACCGGGTCGTAGATCGCGCTGTGACGGTTCCGTACACTCGGCGGGGTTCCGGTGGGCATCAACTGCGTCCATGCCGGAGTACCCGCCAGCGACAGCGCCCAGACGTCGTTGAAGCGGCCCGAGCTAGTATTGTAGCCTCCGAAGACCACCATGCGGTCGCGCACCGGGTCGTAGATCGCGCTGTGGTAGTACCGCTCAGCCGGCGGGGTGCCGGTGGGAGTCAATCGCGTCCAGGCGGGCGTGCCCGCCAGCGACAGCGCCCAGACCTCGTTGCGGTACCACGGGGAGATCCCCCAGATGCCCCCGAAGACCACCATGCGGTCGCGCATCGGGTCGTAGATCGCGGTGTGGCAGCCCCGTCCGGGCGGCGGCGCCAGAAGCGTCCAGACCGGCGTGTCCGCCAATGACAGCGCCCAGGCATCGTCCAGGGGGGAGAATGTGTTCCCGACCCCGCCGAACACCACCATGCGGTCGCGCACCGGGTCGAAGATCGCGCCGTGGGAGCACCGCTCGCCCGGCAGCGTGCCGGTGGGCGCCAACTGCGTCCAGGCCGGCGGATCCGACAGCGACAGCGCCCAGACGTCGTTGAGGAACGGATTGACGCCCCCGAAGACCACCATGCGGTCGCGCACCGGGTCGTAGATCGCGCTCTGGTCGCACCGCCCGCTCGGCGGCGTGCCGGCGGGCGTCAGCTGCGTCCAGGCTGGCGTGCCCGCCAGCGACAGCGCCCAGACGTCGTTGAACTCCTGTCCACCCATGACGTAGCCACCGAAGACCACCATGCGGTCGCGGATCGGGTCGTAGATCGCACTGTGGCCCCACCGCGTGACCGGCGGTGTGCCGCTGGGCGCGAGCTGCGTCCAGGCCGGAGTGTCCGCCAGGGACAGTGCCCATACATCGTTGGCGTATGAGAAATCCTTGACGCCCCCGAAGACCACCATGCGGTCGCGCACCGGGTCGTAGATGGCGCTGTGGGCGTACCGGCCGCTCGAAGGCGCGCCGGTGGGCGTCAGCCTCGTCCAGGCCGGCGTGCCCGCCAGCGACAGCGCCCAGACGTCGTTGAAGGTGACCGCGCTGTCAGCCCCCCCAAAGACCACCATGCGGTCGCGCACCGGATCGTAGATCGCGCTGTGGTAGCTCCGCGCGTTCGGCGGCGTGCCGGTGGGCGTCAACTGCGTCCAGGCAGGCGCGCCCGCCAGCGACAGCGCCCAGACTTCGTCGAGATAGCCCGAGTAGTAGTGCTCCCCCCCGAAGACCACCATGCGGTCGCGCACCGGATCGTAGATCGCGCTGTGGGAATTCCGCGCGCCCGGCCGGATGGCGGCGGCGACCCAGGTGCCGTACGCGGCGCCCGACGCGAGCGCAGGCAGCGGAGCGTGGTCGACCGCTGAGGAACCCGACGCGGCGGTCGTGCCGGTGCGGGCCAGGCCAAGCATGTAGTCACGCTGCCACGGCGGCAGCAGCGTGTCCGCCGCAGCCTGTGAGAGCCGCTCGCGCATCTCGGGCGCCAGTTCCGGCGCACCGACAGGTACCGGCTGGCCGAGGGCCGCAGTTGGCACCGCGAACGAGAGGAGGACGAGCGGGAGTACCCGGGCGAGGGCGTGGAGCAGGAATCGCGGCATCATGGACGGCCTCTCAGCTGGCTTCTGGATCAGGAAGGAGCATTCGAATCCAGTACCGAACTGCCACACATTATAGAGCGGAGCGGCGCCGATTTCATCATCTCCCACCCGCGCCCCCCGCCGGGCCCCGCAGGGCGGCCGGAACCCCGGATCAGCGCAGGAAGAGCACCACCACCCCCACCACCGCCACCAGCGCGCCGGCCAGGGTCCGCAGGGTCAGGCGCTCACCGTGGAAGCGGGACGAGAGCAGCAGGGTGAGCACCGGGTAGATGGCGGTGATGGAAGCGGCCACCCCGGCCTCGATGAACTTGAGCGCGGTGAGCGACAGGGTCACACCCATGAACGGCCCGAAGAAGGCGCCGCCCACCATGAAGACCGAGCCCCGGCGGTCGCGCAGCGCGGCCAGCGTGCGGCGCACGTCACGCTGCGCCGCCGCCAGCAGCCAGATGCCGGCCGTGGCCGCCACGATGCGGATCACGGTCGCCGAGAGCGGGTCGAGCCCGGTGCGCAGGGCCAGCTTCGAGAGGACGTAGCCGCCCGCCTGCCCCACCGCGGCCAGCACGCCCGCCACGATACCCACGAGCATCGAACCCTCGACGTGCGCCTGCGCCGGATGCTCGCGTTCCCAGATCACCCAGGCGATGCCACCCAGCGTGAGCGCCATGCCGAGCAGCACGAGCGGCCCGGGACGCTCGCCCAACATCGGCCAGGCCAGGAACACGGTGAAGACGGGCGCCGTGGAGGTGACCAATGCCGCCCGGCCGGGGCCGAGGA